>Ga0116225_1003358_pt1 | contig 10314 bp, 12 predicted proteins | sample Sb_taG_8_FD_88968 | JGI IMG/M metagenome (GOLD analysis project Ga0116225, IMG submission 88968) | Peat soil microbial communities from Weissenstadt, Germany - Sb_50d_c_BC metaG | ecosystem: Environmental > Terrestrial > Soil > Wetlands > Peat | place: Germany: Weissenstadt | collected 2010-09-21 | reverse complement strand
TAACCCCGGCCCTTGCCCGACATCCCCCGCTTCGATGCCCCAGATGTCGAGGCGGGCGGGCAATCGTCCGAGGATGCGCGCCATCTCCACCGCCTCGGCCAGACCGAAGCGGTGGCTGAGCGAGGGAAACTCCCCCGCCGGCAGAGAAACGCTGGCAGCATCGAATCGGCGGATGGTCCCGACCGCCGCACCGCTGCGCATGGCATCGACGACGATCACATGATCCAGTCCGCGCCACGCTTCGATGACTTCACTGCCCTCGCCCGGCAGGATCAGCGTACGCAGCCCCGGATGCCCGGCCAGCCGCTCGGCCACCGCCGGCCCGGCTCCGTCGTCGCGCCGCCAGGCATTGCCGATGCCGATAAGCAAAATCACTCGCGTTCGACCGTCAGCGTCAGGAAATGCGTGGCGCAAGAGATACACGGGTCGTAATTGCGGATCGCCTGTTCGCAGCGCCACTTCAGCGCCTCGTCGGCCAAGTCCAAATTCGGTTCGACCAGCTTGAACAGATCGCTCTCGATGACCTTTTGGTTCTGCGCCGTCGGCGGCACGATGCGGGCATGCAGGATCGAGCCATCCTCGGCCAGCTTGTAGCGGTGATAGCAGATGCCGCGCGGCGCTTCGGTGCAGCCATGTCCCTCCCCGGCTCGCGGCACCACCGGCACGGCGGGGGCGTCGGGTTCGTCGTAACCGCGCACCAGGGCCAGCGCGTCCTCGCAGACCTGCACCAATTCAACCGCGCGCACCACGATGGACTGGAACGGATTGCGTACCACCGGCCCCAACCCCGCCGCCCGCGCCGCCGCTTGCGCGGTGGGCGACAGGCGATCGTGATTGATGGCATAGCGCGCCAGCGGCCCGACCATATAGGGCAACCCGCCATCGCGGCGGAACCCATGCAGGGCGTTGGAATGGGCCACATGCTCTTCGTCAAAATGATCGAGGAACTGCGGCACCGCGCAATCCAGCCCCCAATTCGATACCAGCCGGCCTTCATGGATGGCGTATTCATCCGGGTGCCGCAAGGCGAGGAACGGGTAGTCCTGCTCCAGCGCCGGGAAGTCGAAGCCGCCCACCAGTTTCACGGTGTTCAGAGATTCTTCGACCGCCCATTTGAGGTCTTCCTCCAAGCGGCGGATCTCGGCTTTGCGCGGGGTGCGGAAGAAGCCGCCGACCTTGAGATTGACCGGATGCACGGCGCGCCCGCCGATCACCTCCAGAATATCGTTGCCGATCTTCTTCAGCCGCAACCCCCGCTCGACCAGGGCTTTGTCGGCCTTGGCCAGTTCCAGCGCGTCGGGCAGGCCAAGGAAGTCGGGGGCATGTAGCAGATAGACATGCAAAGCGTGGCTTTCGATCCACTCACCGCAATAGATCAGCCGGCGCAGATCGCGCACGGGGCGTTCGACCACCACGCCGAACGCGTCTTCCATCGCCTGGATCGCCCCCAATTCATAGGCGATGGGACAGATGCCGCAGATGCGCGCGGTGATGTCGGGAGCCTCGGAATAATCGCGCCCGACCAAAAACGCCTCGAAGAAGCGCGGCGGCTCGAAGATGCCGAACTTCAGATCGGCAATCATCCCGTTCTTGATGCGAATATGCAGCGAGCCCTCGCCCTCGACGCGGGCGAGCGCATCAACCTTGATGACCCTGGTCGTCATGAGCTTCGCTTTCTTTGCGGAAGGCCTCGGCATTGGCGTTGAAGCCACGGAAGCGGCGTTGGATGTCACGGCCATCCAGTCCCAACGACCCGAACCACGCCGCCAGCGATGCCGTGTTGGGAGTCTCCATCGGGCCGAAGCAGCCATAGCAGCCGCGCTGGTGGCTGGGGCACAGCGCCCCGCAGCCCGCCTGCACCACCGGCCCCAAACAGGGCTCGCCGCGCGCCACCATGACGCAGGTTGCGCCACGCATCTTGCATTCGATGCATTCGGCATGCTTGGGCACGATAGGCTTGCGGCCATTCAGCGTGGCGTTCAACACTTCCAACAACTGGTATTTGTTGATCGGACAGCCGCGCAGTTCGAAATCCACCGAAACATGGTCGGAAATGCCGGTCGAGGTCGCCAGCGTCTCGATGAATTCGGGATGGGCATAGACGCGGTCGATGAAGCCTTTGACGTCGGCGAAATTGCGCAAGGCCTGGATGCCGCCCGCCGTCGCGCAGGCGCCGATGGTGATCAGCGTCTTCGACATCCGGCGCACCCGCTTGATCGCCTCGATGTCGTGCGGCGTGGTGATCGAGCCTTCGACCAGCGAGACGTCGTACGGCCCCTTGACCACCTTGCGGCTGGCTTCGAGGAAATAGGCGATCTCCACCGCCTCGGTGACCGCCAGAAGTTCGAGTTCGCAATCCAGCAGCGACAACTGGCAGCCGTCGCAGGAGGAGAACTTCCACACCGCCAGTTTGGGCTTCTTGCGCGCGGCCATGGCTATAGCTCCCAGATCGGGACAAGGGCGGCGACGTCACGATAGCGGAACACCGGCCCGTCGCGGCAGGTGACATGCGGCCCCCATTGGCAATGACCGCAGGTGCCGACGCCGCATTTCATGTTGCGTTCCACCGACAGGTGGATCTTGTCGGTGGCGACGCCGCGCTTTTCCAGCGCCTGCACGGCGTAGCGCATCATCACTTCCGGGCCGCAGACCAGAGCGGTGGTGTGCATGTGATCGAAGCCGCCGCGATTGATCAGGTTGGTGACGACGCCGACGGTGCCGCCCCAGCGCCCGGTGGCGCGATCCACGGTGACCAACACATCGACATCGAAGCGGCCTCGCCACTTCTCCAGTTCCTTCTTGAACAAGATGTCTTCCGGCGTGCGGGCGCCGTAGAGGATCAGCACCTTGCCGAACTTCTCGCGCTGGGCCAACGCCTGATAGATAGCCGGGCGCAAGGGGGCCAAACCGACACCGCCGGCAATGATGACCAGATCATCGCCGAAAGCGCTTTCGACCGGCCAGCCGGTGCCGTAGGGACCACGCACGCCAATAGCATTGCCGGCCTCCAACTCGCCCATCGCCCGCGTCACCGTGCCCACCGAGCGGATGGTGTGCACCAAGACACTGTCGTCGGCCGGGTCGCCGGAGATGCTGATGGGCACCTCGCCGACGCCGAACACATAGAGCATGTTGAACTGCCCCGGAGCGAAGGCGAAGCGCCCGCCGGCTTCGGGGCGCAGTTCCAGAGTGAAGGTGTCCGACAGCTCGCGCTTGACCCGCTCGATGCGGAACGGCAGCGGCAGCATCGGATCGGAGGATAGAATCGCGGTCATGCGCGCCCCCCTGCCCCTGGCGGCGGGCCGTAAAGGTCGAGCACCTGCAACCGCGTCGAATCCAGACGATGGGCGATGACCGGGACGAAACGGCGCATCACCTCGAAGCCCAGTTCGGCGTCTTCCTCCATCTTGCGGCGCAGACAGACGGCGTCGAGGGCGATCAGCCGCGTCAGTTCCATCGCCCGCGCGTCGAAGGCCCAGCGATAGGGCGGCACCAGCCACGACCAGCCGACGATATCGTCCTCGACCACCGTCTCGACGATGATCGGCGGGCGGGCGGGGGCGTGGATTTCGATGGCGATCTTGCCTCGACGCAGCAGATAGAAATGTTCGGCGGGCGCACCTTGACGGAACAGGTAGTCCCCGGCCTCGACCCGCTGATTGGTGGCGCAGCCGGCCAGCACCGCGCGCAACTTGCCGTCGATGCCTTGGAAGAACGGATGTTCGTCGATGACCCGGCCCAGTCCTTCGGTCCGCACCATGCTCACCTCCCCTGCTCGGCCTCGCGGATGGCGCGAACCTCTTCGGTTATGTCGATGCCCACGGGACACCAGGCGATGCAGCGCCCGCAGCCAACGCAGCCCGAGGTGCCGAACTGCGAGTGCCAGGTGGACAGCTTATGGGTGATCCATTGGCGATAGCGCGACGCCGTCTCGTTGCGCACGCTGCCGCCGTGGATGTAGGAGTAATCGATGGTGAAGCAACTGTCCCAGCGCCGCCAGCGCTCGGCATGATTGCCCGACAAATCGGTGACGTCCTCGACCGTGGTGCAATAGCAGGTCGGGCAAACCATGGTGCAATTGCCACAGGTCAGGCAGCGTTGGGCCACCTGCGCCCAGCGTGGGCTTTCCAGGTTGCGGGCGAGCACGCCCGCCGCGTCGGGATCAAGGCTGCGGGTCTGCTGGCGCGCCGCGTCTTGCGGCTGGCGGTGAGCGATATCGATCTCATCGGAAGTCGCCGGTTCGACTGCCAGATGCGCCAGCACCGCCAGCCCACGTTCCGTCCGCGCCTCGGCGACATAGCGGGCGATGCCGTCCTTGACGATCTCGTTGAGAACAATGTCAGCGCCCGCCCCCACCGCCGGTCCGGCTTCGGCTGAGGCGCAGAAGCAGGTCTCGGCGGCATGGCTGCATTCAACGGCGATGATCAAGGATTGCCGCCGCCTCCCCAGATAGCCGGATTCGCTGAAGCCGTGGCTGTCGAACACCGCATCCTGCACCCGGATCGCCGCCAACTCGCAACCGCGCACGCCGAGAAACGCCATCGGTTGCGCCGGATCATGCTCGCGCAAGACCCGGAAGCCGCTGCCGGCGCGCTCGGCGTGGAACAGTTTCTGACGCGGCGGATAGAGGACGCGCTTCCACCCCTGGACACCCAGAGTATAGCCGAAGGAAGCGGGAGAATTGTCGGCGGTGCGGCTCAGGCGATAGGTGCCGGCCTCGCTGCGGTCGGTCCAGCCGGTGGGCAGTTCGGCGGCGGAGTCGAGCGGGGCGTAAACCACCGCCGCATCCTCGACCTTCGGCCCCAAAACCTGCATGCCTTGCTGGTGCAGGACGGCAATCAGGCGATCCAGCTCGCTTGCATCGAAGACGACTTTTGCGCCAATGCTCGGCATCCTGAGCCCTCCGCCCACGGACGGGAACCGCGCTGCGGCTCTCGCCTTCTCGCCTGGATCAACCCTGCCGCCAGTGTGCCATCAAACGGCCCCCGAGGCGAGGCCGGATCGGCGTTTTACCCACGGCAAGCGGGGATATTCCGCCCCGTCGCCACCTATTGCGGCAGCAGACGCGCAATCGCCTGGGACAGGCCATAGCAGGACACCGACAATGTCTCCAAACCTTGGTCGTCCAACCGTTCCGTGACCTCACTGGCGGTGTCCGCCGCCGACATCAACGCATCGGCCAAACTGTTGATCGCGGCATCGGCAAACACCGCCGTGCGGAGTTTGACGTCCTCGGCGACCTGGCACAGGCGCGCCGCGTGGGTGCCCAGGATGGGCAGGTCGATGCACTCGTCGCGGTGCATCTTCGGAATCGCCTCATTCAGCCATTTGAGCTGCACGATGTAGCGCCCCAGCTTCATCGCATTCAGGCTAGTCGCCGCGCGCTCGATCTCGCGCTGAAGCAGCGTCAGGTTGCCTTTTTTGGTCTTGACGTTCAAAGGGTTGGGCACATCGACCAGAGGAATAGTCTCACCGCCGGGACGATGTTTGCCGCGCCGGTCGGGGCCGGTGTAATCCTGCGTGACGACGAACGGCTTGCGCCGTTTGGCCAGCGCCCGGATGCGCGCCAACAACTGGTCAGGGGCGATCGGCATCAACAAAACGTCGTCGGGACCGCTGTCGATGACCTTTTTCAGATAGTCGTGCCCAGCCACCGGCGACAGCATCACCACCACGGGAAAAGGATGTCCACCCAGCTTGGTGTTGCGGATCGCCGAAATCAGATGACCGATGAAGAAGCCGTCCAACTCCGCCGCCGTGATGATCAGATCGGGGTTCTGCTCCTCGATCGCCTTGTGCAGTTGAACATGGCTCGAAACCTCGGTCAGCGCGCCGAAATTGGCCGCCTTGAAAAAATCATGCAGCCCGCGGCGGACACTGGGATTGTCGATCGCCAGCAGCGAATTGACGTCGTTGAAGTTCATTATCGAAAGCCAGCCCGCACCAGCAAGGCATGGAAGTCGCGCAAGACTTCCTCGCATTGGGCCAGATCGGAGGTTCCATCGATGAAGCGCATATCGAAATTCGGCTGCTTAAGCAGGGCCACCACGCGCTCGCGCGACAGCGCCTGGGCCTTGCTGGCCGGCGGCAATAATCCAGCGGCACAGAACTCGACCAGACGGGTGGCGCGGGTGCACAAGGCTTGGGTGGGGTCGTCAAGCCGCTCGATAAGGCCGGTCCGCTTCAGATAGGTGGACAGCAAGCCGTCCAGCACCGCCAACATCTGTTCGCGTTGGGCGGGCGGCACTCCGGCGGCGCTTTCGATATTGGTATAAAGGCGCGTGGCATACAGCAGCTTATCACGCGGCGGCGAGCCGCCCGGAACCAGCGCGTCCAGGTCGCGGACCCGCAGCAGATGGCGCAACTGGCCGAAGATCTCGTTGCTCAACTCGGTGCCAAGCTCGCTGGCGGCCAGTTCGGTCAGATAGGCGATGCGGAACTGGGTGTCGGGCATCGCCGTGATGACGCCGCCAATGGCGTTGGGTAAGGCCGCCTTGCCGCCGCCTTCCAGCATGAAACTAAAGCGCCGGGTCAAGGCCGCGGCGGTGTTCGGGCCGCCAAGGAAGCCATCGGAGCGGAACATCCGGTTGGCCACCTCGCGGAAGGCATCGCGCTCCTGCTCAGGGTTGTGACGGTTGAGCGGCTGCGCGCTGGATAATTGAATTTGCAGGCGTTCGATCAGCGCCTTGCGGGTTTCCCCCATCCGCCCTTGGGCAATCAGCGGCCCCAACACGGCAATCTGCTCGCGGGCGTCGCTCTTTTCCGAGACGAAGCGGCCTTCGCACAGATCGGCGATGGAGCACAGCGCCTGGGCCAGGTTTTTCTGATAACCCAGGATGTCCTGCAACGCCGACGGTACGCCGACCAGATCGGCGACCACCCCGTCGATCAGGGCGAGCACGTCCTCGCGCTTGTCGGGATCCGTCAACTGAACCAGCCGTTCCAGCTTACCCAACCAATTGCGGTGCTGGACCAGATCGCGGCTGAGCACCACCAGCGAGTAGTAATCGACCTCGTCGGGCGGGGCTATCTGCTCGACGCGCTCGACCACCCGGTTGAAGTCTCCGCCCTTCAGCGTCGGCAGTTGCGGATGCTCTTCGGCCTTGCGGGCCTTTTGGGTCATCTGGGCGACACTGCGGAACACCTCGTCGCGGCGGCCCTTGGGCTCGTCGCCGACAGCGCGGGCCTGAATGGTCGCCACCCGGTCGACCGCCGCCGGAAACAGCGTATCGACCTGCTGCACTTTCTGCAGCGCCTTATAGTTGTGGATCAACTCGGTCGGGGTCAGATAGACCTTTTCCAGATATTTGCGGAACAGCCGGTTGATAGTGATCCGGCTTTCCAGGCGGTAATAGTCCGAGGTCTTGCGGCAGACTGGCGCGGCTTCGATGGGAACGATGGAAACCTGCGGCGCTTCGGGCTCGCGCTGCTCGCTGAAGATGACGCTTTCGGTGACCAGACCGTCCGAGCGTTCCCAGTTCTTGATGATACGCACGCCCTGGCAGCTGCGGCGCGAGAAGATCGTCCTGGCAACCGAGCGCGCCGAGGATTCCGTCTCGCGGACTTCCTCCGTCACCCAGTGGTCTTCCTTGAAGACCTGGACCTCGAAACTGGCCCGCCCAGCCGCCATGCCATTCCCCCAGAATTTCTTATTTGTTTACGTGGCGCGCCGCGAGAAAACAGGATTCGCCTTGCTGCGGTCAATGAAATAATCGACAGATCAACCCCTAGTTGTTGATAAGTCTATCTGTCGTCTCTCGGATGTTGCGGACAAAAATACTCAGCAACGCCCGAATGAACGGATCGGTCTTGCGCATCTTTTCCTCGAAGGTGGCTTCGGTGACGATGATCACCGTGGTGGTATCAACGGCGCGGGCCATGGCCATGCGCGGTTTATTGTCGACCAGGGCCATTTCACCGAAGATCCCACCATCGGTGATATAGCCGAGGATGGTCACCACCCCACTGGCGGATTTCTTGCTGATTTCCACCTTGCCGGCCGTGACCAGAAAGGCGCAGCGGCGGCCGACATCGCCTTCCTTGAAAACCACCTCGCCAGCGGCATAAACGCGGCGGTCAAGAACATCCGAACTGGCCATGCTGGCAACTCCTGCGGGGAAGTGGTCTTATAATTTGTCCAAACTACCACAAACGGTTCAATTGTTCATCCATATGACTTAGGTCTTTGGCGGATGCGGGCGGATCCTGGGGGCGGGATATACTGGTGCACAGCCGCCATCCCCCAAGGAGCCTCGCCATGGAACGCCTCGTCAACGACCTTATCCGCATTCAGCTCGCCCTGCTGGAAAGCTGGATCACCGCGACCATGCATGCCTGGCAGGGCTGGCAGCATGTGATCACCGCCAATCATGATCTGCTGCGTCACCCCGCCTTCCATCGCTGGCATAATATTCTGCCGATGGGCGCCGACTGGATGGACCATTACGGCCGGCGCGCCCACGACGTCGATATCGAACACCTGCGCTAGGCATGGCGACATCGATTGCTCCGACGCCCCGGCCCTGCCATAATTTTGGCAGGGGTAAGGAGCCGCCGGATGTCCTTTTTCACGTGGCAGGATAAATTCAGCGTCGGCATCGATGTCATCGATGCCGACCACAAAGTGCTGGTCGACCTTATCGATCAGTTGCACGGGGCATTCGTCAACGGCAACCTTGACGAAACCGTCAACTCAGTGCTGGCGGCGCTGGTCGATTACACCGAGTACCATTTCGCCCGCGAGGAAGCCATGCTGGCCGCCGCCGGCTATGCGGAACTGGCGGCGCACAAGCGCGCCCATGCGGCGTTGCGGCACCAACTTGACGAGATCTACGACCGCTTCCTGTCGGGTGACGCAAGCGGTAAGATGGGAAACGAGGTTCTGGCCTTCCTGCACGACTGGTTGTACTTCCACATCCTGGAACAGGACAAGGGCTACCAGACCGCCCTGACCGGCACGCCCTAGGCGGGCGTGCGCCGGTAGACGCCGCGCTCGTTGGGGATGGCGGCGAAGCGGTTACTGACGCCCAGCACCGTCTCGGCGCCGCCCAGATAGAGGAAGCCGTCATGCGGCATCAGTCCGGCGATGCCGTCGAGCACCCGCCCCTTGGTCGGCGGGTCGAAATAGATCAGCACATTGCGGCAATAGACCATGTCGAACTGGCCTAACGGGCGCGGGTCATTCAGCAGATTGAATTCCCTGAACTGGACCATCGCCCGCAAGGACGCGTCGATTTGCCACAACTGGTCCTGCTTCTTAAAGTACTTGACCAGTAGTTGTATCGGCAGGCCGCGCTGTACCTCGAACTGCGAGTACATCCCGGCTTTGGCGCGGTCTAGAATCTCACGATCCAAGTCAGTGGCGACGATCTCGATCTTCCAGCCGCGTAGCGCTTCAGCCTGTTCCTTGAGCATGATGGCCAGAGAATAGGGCTCCTGTCCGCTGGAAGCGGCGGCGCACCAGATGCGGATCGACCGCTTGCCGGCCCGCTCGCGCAGCAGATGCGGCAGGGATATCGCCTTGAAATGGTCGAACGGCTTCTGGTCGCGGAAGAAAAAGGATTCGTTGGTGGTCATCGCCTCGACCACGAGGCGCGCCAGAGTGTCGTCGCCACCGGCACGCAAACGGCCAATCAGGTCGGACACGTCCTTGCAACCATGCCGGCGCGCCAGCGGACCCAGACGGCTGTCCAGCAGATAGCCCTTATCGGCGGTCACCACCAGCCCCGAGCGTTCCCGCAGAAATTTGGCGATGAAGGCCAGATCGGCCGGCTGTAAATCAGCCATGTCCTGCGGTCCCCCCTCAATCGATGCGAGAGCCCCGCTTGGCGAACTGCGGTGGCGATGCTGTGAAAGCAGGCTATGCCATTCCGCTGGTGCGTTCAACCTTCACCATGTCGGATGGAACAAGCCGGCGCGACGAGGGGAAAACTCCAGGCTATTGGGCGGTGATGAGAAACTGCGCCAGATGACCAAGGCTGAACAGGATGAAGGCCAGCACGACGCCGCCCGTACCCAGCAGCATTCCGTTGATGATCCGCCGGGTGTTGCGCGCCCGCACGGCGGCCTCGTCGTCAGCGGCGGCGGTCGAGGGCGTGTGGTCCGAAGATGTCATAAGTGTCTTGCCCGATCCAAGAGCCTGAATAAGGGGCGAATTGTAGCAGGCGCGACAGTTCTTGGCACGCACGCCGACACCTGTTGCGCCCGAGCCGTGCGGACGATACCCTTGCGCGCAGTGAAAACCTCCATCGGATGATGGAAACGCACAAGGCAAAGGGACGGCTCATGAGACACGCGGTACTGTTCGTCGCCGTG
>Ga0116225_1003356_pt1 | contig 10317 bp, 9 predicted proteins | sample Sb_taG_8_FD_88968 | JGI IMG/M metagenome (GOLD analysis project Ga0116225, IMG submission 88968) | Peat soil microbial communities from Weissenstadt, Germany - Sb_50d_c_BC metaG | ecosystem: Environmental > Terrestrial > Soil > Wetlands > Peat | place: Germany: Weissenstadt | collected 2010-09-21 | reverse complement strand
TCGAGGCCCCGCTCTTCGATCCCCTCGTACACGTCGCGCTCCTCGACCCGGTACGTCGCCCCCGTCCCCGCCCACGCCGCCACGTTGGCACGGGCTCCGGCGGCGAAGTCGGCCCGGACCTCGTACCCGACCACCTCGGCGCCCGCCCGCAACAGGGCCATGGACAGCGCGCCGGACCCCACGCCCGCCTCGAGGACCCGCATGCCCGGGCCGATGTCCGCCGCGATGAGGATGGCCCCGAGGTCCTTGGGGTAGATCACCTGCGCCCCACGGGGCATCTTCAGGACGACCTCGGCCAAGGTGGGGCGCAACGCCACGAAGCGACGCCCCGTCGTGGCGTTGACCGTCGACCCCTCGACGCGACCGATCACGTCGTCGTGGGCGACGATGCCCGAGTGGGTGTGGAACACCGCACCGGGTTGCAACGTCAACAGGTAGCGCCGCTCCTTGGGGTCGACGAGCAGCACGCGCTCGCCGGCCGACAGCGGGCCACCGGGCGCGTCCGCCTCGGTCGTCACTCCCCGCCGGCGCTCGACGGCGCGGGCGTGACGGCGTCGCCGACCGAGATCACGAGCCTCTCGCCCGGGTGCACACGCCCGCTCCAGGCGACCTGGTCCCGACTCTTCAGGCTGCGCCGGACCAGCCACGCCGCGCCGGCCACGGCCAGCCAGATCGGCTCGCCGGCGCGTCCGCGCCGCATGGCCCGCGTGACCAGGACACGCAGGATCCGGTCCATGACGCCCGCCTCAGACCTTGCGGATCTCGATGACGGCCGAGCGGGCCCGACCGCGCCGGCGACCGAGGAGATAGGAGACCAGCACGGCGAGCACGACACCCGCCGCGGCCGCGCTGATCAGCTTGGGCCGCACCGCCTCGACGGTCTCCTCCACGCCCCCCGACATCTCCCGGAGCTTGGCCTCGAGGTCGTCGCGGGTGATCCTCGCCGTGGTCGCCATGGTCAGCGCCTCCCGTCCTGGTCGCGGCCCGCCCTGGCCGCCGGCCCCTTCTTGATCCGCCATGCCGCCAGGACCATGACCCCCAGGGCTCCCGCCACGGTGATCAGATAGGGCAGCCAGCTGAGGTTGCCGGTGAAGGTGGTTCCGGTCTCGGTCTGCAGGGCGCGCAGCGCCGCCAACAGGAGCAGGACGGTGCCCACGGTGAGGGCGATGGACCCCGCCACCCCGAACGCCACGAAACGCCCCAGGCTCTTGAGGGGCCCCAGGGTCTCCTGCTTGGCGTAGTCCACGACGAGCTGGAAGAAGTCGCCCCCGGCGGCGCCCAACCCGCCGCCGCGTCCCGTCCGACCACCCTCACGTGCCACCGAGCCTCCTCCGGAGCGAGCCATCCTCCCCCGCCCGGGTGAGCCGCCGCAAGCACCGCACCCCGTCAGGCCCGGGGGGTGAGCAGGTACGTCGAGCTGGCCTTGACCAGGAGCCGTCCCTCACCGTCTGTCACCTCGGCCTCCACGAACGCCACCCGGCCGCCGCCGGAGACGACCCTCGACGTGCACGTGAGGGTGCCGCCGGGGGGAACCGGGGCCATGAAGCTCACCTTCATCTCCGCGTTGGCCGAGAAGACCTTCCGCCCCTTCGCCCACGTGACGGTGGCGGCGCCCATGGCCGAGTCACAGCAGGCGGCCAGGAACCCGCCCTGGAGCACGCCGACCGGGTTGGTGAAGCGCTCGTCGGCGCGCATCTGCCACACCGTGGTCCCCGGCTCGGACTTGTCGACGCACACCATGCCGAGGGTGAGGTCGCAGTTGGGTGGCACCTGCACCCGGGGATCGGCCACGGCGAGACGGTACCGTACGGCTCCCGTGCCCTCGCCACGACCAGACCCCGCGCCCGCCGCCCCGACCAGCGCCATCGTGCGGGCCGCCACGGTGATCTCCCCGGACGGGCCCGTCGCCGACGCCGAGGTCGTGGTGGAAGGGGGGCTCGTCGCCGCGCTGCGCCCCGCCACCGGCGCCGTCCCCCCCGTGGTGCTGGTCCCGGGCTTCGTCGACCTCCAGGTCAACGGCATCGGTGGCGTCGCCGTGGCCGACGCGGCCGGAGCGGACTGGGACTCGCTGGACCGGTCCCTGCTCGCCCAGGGGGTGACCACGTGGTGCCCCACCGTCGTGACCGCGCCGCTCGAGGCCCTCGAGGCCTCCCTGGCCGGCGTGGCCCGGGCGGCACGGCGTCGGGGCGAGGTCCGCCCCGACATCGCCGGGGCACACCTCGAGGGCCCCTTCCTGGCGGTCCGCGGCGCGCATCGCCCCGAGCTCGTGCGCGCCGAGGTCGACGCGGCCTGGCTCGAATCGGTGGCGGGTCTGGTGCGGGTGGTCACCCTCGCCCCCGAGCTCCCGGGAGCCCTCGACGCCATCGCCGCGCTGAGCGGGCGTGGGGTGCTCGTGGCGCTCGGCCATTCGGCGTGCACCGCCGAGGTCGCGGCCGACGCCGCGGCGGCGGGAGCGCGTCTCGTCACCCACCTGGGCAACGCCATGGGGCCCCTCCACCACCGCGCCCCGGGGCTCCTCGGAGCCGCCCTCGCCGACGACCGCCTGTCGGTGTCGGTCATCGCGGACCTCGTGCACACGCACCCGGTCTTCGTGCGCATGGCTTTCGCCGCCAAAGGGGCGCGCCACGTCGCCCTGGTCACCGACGCCGTCGCCACCACGGCGGGGGCGGGGCCCCCGCGCCTTGCCGACGGCACCCTGGCCGGCTCGGTCCTCACCATGGACGCAGCGGTGTCCAACGTCGTGAACCACAGTGCGGTCTCCTTGGCCGACGCGGTGCAGGCGGCCAGCACCACCCCGGCCCGACTGCTCGGGCTGGCCGACCGGGGCGCCATCGCGCCGGGACGGCGCGCCGATCTCGTCGCGCTCGAGCCCACCGGGGCCGGCGGGTGGCGCGTGCAGTCGGTGTGGGTGGCCGGCGCGTCGGCGTGGCCGCCGTCGTGACACCGCGGGGGCGGCGGTAGGGTCAGCGCGATGCCCTTCGCGGCCGCCCTGAGCGAGCACCCGCTCACCGCCCACGCCGTGGGCGAGGTCACGGGGGAGGTGCTCGAGCGCATCGGCGAGCGACCCGACTTCGCCACCGTGTTCGTCACCCCGCCCCACGCCGGCGCCCTCGAGGACGTCATGCGCACCGTCGAAGAGGTGCTTCATCCCTTGGTGTCGCTCGGATGTGCAGCGGAGTCCGTGCTGGGGCCCCACCGCGAGGTGGAACACGGCGCCGCCGTCTCGCTGTTGGCGGGGCACGTCGGCCCGCTCATGCCGCTGGCGCTCGACGCCGTGCCCTCGGACTCGGGCGACGGCCTCGTCCTGCGGGGTTGGCCCCCCGAGCTCTCCTTCGCTCCCGAAGCGCTCGTCTTGTTGGGCGACCCCTACAGCTTCCCGGCCGAGTCCTTCCTCGACTGGGTCGACGCCCACCACCCCGGCCTACGGGTGGTGGGTGGCATGGCCTCGGCGGCGCGCGGTCCGGGCGGCAACCGGCTCGCCCTCGGCACCCACGTCGGCACCGGCGGGGCCGTGGGCGCGTTCCTCGGCCCCGGGGCGGAGATCGCCACCTTGGTGTCCCAGGGCTGCCGGCCCTTCGGCGACCCCCTGGTGGTGACCAAGGCCGAGCACAACCTCCTCTACGAGCTGGCCGGGCGCCCCGCCCTCGAGCAGGTGGTGACCCAGGCCCGCGACTCGCTGAGTGAAGAGGAGGTCGTCCTGCTCGAGTCCGGGGGCCTGCATCTGGGCCAGGTCATCGACGAGCACAAGGAGCGCTTCGGCCGCGGCGACTTCCTGGTACGGAACGTGCTCGGCGCCGACCGCGCCACGGGGGCGATCGCGGTGGGCGACGCCATCGCGGTGGGCACCACCGTGCAATTCCATTTGCGCGACGCCGCCTCCGCGGACGAGGACCTCCACGCCTTGGTGACGGCGCGCCGGGCTGACGCCGCTCTCGTCTTCACGTGCAACGGCCGGGGGACGCGGCTGTTCGGCGAGCCCCACCACGACGTGCGCGTCCTGACCGAACATCTGGGCGCGGTCCCGATGGCGGGGTTCTTCGCGGCCGGAGAGCTCGGACCCGTGGGTGGCCGGAATTTCGTCCACGGGTTCACCGCGTCGGTGGCCCTGCTCAGCGACCGCTCGGGTATCCCGCTTCGCCGGGACCGGGACCGGGACCGCGACCACCACCCGGACCGCGACCCGGGCCGCGACCCGGGAGCGCCGGGGTGACCGTGTCGTGGCGCGCCGTGCCGGACGTGGGGCCGGGTATCGGGTCGAACATGTCCTCACGCGCCCGGTTGCCGCCGCCGACCGAAAGGGTACGGTTCTCCCTGTGACCGAAGCGGAGCTGGAGCAGCTCGGGATCAGCGTGGTGCGGGGCCTCGCCATGGACGCCCCTCAGAAGGCCGATTCCGGCCATCCGGGCACGGCCATGGCGCTGGCGCCGCTGGCGCACGTGCTGTTCACCAGGATCATGCGCCACGACCCGGCCGATCCGCACTGGCCGGACCGTGACCGCTTCATCCTCTCCAACGGCCATGCCTCGATCCTGCTGTACTCGTTTCTCTTCCTCACCGGGTACGGCCTCACCCTCGACGACATCAAGCAGTTCCGCCAGTGGGGCAGCAAGACACCGGGGCATCCCGAGGTGCACCTCACCGAAGGGGTCGAGGTCACCACCGGTCCCCTGGGCCAGGGGTTCGGCAACGGCGTCGGCATGGGCATCGCCGAGCGCTGGCTCCGGGCGCGCTTCGGTCCCGAGCTCGTCGACCACCACACCTTCGTGATCTGCAGCGACGGGGACCTCATGGAGGGGATCAGCCACGAGGCGGCATCGCTCGCCGGGCATCTCGGGTTGGGCCGGCTCGTCTACGTCTACGACGACAACCACATCACCATCGACGGTCCCACCGAGCTCGCCTACAGCGACGACGTGGCCGGGCGCTTCGACGCCTACGGCTGGCACACCGAAAACATCGGTGAGGTGGCGAACGACACCGATGCCCTGGAGGCAGCGGTGCACCGGGCCATGGCGGTCGAGGACCGGCCGTCGATGATCATCCTCCGCAGCCACATCGGCTGGCCCTCACCCCACAAGACCGACACCGCCGACGCGCACGGGTCCCCCCTCGGCGAGGACGAGGTGCGCGAGACCAAGGCGATCCTCGGGCTGCCTCCCGACGAGACGTTCTGGGTCCCCGACGAGGTGATCGACTTCTACCGCCACGCTGCGGGGCGCGGAGAGAAGCTCAACGGCGAGTGGAGGGCGCGCCTCGAGGCCTGGACCGGGGACCGGGCGGTGTGGGAGGCGTGCCAGCAGGGCCGGGGACTCGAGGGCTGGTCCGAGAAGCTCCCCGTCTTCGAGGCCGGCACGAGCCTCGCCACCCGGGTGGCGGTCAACCGCTGCATCATCGCCACCGCCGAAGTGATCCCCGCCTTGATGGTCGGGTCCGCCGACCTCACCGGGAACACGGGCGTGAAGCTCGACAACGGCGTCAACCAGTCCGCCGAGCACCCCGAGGGCGGGCAGATCCACTTCGGGATCCGCGAGCACGCCATGGGGGCGACCATGACCGGCATGGCGCGTCACGGCGGCGTGCTGCCCGTGGGCGGGACCTTCTTCGTCTTCAGTGACTACATGCGCCCGGCGGTCCGCCTCGCCGCCCTGTCGGAGAGCCACGTCATCTACTCGTGGACCCACGATTCGGTGGGCCTGGGCGAGGACGGCCCCACCCATCAACCGGTCGAACACCTGGCTTCGTTGCGCGCCATGCCGTCGCTGCGCGTGATCCGCCCCGCCGATGCCAACGAGACCGCCCACGCGTGGCGGATCGCGGTGGACTCCGACGGGCCCACCGCGCTCGTGCTGTCGCGCCAGTCCGTCCCTGTCCTCGAGGGCACCGCCGAGGCCGCCGAGGGCGTCGCCCGGGGCGCCTACGTACTCGTGGAACCGGCCGGGAACCCCGAGGTCGTCCTCATCGGGACCGGCTCGGAGGTGTCGGTGTGCGTGGAGGCGGCGCGCCTGTTGGCCGGCGCCGGCGGCGGCGGCGGCTCCTCGGGCGACGGGCCCGTCCGGGCCCGGGTGGTGTCGCTGCCGAGCTGGGAGCTCTTCGCCCTGCAACCGGAGTCCTACCGCCACGCCGTCATCCCCCCCGGCACCAGACGCCTCGCCGTCGAGGCCGCCGCGTCCTTCGGCTGGGAGCGCTACGCGGACGACGTGGTGGCCATCGACCACTTCGGGGCGTCGGCCCCGGGCAAAGAGGTGCTCGCGCACTTCGGGTACACCCCCGAAAACGTGGCCGCCCGGGCTCGGGAGCTCTTGGCCCGGGCCGGTGGTTCCCGGGCGCGCTGACACCAACTCACCGCCGGTGACGCCCGGTCCAAGGCGTCGGTCCCGGCGAGAAGGGAGCACCATGACGAAGCTCCACGACCTCTACGAGCAGCAGGGCCAGAGCCCGTGGCTGGACAACCTCCGACGCGACTACCTGCGCGACGGGCGCCTGGCCGAGCTCGTGGACGAGGGCATCCGCGGGGTGACGTCGAACCCGACCATCTTCGCCAAGGCCATCGAGGCCGGGAACGACTACGACGAGCAGTTCCGCGACCTGCTGGGCTCACACACCGTCGAGGAGGCGTACTGGGAGCTCGTCCTCACCGACATCCGGGACGCGTTGGCGGTCCTGGCGCCGGTGCACGAGAGCTCCGACGGCGTCGACGGCTACGTCTCGTTGGAGGTGGCCCCGATCCTGGCCCACGACACCGAAGGCACCATCAAGGCGGCCCGCCACTTCCACGAGCTCGTCGCCGAGCCCAACCTCTACGTGAAGATCCCCGCCACCACCGAGGGTGTGCCCGCCGTCCGCGCCATGCTCGGTGAGGGACGCAACATCAACATCACCCTGCTGTTCAGCCTGGAGCGCTACGACGACGTCATCGAGGCCTACCTCGGGGGTCTCGAGGACCTCGTCGCCCGCGGCGTCACCGACCTGTCGTCGGTGAGGAGCGTGGCGTCGTTCTTCGTCAGCCGGGTCGACACCGAGGTCGACCGCCGCCTCGACACCCTCGCCGCCCAGGTGGACCCGGCACGCGCCGCGGAGGTCCTGGCCCTGCGGGGCACGGCCGCCGTGGCCCAGGCCAGGCGCGCCTATGCGCTGTTCGTCGAGCGGTTCTCCGGGGCGCGGTGGGAGGCGCTCGCGGCCATGGGGGCCAAGGTGCAACGACCCCTGTGGGCGTCGACCTCCACCAAGAACCCCGCCTATCCCGACCTCGCCTACGTGGACACGCTCATCGGACCCGACACGGTGAACACGATGCCCGACGAGACCATCGCCGCCTTCCTCGACCACGGGACCACGGCCCGCACGGTGGACGCCGATCCCGAGGGCGCGCGCCGTGCGCTCGAACGCGTCGAGGCCGCCGGCGTGGACATGGCCGATGTGGCCCGCACCCTCGAGGACGAAGGGGTGGCGAGCTTCGCCAAGTCCTTCGACGAGCTCATCCAGAAGCTCTCCGACAAGGCCAACGCCCTGTCGGCAGGCGCCTGAGGAGCGGCGTGGTCGACGACGCCCGTGCCCTCGTGCCCCGGCTGCTGGCCCGGGATCCCGGGCTCTGGCCCGAGGGCAACGTGTCGGCCAACCGCCTTGGATGGCTCGACGTCCCCCGCCGCATGGCCGCCGAGGCCGACGACCTGAGGGCGTGGGCGGCCGGCATCGAGCAGTCCACCGTGGTGCTCCTGGGCATGGGGGGCTCCTCGCTCGGACCGGCGGTGCTCGAGGCCGTCCTCGCCGCCACCGGCACACCGGGCGGACCGGGACGGGGACGGCGCCGTCTGGTCGTGTGCGACACCACCCACCCCGTCACGGTCTCCTCGCTCGACCTGTCCGACGCCTTCGTACTGGTGTCGTCGAAGTCGGGGACGACCCTCGAGCCCAACGCGCTGCTCGCCCACGCCTGGGCGCAGCTTCCCGACCCGACGCGTTACGCGGCGATCACGGACCCGGGCACCCCTCTGGCCACGCTGGCCGCCGAGCGCGGCTTTCACCGTTGCTTCGCCAACCCTCCCGACATCGGGGGCCGCTACTCGGTGCTGTCGTACTTCGGCATGGTGCCGGCCGCGCTCATCGGCTACGACGTCGCCGAGCTCTGCGGGCGCGCCCTGAGCACCGACCTCGAGGAGGCGGCCGGGTTGGGGATGGCCATGGGCGAGGACGCCCGGGCCGGTCGCGACAAGGTGACCATCGTCGTGCCTCACGAGTACGCGTCGTTCGGCCTGTGGGTCGAGCAGCTCATCGCCGAGTCCACGGGCAAACGGGGAACCGGCTGCGTACCGGTCCCCACCACCGAGCCCGAGACCGGCCCCGACCGCCATGTGGTCCCGCTCCATCAGGACGGCCCCGCCGATCTCGGTGAGCAGTTCTACCGCTGGGAGGTGGCCACCGCGCTGTGCGGGCACGTGCTCGGGATCGACCCCTTCGACGAGCCCAACGTGGCGGAGTCGAAGAAGAACACCAACGACGTCCTCGCCCGGCTCCCCCTGCCGGTGCTGGAGACCGCCGCCCCCTCCGAGGTGCCGGCGTGGCTCACCGCCACGGTGCAACCCGGTGACTACGTGTCGCTCCAGGCCTATGTGCCCTTCGGCCAGGACGACGCCCTGGAGTCGCTGCGGCGACGGGTGCGTGACCACCTCGGGGGCGTCGCCACCACCGTCGGGTACGGGCCCCGCTTCCTGCACTCGACCGGGCAGCTCCACAAGGGTGGGCCCAACACCGTGGTGGCCGTGCAGATCGTCGACGGCAACCCGATGCCCCCGGTGCCGATACCCGACAAGGCCTACGACTTCGGGACGCTGATCGCGGCTCAGTCCATCGGCGATCACCAGAGCCTGCTCGCCCACGGGCGCCGGGTCCTGCGCGTGGCGACCGGAGACCTGGACGCGATCGGATGACCCGGCCTGCACCGATGACCCGGATTCCCCGAAGGGCCCGGATGACGACGAAAGGGAGGGCGAGATGAAGATCGGCATGGTGGGCCTGGGGAAGATGGGGGCCAACATGACCCAGCGGCTCATCGAGAAGGGTCATCAGGTCGTGGCGTTCGACTTGTCCGACGAGGCCCGGGCGGCCGTGGCCTCCAAGGGTGCGGAGACCGCCGCCACCCTGGCGGAGATGGTCGCCAAGCTCGACACCCCCCGGGTGGCATGGGTGATGGTGCCGGCCGGGCCGCCCACCACGTCGACCATCGACACCTTGAAGGGCCTGATGCAACGGGGCGACGCCGTCATCGACGGCGGCAACTCCAATTACAAGGAGGCGGCGCCCACCGCGGCGTCGCTGGCGGAGAAGGGCATCGGCTTCATCGACGCCGGGACCTCGGGCGGGGTGTGGGGACTCGCCAACGGCTACTGCCTCATGGTGGGGGGCGAGAAGCCGGTCGTGGCGATCTGCGAGCCGGTGTTCCTGGCGCTGGCCCCCGAAGGTGGCTACGCCCACGTGGGCCCGGTGGGGGCCGGCCATTTCGTGAAGATGGTCCACAACGGCATCGAGTACGGGCTCATGCAGGCCTACGGGGAGGGCTTCGAGCTCATGGCGAAGGCGGACGAGTTCTCTCTCGACCTGCACGAGATCGCGTCGATCTGGCGCTACGGGTCGGTGGTGCGCTCGTGGCTCCTCGAGCTCGCCGAGCGGGCGCTGGCGCCGGGATCGGGCTTCGAGCACATCGAGGGCGTGGTGGTCGATTCGGGCGAGGGCCGATGGACGGCGCTCGAGGCCATCGCCCGCGGCGTGCCGGCACCGGTGATCACGGCCTCGCTCTACCAGCGCTTCGCGTCGCGCGATCAGGACTCCTATTCCAACCGGCTGGTGGCCGCGTTGCGCAACCAGTTCGGCGGCCACGCCGTGTTCACCGAAGGCGGGAAGTCGTGACCCCTGACGCGACCACCGTCGTCGAGGGGACCGACATCGACGACCGAGAACCGGTTGTCGAGGTCTCCCACACGCTCGACGCCGTCGACCCCCCGCCACCGCTGGCGCTGGTCGTGTTCGGGGCCTCGGGTGATCTGGCCTCACGCAAGCTCCTGCCCGCCATCGCCGCCCTGGCCGAGCACAAGGCGCTGCCCGACGGCTTCACCGTGGTGGGCGTGGCCCGCACGCAGTGGAGCGACGACCAGTTTCGTCAGGCCGCCCTCGACGCGGCCCCCTTCGCCGGCCACCAGTGGGGCGAGATCGTGAGCCGCTTCCGCTACGTGGCGGGCGAGTACGCCGAGAAGCCCACCTTCGACAAGCTGAGGGAGGTGCTGGGCGAAGCCGACGCCACGCTGGGCACCGCCGGCAACCGCGTCT
>Ga0116225_1003348_pt1 | contig 10326 bp, 7 predicted proteins | sample Sb_taG_8_FD_88968 | JGI IMG/M metagenome (GOLD analysis project Ga0116225, IMG submission 88968) | Peat soil microbial communities from Weissenstadt, Germany - Sb_50d_c_BC metaG | ecosystem: Environmental > Terrestrial > Soil > Wetlands > Peat | place: Germany: Weissenstadt | collected 2010-09-21 | reverse complement strand
GGACTTGGAAATCGATGCCGCGGTCGTCATTCTGCTTCGCCGTAGCGGTGAGGTCCAGATCGGCGAGAGCAATCTTCTGATGATGTCCGCCGGTCAAATCGTACAGCGTGCTGCCAACGATCGCATAGTTCGCAACCTCGAGCTGGTGACCGTCTTTGAATACCAGTATGGTCTGAGGCTGATCGGAGGACGGGTCGGCTTCGGACTGTGCGCCCGAATCAGGCTGCGAACTGGTTGCCCGGCTGGAATACGGCGCGGGAGCTGGCGCAGGGGCTGTCCCGGGACCACGCCGGTCAAATACTGTGGGACCGCCGTTGTATTGATCATCGGGCGCGTTGTCGGCCACGTCATTTCCGGAGTCGTAATAGCCGTAATATGGCACGCCGTAAACTCCACCCCACGGCAACGTTCCGTTGCGGCGATGGGGGTGAGGATTGTGCGGCTGATTGGGAGCTGCCGTAACTCCCCTGAAGCAGCAAGTGGGAGAAGCGGGCGTGTAGCCGCGTGGCCCTAGAGAAGTGACGCTCGGCGCTACTCCGTTGACTTGGCGGCCACCAAATCCTGGCGAAGTCACTGACGCAGGCATGCCGTTGACCTGGGCGGTCGCCGGAGTACTCAGCATCAAAGCGATAAAACCGAGCACGAACAGCGTCAACGCAAGATCGGCCCCGGTAGCTCGATTCAGCCTTCGCACCGAGAAATCATACTCCAGTTTTTGAGGCATGGCGCACTCCCCCTGTAAATATTAGAACATAGGAGTGCGGACTTAGTTGCGTACCTAAAGAGAATTACTTTCGTGCCAGGGCGAAGCGATTGGCCGCGCTAAGTAGTTGAAAATCCGGGATCTGAAACCGACTTCTGGCCCGGAGCAGCTTTCGGTTTGCCCGTGACACGACCAGAATCTGGACGATCCTCTCCTCAGTCGTGGGTGCTATGGCCTGGTTACATCAGTTATCGCTGACACCCCGACGTGTTGCGACCGGTTGGGAAACCTTGGAGTTGAAATCTGGGTGAAGCATCTTCAGGTCGGGGCGTTTGGAAGGCGGGCCTGGCTGCTCCGAACTACGTTTCAGGCGGAAGGCGTAGACATTGCCGTCGATTGAACCGACATAAACCATCCCGTTCGCCACGGCGGGCGACGAGATTACTCAGTTTCCGGTGGGATAGGCACACAGCTCAACGCCGGTGCGGGCGTTCAGCGCGTACAGGTTGTAGTCATCCGAGCCGAAATAAACCAAGCCATTCGCCACGGCGGGCGAGCAGTACACGGCGCTGCCGGTGCTGTAGCTCCACAGCATGGCGCCGCTATGTTGGTGACTACGAGCGCCTTGTCTTTTGTGTCAAAAAAATGTCCACGCCCACGTTCGACTTGAATCCTTTTCCCGAAACCAGGATCCTGCTCGTCGGCGGTCCAGATTTCTTGGAGAGAGTGATGGAAGGCGTGGCGCTGGCCATACCACAGAGCAGCAACCACGCAAGGAGCAAGAAGACATGCGAGGCGATTGGCTGAGAGCGTTCCCGAGGGTCGGACATATTCCCCCCTTCGTTCAAGCCGCGATTGGGTTTCCCGCCAGAGGCAGCGCACTTGAAACGTGCGGACAATCTTGTTCCTATTCCCCTGGTTTGTCAATTGGCGTAACATCGCCATCACACTGACAATGGCAGAATCAGCTCCGCCGGGGTGGTTGGTCGGCCAACCGGAAGCTATCCAGGAACGGAGCTCTGGGAAGTCGGTGCGCCCCATTGGATCGAAGCGGGTTGCTCTCTAACTTCATACGCTATAGCGGCCTGCCCACGCGCGCGAGTTCCGCGAGATTCCAAAGGGCATTCGCCAATAAAAGTCCGCAGACGCATGCCGCGACCAGTTCGCGTTGTTGAGTCTCAAGCAGGTCGGCGGCGATTCCGGCGACAAACACAAACAGGAATGGAGTTGCCATCAGTTGGAATCCGAACCCCGGATAATGCGGCGTACCGAGGCTGAAAAGAAGGAATAATACCGCGATCATCAAGGGCGCGGTATTGCCGAAATACCTGGGGCGCCGCCAGGCGAAGTATGCGATTAGAGCCGCCGGAAACAGCACCAACAGTGCGGGTCCGCTCTGGCCAATTTGCGCAAGAAGCCGCCCATAGGTTGCGGACATGGTGAACGCTTGCCATGTGATTCCGAAAAAACTTGCGTGGCGCAGGCCCTGCCAGAAAACAGCCGGACGGAACAGATAAGACGCGAACAAGAGCACGAATGCGACTGCGCATGCCGCCGCCCAGATTGCAACTGCCGCGAGCCGCCGGGTCGGCGCTAGATAGAGCATGAACCCAAGGGCGACGGGAAGGAGGACGACCAGCGGGAACTGAGAGCCGATGGCTAACGCCAATGAAAGGCCCAGCAGTAGAATCCGGCGCCGGTTCCACACGATAACCTCGCGCGGAGCATACAAAGTGTGGGCCACCGCAATGGCAGTGAAGATTGCGCCGAACGCGCCCCATGCGGCGCCCATCTCCGGTTGCGCGGAATACAGAGTGCTGCTGCGAAGAACGGCAGGGGAGAAGCAGTAGAGCGACAGCGCGATGTAGCCGCCGGCGTTTCCGTAGAGTCTGCGCGATACGTACCACAGCGACGCGCCCAGCAGCACGCCAAAGATCAAATAAGGCGCTCGCGCCAGCCATCCCCAGTAGTGGAAAGATCCGGATTCCGATGTGCCGGTCCAGCCCAGCAGCGGGGTTGACGCAAGCAGATACCACAGCGGCGAGTGATTGGGATCGTAGCCGTCGTTGTGATCGATTTCGGGCGGAGTCGGGGTTCCGGCCTCCAGGCGCTCTACGGACGGCGTTCCGGCAACCGATTGCCCGCTCCACTGCTGCAACCCTTCCACCACACGGAAGAGATGGGAAGAGTCGATTTCCGATGGCTGTGTGCCGCGAGCTAACAACCATCCACATTGTGCCAGGAACGCGAGCAGGAGAAATCCGGCAAGCACTTGCGGGCGGCCAAAGCGTTCGCGTGTGAGAAATTTCGCCATGAAGGGACGGCGAGTGTTTTACCATGTTCGGGGTCGATTGGGGAAACTTCCGTCGGGCCGACGAGCTACCGTCAGCACGATCTGGCATGGGAACATACCTAGGGACGAACAGACCTGGGACCTGGCAGAATCATTTCCGATGTTTTGTTCGCGCGCGGATCCAATCCGCCAGAGCTTTTTCGCTCAGGTTCCCGGCGGCTAAACCCAGAATGGTTTTGACGGCATCAGCTTCATCAACTTCGAAATCAAATCCGTTCAATTCGAGAAAAAGCCCGATGGCGAGAAAGCCAGCTCGTTTGTTTCCGTCGCTGAAAGGATGACCGCGAACAAGCCCGAATCCGTATGCCGCAGCCAGTCGCGCCGCATCCGCGCTGCGTTCGTACGCGTAGACATTCCTGGGACGCGCCAGCGCTGACTGGAGCGCCGCTTCGTCCCGCAAGCCCCACAGTCCACCATGTTCAGCGAGACTCTCAGCGTGGAGTAGCACGAGAGCACGCTGGTCCAACCAACGCGGCTTCCTCACTTGGCCAGTGCGCGGAAGACGGTCCTATACTTACTCATAAATCCCCGGCCAAGGTCGAGTTGCTTCTCAACCTCGGGATCGTAGGGAGTGAGTAAATATCCCGCGGGCGTTTCGATGGCGAACAGTGTGTCGTCTTTCTTGGCGCGCAGGCGGACTAACATTTCTTTTGGCAGGACCAGACCAGTGGAGGTGCCCACCGACCTCAGCTTGAGCTTCATGTGATACTCCGATACCCATCTTCATTATAATACGAGTTTACTCCAAGAGGGATGACTCGGACGAGTCGATTCGCGGTTCAGCTATTTACAGCTGATGCTCTCGTAACGAACAGCTGTCGGCCGGCACCATTGTAAGTTCCTCCAGCATTTAAGTTAGACCCGGAGAAAAGCGATTTTGTTCCCGCATCGCCTTTTGACGAAAGAGCGTGATTGCCGGACGGGCGCAGAGGGAATTCGATCTTGTGGCGGAGATTCGGTGAACTGCGCTTGGCTTGGACGGGCGAGGACGCCCGTCCTCCACGATCAGATATCCAAATTCTTCACATCGAGCGCGTTGTCTTCGATGAATTTACGACGGGCTTCTACGTCCTCGCCCATCAGGGTGGTGAAGATGGTTTCGCACTCGGCGATGTCTTCGAGCTTGACTGACAGCAGCGTGCGACGCTCCGGGTCCATGGTGGTTTCCCACAATTGCGGCGCGGTCATTTCGCCCAGGCCTTTGTAGCGCTGCACGATGTAATCCTTGCGGCCTTCGGCGAGAACGTAGTCGAACAGATCGCGGGCGGTGGACTTTTCGACCAGTTGCGGTTCGGGCTTCTTCTTTGCAGCAGTTTTTGCTGGTGCGTCTGGCGCGGCTTTCGTTTCGGCTCCGTCGCCATCCTCGGGCTCGGCGTCGCTCACGGCTTCGCCCTTGCTTATCTTCGCCACGGTCTCGATCACAAAGGGCGGTTCCATGTATTGCTCAATCTGCTTGAACTTCGAAAGCAGCTGGCGGTACTCGGCGGTGGAAGCCAGTTCCCAGTTGATCAGGTGTTCGGCGCCCTGCGAGTTCACGTAGCGCACGGCCCACAAGTTGTGTTCTTCGTCGAAGCGGCTTTCTACTTCCTTGAAGCTGCGCTCCTTTTGCAGCTTTTTGAGTTCCTTTTCCAGCTTCTCGATTTTCTTGGGCGCAGCTTTCTTGTCGCCTTCGAAATCGACTCTCTTGGAAAGGTCGAGTTTGGGGAGAATGTCGGTGACACGTTCATCGCGCAAACGTTTGTCTACTTTGTCGAAGAGTTTGAGATATTCGTCGAGGACGTTCATGAAGCGCGACAAGTTTGCGCCATCGAGCTTGGCGGCGCCTTCGCCATAGCGCACGACCAGACCATCAGAGGCGCGCTTGACCAGAACCTTTACGTATTCACGATCATCTTTGATGTACTGCTGCGACTTGCCTTTCTTGATCGAGTACAACGGCGGCTGCGCAATGAATACGTTGCCGCGTTTGATCAACTCCTGCATGTGGCGGAAAAAAAATGTGAGCAAAAGCGTGCGGATGTGGCTTCCGTCCACGTCGGCATCGGTCATCAGAATAATTTTGCCGTAGCGCAGCTTGCTTGGGTCGAAATCCTCTTTCGAAATGCCGGTGCCGAGCGCCGTAATCATGGCCCTAATCTCTTCGTGCGCCAGCATCTTGTCGTAGCGGGCTTTTTCGACGTTGAGGATTTTGCCCTTCAGCGGCAAGATCGCCTGGAAGCGCCGGTCGCGTCCTTGCTTTGCGGTACCGCCTGCGGATTCGCCTTCGACCAAGAACAGCTCGCAACGCTCAGGTTGCTTCTCCGAGCAGTCTGCCAGTTTGCCGGGCAAACCACCGCCGTCGAGTGCGCCCTTGCGGCGGGTGAGGTCACGGGCTTTTCTTGCAGCTTCGCGGGCGCGGGCAGCGTCGATCGCTTTGTTGATAATCTTTCGTCCGACTGTCGGATTCTGCTCGAGGTACGCGCCCAGGCGTTCGTTCACGAAGGCTTGCACAACGCCCGCAATGTCGGAATTCAGCTTGCCCTTGGTCTGGCCTTCAAACTGGGGCTGCGGTAGCTTCACGCTGATCACGGCGACCAGGCCTTCGCGGACGTCGTCGCCGGTGAGATTCTCTTTTACGTCTTTAAACAGACCCATCTGCTGGCCGGCGTAATTGATGGTGCGGGTCAGTGAGGTGCGAAAACCGGAGAGATGCGTGCCGCCGTCAACCGTGTTGATGTTGTTGGCGAAGCTGAAAACGGTTTCCGAGTAAGCGTCGTTGTATTGCAGACCGATCTCCATGGTCACGCCGTCGCGTTCGGCCTCCATGTAAATCGGTTTGTCGTGCAGCACTTGTTTGCCGCGATTGAGGTGCTTGATGAATTCAGCGATGCCGCCGTTGTATTTGAATTCCGCAGTCTTAGGCTCGCCGGTCTTCGGATCCGTGGTGCGCTCGTCGGTGAGCGTAATCAACAATCCCTTGTTCAGGAACGCAAGCTCGCGCAGGCGTTGCGCCAGTGTATCGAAGTTATATTCGGTAACGGTGAGGATGCTTTTGTCGGGCAGGAAGTGAACTTTGGTTCCGCGCTTCTTAGTTGCGCCCGCTTTTTTAAGCTTGCTGGTTGGCTCGCCCTTGGAGTACGTCTGCTCCCAGGTGAAACCATCGCGCCAGATTTCGAGGTCGAGTTCCTCGCTCAGCGCGTTCACGCAGGAAACGCCGACGCCGTGCAATCCGCCGGAAACTTTGTATGAGGACGCATCGAACTTGCCGCCGGCGTGCAGCGTGGTCATGACCACTTGCGCGGCGGGAATTTTTTCGCCATCGATGTCCATCGAATCGACAGGAATACCACGCCCGTTGTCGATGACCGTGATGGAGTTATCGAGGTGAATGGTGGCTTCGATCTTGTCGGCGTACCCGGCGAGCGCTTCGTCAACAGAATTGTCGACGACTTCATAGACCAGATGATGAAGCCCAATCTCACCGGTCGAGCCGATATACATTGCCGGACGTTTGCGAACGGCTTCCATTCCACCGAGGACTTTGATGGAATCGGCTGTGTAATCGCCGTTGCCGCCGTTGACGGGGTTCTGACCGCCGGCTCGATTTTTGGTATCGACGATGGCCGCGGTATCGATTTCTTTTGTCGCCATTCAACTCCGTGGAGAATGCCGGATTCGAGCTCTGACCGGCGCGCATTTCCTGTGCCCCAAAAATGAGGTCAAATGACTGAAATTATTAACACTTACGGCAGCAGGATTTATAAGAAATTATACCACAGTCTCGCCCATTCTCAGCCCCGGAATCGAGCCGGTAAACCGTGATTCTTGTGCCATTTAGGGAGGGATGTCAGTGCGCGCAACGTGGTCTCGATTCAGGCTCAGCCGCAGGCTCACTTGTGCACCGCGGGCAACGATTTGCCAAAGCTCAAACCTTCAACAAGCTCATCCATTTCGTCGTCGCTGCCGCCGATGAACGTGAACGAAAGGATGTAGGCTTTGTCAATAGCCACCAGCGTGCTCTGGTACATCGTCAAATTGCCGAGCGGTTTGCTGAAATCTCCGCGCACCAGTTCTCTCGTTCCCACGGAGTAATCGTAGGGTTCGTTCACGACTTTCAAACCCTTGGACTTGGTCAACTCGGTGAACGGACCAAAATACTGCTCGGCATTTTGCAGGCCAGGGTATGACGATGTGGGCTCGGCGGCCACTACAACCGCGGAGTTCACCGAATCGCCAGCCGCTTCCGGAGGATGCTCGAACACGGCCAGAAGCAAAATTGATTTCTTGGAGGCGTTGGCATCTGCACTCGAGTCTTCACTCATTTCCCCGGTGCGGTCCACCCAAGCGAAGGGAATCTTGTAGGTGAATCCGAATGTTGAGCTGCGGTAAACGCCGTTAGTGATTGAGCCGGGGTCTGGTGATGAAGGAGTAGTGTGCGACGGCGCGGGCTTCCCGGTTTGCTGCGCCGCTAAAGTGCAGGCCAGCAGAACCACGACAAGAAAGCGCGCGCGTTCGAGGAGGTTCATCTCGTCCAATGTTACAGGAGACGAGGCGAACCTGGACCAGGCGAGCCTAGACGTTGCAAGCAACGTCTCTACGTTATGCCGCCCGGATTATGCCGCCCGGCCGAAGGGAACCGGTTGGGCGCAGTGGGCGCACCTTTTGGCATCGATCGGAATCTCGCTAAGGCATTCCGGGCACTTCTTGGTGGTCGGATCGGCGGGCGCGGGCGCTTTCCTCATACGCGCGACCAGAGCGTTGATGGGTGTGACCACGAAGAAATAGACAGCCGTAGCAACCAGAACGAAAGAGACTCCAGCGTTGATGAAGTCGCCGACGGCGAACATGCTGCCGTTGATGGTGAACTTGATGGCAGAAAAATCGGGCTTACCGACTATCGCCGCGATGAGCGGAGTGAGCAGATCTTTCGTGAAAGCCGAGACCACCGAGGCAAACGCTGCCCCAATCACCACGCCGACTGCCATGTCGATTACATTGCCGCGAAGAATGAATTGCTTGAATCCGCTGAGCATGACGATCCTCCTAAGGTGGCGACCACTTTACGGCGGATGACCGCTTGCGTCAAGCTTGTGGTGCTCCGCGGGACGGGCGAGGAGACCCGTCCTCCACGGTCAAATCCGCATCGGCATGACGATATAGCGGTACTTGTATTCCTCGCCTTCGGCGGGGCGCATTTGTCCGGCGGACTGGGAATCTTTGAATTCGAGTTTCACGTCTCCGCCGCCGGTTGCTTTGAGGAAGTCCAGAAGATATTGTGCGTTGAAGCCAATCTGAATCATGTCGCCGGTGTAGTCGATTTCGAGCGAATCCTCCGACTCGCCGGTTTCGGTGGAGGATGCCGAAAGTTTCAGCTCGCCTTTTTCCAGACGCATCTTGACGGCTCGCGAGCGCTCGTCGGCAAACTGGGCCACGCGTGAAATCGCTGCGCTGAGATCTTCTCCGTGAACAGTGATGCTCTTGTTATTGTCCTTCGGCAACACCGCCTCGAAGTTGGGAAACTGGCCGGTGAGCTGGCGTGAGGTCAGCAGGCGCTGGCCGATGCGGAAAAACAGTGTGGACTCGTCTTTCGCGAATTCAATCTCCTCGACGTCGGTTGAATCGAGCAAGGATTTCAACTCATCCATCGCTTTCTTTGGAACCAGGGTTTTCTGTTCGCCAGAAATGCCTTCAAACTTCCCTCCGCTGCGTTCGATGTGCGACAAGCGGTGTCCGTCGGTGGCGACCATGGTGATCGATTCCGGCTTCAGCACCATTAAGGCGCCGTTCAGCGTGTAGCGCGATTCTTCGCTGGCAATGGCGAAGCCGGTTTTAGCGATCATGGACCGCAGAACTTGTGCGGGAATTTTCACTACGCCGGCAGTTGGGAATGTGGGCAGGCTAGGGAAGTTCGAACGCGCCATGCCGACCATCTTTGTGTTTGATCGTCCGCAGCGAATGCTGACCCAGTGATTTTCCAGGAGCTTGATTGTGATATCGGCGTCAGGCAGCAACTTCACATAATCGTGAAGTTTGCGCGCGGGGATGGTGCAGGCGCCTTCTTTCTTTACCTTGATGACGCACGACGTACGCAGACTGAGATCGAGATCGGTAGCGGTGAGCGAGAGCTTGTCGCCCGCGGCTTCAAATAAATAATTCGACAGGATGGGGATGGTGGTCTTGCGTTCGACCACGCCCTGGGTCGCCGTGAGCTCTCGCAGGAGTTCGAACTTGCTGACCGTAATCTCCATGGTGGTTCCCACCGCTGATGCTATGGCTTCTACCGGCATAACCCAAGCCCCCCGCCGAGTGGCGCTACTTTCAACACTTCCCTTATATCAAAACAAAAACCTATAAAACCAGCGGTAACCGCAGGAAACAGAGAAATTTAATCCAGACCGGGATTCATCCGCCCAGCTGTTCGGTCAGTTTATTCAGCAACCGGTTCAAATCCTTGTCGGTTTTGCGCACGCCGTCGATTTTTTCGACCGAGTGCAGGACGGTGGTATGGTGTTTGCCGCCAAACTGGCGGCCGATCTCAGGCAGCGACGCTTCGGTCAAATGCTTGGCCAGGTACATGGCAATCTGTCGCGGGTAGACGATGGCGCGGGAGTTGTTCTTCGCCTTGATCTCGACCAGACGCAATCCAAACTGCTCGGCAACCGATTTCTGAATCGATTCAATCGTGACCTTCCGGGCCTGCGAATCGATGAAATTCTTGAGCACTTGCTGGGTATAAGGAAGCGTGATTTCGGCTCCGATGAGCGAAGAGTGCGCCACCAGCCGGATGAGCGCTCCTTCCAGTTCGCGGACGTTCGAACGAATGTTGGACGCGATGTAGAGCGCCACGTCGGTGGGAAGGGTGACTTTTTCCTGCTCCGATTTCTTCTGCAGGATGGCTACCTTGGTCTCCAAATCTGGTGGTTGAATGTCAGCGATCAGGCCCCACTCGAAACGACTACGTAGTCGGTCTTCGATCTCGGCCAGCTCTTTCGGCGAGCGGTCGCTGGCAATCACGATCTGCTTCATGGACTCGTGCAGGGCGTTGAAAGTGTGGAAAAATTCTTCCTGGGTGCGCTCTTTCTGCGCCAGGAACTGGATGTCGTCCACCAGCAGCACGTCGACGTTGCGGAACTTATCGCGGAAACTGGTCATCTTGTCGTAGCGCAGCGAGTTGATCATCTCGTTGGTGAACTTCTCGCTGGATACGTAGCAGATGGCCAACTGGGGCTGGCGCTTGCTCACTTCGTGGCCGATGGCCTGCATCAGGTGAGTCTTGCCCATACCAACGCCG
>Ga0116225_1003346_pt1 | contig 10328 bp, 7 predicted proteins | sample Sb_taG_8_FD_88968 | JGI IMG/M metagenome (GOLD analysis project Ga0116225, IMG submission 88968) | Peat soil microbial communities from Weissenstadt, Germany - Sb_50d_c_BC metaG | ecosystem: Environmental > Terrestrial > Soil > Wetlands > Peat | place: Germany: Weissenstadt | collected 2010-09-21 | reverse complement strand
GGCGGAGTAGTTGCCTGAGCTGTCGGCTTGGACCTGGTTGCCGGGGTTGAGCGGGGAGTTGAACGTGATCCTCGCTCCGGGGTAGGCATTCCCGGCGTTGTCAGTGACCGAGCCCTGCACCTGCACGACCGTGGCGGTTTTCAGTATGACCGTCAGGGGAGCTGAATCGGTGCTGACGCCGGTGGCCAGGTAGCTCTGTAAGCCTGTGGCCGATGGCGGGATGAACTGGATGTTGTACGTGCCCGAGGCCACCGAAGCACTGAAGCTGCCGTCGTTGAGCGTGAAGGTGGTCAGAACCATCGCATCAGTGGCGGGGTTGATCACGTTGATCGTCACGCCCCCCTGCGGCGTGCTCGACGTGTCCTCCACAATCCCGGTGATCGCAGGATCGCCGTCCGCCATTGCGGGTGCCGCGTAGGCCAATCCGGCCAGCGTCAGGCTAGCCGCGGCGACGAGTGCGGCCAGCCACCTCCGGCAGCCGTAAGCTCCAGGTAGCCGCATGGCTCACGCTCCTTACCAGCCCTTTTCAGCTAAGCCCCGATTCATCCGTCGAAATGGCCGCCGAGGACCATAACCGTACCAGGGCAATCATCAACCGGGCAATGAAACAGTAATCTCCCGCATAAAACCCGTAGAACCGATAACTAAGCTACTCGTGTAGCGTTAAGGTACTTTTGAGGTGCCAGGATGCGGAAAGGTACTCAGCAGTCGGCACGGCGTGTACAGCCCTGGAGGGAGAGTGCCGCAGCCGAAAGGATGTTCTGTACAGGATCAGCTTCGGCGAGCGCTGACTGAGCACTTGCGCCAGATTCATCGTTATGCGCGTTCCCGCCAGCCGGTATGGCCGAATGGCGACCGCGGTCGTGCCGATGCTGGGCAGCCTGCCGAGCCATCTCCCGGGCTGCGGCCGGGCGGAGTCGCCATTCCCGCCCGGCCAGGGCCGCCGCTGGCCAGGCCGAGCCCGATGGCGTCACGGATCAGACGCAGCGCACACCTCCAGCGGACCGGCCGCCCTTGACGTCTTGCCCAGGCGGCAAGAGTCAGCCACCCGATAACCTCGGCGCACATCAGTGCGCGTTACCAGAGCCAAGTGGTCACACCTGCGTGATCCAGCGCATCCTGCCTGGTCAGCGAGCTGAAAGCCAGCCGTACCGCGCTCTCGCCGGAGCCCGTGCCAGCAGCAACTACGCGACCGCGAGGCCCGGCTAGACCATTGAGACGGCTTCCGCGCAGTCACTGCTGCGGTACTTTGCTGCTGTACACCGCGAAAGCGACCCGCTCAGATGATCGAAAAACATCTCTGACCTTGTGGAGCTACGGAGATTCGAACTCCGGACTTCTTGCATGCCATGAATCACTCGCGTCTGCCCTGATCGGGCCACATAATGCCTGACCAGGCCATTACGCTAGCCCACGAAAGCTGGAACTAGCTCAGACAAGCCCTCGCTAGCGCCAGTCTGCCCCTCAGACTGCCCCTCGAAATGATCTCCCGGCGGTTGCTCGAACTGCCGGTCTCACTGTAGTCCGCCTTACATTCGCAGGCCCGGCCAGCTAGCCCGGTGTCGAGCGTAGCCATCGTCCCCGTGTCACTGCCCGGCCAGGCGCCCGTAGTCCCTCCCCACCACCGCCCGTCCGCGGCTAAATATGCCGCTACGCACGGTGAGAGCGGTGATGATCCACAATCTTGAGATCGCGAGTAGATCGCGCCGAATCTGAGCGGCCGATGACAGGTTTCCGGCAATGCGCGTGAAGGCGCGCACGATCGTCCGGTTCTGTCCGCCCGTGGCCCCGCCAGGCCATCAATCCCGTCTGGCATCGGCGACGGGCTTGCCGTTGGGCTGCTGGATACGGGCGTTCCTGTCGGCTATCGCACGGCCCTGAACGCCGGTGGCTCTGGCGTGTCTGGGCGCGGTGGGCCTGGGACCTTTGCCTCTACCTGTCGCGCCCATGGCCGGATCTGATGGGAACAGATCCGGAGCGCAGGAGATGGCATGTCCAGGAGTGAAGGCGAGATCGTCATCGGCCGCCACGTGGATGTGGTGTCTGGCTACGTCCCTGACCAAAGCAACGAGCCGCTGCACAACCTGCGCATGATGCGGGCGGAGAAGAGCATCGCGGGGTCTGCCGGGAAGGGGACCCAGTTCCGCTCGGCTGTGGCGCCCATGGGGCGCCCGGCTGAGATGCTGATCGAGTGCACCGCCTGTGACAGGCCGACGCTGTTCGCCTCCACCACGACGATGCAGCCGCAAGCAACCGGGATGTCCGCGACGACCCTAAGAACATCACGCTGCCCGTCGCGCGAGAGATCGTCGAGACCTACGTCGCCGCTCCGTTCTAGGCGACGTGCATTCAGCCGGGACGGCACCCGCATCACACAGAATCTGGATTTCGATGTCGCGGGAACCACCGCAGCGTAGGAGTGGCAGGAGCCAGTCATGAAGTCATTCGATTCGGAAGTCGCCGAGAAGTCGGCCGTGAGCTCGGTCGAGTCGGACAGCGGCGAGACCGCAAGATGGTTTGGCAGTCCTCGATTCGACGGCATCACGCGTTTGTATGCTGCGCGTCAGGTGGTGGAGCAGCGGGGCACCATCCCTGCCGACTACACCGTCGCGAGAGTGGCGGCCGAGCAGTTCTATGATCGGCTCCGGCGACTATTCGCCCAGCGACAGCAGATCACCACCTTCGGTCCCTATTCACCTGGTCAGGCGGTGGCCCTGAAGCGGATGGGCATCGAGGGCATCTACCTGGGCGGCTGGGCCACGTCGGCCAAAGGATCCGTCACGGAGGACCCGGGACCTGACCTGGCCAGCTATCCGCTCTCCCAGGTACCGGACGAGGCCGCGCCGATCGTGCGCGCCCTGCTCACGGCGGACCGGAACCAGCGCTTCGCCCGCTTGCGCATGAGCGAGGCGCAGCGTGCTGCCTCCGCCGAGATCGACTATCGGCCATTCATCATCGCCGACGCCGACACGGGACACGGCGGCGATGCGCACGTCCGGAATCTGGTCCGTCGTTTCGTCGAGGTCGGGGTCCCGGGCTATCACATCGAGGACCAGAAGCCCGGCGCCAAGAAGTGCGGGCACCAGGGGGGCAAAGTGCTCGTCGGCGTGGACGAGCAGATCAAGCGGCTGAGCGCAGCGCGCTTCCAGCTCGACGTCATGAAGGTGCCCGGCATCATCGTGGCCCGGACCGACGCCGAAGCGGCCACGTTCCTGGAGGGCCGCGGGGACGAGCGCGATCATCCGTTCATCCTGGGCGCCACCAGCGTTGAGCTGCCGACCTACAAGGTCGGCTACCTCGCCATCTTGAGGAAGCTCCGCGAGCTGGGCGTCGACGACGCGCGCGGTCATCTGCTGTTCAAGATCTCCGCCCCGGAGTACGACGAGGCCAGCGCCTGGCTCGAGCGGACGGGCGTGATGCGCGTGCTCGAAGAGAGCGCGACAGCGTTCCAGCAGCCCGACGGGTCGTCGGTCGAGGAACTGCTCGAGATGATCGAGACGCAGTACCTGGAGGCCTGGCTGGCCGAGGCCAACCTTAAGAGCTATCCCCAGGCGGTCGCGGACGTGATCGAATTCCGCGCCAGCGAGGGTGAGTGCTTCGACATGAGCGCCGGCGAGTGGCTGGCCTTCGCGAACCAAACGTCGTTCCACGCCGCCCGGGCCAGGGCCAAATCGATGGGCATCGACATCTACTGGGACTGCGAGGTCTCCAAGACCACCGAGGGCTACTACCAGGTGCAGGGCGGAATCGAGTACGCGGTCGCCAGATCGCTGGCTGTCGCCCCGTTCGCCGACCTGCTGTGGATGGAGACCAAGACCGCCAACCTGGCGGACGCGCGGCGCTTTGCCGAGGCCATCCACGCCGAGTTCCCCTCCAAGATGCTCGCGTACAACCTGTCACCATCGTTCAACTGGGACACGACCGGGATGAGTCAGGAGGAAATGAGGCGATTCCCTGAGGAACTCGGCAAGCTCGGGTTTGTCTTCAACTTCATTACCTACGGCGGACACCAGATCGACGGCTTGGCGGCGGAGGAGTTCGCCGCCGCGCTCAAGCAGGACGGCATGCTCTCCCTGGCCCGGCTGCAGCGAAAGTTCCGTCTGGTCGAATCGCCTTACCGGACTCCCCAGACGCTCGTGGGCGGGCCGCGGCTGGATGCGGCGCTCATGGCTTCCTCTGGCGGCACGGCGGCCACCAAAGCAATGGGCAAGGGCTCGACTCAGCACCAGCACCTGGTCCAGACCGAGGTGCCGACCAAGCTGCTCGAGGAATGGCTCACGATATGGACGCATCACCACCAGGTCCCGGGCCCGCTGCACGTCAGACTGCGGCCGCACACCGCGGGCTCGGAATTGCTGGAGCTCACCCTGTCCAGGCCGAGCGGGGAAAAGGTCGCCAACGTCATCTTCGACGTGATCGTGGATCGCCGCGGGCGCAGCATCCTCTCGGTTCGGGACCAGAACACCTTCGACAGCGCCCTGCGCAAGAAGCGCCTGATGACGCTGAACCACCTGTTCCTGATCCACCGCTACAGGATCTGGGCGGTCCACTACGTCAGCCCGACCGACGACAATCGTTACCAGGCCCAGAAGATGAGCACGCACGGCCTCTTCAGCGACGTCCACGACGAGGTTGGCGACGTCATCGTCGCGGACGTGAGCGCGGAGGGCGTCAGGGCACTGCTCGCCCCGGACCGGGACCGCTTGAACGCCCTGATCCAGCGGAACGATCCCTATGTGCCGGTCGGCGCCGCCGCGCAACTCCCGCAAAGGACTGGCCAGGGCGAGAGGATGTGAGCCTCTGACCACTCGCTGTGTTTCGGCCAGGCGCCGCAGCGGTAGCAGCGGGATGTTCCGGGGGTCTTTGACCGCGCCTACGGGCGTGGCTTCGTGATCGCTGCAGGGCAGGTCGCCGTTCTCGTGTCAGCAGCCCAGGGCCTCAGCGAGATGGTCGAGTCCGTCGGTTTCGATCAGGCCATCGAGCGCGGGCGGGTCTGCCGGAGGCGTGCCGGGTCCCCACTCGAGCCGCCGGCGGACGAAGATCGGGCGAATGCCCACAGCGGCGGCGGCATGCAGGTCGGAGGCGTGCGCGGCAACCATTCCGGCATTCTCGGGCGGGCAATCGAGCAGGCGAAGGGCGGTGAGGTACACCTTGGCATCGGGCTTGTAGCCGGCGGCGAGTTGCGCAGACAAGACGGCATCAACGCGAAGATCAGCGAACTTGAGCAGGTCGGCGAGCAACGCGAGATGGCCGTTCGACAGCGTGGCAGTGACGTACTTGCGGCGCAAGCGATCGAGGCCGTCCCGGCTGTCCGGCCAGGGCCGCAACTGCCGCCAGCCCCTGACAAGCGATTCGGCGTCGGCGGCTGGCAGCCAGATGCCGCGCCGGGTGAGTACGCCGCTGAGCGTTTCGCGCTGGAGAGAATCGAGGTCACGCCAGGTGGCACCCTGCCGGACCAGGTCCATCGCGGGCTGATACGCGCGACGCCAGTCGTCGACGATGGCCGCCCAGTCGGCCTGGACGCCGGCGCCGACCGTGGTCGCCTCGGCGAGTTCGATCAGGCTCGATCGCCAGTCCACCAGCGTTCCGAATACATCGAACAGCAGGACACGCATCGGCTCCACAGCCGCCAGTATGCCAATCTCAGCCGGCATGGCCCGGGACGGAGCAAACGGGTGACGCTACCCTCACCGGTATACCGGCGCCGTCAATGCGGCATGAGCGAGCATCGCGGTGGGCCCGGCGATCATGAATAATCATGCAACCGGGTCCCCTGGCACGCGTCGACGGATGGAGCCGGAACAGCAGTTGCGCACGCGAATAGCCGCCGATCTGGGCGGGTAGGCGGGCCCTGGCACTTGGCCAGCGCTATGTGCATATCAGGTTGTTATGTCGTGCGACGCCGACTGTTCATTCATGGATACTCCGTATGCAAGTCAGGGCCGCATTCTGCGTCAATTTCGGCGGCTCACCATGTCTCGCGGTGCTACGGGGGAATCGTCCTCGGAACCTCGGGTGCGGTCCAGGCGCCATTAGCAACGGTGTAGTCGATGTCGTCTCGGACCCGCTGGAACACCTGCCGGGTGATCTGGTGCGTGAAGGAGATCCCGGGAGGATCTTCGGCTGCTTCTGGCCGTCCGGTACCGGGACTGCTGCCTCCAGCCGGATGGGCCGGGCGATGAGCCGGCCAAGGTTCTGGATCGCTTGCGGGATCTCGTACAGGTCGCGGTCCAGGCTTACGATGATCGCCACGTCGCAGACCCCGGTGATCAGGAACTCCACGACGTCCAGGCCGATGACGAGATCGATTCCCTTCTCCTGCGGGCGCATCCAGGGCGTGAGCGTCACCTGCTGAGGCGGGACGCCAGGACCGGGGGCGGGCATGCGCTGCCCGGGGTGGCCCCAGTCCCAGTGATAGCGGAGCGGACGGGTCACCACGGTGACGCCCTCACGTCGTATGAGACTGAGCCGCCGGTCCAGGTTCCGTGCGCCTCTCGGGTCGGTGTTCGGGTTGGGGCGGCCGGTGTAGAAGCGGCAGTCCACGTGCCTCCTACTCCCCGCCAGGTGCTGCGCGAGAAGATGCGGGTGGCAGAGGGGGTGACCAAATAGCGACCGGCAGGTCTTGTACAGGTTCTGGCCGTCAACAAAGACCAGGACCTTGGCCGCCGGGTCCGCTGCGAGCGCGGCGACCGCGGGATCAGGCATCGGGCCATTCAAGCAGACTAGGACCGAAAAAGCCCCGGTCATCCTCTAGAGGAAGCCGGGGCCTGTAAACCTGCAAGCCATGATACCCGCTGTCCGGGCTGATTCTCAACGCGGTCGCTCCTGTGCCAGGCAGGCCTGCCATCGCCACCCGCTACGGACAGGTTTCGGCGCGTCGATACAACGCCTCAGCCCGGCATGCGGAGCGATGAGGCAGCCCGGTAGTGCGGGGTCGCTGATCCGCTGATCAATGTGACAGACTCGCAGGCCGTCACATGCTGGTTGCCCGTGCAGAGGAGCCACGAGGGCGTCGTCGGCGTTGCCCGCCAGAGCTCGGATCGAGGGCGAATCGACTGAACCAGTGAATTGCTGAGCACCGGGGTCGTTCATGGTCGTGATAGGGGAGGTGTTCGGTCTCTTGGCGCCTGCCGCCCCGGCAGCCGACCGTCGGCCTAGCACGGTCATCTCAGCGCGTCATCGCAGAAGACATTACACCGGGTTTCTCATGACACCCGCTGTAGCGTCTACGCTGCCGCCGCCGACGAGTTGGCTCGGCGGATCCCCGCCGCCGCATACTGGCGAAATGACCAACCATGGCGACGAGCCTGCCGCCACCGAGGACGAGACACGTGCAGCCCTCCTGGCGAAGTCCAAGCGGGAGTTCACCCCGATCAACAAGCTGTTCGTCCAAGCGCCCCAGAAGAGCCCTTGCCGCCACGGGCCGCTGGCCACCTTCGTGCGTAATCGCGACCTGCGCGGCCTGCGGGCGCTATTGCTGATCCTGGGAATCACCAGCAGCGGTGACGGCCCCGACGGCTGGAGCACGACACTGCCAGTGCCGGTATGGGCGCGGGCCTTCGACACCACGCGCGACGCCACTCCGGCGTCGGCGGTCACCGGCGTGTCGAAGGTCCTCACGCGGCTGGAGGAGCGCCGGCTGATCGAACGCGAACGGCGAGGACGCGAACGCAAGATCCGCGTCACACTGCTGCGCGAGGACGGCTCCGGCCAGCCCTACACCCGGCCTGGCAAGGGGAACACCGACCGGTTCCTCCGGCTGACACACCGCTTCTGGCTCGACGGCTGGTATGCAAAACTCGACCTTCCGGCGACGGCCATGCTGCTGGTCGCGCTGCACGAGAAGCTCAACTTCGAACTGCCGACCGAGCGAGTGCCGGAATGGTACGGCTGGTCGGCCGACACCGCCGAGCGCGGCCTGGCAACACTGGAACACCTCGGCCTGCTGACCCGCACCGCGCGGCTGAAGAAATCCCCGCTGAGCCCGACCGGGCAGACCAGGGTCTACCAGCACCTGCTGCACGAGCCATTCGCCCAGTACACCGTGGAGGACGTCTTCAGCGAAGATCTGCTCCACGCCTCCGTCTATGCTGCGCCCCGCAAGAAGCCACCCGGCAAGCGCACGGCTGGCGCCGTCACGAAGGAGACCGGATCGTGACCCCGTCCCTCACTGAATCTGGATCACGTACGCCGGACCGACCCAGGAAGCCGAAAGCCCGGTGGCCCGAGGCCACCACGCCGCCCGGAGCCGTGCTGTACGCCGTTATCGCGGGATTGATCGTTTGGCTGCTCATCAGCGTGCTATCTCACGTCCACGTCTATATCAGCTGGCACTGACCCCAGATGGCACACCGTCGCAGGACGTACCCGGACGATACGCGCACCCGAGCCGACAACATCGGTCGGCACCGCCGAACGCGCCTCTTCCGATGCCGCGGCCATCAACACCGCCCAGCAGCGACTAGGTGTGGCTTCACGGTGCGTCACGAACGTCAGCGTGCCTGACGCGCGCTATCCGCCGTTCTGGACGGCGAGCCGGGCCCGGCTTCGAGGTCGTAGACCCCTTACAGAACAAGGGGATATGCACTAATGATCTTGGTCCGAACTTACCGAACGGAAATCACGGCGGCGCTCAGCCTCCCGCGCCGTGTCTCAAGAGGTCTACGCCGTCGGGCCAAGTACTTTCGGGCCCGGGCTGCGCTGGCTCAGATCGTCCGCACGCCAGGACGTGTCGCTGCACTGCTCAACAAGGCCAAAGACGCGGTTCAAGACACTGAATCCGGATGGCGGAATCCGCAGGTCACGTGCTTCCTCAGCCTGGCAAGCTCGTCTCCCACTAGAGTGGCCCTTCAGGCAGACATCCGATCAGCGTGACCGGAGCTTGCAGGATCTGAGGAGACCGGGAGTGCCTGATCCAGTCGTCGGAGCCGTCCTAGCAAAGGCTGTAGGCGCAGCCGGGTCCGAGGCAGAGAAAACGGCAACCAGCCTTTTCGTACGCGTACTCGGCCCATCTGCCGATGCAATCGGTGAGGCGCTCGGGCGCTACACGACCTACAGGATGCGCAACGTCGGCAAGATCGTAGAGAGAGCGGACGCCAAGTCCGGCGGTCGCGGTGATCGGGGGATAGTCAATCCGCGCGTGGCTCACGTCCTTCTGGACGAAGGCTCATACTGCGACGATGAGCTGATGGCCGATTATCTCGGTGGCGTACTTGCTGGCAGCCGGACTCCTAATGGCAGAGATGACCGGGCGGTTGCATGGTCCCGCGTCATCACGGGCCTGAGCGCGCTGCAGATCAGAGCGCATTACCTGCTTTACCGGGAGTGGGCGGCACGCCTCCACGGAGTTCCCGGCCTTAACCTGGGTGCTGATCGCGACTGCGCAATGATGGACGTCGAGCTGGCAGAGTTCGCGACGGCGCTGGCTCATGACGGCGACCTGGATCTAGACGCAGTCATGCACCACTCGATCCCGGGGCTGGTGAGCGCCTCTCTGCTGGGGGATCATTATTCGTTCGGAGCACGCGATGCGACGCAGGCGGAGGATTCTCCCTTTGAATCAGTGCTGCGCGTCTGGCCTACGGTAACGGGCTTGGAACTGTACGGGTGGGCGCAAGGACTGCCAGGTCTCTTGCCCTACAAGTTCATCTCAGAGGCCATCGCGTTCGATTTGGAAGACGCGATCCCCCGCCTCGTGGGCGTAGCGCTCAACCGACTTCCGAAACCGCCATCAGCGCCATGAGCGAGTGACTGGGCCGGACTATCTGGCCGGGACGATCCTCAGCTCCTGCGGCACGAGCATGAAGGCCGGGCGGCAAGCGAAGCCCCAGCAGGTAAGAGCGTCAACACGATAGGCAGCTGCGTGAAGCGGCTTAATGGCCTCCAATGGCACACCGAGTGTGGAGAGAGTCTGCCCGCGCAGGCCGCGCTCATCCGGCTCGATCTTGCGGCACTGACAAGGCGCAGAACTGGACAATCGGTGCGACGATCATGGTGACGAGCTGGTCTTCGGTCAGAGCGCAAAAGAGCATCGATCTGGCTGGCCTGTTGGCGTCTGCGATGACGTCAGGCAGCCAATCTCCGCCGAGCCGCGCCAGTCCAGGACTACGAGTGGATATGCCGCTGAGAGCATAAGAATTCACGACAGGAAGCGCACTCAATTCGGCATGAGCGGTAACTGATGCCCGGCGTCTCGTGAGCTTGTTCGCTACGGGCCGGGCGAGTTGGCCAGCGCGTTGCTAGATCGTGGGGACTGCCATCGTCGCGCCGATAGCGTGATGCTTCCCCGTTAGGACCCGGTACTCAGGTGATCTCTGCACTGTGCCGTG
>Ga0116225_1003340_pt1 | contig 10343 bp, 9 predicted proteins | sample Sb_taG_8_FD_88968 | JGI IMG/M metagenome (GOLD analysis project Ga0116225, IMG submission 88968) | Peat soil microbial communities from Weissenstadt, Germany - Sb_50d_c_BC metaG | ecosystem: Environmental > Terrestrial > Soil > Wetlands > Peat | place: Germany: Weissenstadt | collected 2010-09-21 | reverse complement strand
TACAAGATGCAGGAATATGCCGGCCTGCCGCGGCGCAAGCGCTCGGCGAACAAGGCCACCTGGCCGGGGCGCAAGCAGGTCTGGCGGCGCTACGGAGCCGACGGCCGCATGGCCGGCGACCTGCTCGGCCTGGAGGGCCACGACCAGGGCGGCGAGCCGCTGATCCAGCCGGTGATGCAGGGCGGCCGGCGCTCGCGGCCGGCGCCTTCGCTCGACGACATCCGGCGTCACGCCAAGCGCGAGCTTGAACGGCTGCCCGAGCCCTTGCGTCGGCTCGAGCCGGGCACGACCTATCCGGTCGAGGTCGCCGACGAACTGGTGCAGCTTGCGGCGGAAGTCGATCGCCGCGTGCAGGAGAAGACTCCACCATCGTGACAGTCAAGAGCGGATGCGATGAGGACCGATGAACGAACATGCGACCATCAATGGCAGCGACGTCCTCATCGTCGTGGACGTGCAGAACGATTTTTGTCCCGGCGGCGCGCTCGCCGTGCCGCGCGGCGACGAGGTGGTGCCGATCGTCAATCGTCTCGCCGCACGGTTTCGCAATGTGGTGCTGACGCAGGATTGGCATCCAGCCGGGCATTTTTCGTTCGCCTCGAGCCATCCCGGCAAAAAGCCCTACGACACCATTGCCGCTTCCTACGGGCCGCAAATACTCTGGCCCGACCACTGCGTGCAGGGAAGCTGGGGCGCCGAATTTCATCCGGCGCTCGACATTCCGCATGCGGCGCTGGTCCTGCGCAAAGGCATGGCGCGCACGATCGATTCCTACTCCGCGTTCTACGAGAACGACCGCAGCACGCCGACCGGCCTCACCGGCTACTTGCGCACGCGCGGTCTGTCGCGCGTCTTCCTCGCCGGCCTCGCCTTCGATTTCTGCGTGCGCTATTCGGCCGAGGACGCCCAGCGCGAGGGTTTCGCGGTTTTCGTCGTCGAAGACGCCTGCCGCGGCATCGATATGGACGGCTCGGTTGCCGCGACGCGGGCCAATTTGGCGGCGCTCGGCGTCGCCTGCATCGCGGCGCTGGAATCGACCTAAGGGCAGCCCAGGCGTCCGGCGGAACCCAACTTCTAGTGGAGCCTTACCGTTAAGGCTTGCGCGCGGCAGTGCAGCGTTACTGTGTGCAATGCACAAAAGTCGTTGACTCTGCGCAAAAGAGGCGAGACATTGACGAAATCTTAACTTTTGGGTCGCCGATGCGTCATCAAGCGGTCGAATCGCCGTCCAGCCTGCCCTCGCTGATGATGCCCTGCCCGATTTGCGCGGGTCGTATGGCGTTTCACGCCCGGCATCCCGTTACCACCGAAGTCGAAGACACCGTCTATGCCTGCCGGAACTGTGGCGCCGAACTCATTCGCACCTCGGTCCGCCACGTCCCGCGGGCCGGCGAGATCAAGAGCGCCGAAGCGGCTTGAACTACGTCATTCCGGCCGAGCCCACAGCGCGGCGCCCGGGAATGACACTCACCCCAAATTCAATTCCTTGAAGAAGTCGTTGCCCTTGTCGTCGATGACGATGAAGGCGGGAAAATCGACCACCTCGATCCGCCAGATCGCTTCCATGCCGAGCTCGGGAAATTCGACGCACTCGACCTTTTTGATGCAATGCTCGGCGAGGTTCGCCGCGGCGCCGCCGATCGAGGCGAGATAGAAGCCGCCGTACTTCTTGCACGCCTCGCGCACGGTCGCCGCGCGGTTGCCTTTCGCCAGCATCACCATCGAGCCGCCGGCCGCCTGAAAATCGGCGACGAAGGAATCCATGCGGCCGGCCGTGGTCGGCCCGAACGCGCCGGAGGCGTAGCCTTCCGGCGTTTTCGCCGGGCCGGCGTAATAGATCGGATGGTTCTTGAAATAGTCGGGCAGCGGCTCGCCGCGCTCCAGCCGTTCGCGCAGCTTGCCGTGCGCCATGTCGCGCGCCACGATCAGCGGGCCGTTGAGCGACAGCCGCGTCTTGATTGGATGTTTGGAAAGCTGCGCCAAGATCTCTCGCATCGGCTTGTTGAGGTCGATCTGCACCACCGCGCCGCCGAGTTTTTGCGTGTCGACCTCCGGCAGATATTTCGCCGGGTTGTGCTCCAGCTCTTCGAGGAACACGCCGTCGCGGGTGATCTTGCCCAGCGCCTGGCGGTCGGCCGAGCACGACACGCCGAGCCCGATCGGCAGCGAGGCGCCGTGGCGCGGCAGCCGGATGACGCGCACGTCGTGACAGAAATATTTGCCGCCGAACTGCGCGCCGACGCCGAGCGCCTGCGTCATCTTCTGGATCTCGCGCTCCATGTCGCGGTCGCGGAAGGCGTGGCCGTCCTCGGAGCCGTGCTCGGGCAGCGTGTCGTAATATTTGCAGGAGGCGAGCTTGACCGTCTTCATCGTCATTTCCGCCGAGGTGCCGCCGATGACGATGGCGAGATGGTAGGGCGGGCAGGCGGCGGTGCCGAGCGTCAGCACCTTTTCCTTGAGGAAGGCGAGCATTCTTTCACGGGAAAGGATCGATGGCATCGCCTGGAACAGAAAGGCCTTGTTGGCGGAGCCGCCACCCTTGGCGATGAACAGGAACTTGTAGGCGGCGTCGGCGTCGCCGACGCCCTCGGCGTAGATCTCAACCTGCGCCGGCAGGTTGGTGCGGGTGTTCTTCTCCTCGAACATGGAGAGCGGCGCGAGCTGCGAATAGCGCAGATTACGTTTGAGATACGCGTCGCGCGCGCCCTCGGCGAGCGCCGCCTCGTCGCCGCCGTCGGTCCAAATAAGCCGGCCCTTCTTGCCCATGATGATCGCGGTGCCGGTGTCCTGGCACATCGGCAAGACGCCGCCGGCGGCGATGTTGGCGTTCTTGAGAAAATCGTAGGCGACGAACTTGTCGTTATCCGATGCCTCCGGGTCCTCGACGATGGCCTTGAGGCTGGCCAGATGCGCGGGGCGGAGCAGATGATTGATGTCGGTGAAGGCCGCTTCCGCCAGCGCCCGCATCGCCTCGCGCGGCACCACCAGCAGTTCCTCGCCCAGCACCCGCTCGATCCGCAATCCGTCGGCGGCGATCTTGCGGTACGGCGTCGTGTCCTTGCCGAGCGGGAACAGCGGGGTGTGCTTGTAGGGCGGCGTCGGGTGGGAGGAGAGGGGTGCGTTCATGGCCGATGTCTCGTGTTTATGCGGCGCCACCTATACACCTTTTTCATGCGTCATACGTGGGCTTCGGGGCCATAGCTGCCCCGCGCCCGCTCCCTTCAACAAACGAAGTTCGAGGGTGGATAGCGGCGCAGCACCCATTCCGTATGCGTCGATGGCGGTAGCCGCCGCGGTCCGCCAACCACGACCTGAGCGTAGGCTTCCTTCTGCAGCGCGGGCGGCATCAGCGGCCAGCCGCGCTTAAGGCACGGCTGGAGCTCGCCGCTGCATTGTTTGTGCCGCCGGCAATACCCTTTCCGGCAGAAGCGCCACAGCGGCAGTGCCTCGCCGTAAAGAAGGCGGATCGCGGCGAAAGCGGCTTCGCGCTGCTCGACCTCCTCCTCGGGTGTCAGCCGCTTGTGGTAGACGCCGCGCATCTTGCGCCTTTTGCGCCGTTTGCTCATGGCCGATTTCCATTTTTCACCTCCCCCTCCAGGGGAGGGTGCAAAAATTCCCGTTCTCGCGACGCGTTCCGCGCCCGAGGTTTGCAAACCACAACAACGAAAAACATTTGCCTCCAAACAAAAGGGAGGCGGAGCGCCGAAAGGCGCAAGTTCATTGGAGTCGCGCCGCACCGGCAAACGTTGCCGCTTGCCAGTGCACCGCAGACAAGTGTACGCAGTCTGCGTCACTTATCCGCGTACGCGGCAGCGGGCTTATCGGAGCCCGCTCGCCTTCCGGCGCTCCGCGGCGGCTCTTGTCGCAGCGACCGAACGCTTTGACTCAGCCCAGGCCGTGCTTCACGCGACCAAGAGGACGCAGGCGTTAGGCTAGCCTGCTTACGTTGTCCTCGCGAGTCGCGCGGCACGGGATCGGTCGCCGCTTCGAAGCGCCATCGATCCCGACGTCACCCTAGCCGAACGGTCGGTAAAGAAACAAAACGGCTGCAAGGACCGCAGCCCATATTTTGCTGGCGTAGTCGGCATAGGTCTTCAGGCTCTCGAGCTGTGCATCCTTCGTGACACCAGCAGGAAAATTGGTAATCCAGTCGTTGTCGACCGCAAAATATTCCAGCGAGCGCAGCCCGATCGGGCGAAACGAAATCCGGCATTGGTTATGCGGTGGCACTGCCCGTCCCGGATTTCGCTGCGCTCCATCCGGGCTACAGGTCGGGTAAGAGGGCACCGCCGCAATTCAGAGCCGCGAGGTTTGCACCAAGCCGTACTGCCCCCTCACTCGCTCGCTTTGCTCGCGACCTCTCCCCGCGCGCGAAGTCGGATGTTTCCGACTTCGGTCACTTATGTTGCCGAACTCGGGAACACCCAAGTTCGGTGGGGAGAGGTGATTATTAGCTCGTCATACGCGGGCTTGACCCGCGCATCCATGGCGAATCCAAAACTCCTCACGTCGCCCGCACCTTGCCCTTCTCGCCCAAGGCGCACTCGAGCGCGTTGCGGTCCCACTTCCCCAAATCCGCCGCCGCGGCGTAGGTGCTTTGCAAAAACTCCATCAGCTGCGCTTCCGGCTCGCTCGCCGTGCGCACGGCGTCATAGGGCAGGATGAACTGGCCGTAGTCGCCGAAATAGAACGCGGCGGCGGGGCGCACCTTGGCCGCGGCAAAGCCCGCCGGCTCGGGGTAGGCGTAGGAATAATAAGCCGGATAGTCGATCGGCCCGCCACCCGGCCAGAAGCCGGCGCTCGACACCTCGTGCGAATAGGCCTCGCGCGCGACCGCCAGCGGCAGGCCCGGCGTGCTGCTTGCGGTCAAAAGCGGCGCGCTCCGACCGGAGAAACGCGTCACCGCCAGATCGAAGCTGCCCCAGAAGAAATGCACCGGGCTCGCCTTGCCGAGAAAGCCGGTGCGGAAATGTGCCAACACCCGCCGGGTCGAGGCCAGCACGCGAAAATGCCGGTTGGCGAAGTCGCGGTCATAGGCGGCATGCACGTGGTCTTCGCCAAAGCGTGGGGCGCCGGCAATCTCGTTCGGCATCTCATCGATGCGCACCGCGACGCCGAGGTCAGCGAGCGCCGCCATTACCTCGGCATAGAAGTCGGCAACCGTTACCGGCCGGAGCATAATCTGGCGGAATTGGCCGTCGCTCGTGCGCAGCAGCAGCACGTGGTCGATGAAGTCGAAATCGATCGAAAGGTCTCTGCCGTCGAGCGCGATCGGGCCGGTGCCGAGCCCGCGCGCCGTGACATACAGCGTGACGTGCCAGGAATGATTGAGCCAGGGCGTGAGCTTCAGGCGCACCTTGCCGACGATCTGCGTCCACAGGTGCAGCGTCGCGTAAGTGTCCTGCCACGCGGCGTAGGGCAGGGCGGGCCAAGCGGCGTCGTTCGCAGTTGCAGACACGCGGGTCGTCCTCTGTTCGCGGATCATACACCGCGCCCTGCACCCGAAGTCGGATGTTTCCGACTTCGATCACTTATGTTGCCGAACTCGGGAACACCCGAGTTCGGTGGGGGAGAGGTCGACTTGCGAGCGCGCCAGCGCGAAGCAAGTCGGGTGCGGGGCGCCGGGATCGGCAGGCCGTCGGCCTTGAGCCCTTCGATATGGAAACGGATCGCCTCGCGCATTTCTGCCTCGGCCGCCTGCACCGTCTCGCCGGTCGCGACGCAGCAATTCGTCCGCAATTGGGGGCAAACCGGACTCGTTATTGACCGGCTCGATCCGGCGCTGTTGACCCGGTTCGGACACGTCGGTCCACGATGGGACACTTACGCGCGAAATTAGCGCCCAAGGATTGCCGGCACCGACCTTTGACCTGACGGCGCCGCGTTCACCGTAGGTTCATTTGAACCACGATAATTCATACTAACTGTCTGCTACCAGGAGAAATTCCATGAAGAAGTTTGCTATTGCCTTGGCGACCTTCGTTTCGCTTGGCCTAGCCGTTCCTGCCTTTGCGATGGAAAAGAAGGACACGATGCCCGCCGAGAAGAGGGTCGTCCACCACCACCACCACCACCACCATCACCACCACCATCACATGATGAAACCAGAACCGAAATCGTAATAGAGCGGCAGCGAAATCCGGGATTCTTCATCTAACGTCACCATTCGTCCCCGGATGTCGCTCCGCTCCATCCGGGCTACAGACTGACCGACCTCTCCCCGCCGCGCGGGGAGAGGCGATTAGCTCGTCATACGCGGGCTTGACCCGCACATCCATGCTGAAAAGCTGCATAGCAAGGCCTCGTCGCTGGTCCGCTAAAGCCGCATGGATTGCCGGATCTGCTGGCGCGAAGACGGCGCGGAGCCTGTCATCGGGCCGGCCACTTCGGGCCGGACCCGTTGGCGCCTTTTGTCCGGCAATGACGACATCGCGGATGACAGCGGGCGAAAATCCGCACTTGTGCATGTCATCCAAGCAAGCCGTGGAGCTGGCAATCTTTATTTACTAAAAAGAAACCCATTAGCGTCCAGGTTTGCTGGCACTGGGGGAAGCGGCATGCCTATCCCGGCACCATACCTACTCGGCCTGCAGATGTACGAAATCGACGACGAAGCGCTCGCGCTTCGCGCCGAAGTCTGGCGTTATCTTGGGCCGATGATGGACATGATTTGCGACCGGCACTTCGCCAAGATTGTGAAATTTACGCCCTTTTACGAAGAGTCGCTGAAGGAAAGGGCAGAAGAATGGCGCAGGCTTGTCATCCATTACACTTCCCGGCTCTTTTTAAATCCGTTCGACGAGAAATTTGTCGAGGATGCACTTGAACGTGTCAAAATCGAAATTGGGCTGGCCGCGGACATGCGGACGCGCGGCACGATCGCCCAGTCCATCCTAACCAATTTCAGTCGCGAGCTGCGGCGTCGATTTGGGCTTTCACGCCGCAAAGCCCTTCAACTCACCGACGTCGCGCAACGCGTGCTGACGTTTGATGCTGCCAACGCCATCGTTCTGCACTATTCGGCACGAGTGCGGGCGGCGAAAAAAACACGGCAACGAGCTCAGCGGCGCAATCAAAGATTTTGACGAGGCGGTCAAGAGCGTGCGCTCCTTCGTGAGCGACGCGGTGCAATCGTTCAGCGATAACGCCGCCAAGCTCTCGCGCCTCGCAGGTAGTGCCTCGGAGGAATCAAGCGTCGCGACCGAAGCAGCCCGCAATACGGCGACGAACGTTTCCACCATAGCGGCAGCGGTTGAGCAATTGAGTTCGTCACTTGGAAACATCAGCGCGCAGGCCGTGGACGGAGCACAGGTTGTTGAAAAGGCGGTGGCGCGCGCGGTGCAAACCAATGAGACGATCAAATCGCTTTCCGACGCCGCAGAAAAAGTGGGCTCTGTCGTCGGCCTGATCTCCCAGGTCGCGGCGCAAACGAACCTCCTGGCGCTGAATGCAACAATCGAAGCGGCGCGAGCTGGCGAGGCCGGCAGGGGATTCGCCGTCGTTGCCAGCGAAGTGAAATCGCTCGCAATGCAAACGTCGAAGGCAACTCAGGAAATCAGTGAGCAGATCGGGAAAATCCAAGAAGCGACGCGGCACTCCGTCGAGGAGATTACCGGTACCGGTGCCGCCATCACCAAACTCGCGGAGACGGTCGAATTGGTCTCGAACAACATCAATAATCAGACACACACGACTTCGAGCATCGCCACGGAAGCGGCCCATGCCGCGGAAAACGCTACCACCGTCGCGACAGCGCTTGCAGCGTTCGGGGAGACGATCGGCGAAACGAGAAATGCTGCCGACATCTCGCTCGAAATCGCCAAGTCGCTGTCGAGCGGCACGGCGGAAGTCCTTGAGGCGATCAATCGGTTGTTCGAATTCGCGGCTAGCCACGAGACCATCGAAAATCTTTCCGACCTCCAACAAAATCCGAACGCGCAACGGCGCCCGCGCGTGGCGAGTTGAGCCGGTCGGGCGGATTAGCGAAGCGTAATCCGCCATTTAATCGAGACGAGACGGCGCGTTACGCCTGCGGCCGCCCATGTCTCTCCCCGCGCGCGGGGAGGGGTATCATTCGAGCTCGTCATACACGGGCTTGACCCGCGTATCCATGCTGAAATCTATCCATGCTGAAATACCGCACGGGAAAGGCTCACCGTGAGTCGATTAGTGCAGCACGGCCGCATGGATTGCCGGAACTGCTGGCGAGAAGACGGCGCGGAGCCTGTCATCGGGCCGGCCACTTCGGGCCGGACCCGTTGGCGCCTTTTGTCCAGCAATGACGAGCCGTCATCCCGAAAAAAACTACACCGCCACCTTGGCGAGGAAGGCCTCGACATTGGCGCGCAGCATGGCGATGTCCTTGGCCACCGTTTCCGACGCATCGAGCACGATCTGCGCCGACGAGCGCGTCTCGGTGGTGGCGCCGGCGACCTCGCCGAGCACGGCGGCCATGGCGTTGGTGCCGTCGGCGGCGCTGGTGACGTTGTGCTTGATGTCGCCGGTCGCCGAGTTCTGCTGCTCCACCGCCGCGGAGACGGTGGCCGTGGATTCGTTGATCGCCTGCATGCGCAGCGCGATGCGGCGGATCGCCTCGACCGCACCGCCGGTCGAGGTCTGCACGGCGAGAATATGATTGGCGATCTCTTCCGTGGCCTTCGCCGTCTGCACCGCGAGCGATTTCACCTCGGCGGCGACCACGGCAAAGCCGCGGCCGGCGTCGCCGGCGCGCGCCGCCTCGATGGTGGCGTTGAGCGCCAAGAGATTGGTCTGCTCGGCGATGGCGCGGATAAGCTTGACGACGTCGCCGATCTTCTGCGCGCCGTCGGACAGCCCGGCGATCTCCTGGTTGGTCGCCTGCGCCTCGTTGGTGGCGAGCCGCACCACCTCGCTCATTCGCATCAGCTGGTTGCTGATCTCGGCGATCGATTGCGACAGTTCCTCGGCCGCCGCGGCGACGATCTTGACGTTGGCCGAAGCCTCGTCGAAGGAACGCACCGCGCCGGCGGCGCGCTGCGAGGTCTGTTCCGAAGCGGCGAACAGCGACGAGGCGGTGCCGCGCATGGCGCTGGCCTTGCCGCTGACGCTGCCGATGAGGTCTTCCATCTGCGGGCGAAACGCGGCGATGGCGGAATCCACCAGCACCCGGCGCTGTTCCTGATCGCGCAGCGCGGCGCGCTCTTGCGCCGCCTGCAGCCGCTCGGTGATGTCCTCATGCGTCGACACCCAGCCGCCGCTCGGCCGCGGCTCGTTGTTGACCGCGATCTTGCGCCCGTCGGACAGCTCGAACACGTGCTTGAAAGTCTTGCCGTCCCTGGCCGCCGTCGTGGCGCGGCGGGTAAATTCGTCCGGATCCTCGGCCAACGTGCCGACAGCCATCCGCTCGCGCAGAATGTCGCGCAAGCTGAAGCCGATGCGCAGCCGGCCCTGGAGCCGGTAGATCTCGGCAAAGCGCTTGTTCCAGAAGACGAGCCGCCCGGGGCCGTCGAACATGCAAAGACCTTGGATCATGTAGCTGAGCGCGGCGTCGCGCAGGTCCTCCCTCGCACCGTTCGCCGCGGCGAGCCAATACAGGCCGCCGCCGAGGCCAAGTCCGATCGCCGCGCCGGCGGCGATCGGCACAATGCCGGAGGCCCGCTGCGCAACCAGGTCGATGGCCATCGCTGCACAGAGGACGATCACGGCGCCGACGACGATCCACACCGCCCGGGCGCGGCCGCTCGTCTGCCGCACGCGGGCGAAGACTCCGGCGGCGGCCAATGCGGCGAGCAGGCCAACGCCGCCCGCGAGGATCGCGAACTGCCAGGGGATTCCGATCGTGAGGAGTGAAAACATTTGCCGCTTGCGAGGTTCGCCGCAGAGTGAGCCGGCAGGGTGAAGTTTTCCTTAAAGCTCAAAGCTGTGGCTGTACGGCGAATATCGATGATTGCGGATGACAGCGGCCGAATCTCCGGTTAAGCGCAGCCATGCCGTCACGCTCCTTCCGCGTCGGCCGCTCGGCAACCGGGCTCGGCCTGTTCGCGACAAAACCGATCAAGCGAACCGCCTATATCGCGACCTATCGCGGGCGGCGCATTTCGACCGAGGAGTCCGAAGAGCGCGAGCGACACGGCGCAAAATATATGTTCGAACTTAACCGCCGATGGACCATCGACGGGTCCTCACGATGGAATGTCGCACGTTACCTCAATCATTCCTGCCGGCCGAACGCGAAACCGGTGTTGCGCAAGGGCCGGATCGTGTTCGTCGCGCTGCGCCGCATCGCGCCGGGGGAGGAAATCACGTACGACTACGGACGAGAATATTTCGACTTCTTCATCAAGCCGTCGGGTTGCCGCTGCGCC
>Ga0116225_1003335_pt1 | contig 10352 bp, 10 predicted proteins | sample Sb_taG_8_FD_88968 | JGI IMG/M metagenome (GOLD analysis project Ga0116225, IMG submission 88968) | Peat soil microbial communities from Weissenstadt, Germany - Sb_50d_c_BC metaG | ecosystem: Environmental > Terrestrial > Soil > Wetlands > Peat | place: Germany: Weissenstadt | collected 2010-09-21 | reverse complement strand
TTCGTCATGCGCGCCGACAACCATGGCGAAGGCGGCATTCTGGCCTTGCTGGCGCTGGCGCGGCGCACCGTCGAAGGTCAGCCGAGGCGGCAGGCGGTGCTGACGGTGGTCGGTCTGGTTGGAGCGGCCCTATTCTATGGTGACGGCATGGTGACTCCGGCGATTTCCGTGCTGTCGGCGGTCGAGGGGCTGGAGGTGGCGACCTCGGCCTTCAAGCCCTTCGTCATTCCGCTGACCGTGATTGTGCTGGTCGGGCTGTTCATGGCCCAGCGACGCGGCACCCAGGATATCGGCACGCTGTTCGGCCCGATCATGGGGTTGTGGTTCGTCTGCATCGGCGTGCTGGGCGGGGTGCAGATCGCGGGATCGCCGCAGGTGTTGCAGGCGCTTGATCCCAGCTATGCCGTCGGCTTTTTCATCCATCACGGCTGGCGGGCCTTCGTCGCCTTGGGCGCGGTGGTGCTGGCGCTGACCGGGGCCGAGGCGCTGTATGCCGACATGGGTCATTTTGGCAAGAAATCGATCCGCATCGCCTGGTTCGCCTTGGTCATGCCGTCGCTGGTGCTGAACTATTTCGGTCAGGGCGCGCTGCTGTTGAGCGATCCCGAAGCGGTGCGTAACCCGTTCTTCCTGCTGGCTCCGGCCTGGGGGCTGCTGCCGCTGGTGCTGCTGTCGACGGTGGCGACGGTGATTGCCAGTCAGGCGGTGATTTCGGGGGCGTTCTCGCTGACCCGTCAGGCCATCCAACTGGGCTATTGCCCACGCATGGAGGTGCGCCATACCTCGGCCACGGCGATGGGGCAGATCTACATTCCGCAGATCAACTGGACTCTGCTGGTTGCCGTGGTGATCCTGGTGGCTGGCTTTAAATCCTCGTCCAATCTGGCCGCCGCCTATGGCATCGCCGTCACCGGCACCATGGCCACCACCACCATCCTGGCCTATTTCGTCATGCGCCATATCTGGGGCTGGCGGCGGGCGGTCAGCCTGCCCATCGTCGGTGTGCTGCTGGTGGTGGATCTGGCATTCTTCGGCTCCAACTTGCTCAAGATCGCCGATGGCGGATGGTTCCCGTTGGCTGCCGGAGCCTCGGCGTTCCTGCTGATGTCCACCTGGAAGCGTGGCCGCGAGGCGTTGCTGGACACCCTGGCGCAACCCAGCGGCACTCTGGAACGCTTCATCGAAACGATCGACGCCACCGAATGCCGCCGCATCGAGGGCACGGCGGTGTTCCTGACCGGCAGCAAGCATGGGGTGCCCTATGCGCTGGTGCATAACCTGCGCCATAACGCGGTGCTGCATCAGCGGGTGCTGGTGCTGACCGTCAGTACCGAGGATGTGCCCTTCATCCCGGTCGAGCATCGGGTGCTGGTCAAGGACATGGGGCAGGGCTTCTATCGCGTCTGGACCCGCTATGGCTTCAAGGAACAGCCCGATTTGCCCAAGATGCTGAACGAGCTGGGCGGGCAGGGGGTGGCTTTCGACATGGAGCACACCTCGTTCTTCCTGGGCCGTGAAACCCTGGTGCCGGGCATTGAGCCGGCGCTGTCGCCATGGCGCTTGCAGTTGTTCATGGCGATGTCGCGCAATGCCGGCTCCGCCGCCGCCTTCTTCCGTCTGCCGGTGGATCGGGTCATCGAGTTGGGCGCCCAGGTGGCGCTCTAACCCGCTGCGGCGGGGCGAATGCCGACAGGGAAAACCTGTCGCCAATCCGACAATCGCCCCGCCTGTCGTATCTGCGACATAACGACATCTCATAGATATCAATGCATTAGACGTTGGCATGAAGCTTGCTTTCCTTCCCTTGCGTGGGCCAAGCCTGCTCAGGAGGATCGACTAATGCTCGCTCTCACCGATAATGCCGTTGACGCTGTACGCCGCGTGTTGGCAGACGCCCAAGAGGCCGTCGCCGGATTGCGCATCACCGTCGAAACCGGAGGCTGCTCCGGCTACCAGTACAAATTGGGCCTCGAAATTGAGCCCCAGGATGGCGACGAGGTTGTCGACTGCTCCGGCGTCAAGGTCTTCATCGACCAGACCAGTCAGCCGTTGCTGGAAGGCGCCGAGATCGACTTTGTCGAAGACGTGTCGGGTGCCGGTTTCGTCTTTCACAACCCCAACGCCAAGTCCAGTTGCGGGTGCGGCAAGTCATTCTGCTAGGAGTTTTGGGGCATGTGGAATTATTCCGAGAAGGTGAAGCGTCACTTCTTTGAGCCGTCGAATGCCGGCGTTCTCGAAGACGCCAACGGGATTGGCGAGGTCGGCTCGATTAGCTGCGGCGACGCGCTGAAGCTGTTCCTCAAGGTCGATCCCGACACCGACACCATCGTCGACTCGCGTTTCCAGACCTTTGGCTGCGGTTCGGCCATCGCCTCGTCTTCGGCCCTGACCGAAATCATCATCGGCAAGACCCTGGACGACGCGCTGAAGGTCACCAATCAGGATATCGCCGCCTATCTGGATGGCCTGCCGCCCGAGAAGATGCATTGCTCGGTGATGGGCGCCGAAGCTCTGCGCGCCGCCATCGCCAATTATCGCGGCGAAGTGTGGGCCGAAGACCAGCATGAAGACGGTGCCTTGATCTGCAAATGCTTCGGCATCGATTACGGAATGATCGAACGCGCGGTGCGCGTCAATCAATTGACCTCGCTTGAGCAGGTCACGAACTACACAAAAGCCGGCGGTGCCTGCAAGACGTGCCACGAGAAAATCGAGGAATGTCTTTCTGAAGTACTGTCGGCCATGGCGGCCGAGGGTGTCATTGACACGATACCTGCCCCCTCCTGTCCGGTGGCGCCCTCGGCCCCAGTCCATAAGACGATGACCAACCTCGAAAAGATCCGGGTGATCACCGCCACCATCGAAGAAATGCGGCCGATGCTGCAACGCGATGGCGGCGATATCGAACTGGTCGATATCGACGGCGACTCGGTTTTCGTCAATCTGCATGGCTCCTGTGTCGGCTGCCAAATGTCCAGCATCACCCTGTCGGGTGTGCAGGAACGGCTGATGACGGCGCTTGGCAAGCCTGTGCGGGTTATCCCCGCCCAGGCCGCGTGAGGGGAGGGCTCCACATGTCCGCTGCAACGACTGCCTCCCCTCGCGCGGTCTATCTCGACAACAACGCCACCACGCCTTGCGCGGCGGAAGTGGTTGCCGAGATGCTGCCCTTCTTCACCGAGCAGTTCGGCAATCCGTCGTCGATCCATTCGATCGGCGCCGGGGTCGGACCGCGCATCCAAAAAGCCCGCGAGCAGATCCAAAAGCTGCTGGGCGCCGCGCATGACACCGAGATCATGTTTACCTCGGGCGGCACCGAATCCGACACCACGGCGATCTATTCGGCGATCCGCTCGCTGCCCGAGCGGCGCGAGATCATCACCTCGGCGGTCGAACACCACGCGGTGCTGACGGTCTGCGAATTCCTGGCCAAGCACGAAGGCTACACCGTCCACGTCATCCCCGTGAACGACAAGGGCCAGCTCGACCTCGACGCCTATGAAAAGGCGCTGTCCGACCGTGTCGCCCTGGTCAGCATCATGTGGGCCAACAACGAAACGGGGACCATCTTCCCCATCGAGCAACTGGCCCAGATGGCCAAGCCGTTCGGCATCCTGTTCCACACCGACGCCGTTCAGGCGGTGGGCAAGATCCCGCTGCGGCTGTCCAACTCGGCGGTCGATATGTTGTCGCTGTCGGGCCACAAGCTGCACGGTCCCAAGGGCATCGGCGCCTTGTACCTGAAGCGCGGTATCAAGTTCCGTCCGCTGTTCCGTGGCGGCCACCAGTAACGCGGCCGCCGCGCCGGCACCGAGAACACCGCCGGCATCGTTGGTTTGGGCAAGGCCGCCGAGATGGCCTTCGCCTCGATGATCGACGAGAACACCCGCGTCCGCAGCCTGCGCGACCGGCTGGAGCGCGAGCTGTTGGCCCGCATCCCGGCGGCGGTCGTGACCGGCGACGTCGAGCAGCGCCTGCCCAACACCACCACCATCGCCTTTGCCTTCGTCGAGGGTGAGGGGATTCTGTTGATGCTGTCGCGGGCCGGTATCGCCGCGTCGTCTGGTTCGGCCTGCACCTCGGGCTCGCTGGAACCGTCGCATGTGATGCGGGCGATGGGCGTGCCCTTCACCTCGGCGCATGGGGCGATCCGCTTCTCGTTGTCGCGCGACACGTTGGACGAAGATGTCGAGCAGGTGATCGCCACCATGCCGGCGATCATAGAAAAGCTGCGCGCGATGTCTCCCTACTGGTCGGCAGCGCAGGGCGGCGAAGCCGCCTTCCAGCCGGCCTTTTCATGACGGAGGCGCCGGTGGCCTGTCTCAATCCGCTGCCTGTGGTGATCAACGACACCACCTTGCGTGACGGCGAGCAGACTGCCGGCGTCGCCTTTACCCTCGACGAGCGCATCGCCATCGCCTGTGCCCTGGATGCCGCTGGCGTGCCCGAACTGGAAGTCGGCATCCCCGCCATGGGGCCGCAAGAGCGCGAGGAAATCCGCGCCATTGTCGATCTGGGACTGTCGGCGACTTCGATTGCTTGGTGCCGCATGCGTCAGGACGATCTGGCGGCTGCGGTCGAGTGTGGCATGTCGATGGTCAATCTGTCGATCTCGGTGTCGGATCAGCAAATCATCCACAAGCTGGGCCGCGACCGCGCCTGGGTGCTGGAGCAACTGACCGAGGTCGTAACAGCGGCCCGCGATCTGGGGCTCGATGTGGCGGTGGGCGGCGAGGATAGCTCGCGCGCCGATCCCGATTTTCTGCTGCGCGTTCTCGAAGCCGCCGAGACGGCTGGCGCCCGCCGCTTCCGCTTCGCCGACACGCTGGGCATCCTCGATCCCTTTGCCACCCACGATGCTATCCGCCGCTTGCGGCAGAACAGTTCCCTGGAACTGGAAATCCACGCCCACGACGATCTCGGCTTGGCGACTGCAAATTCGCTGGCCGCGGTGCGGGGCGGGGCGACCCATGTCAATACCACCGTCAATGGGCTCGGAGAGCGGGCTGGCAATGCCCCGCTTGAAGAGGTGGTCGTGGCGCTGCTCCATATCCATGGCCGTCCGACGGGGATCTCTCCCCGACTCCTGCCGGGCATATCGGCCGTGGTGGCTGGGGCATCGGGTCGCCCCGTTCCGGTTAACAAATCCATCGTCGGTTCCGCCGTGTTCACCCACGAATCCGGCATTCATGTGCATGGATTGCTGCGTGATCCGGCCAATTACCAAGCCCTCGATCCCGAGGAGTTGGGCCGCCACCACAGCTTGGTGCTGGGCAAGCATTCCGGCGTCTCGGCGGTGCTGTGGGCTTATCAAGAGCTGGGGCTATCGCTGAGCGAGGTGCAGGCGCGCGCCATCCTGGCCCGTGTGCGCTCGCTGGCGGCAACCACCAAGCGTTCGCCCGAGGCGGATGATTTGCATCGGTTCTACCGGGAAACTCTGGCGGTCCTCGAAGCGGTGCGCGACAATGCCACCTTCGACGGCGGCTTCATTCTGCCCAGCTAGAGGGAGGTGGCCATGGCTGTCGCGACGGAGAGTTTCGGCGTGCAAGACCTGAACGGCAAAATCCTCAGCCTGCGGGCGACGATCAAGGAAGACATTGATTGCGTGCTGGAGCGCGATCCGGCGGCGCGCACGCGGATCGAGGTGCTGTGCACCTATCCCGGCATCCATGCGCTGATGATCCATCGCCTGTCGCATGCCCTGTGGAAGCGGCACTGGCTGTTCACCGCACGCTTTCTTAGTTTCCTGGGGCGCATGATCACCAATATCGACATCCATCCGGGCGCGACCATCGGGCGGCGCTTCTTTATCGACCATGGCGCCGGGGTGGTGATCGGCGAAACCGCCGAGGTCGGCAATGACGTGACGCTGTATCACGGCGTCACCTTGGGCGGCACCTCGTCGTCGCGCGGCAAGCGCCATCCGACTTTGGAGGACGAGGTTCTGATCGGGGCAGGGGCCAAGATCCTTGGCCCGGTGCGGTTAGGGCGCGGGGTCAATGTCGGGGCCAATTCGGTGGTGATTTCCGATGTGCCGGCCGGCATGACGGTGGTCGGCATTCCCGGCCGCGTGGTGTTGCCGCCCGAAGCGCGTCGCGTGACCAAGCATGGTATCGACCTTGACCATCATCTGATGCCCGACCCGGTGGGGAAGGCCTTGCACTGCATGACCGAGCGCATCGCCCAATTGGAGGCGCGCCTGGCTCAGTTGGAGCACAAACCGACCAATGTCGAATGTGCCCATTGCGGCGATCCCTGTGACAGCGGCGCCGTCGAAACGGCGCGGAAATTGGAGGCCTTTCATGAGTGAGTTTCTGGACACCCTGAAGACGCTGTCGACCGCCGAAGAGTTTTTGGACTTCATGGGCGTCGCGTACGACCAGCAGGTGGTGCGGGTTAACCGTCTGCATATCCTCAAGCGTTTCCACGATTATATCGGGAAGGCCGGCCTGCCCGGCGACGTCGCCGAAGCCGACATTCGCCCGGTTTATGCCGCGCATCTGAGCAAGGCCTATGGAGATTTCGTCACCTCGGACGGAGTGACGGAAAAGGTCTTCAAGGTCTTCGAAAAAGCCGCCGCCGCCAAGAAAAACGCCTTCGTGCCCTTGGGCGAGATCTCGCGCAAGACGAGCTGAGGCGAGGTCTGGCGTAACACACTGTTACAATTTTCCCATGAAGCCGACATGGGGAAGAAACCAATCTGGGTTACCGTCTCCTTCGATAATTCGTCGAGGAGCTCCCCATGTCGACCCGCAGTCTTGCCGTCCTTGCCATTCTTCCGTTGTTCTGGGCCACCGCCGCCCTGGCCGAGGCGCCGGCGCCCGGTGCCGATCATGCGACCGCCGCGCCGAGCGCCGCGGACGAGGCTCGCTATCATAAGAACAGCTGCACCGAGCGTTACGCCCATACCGCCAGCCGTCTGGCCTATCTGGAAGCCAAGCTCGATCTGACCGACAAGCAGCATCCGGCCTGGACCAAGTGGAGCCAGTGGAACCTGGACGCCGCTGGCAAGGGGCGCGCGACCTGCCTGGCCGATGCCCCCAAGCCCGGCACCACGCTGACCGCTTTGGATCGTGAAGCCAACATGGAAAAGGCTTTGGCCAACACCCTGGCCGGTCTTCAGGCGTCGCGTCCGGCGCTGCAGGCGCTCTATGAGGTTCTGACCCCCGAACAGCGGATGATCTTCGATCATTCGACCGGTTGGTCGCATCACGGCGGCGGCCATGGCCGTCACCACCACCAGGGCCGCTAAAGCGAATGATCCACGGGGCGCGCATCACCATCGGGCCGTTGGTTCCTGACGATTTCGGCCCATTGTTCCGTTGGGCCAACGATCTGGAGGCGGCGCGCCTCAATGGCCCTTATCGGCCAACCGACTGGATGATTCATAAAGAATGGTGTGATAATATCGGCAAGGACGCGTCAAAGGTGGTGTTCGCCATCCGCAAGCGCGACGATATCAGCATCATAGGGTATGTCCAGGTCGTGAATATCAACGCCGTCAACCGCTCCGCCGATATGGGCATCCGCATCGGCGAGGCGGCCAACCGTGGTCAAGGCTATGGGCGCGAGGCCGTGGCGCTGGCGTTGGAATTCTGCTGGCGTCATCTGAACCTGATGCGGGTGGCGCTGGCGGTGTTCAAGGGCAACGCCGCCGCCCTCAACACCTATAAGGCGGTCGGCTTCAAGAGAGAAGGCGTCCTGCGCAATGCCGTCTTCGTCGATGGCGGCTTCGTCGATGTCATCTTGATGGCCAAGCTGCGCCCGACCACACGGGCGGGCTGAACCATCATGCGCAGGGGGTTGTTCACCGCATTGGCTTTGACGTTGCTGCTGACCAGTTGCAGCAGCAGCAAGAAATTCCCTGAACCGGTTCTGCCGATCTATAGCCCCAACGGCGAACCGCTCAATGGTGGTGCGTTGGGGCTGCCCAAATGCCAAGAGGCGCTATCGCAGTGGTTCGATCGCATGGATATCGCCCATCGCGACGGGATCGACCGCAATCAGTTTCTCGCCGATGCCCGCGTGCAGTTCGACCGCATGGACTTGGACCACGACGGCGTCATCACGCCGTCCGAGTTGACGACCTTCCGCCTGGCTTATGCCCTGCCCGAACCAACCCGCCCGCATCTGGGCGACAATGGTGGGGAACGGTCGCGCGAACGTCCGCAGCCGCGCACCGCGCCGCATAGCCAGGAACCCTCCGATCCGGTGATGTCGGCGGATACCGGTTTGCATTTCCGCGTCACCCGCGACGAGTTCATGACCCAGGCCGGCGAGATCTTCGCCAAGCTCGACACCAAGCATGACGGCTTGGTGAGGCGCGACGCCGTTTTGTCGCGCTGTAACCACTCGCACTGAACGGCCATGTCTGGTTTGTGACAGTGCCTTAGGCGCTGTCGTCGTTCGTACCCCGACAATCGTTTTAGAAATAGAGCAAAAACAACGGTCTGCCATTTTGGCCTGATCGTTGCACATGGACTCCCGTGGCCCGCAGCAGGGCGATAGAAAGGGACGGAGTCTCATGCACGTCGTCGTTTGCATCAAGCAGGTTCCCGATAGCGCGCAAATCCGCGTGCATCCGGTGACCAACACCATCATGCGGCAAGGTGTGCCGACCATCATCAACCCCTTCGACCTGTTCTCGCTGGAAGAGGCGTTGCGGCTGAAGGACCAGTTCGGGGCCAAGGTCACGGTGCTGACCATGGGGCCGAAAATGGCCGATCAAGCGCTACGCAAGGCGCTGTCGTTCGGTGCCGATGAAGCGGTGTTGCTGACCGACCGCGCCTTTGCCGGTTCGGACACTTTGGCGACCTCCTACGCGCTGTCCTCGGCGATCCGCAAGATCGGCGAGAGCGACCCCATCGACATGGTGTTCTGCGGCAAGCAGACCATCGACGGCGACACCGCTCAGGTCGGCCCCGGCATCGCCAAGCGGCTGGGTCTGCAACAGTTGACCTATGTGTCGCGCATCGAATCGCTCGATCTGGCGGCGCGCGAGATTGTCGTGCAGCGCCGCTCCGAAGGCGGCGTGCATGTGCTGAAGACGGCGCTGCCCTGTCTGGTCACCATGGTCGAAGGATCGAACCGCATCCGTTTCGGCAATATGGCCGACGCCTTCCGCGCCGCCCGCTACGACCTGCCGGAATGGAGCGCCGCCGATGCCGGGGTGCCCGACACCCTGAAATGCGGCCTGCGCGGCTCGCCGACGGTGGTGAAAAAGGTGTTTGCCCCCACCGCCAAGGCCAAAAAGGCCACCCCCATCACAGGCGAGACGCCCGAGCAATTGGCGGATGCCGCCATTGCCGCTCTGTTCGCTTCTCAGCCCGGTGTGCAGGACGACCTGCTGCGCCGCGCCGCCAGTCAGCCCTGAGCCAAAGGAGCCGCCGTCATGACCGAACAACCGACCGCCGCACCGCGTCCCGCCGGCCGCCAACGCGTCCAGCTCGACGAGCGCTTGCTCGCCTATAAGGGCGTCTGGGTCACCATCGAGATGGAACGGGGCCATGTACACCCGGTGTCCTGGGAATTGTTGGGCGAGGGCCGCAAGCTGGCCGACACCCTGGGCGTCGAACTGTCGGGCGTGTTGCTCGGCCCGTCCGAAGCCGCCATCGCCGCCGCCACCGCCGAGGCCTACACCTATGGCGCCGACCGGGTTTACACCGTGGTCGATCCCATCCTGGCCGATTACCGCACCGATCCTTACACCAAGGCGCTGACCGATCTGGTCAACACCCATCAGCCGGAGATTTTGCTGTTGGGCGCGACCACGCTGGGCCGCGATCTGGCCGGCAGCGTCGCCACCACCTTGCTGACGGGTTTGACCGCCGATTGCACCTCGCTGGCCATCGACATGGAAACCCGCAGTCTGGCCGCCACCCGCCCGACCTTCGGCGGCAGCCTGCTGTGCACGATTCAGACCCTCAACTTCCGGCCGCAGATGGCAACCGTGCGACCCCGCGTGATGCAGCTCGTCGAGCGCGATGCCACGCGCACCGGCCGCATCATCGAGGAGTCCCTGGGGATGGTCGAGACCGACATCATCACCAAGGTGTTGGAGTTCATTCCCGACGAGCAGCAAAGTTCGGCCCAACTGGCCTACGCGGATATCATTGTCTCCGGCGGCCGCGGCCTGAAACGCCCGGAGAATTTTCAGCTGGTCTGGGACCTGGCCAAAGTGCTGGGCGCCGAAGTCGGCGCCACGCGCCCCCTGGTGCAGGCCGGGTGGGTCACCGCCGATCGGCAGGTCGGTCAGACGGGCAAGACCGTACGCCCCAAGCTCTACATAGCCGCCGGCATTTCCGGTGCCATCCAACACCGCGTCGGCATGGAGAGCTCGGATGTCATCATCG
>Ga0116225_1003332_pt1 | contig 10356 bp, 5 predicted proteins | sample Sb_taG_8_FD_88968 | JGI IMG/M metagenome (GOLD analysis project Ga0116225, IMG submission 88968) | Peat soil microbial communities from Weissenstadt, Germany - Sb_50d_c_BC metaG | ecosystem: Environmental > Terrestrial > Soil > Wetlands > Peat | place: Germany: Weissenstadt | collected 2010-09-21 | reverse complement strand
GTGCTGCCGGCGGGGGCGGCGGCCGAGGCAATGGTCGAGGCACCCGCGCCGCCCGCCGCCGACGAGGATGCCGGCCCCGCCTGGTTCGTCCATCTGGTGCAGCCCGCCGCCTGGGAGGAGCGCCGCGAGATCGTCGTTGCCGGCACCCATTACGGCCAAGTGGCGATCACCTCCGACCCCGACGACGAGATTGCCGAAATTTGGCAGGAATTTCGCGTCCTGGCGGCTTTGCTGCTGACCCTGACCAGCCTGTTCGTGGTCCTGGTGGTGTGGAGCGTCACCCGCGCGCTGCGTCCCCTGGGCTTGGTCCAGGCGGGGTTGGGCCGACTGGCCGCCGGTGACTTTGCCGCGTCGCTGCCGTCGCTGGAAACCGCCGAGCTTGAACCGGTGGGGCGCAGCTTCAACCGTCTGGCGGACTCCCTGCGGCGGATTACCGCCGACAATCATCTGTTGATAGGCAAGCTGATTTCGCTGCAGGAAAGCGAGCGCAGCCAATTAGCCCACGAGTTGCATGACGAATTGGGGCCTTGCCTGTTCGGCATCCGCGCCCAGGCCGCCTGTGTGATCCGGGCCGCGGCGCCGGACGAGGCGGTGGCGCGGGCGCGCACCATCCAGACCCTTACCGACGACTTGCAGCGTCTCAATCGCAACATCCTCGGACGGTTGCATCCCATGGCCCTGGCCGATCTGGGGCTGGCCGAGGCGGTGCGGGTGTTGATGGAGGATTGGCGTGAGCGTTGCCCCGCCATTGCCTGGGAGGTGTTGTGCGATGATCTCGCCGCCGAGCCCGACGGGCTGGCGGCACTCGCCGTCTATCGCATCATCCAGGAATGCCTGACCAATGCCGCCCGCCATTCGAGGGGCGAACGAGTGGTGGTCGAACTGGCCAGTGGGTCCGCCGCCGACCTTGCTGACCGGCTCCCTGGGGCGAATGACCCATTCGCGGCGGCCACCCTTGTGGTCTCGGTGGTGGTCCGGGACGACGGCGTGGGGTTGGCGCCCGATGCCCGCAGGGGGTTCGGCTTGCTGGGCATGGCGGAACGCGCGCACGCCTTGGGCGGCATGCTGCGGATCGACAGTGGGGGCGGTGTCGTGGTCCAGGCGCTGATTCCTTTTGCTGCCCCTGCGCAGGCGCAGCCATGACCGGCCTTATCCGCATTCTGGTAGTGGACGATCATGCGGTGGTGCGGGCCGGATGCCGCCAGTTGCTGGAACTCAGCGGTGGATTTTTTGTCGCCGAGGCCGCGTCAGCCGCCGAGGCGTTGCGTCTGGCCGCCGAGCTGCGCCCCGGCTTGGTGATGCTGGACCTCAACCTGCCGGATGGCAGCGGACTCGACCTGATCCCGCAGTTGCTGGCTGGCGACGCCGCCATCCGCATCCTGGTCTTCACCATGCACGAGGATCCCGCCTATGTGGCGCGGGCTCTTGAGGGCGGAGCCCACGGCTTTGTTACCAAGGGCGACGATCCTGACACCATCGTCGAGGCAGCGCGCCAGGTGGCGAGTGGCGAGTTCTTTCTCAGCCGGCCGGTCGCTCAGAACCTGGCGCTCATGCAATCGCGCCGCCGCAAGGATCCGCTCGCCCCGTTGACCCGCCGCGAACGCGAGGTGCTGCTGCTGTATGGACAGGGGAAGACCTTGGCCGACATCGCCGCCGGTCTCGGCATCAGCTACAAAACCGCTGCCAACAGTTGCACCAGCATCAAGACCAAGCTCGGCTTGGCCAACACGTCGGAACTGATGCGTATCGCGGTCGCATACGGCGCGACCACAGGGTGACGATGTTCTCTGCCGGATTGTCGCGGAAGGGTGTCATCTCCGTTGCAGCCAGTACGATACCGGCGAACCTATGAAATCCACGGCTGGAAGCAGAGGCTCCGGATCCTGTCGGGGGCGGTCGCTAGGGCGTTTCATGCATCGCAGCATGCGTTGATGTTTTGGCCTCTTGAAGATGACCGCCGCCAGGCTCGCCTGTTCCGCTTCGGTCAGCCATTCTTGGCGACGGCCCTTCGGGCGGTCGATCAGCCCGGCCACGCCCCCGGCTTTGTAGCGCGTCATGCCATCGGCAAAGACGCGCACGACAAGGAAACAGGCGGCGAACCTCTTTGAGCACCGGCCCTTAGGATTTTCCCGAAAATTGACGAAAGCTCATCCAATAGGCCCCTGCGTCAGCCATATTGGGAGTGCGGGACGCATCCGGAATGCCCTGGCTGACAATATCAAACGCAGAAATCAACAATTCGGCGACATCGGTCGCATCTGACACCCAGGCGAACTTGGCGTCTGATTCTTCAGTGCTCATGACCGCAGGAATCGCCCGCTTTGACATGTTCAAAATGAACCCCTTGCCATCGGAAGCAAGGCTGCGGCGAATACGCTCAATATCGTCGGCTGGCGCAAAGCTGTGCTGCAACACCCAAATCGAGATCACGGCGCTGACTCTCAGTCCCGCCGCGACCATCATATCGAACTGGCCCGGTGAAACAGCGAAAAAACGGTCAGATCCGACGTAGTCACCGGCCAGGGCGCGCATGTTGGGACTGATATCGACCCCAATGACTGAACAGCCGCACGCGTCGATCATTGCCTTGGCCATGCGGCCAATGCCGCAGCCATAATCCAATACGACTGAATGAGAACTCAGGTTCAGAGTTTGTTGCAGTAGCTCCATCAAATAGGGAGTCTCAACGTCCCATCGTGTCTGTGTTTCTGCGCCAGGTCCTTCATCGGTTAAAATGATTTCCTTAGCCCGAGCAATATCCGAAACATCGAAGATTTGTGGGTAATACTGCGCACTGACCGTTGCCGACGACTCAACCATATGCCCATCCTTTGCCAATATGCCCATAGGGGGCATAACACGAAAGTGAGTAGACCGCCCGTCAGGATTGAAGGATCCGTCTATGGATCCGACGGGTCACAAGGTGATTGCTTTTGTGTCGTCGCCCACCCATGGGCGACCGATCCACCCATCCTCCCCCATAATATAGACAGACTAACTAACTTTTAGTAGTCCAGACTAACCTTTCCGAGGTGGAAAGGTCGTCTGTCGGCAGGAAAGGGAAGCCTGCTTGTTCATCTTCCCCGGCTGGCTGTGTCGGCCGCCCCTGCTGCCCCTGAGCAAGTCCAAAGTGCCAGAGATTCTGCAGGCGGCGGTTCTTCTTCCATTCTCAGCGCTCGCGCATCGCCTCGGCCGAAACGCCCATCAAGGGATAAAGCAGATAGGAGAGGATCGTGCGCCGCCCGATCACGATCTCGGCGGTCAGCGTCATCCCCGGCAGCAGGCGAGCGCCGGGTGGCAAGTGTCGCAGGTTGTTCCGTGTGAGCGACAACCGCCCCAGATAATAGGCCTCGCTGCCCGGAGCGCCGTTCACGGGCGGGCGGTCGCGGACATAGGCGTCTTCGGACAGGGTCAATACGTCGCCGTCCACCAGGCCGTGCCGCTGGAACGGAAAGGCGTCCAAGCGCATTCGGGCCGTTAGGCCAGGGCTGATGAAGCCGATATCCTCAGCACTGACCTGCACCTCGGCTTCCAAAGCAGAGCCGATCGGCACCAGAACAACGACCGGCTCCGCCTCGCGCACCACCGATCCGACCGAGCGTTTGGCGACGTCCAGCACGACGGCGTCGGCTGGAGCGGTCAGAGTCACCAGTTCAGTGCGCCGCTTGGCCTTGGCCAGATCTTCGGTCACGGCCTGCAGATCCCGTTGCGCGTCCATCAATTCTTCGGCGGCTTTCTGCCGCCACTCCGTCCGGTAGGCCTGCAAGGCCGCCTCGGCGGCGGCCAGGGCGCTGCGCGCCTCGCTCTGCTGGTTGACGGCATTCTTGAAGTCGCTCTCAATGGACAATCTCTGGTCCCGACTGGCCAGGAGATTGAGCTTCGAGCCATTTTGACTATTGTACAATTGCGCCCGCATGTTCTCCACCTCGCTGCCGGCGGCGAAGCGATCCTTCAGGATGGTTTCGTCCTGATGCAGGCGGATCAATGACGCACGAATGCGCGCGATTTCCCCTTCTTGCTGCTTGACGCGATTGGCGTAACTGGCCTGCCGTTCAAGGAAGATGCGCGCCTGCACCTGCTCGACAGTGTCCGCCCCCGGCAGGGTGAAGGTCTTGTCACCGCGCAGTTCCGCCCCAAGGCGGGCAACTTGGCCGGTCAGACTGAGAGTGCGATCCTCCAACCGGCTGGTATCGGCCGTGGTGAAGGTTGGATCCAGGTGGGCTAACACTTGTCCCTTGTGAACCACTTGACCGACGCGGACATCAATGGTGCGAATGATCGACACTTCCAGTGGCTGAACCTCGATATTGGGGTCCGTGGTCACGATCTTGCCGCGTGCGACCACCACATTGTCCAATTTTGCCAACCCGGCCCAGGTCAGGAAGGTGATTACGATGAAAATAATGAGATAGAGCAGGCCACGCGCCGGCAGCGGCAGCCGCTGCTGTTCGATCTCATCCACATCGGCCAAGAACACGACGGCGTCGGCGGGGACGTCGTCGCACCCGGCGGCTAGCCTCGGTTTTGTCTGTTCCATAGGTGCTGATAAATCCCGCAGCGGGCTAGAAGGTCGGCGTGGCTGGCGACATCGACGATGCGGCCCTTGTCGAGCACCAAGATGGCGTCGCAAGGGACCAGGGTCGAGAGGCGATGGGAAATCAATAGAATCGTTCTATTCTGGCGAATCCGCCCAAGGTTTTCCATGACGATGGCCTCGCTGTCCGGGTCGAGCGCGCTAGTCGCCTCGTCGAAGATCAGGAAGCGCGGTTGCGGTAATAGCGCCCGGGCGATGGCGATGCGCTGTTTCTGCCCGCCCGAGAGGTTGGTGGCCCCTTCCTCAAGCGGCGTGTCGTAGCCCTGGGGCAGGTGTTCGATGAACTCGTCGGCTCCGGCCAATTGGGCGACGGCGACGATGTCCTCGAACGCAGCATCCGGCTTGGTAACCGCGATGTTCTCGCGCACGGTGCCACGAAACAGGAAACTGTCTTGCAAGACCACGCCGATGTTTTGCCGGAGATGGACAAGGTCGATTTCGCGGATATCGATGCCGTCAAGGCGGATGATGCCTTCCTCGACCGGATAGAGTCCCTGGATGAGGCGGGCGAGAGTGCTCTTGCCCGAGCCGCTACGTCCGACGACGCCGACCAGGCAGCCGGGGCGCATGTCGAAACTTACTCCGCTCAAGGCTGGCGTCGCCGACGCCCCGTAGCGGAAGGTCACCTCCTCAAACTGGATGCGCCCCTGGATGTCGGGGCGCACGCCGGCGGTGCGGCGTTCTGGGGGGCGGTTCATCACCTCGGCCAGCATCTGCACCGAGAGCGCCGTCTCTTGGTAGTCCTGGATCAACGAGACGATCTGCACCAATGGCCGGGTCACCCGTCCGGCCAGCATGTTGAAGGCGATGAGAGCGCCGGCGGTCATGCTCTGGTCGAACACGCACTGCACGCCGACGGCCAGAATAGCCACCGAGCACAGCTTGTCGAGGCCGCCGGTCAGAGCGTTGGCGCTCATCGCAATCCGCGCCACCGCGCCGTGCCCCTTGACCGCGCTGGCTGCCCGCTGGTCCCAGCGGCGCCGCTGCAGCGGCTCCAAGGCCAGCGCTTTGATGGTGCGCATGCCCGACACGGTCTCCACCATCATCGCCTGGCGCTGGCTTTCCGCCTCGTAGAGCTTACCTAACCGCTGGCGGAACGGGCCCAGGAACAGCCACAAGACCACCCCGATCAACACGGTGAAGGTCAGGGCCACAAGGGTCAGTTTGATGCTGTAGAGCAGCAGAAGCGGCAGGAAAATAAACAGGCTGCTGGCGTCGAGTGCCGTGAAAAACAAATTCCCCGTTAGGAACTGCCTGATCTTTTCGATCTGCTGAATGTTGCGCACGGTGACGCCGGCGCAGGTTCCTTCGAAATAACCGACCGGCAGAGACAGCAAATGGGCGAATACCTTGACAGCTAGGCGAAGGTCGATCTTGTTGGTGGCGAAGACCACTAGATATTGCCGGAGAAATCCGATGGCCGTCTCGAAGACGATGCTGGCCACCACCCCGGCGGTCAGCACGTAAAGAGTAGCGTAGCTCTGGTGCACCATGACCTTGTCAATGACCAGTTGCAGGAAAATCGGCACCGCCAGACCCAAGACCTGCAACGAGACCGCCGCCAGCGCCACGTCGCGGAAAACCCGCCCCTCACGCAACAGCTCGGGAATGAACCAGGCCAAGCCGAAGGGCTGGCTCTCGTCGGTCAATCCCCACACCCGCTTGACCAGCAAGACGACGCCGCTCCAGGACTCGCGGAAGGCGTCGGCCGGAACCAACAGCCGGGTGGTCAGGGACGTCATCGGGTCGAGGACGACGACGCGCTTCTGAGCGCCTTCGCCCTCGAAACCAAACACGACGACCGTGTTGCCGTTCTTCAGGCGCGCCAGCAGCGGCGCGACCGCCCGCAGACGCAAAAAATCCCTCCATTCCGGCGTCTTGGCGGCAGCACGGAGTCCGAGGTCGCGGGCCATGCGCAACAGCAGGAGGTCGTCCGGTTCGTCCGCCGGCAAGGCATAGTCGTGGATCAGCCGCTCCGCCGAGGTCGTGATGCCGTGATGCAACGCGACCTGAGCGAGGCAGCGAACAGCGGAATGGGAAAACCCTTGCCCGCCGGTTGCTGGCGGTGAAGCAACCATGGCCTCGACTGTCATATCAACTGGCAGGTATGGCCGCGACGACAGCGGGCGCGCCGCCCCGTGCCGCCAACCGATCGCCGCCACTCGGCAGAGCTGCGACGACTTCGCGGATCGTGCCGATGACCTGCTCCGCCGTGATTAATTTGGTGCATTCGAAATGCCGCGGGGTGTTGGCATGGCGCGGGCACCACAACAGGTCGTGATGGTGGAAGCGATGCCGGATATCGTTCCAGCAGCCGTTGCAGGCATGGTAGTTGATGACTCGACCGGCCGCCGGGAATTCATTGGTGGGGAGGGTAAAGCCGCTGATCATCACCACCGGCGTCTCCGCCGCCCAGGCCAGCCAGGACAGGCCGCTCGACAGGCCGATGAAGAAATCCGCATGTTTCAGCCAGCGGACCCGCTCGGCCAGCGGATGGTCGCCGGTTTCATCCTCGGCGCCGTTGGGCAGGTGATTCCAGATCAACCCCTGTCCGTAGACCGGCTTCTGATCGATGCAGATGACCCGATAACCAAGGCTCTTGAGGAATTTCACCACGCCCCGCCAGCCATCCGGATTATTCCAGTACTTGGCCTGTGACGAGCTTTGTACGCCAATGCAGACATAGGGCTCGGGGATGGGGCGGCTGTCATCGGCCAAAACGATCTTGGGCGGCACCTCGGTCGGATCGACCCCGAGGATATAGCCGGCGGTCCGATGCAGGCCGACATGACGGAAGTCGATCGGCTGCCAGACGTTCTGTTCGTCGTCGAAGAACAGTCCGATCGAGTAGGTGGCGTAGTAGGTTTCCGGCTTGACCTCTTCATGCGCCAGGAAGGTGATGTCTGGGTAAGCGTCCTTGAAGAGGTCGATCAGCAGTGGTGACATCGTACAGGTCAGCTTGCACCGATGCTTTTCCTGGAACTTGACCGCATAGGGAAACCAGCCGATCAGATCACCCAAGGTTCCCACCGGGAACTGGATGAGAACCTCACGGTCCGTCACGTCATGCTCATGCGTGAAGACGCTCTCGCCATCCTTCCAGGCTTCAAGCCCAAAGCGCACATAGTAGCGTTTGCTGCTGGCGATGAAGACCCCGCCCCGGTTCGTTTCAAAGAGGACGTTGCCGGTATCGAGATCCCGCATTCTCACCCGCCACTCCCCCTCGGGAACAGCCACCCGGCAGCCCATGTTGAAATCGAAGCGTAGGCCGTGCGGACCGTCCTGGGTGGGCACGGCGGCCGACGGCGGATAAGCGGACTTGACCGTGGGCGTTTCGACGGCCGAAACGGCGGCGGGTTCCACGGTTGACGCAACGGAGGAAGACGTGTCCGCTTTCGAAGAATCCGAAGAAGAAATCGTCTCGGCGCTACTGTTGGATGACATGGTTGTGGTCAGATCCTTTTGGCCGCGGCACGGCCCGAGATGATATGCGGCGTGACAACGCTGACGACAGAGAAACGCCTCCGCCCAGCCCCCTTTTTCAGGGAGTAGGACGGAGACGATCGGATGTTTATCCGGCTATGGCAAGTGTGAAGACATGTGCGCCGCTGTTGTTGAGGTTGGGGCTGCTGGTAGCGGCCAGGAATGTCTTCGTGGTCGCCGCAGAGATAAGGATGCCGCCGAAATTGTCGGAGCTGACCATGATGCCATTACCGCTATAGCTGCTGCCCGCCGTAAATGAGTCGATTGCGCCGCCGCTGCTATTGGTCAGCAACACCTGGGTGCCTGCGGTGACATCGCGCAGGTCAAAGACGCTGCCTGCCTGGAGGGTGACGCTGGCGATGATGCCGCCGCTGGAGACCAGCATCAGGCCGCCGCTGCTGACGATGCTGCCGCTGGCGATGGCGCCGCTCTCGACATATTGGGAGCCGCCGTTGTTGACCACGGTGCCGAAGCTTTGCGCGCCGGCACCGTAGAGATCCTGCTCACCGCCGCTGTTGACCACAGTGCCCGAGGTGGCGCCGGTGGAAGTGACGTCCTCGGTCCCGCCATTGTAAAGAACGGTGCCCGAGGTATTGCCGCTGACCGCCAGATCGGCCTGCTCCCCCACCACGGTGGCATAGGCGGTGCCGCCGCTGGCGACCGTTTCCACCGGAAGATTGTTGGTGCCGCCGTAATGGCCGCCCGACAACACGGTGCTGCTGGTGATGCCGCCCGAGGAGACCACCTCGGTCCCGCCGAGAACGATGGCCCCGATGCTCTGCCCACCGGCGGAGACGATCTCGGTGCTGGACGCACCACTGAGGCGGCTGCCGCTGGTGATGCCGCTATTGGTGATGGTGACGACGCCGCCGGCGCTGATCACCGTCCCGCTGGCGAGGCCGCCGGAGGACACGAAGAGGGCGCCGCCACTCAGCACCGCGCCGCTGGCGACGCCGCCGGTGAGGACGGTATCGCTGCCGCCGGAGCGGACGACGCTGCCGCTGGTGGAACCGCCCGAGAGCACCTCGGCGCCACCGCTACTGATAACGGCGCCGTTGACACTGCCGCCAGCCGAGACGATGTCCCTGCCGCCGCTGCCGATGCTGACGCCGCTGATCACGCCGCCCGAGGCAATGATCACGCTGCCGCCGGCGCCGACCTGCGCCGCACTGGCAATGCCACCCGAGCTGACCACCGCGCTGCCGCCGGAGCTGATGACCGCACCGCGGGCATAACCGCCGTTCAGCACCGTTTGCACGCCGCCGCTGAGGATGGTGGCGCCAGAGGCCATGCCACCCGACGAGACTACCTCGTTGCCACCGCTCAACACCGCACCGACAGCCGTGCCATTCAATCCGACGCTCTCCAGGCCGCCGCTGCTGACTACTGTGCCGCTGGTCGTGCCACCGGAGACGACCAGTTCCGTGCCGCCGCTGGAGATTATCGAACCACTGGCGATGCCGCCGCCAATGACCGTCTGTGTGCCTCGGATCTGCATGGCACTGGCGCTGCCGCCCGAGGTTACATAGTCGCGGGCGCCGCTGGCGGTTACCGCCGACACCAGTGAACCGCCCGAGGTCACATCGATCAGCGTGCCGGAGGCGAACTGGTTGCCGCTGCTATGCGCTGCCACCGCAGTGGTGGGGGCGATCACTTCGAAACCACCGGAGCCGTCGGCCAGCACCATCAGCCCTTGGCCGCTGACGGTGAAGCTCGACCCGGTACCGGTGATCGACACTGTGCCGGAGGACAGCGTCAGTCCTTGAACGCCCAACATGTCCAAGACGCCGGCAGTACCGATGGTAACCGCCGAAACGCTGCCGCCCACCTGTACCGTCAGCGTGCCGCCGCTCAATACCGTGCCGCTGGCCGTCCCACCCGAGGCGACGATTTCCTGACCGCCGTTGTTGACCACCGAACCGCTGGTCGTGCCGAACACTGTCTGCACACCACCAGAACTGACCGTCGTTCCGCTGGCCGTACCGGAAACGGTCTGGCTGCCGATTACGCCCGCGCTGATGGCTGTGCCGCCGGCCGACACGACATCCTTGCCTCCGGCCAGGATCACCGCAGCCTTCGCCACGCCGCCTGTGGCCGTGGTTTCCTGACCGCCGCTGCTGACCACCGTGCCGCTGGCGACGCCGCCCGCGGAAACGATCTCCTGGCCGCCGCTGTTGATCGTCGCCCCGCTGGTCAGGCCGCCGGAGGAGACCACCTCGCTGCCGCTGACCACCGCCGCGAGGGCCGAGCCGGCGTTGATGACGATCTGCTGACCGCCG
>Ga0116225_1003316_pt1 | contig 10389 bp, 7 predicted proteins | sample Sb_taG_8_FD_88968 | JGI IMG/M metagenome (GOLD analysis project Ga0116225, IMG submission 88968) | Peat soil microbial communities from Weissenstadt, Germany - Sb_50d_c_BC metaG | ecosystem: Environmental > Terrestrial > Soil > Wetlands > Peat | place: Germany: Weissenstadt | collected 2010-09-21 | reverse complement strand
GCCGGCGGCGGCACGATCGGCACCTCGCCGACGCCGCGCACCCCGTAGGGATGCCCCGGGTTCGCCACCTCCACCATCACTGTGTCGATCATCGGCAGGTCGAGGCTGGTTGGCATCCGATAATCGAGGAAGCTGGCATTGGTCATCTCGCCCCGGGCGTTGTACGCGTACTCCTCGTTCAGCGCCCAGCCGATCCCCTGCACCGCCCCGCCCTGCATCTGTCCCTCGACGTAGCTCGGGTGGACGGCTTGGCCGACGTCCTGAACGGCCGTGTAGCGCAGGACCGTCACCTTGCCCGTTTCGGGATCCACTTCGACGTCAACGACGTGGGTGGCGAAGCCGCCGCCGACGCCGGTCGGATCGACGCTCGCCCGGCCGACGATGGTGCCGCCGGTGGCGTGCAGCTTCTCGGCCAGTTCCTTGAAGGTGAGGCGCTTGGCGTCGTCGGTCTTGCAGCGCAGCACGCCGGCGTCGTAGGACACGTCCTCCGGCTTGACTCCCCAGACCAGGGCGGCGCGAGCGACCATCTGCCGCTTGATGTCCTGCGCGGCCTCGTAAGCGGCCCAGCCGGTGGCGAAGGTGACGCGGCTGCCGCCGGTCACGTCGGTGTAGCCGACCATGTCGGTGTCGGCGACGACCGGCCGGACGTCCTCGGCGCGGAGGCCCAGCGCCTCGGCGAGCTGCATGGCGATCGACGTGCGCGTGCCGCCGATGTCGGTCGAGCCCTCGACGAGGCTCACAGTGCCGTCGGCGTTGACGCTGGCGGTGGCGCTGGACTTCAAGCCGCAGTTGAACCAGAAACCCGTCGCCACGCCTCGGCCGCGATTGGGTCCGGCGAGGGGAGAGTTGTAGTGCGGGTGCTTCTTCGCCGCCTCGACCGTCTCGATCATACCGATGCGCGGGTAGACTGGGCCGTCGGCGCGGCGCGTCCCCTCGTGGGCCGCGTTCTTGAGGCGGAAGTCGAGCGGGTCAATGTTGAGCTTCTCGCAGATCTCATCGACGACCGTCTCCGACGCGAAGGCGGCGTTGGTGGCGCCCGGCGCCCGGTAGGCCGAGGTGGCCGGCTTGTTGACCACGACGTCGTAGCCGTCGATGTGGACGTTGGGGATGTTGTAACAGGCGAAAATACACATGGCGCCGGGCCCGACCGGCGAGCCGGGGAAGGCGCCGGCCTCGTAGGCCAGGTACGCCTGGGCCGCGGTGAGCCGGCCGGACTTATCCGCTCCCATTTTCACCTTGATGTACGAGCCGGGCGTCGGGCCGGTCCCCTCGAAGACTTCGGTTCGGTTCATGGTGATCTTGACCGGCCGGCCGGTCTTCTTGCTCAGGGCCGCCGCGACCGGCTCGAGGTAGACGCGGATCTTGCCGCCGAAGCCGCCGCCGATCTCGGTCGGCACCGCCTTGATGCGCGACACGGGCAGGTCGAGGAGTTCCGCCATCTGCGCCCGCACCGTGAACGCTCCCTGCGTGCTGCACCAGATGGTGACGCTGCCGTCGGCGCTCCACAGGGCGGTCGCCGCGTGCGGCTCGATGTAGCCCTGGTGGACCGTGGCAGTGTGGAACTCGCGCTCGACGACGACGGCCGCCTCGGCGAAGCCCTTTTCGACGTCGCCGATCTTGAATTGAAAGTGCTTGGCGACGTTGGAGCGCTTCCCGGTCGGCTTGCCGAGCGACTCGGTGACGAGGTCGTCGTGCAAGAGCGGGGCGCCGTCGCGCATGGCCTCGACCACGTCGGTGACGTGCGGCAGCGGCTCGTACTCGACGGCAATCAGCTTGAGCGCCTCCTCGGCGACGTGCGGGCTGACGGCGGCGACGGCGGCGACGGCCTGCCCCTTGTAGAGGACCTTGCCGCGGGCCAGGCAGTTGCTGCTGAGGTGCCGCAGATTGACGGCGCCTTCGCCCAGCTCGGCGATCTTGTCGCCGGGGTTGGGGAAGTCGGCGGCGGTGACGACGGCCTCGACGCCGGGCAGGGCGAGGGCCTTGCTCGCGTCGATTTTCTTGATGCAGCCGTGCGGGATGGGGCTGCGCAGGATGCGGCCGTGCAGCAGGCCGGGCATCTGCACGTCGGCGCCGTAGACCGCACGGCCGGTGACCTTGTCCACGCCGTCGTGGCGGATGGGACGGGTGCCGATGACTTTGTAGCCGTTGGTGCTCGTGCTCATGGGAATTCTCCGCGGACTTGACTTATCGTTTCGCGCTCGCGTCCGTTCGCGCGAGCGCGAAACGATAAATCGGCGGCGTCGAGCACCGCCCGGATGATCTTGTCGTACCCGGTGCAGCGGCACAGGTTGCCGGCTAGCCAGTGGCGCACCTCCGCCTCGGTCGGGTTCGGCTTCTTCTCCAGCAGCGCCCGCGCCGCGACGATGAACCCGGGCGTGCAGATGCCGCACTGCAGCGCCGCGTGTTCGAGGAACTTCTGCTGCAAGGGGTGCAGCCCCTGCGACGGGGCGACGCCTTCGATGGTCGTGACCGTCTTCCCCTGGACCTCGGCCCCGAGGACCAGGCACGAATTGACCAGCCGGCCGTCGAGGATGACGTTGCACGCGCCGCAGTTGCCGTTGTTGCAGCCTTCCTTGGTGCCGGTCAGCCGCAGCTCGTCGCGCAGCACTTCGAGGAGGCTCTGCCGCGGCTCGCACAGGAACTCGGCCGGCTCGCCGTTGATCGTCGTCTGAACGTGAATCTTCTTGGACACGATTCAACTCTCCCTGGCCCGTTCGATGGCGCCGCGCAGCGCCCGCCTCGTGAGAACGCCCACCAGATGCCGCCGGTAGTCGGCGTCGCCGCGCATGTCGCTGATCGGCCGCGCCGCCGTCTGCGCCAGCGCCGCCGCCTTCGCCAGATGGTCGTCGGTCAGGGCGCCGTTCACCAGGGCCGCCCCGGCCTCCGGCACCAGCAGCGGCGTCGGCGCCACCGCCCCGAGCGACACCCGGGCGGCGATGCAGCGCGACCGGCCCTCGTCGAGGGTCACCGCGACGCCCACGCCGACGACGGCGATGTCCATCTCGTTGCGCGGGATGAAGCGGACGTAGAGGCTGCCGCTGCGCGGCCTCGGCGGCGGCAAGCGGAGCGCGAGCAGGAACTCGCCGCGGCCCAGGACAGTGCGGCCGGGAGCGGTGCAGAACTTCTCGACCGCCACCTCGCGCGTCCCCTCGCGGCCGGCGATCACGGCGACCGCCTCGTGAGCGATCAGCGCCGGGATGGAGTCGGCGGCGGGCGAGGCGTTGCACAGGTTGCCGCCGACGCTGGCCCGGCTCTGGATCTGGATGCCGCCGATGAGCAGGGCGGCGTCGGTCAGGCCGGGGTAGAGGCGAGGAATGTCGGGCTGCTCGTAGATGCGGTAGCACGGCACCGCCGCCCCGAGGCGCAACCCGCGGGCGGAATCGCAGCTCAGCTCGTTGACCTCGGGAATGTGCTTGAGGTCCACGAGCAGGTCCACGTCGCGGCGGTTCTCGCGTACTTGCACGATGATGTCGGTGCCGCCGGCCAGGGCGCGGGCCCGGTCGCCCTTCTCGGCGAACAGGGCGACGGCCTCGGCCACGGTCTTCGGTGCGGCGTAGTCGATCTCTTTCAAGGCGGCCCCCTTCCTTCACTGGAGACTACCGCCAATCATAGGAGGCCCCCCCCGGCGTTCAAGTCACCCCGACAGGGCTGCATGGAGCTTCGCCTGGGCCAGGTAGATCGCGAAGACCAGCAGCGCCGCCGCTAATAGCGGCAGGGCGATCATGACGCCGGACCAGAGCCGGCTCAAGCCCCGGGTTGGCCGTCGCCCGAGCGCGACGGCGATGGCCGTGCCCGATGGGAGGAAAATCACTAACCAGAGCAACAGGACGTACCAGTAGGTGTTGGCCCAGGCGGCCACCTCCATCGCGACCTGTGTGTTGTAAGGCAGACTCAGGCCGAACTCCTGGTACCTCTTCTGGTAACGGGGCACGACCATCAAGAGCCCCGCGAAGACGGCTGCCCAGAGGGCGGCCGGGATGGCCACCCCGCAGACCAGGGCGGCCAGCGGCGAACGGGAAGCCTGCGTGGTCATGGCGGTTCTCCCTCGCGCGCCTCGTACTCGTCCTCGCGCCGCTTCTCTTCCAGGCACTCGATGAAGTCCTGATGCACAGACGGGTGGAGCTGCGGCAGAAACGACTCGTCGAAGTTATGCACTTGAATCAGGAAGACAACGTCGCCGAAGTCTTTGTAGCGGCGGGCGGCAAGTTTGAGCTGGACGAGTTGCGGCAGCGTGATGACGCGGATCTTCTCGATCTCCTGACTGTTGGTCACCGGGTCAGGGAATGCGAAGGGCCCCGGCTTGCCCGATCCCGGATAATGGCCCGTGACCAGGCAATCGAGAAGGACACCGCTCTTTCGCTCCTCGAAGCGGCGGCTGCGACCTTCGACCGGCTTGTAGAACTTGGGCAACACCTCGTTGCGGAAGCGCTCCAACCCTTCCGGCGTCAACAGGACATCGACGTCATCGGTAGTCCGCCGGGCGCCGTGGAGGTTGAGGGCCATCGCACCCATGACCGCGTAAGGAATGCCAGCCCGTTCCAGTCGTTTCACGATCCGTCGCAAGGACTGGTGAACGGGATCGTTCTTCTGAAAGAACATCGCAATCTCCCAGAGGCGCCTATCGACATCGAATGTCGCGTAGTCGAACGCCGTCTTTCCCGTCGCCGAGCCGATCGGTTTCACTTTGGGCAGTGCCATGATGCCCCTCCTCACTCTCAGGCTACCACACTACCGGCTGTCATTGCGCGGTCCTTCGTCAGTCTATCTTCTCGACGATCTCGATCTGCTTCGGGTCTTCCACGACGAGGCGGAACTTCTTGTCCTCCTCGGTGACGGTGCCGGTCACGCGGATGGTCTTGTCCTTGAAGTGAGCCGCGGGGTCCTTGATGCCCGCCTTCGCCAAAGCCGCGGCGCCCGTCTTGTTGATGATGACGCCCAGGTTCTTCGGGTCGTGGAAGTCCTCCTCCGAGTCGAGGTAGATCTCACCGCGCTTCTCCAGGCGGTCCTTGCTGGCGCGGACGAGCATTTGCACGACAACCTTCTCGCCGACCTTTTTCGTCGCCTCCTCGGCGGTGATCGGCTTATCGACCGGGGCCGCCGCAAGGGCGGCCACGTCCCAGAGCCGCACCGTGCCGTCCGCGCCCCCCGTGGCCAGCGTCTTGCCGTCGGGAGCGAACGCCAGGGCCTGGAATGTCCCCTCGTCCTTTCGCAGATTAGCCCGCGCCTTGCCGGACGCCACGTCCCAGAGCTTCAGGGTGCCGTCCTTGCCGCCGGAGGCCAGCATCTTGCCGTCCGGGGAAAAGGCCAACGTGCGGACCAACCCGTGATGTCCCTCCAGGCGCCCGCCCGGCTTCCCCGAAGTCGCCTCCCAGAGCCGTACGATCCCGTCCTTGCCGGCCGAGGCCAGCAACTTGCCGTCCGGGGAAAAGGCCACGTCGCGCACCATCTCGGTGTGGTCCTTCAGGATCGCGCGTTCCTTCCCGTCCGCGTCCCAGAGGCGCACCGTCCTGTCCCAACCGGCGGAGGCCACCGTCTTGCCGTCCGGTGAGAAAGCGATGCAATTCACCTCGTCGGTGTGCCCTTTCAGCGTGGCTTGCTCTTTGCCCGTCTTCAGGTCCCACAACTTGAGGGTGTAATCGGTACTCGACGAGGCCAGCGTCCGGCCGTCCGGAGCGAAGGCGAGGCCGCGCACCTGCCCGGGGTGCCCGGCGAGCGTGACCACCTGTTTCGCCGCCGCGGCGTCCCAGAGCTTGATGCCCTTGTCGTAGCCCGCCGTGGCCAAGGTCTTGCCGTTCGGGGCGAACGCCAGCGCCGTCACCATGCGCTCGTGGCCCGGCAGCGAGGCGCGTTCCTTGCCCGCCGCGTCCCACAGCCTCACCGTGCCGTCCTTGCTGCCCGTCGCCAGGGTCTTGCCGTCGGGAGAGTACGCGAGGCAGGTGACGGCGTCGCGATGCCCTTCCAGGGTCGCTCGCGCCGCGCCGCGCGGCTCCTCGCCCCGGGCGCCCGCGGACATCGCGAACAGCAGCATCACGCCCAGCCAAAGACGCACGACTTTGCGCATGATACCCTCCTCGGATCGCAAAGGAGATGAGTAGCGGCCGGGCCTACCGCTGGGCGGACTTTGGGGGCAAGACGATATCGCTCTTGGTGCTGGCGACGATGGCGAAGATCTCGGCCTTCTCGGCCGGCGGCACCTGGAACTTGTCGAGCGTCTGCCCGAGGTCGTCGAGGAACGCCTGCCATTCCCCTTCGCTGAGCGCCAGGTGGACGTGCGAGTCGTACATCGACCGGCCGGTGTAGCGCTGTGGCCCGCCGGTGGCCTGGCACACCTGCTCGGTCACCAGGTACTTGAACCCCGCCCGCGAAACCTTGTGGTGGGCCTCGTTGACCGCGGGGTTGGCATTCAGTCGCGGGTCGTTCATGATCCGCTCGATGAAGTCATCGATCACCGCCGCGATGGCGTAGACCCCGCCCAGACGTTCGTACAGTGACATGCGCTGTGGCTCCTCATCGGTCCCGGGCCTGCCGGCGCGTTCCACGGCCGTCAGCAGGGCGCGGAGTGGCTCCGGGTCGGCCAACCGGTGATCCCGCCCCACGATAACCAGCCCCGACTCCGGCAGCAAGCTGTTGCGCAGCAATTCCCGGCTGTCGGCGATGGGGATCACGTCGTCCGCTTCGGAATGCAGGATGATCGTGCCGGGCTTGACCCGCCGCTCCGCCCCCCAGTGCTTCCAGGCGGGGCACAGCAGCACCAGCGGCGTTGCCCCGGCGCGGACGTTCATGGCCACCGCCCCGCCGCGGCTGGAGCCGACGATCACGTCGGGATGATGCCGCTCGACCTCGGCCTGGGCGATCCGCACCGCCTCCTCGAAATCGTCGTCGGGGAGGGCGGGGTTGAGGATCTCGTGGCCGCCGCCCGCCAGGTAGGTCGGCTTGACGCCGCCGGGCGTCGAGGTCCAGCCGTGCAGGAAAAGAATCTTCATGAGGGGACCCTCGTCAGGTCGAATGTATCTGGGGCCCAAAAAATTCGCGCCCCGCCCTTGACTCCTGGGAGGGCGTGCTATAATTGGAGATGAAGAGCCGTTCTCCTGACGGAACCCCCGACAACGGGCGCGGCTCTCACAGGGCGCGGCGTGGAGCAGTGGTAGCTCGCCAGGCTCATAACCTGGAGGTCAGTGGTTCAAATCCACTCGCCGCAACTCGAAACCCCTGGAACACAAGGACTTACGAAAGTCCATGAGTTCCAGGGGTTGCTCTTTTTCCACTTCATCCGGGGACTTAGAGTCTGTAGCGCCAGCCGCTTGCGGCTTAGCGGATTCCAGGCTTCCGCTTCTGGCTTGTCGTTTCGCGCTTGCGTCCTCTCACGAAACGCCCCGAGGGAGTACGCGAGCGCGAAACGACAAGCAGCACGTCACTTATCCTTCTTATCGTCGTCGCCGCTGAGCTTGCGAAAGTTCTCGAAATAGCCCCGAGCCATGTCGCTGGCGGCCCGCGGGATGCGCTGCCGCTCGATCGTTTCTGGGGCGTCCTGGCTCGCCTGCTTGATCTCGCCGGCGATCTCGGCCGAGCTTTTCTTCTTGAAACTCGTGCCGGGGGCGTAACCGGTCAATTCCATCGCCCCCTTCGAGTCGTGCTGGCCCTTGATCTTCGACGTGATGGCCCCGGTTTCGTGGGGGTCGCTCTCCGGCCGCCGCCCGGCGCCGATCCCCCCGCCCATCATGCCCTTCCGCAGCGCCTGCTGGACGTCCGCCAGCTGATCGAGTTCTTGCTCGTCGGCGTCCCGCATGTCGTTCAGCTCGTCGCTCTTGCGGAGCGCCTCGCCGGCCCGCTTCATGGCGTCGGCAGCCTTGTCGGGGTTACCGTCTTTCATCGCCTGGTCGGCTTCCTTGAGTGCGTCGGCGATCTCTTGCAGTTGCTGCTTGTCGGACGGGCTCATCTTGGCCGCGTTCTGCTTCACCTTCTCCATCGCCTTGTCGAACTGCTGCTGATCGATCTTACCGTCGCGCTTCAGCTGCTCGAGTTCCTTCTTCGCCTCCTCGGGGTCGGCGGCCTTCTTGAGTTGGTCCTTCATGTCCTGTAGCTGCTTCTGGAGCTGTTCCTTTTCCTTCTCGGTGAGCGGGTTCTCCTTGTCCTCATTCGCCAGTTTCTTCCGCAGTTTCTCCAGCTCCTCCTGCGCCTTCTTGAAGTCGCCCTTCTGGAGCGCCTTCTGCAAATCCTTGGCCGGCCCATCCTTGGCGTTGGCGGCGGCGTTCTTGTTCAGCTGCTGCAGCTGGTCCTTGATCGCCTGGGCACGGTCCTTGAGATCGTCCTGGTCCTTCTTGACCTTCTCCTTCAGCTCCGTCAACTCCTTGAAGCGGTCGCGCACGTCGTCCTGGGTCTTGCGGTCCTTGTTAAGGATCTTCTGCAGTTCGTCGTCGAAGGAGTCGGCCTTCTCGCTCTTGCCCTTCTCGCGCGCCTTCTTCTCGCGCGCCTTCTTCTTGGCCTCCTCCAACTTCTTCTCGACCTCCTCCTTGTTGGCGATCGGCTGCTTGCCTTCGTCGGCCGGGCTCGTGGTCGCCTGGGTGCGGGTGGGCTCGTAGAAGAAGATGACGGCGCCGAGAGCGAGTCCGGCGAGCGGCACCAGGACGGCGTTCCAGCGCATCCGCAGCGGGAAGCCCTCGCCGACGTTAAGGTTCGCGACGCGCTCGGCGGTGTCGGCGAGCAGCGCCTGCCCCGCGGGGAGGCTGGCGGTGTGGACGTCGAGAGTCAGCGAGGTGGTGACGCGCTCCTTGAGGCCGAAACGCTCGTCGAGCGTCAGGGCGGCCAGGAGCTTGTTCGGCGCCCGCAGCACGGCCAGGAGGACGGCGAGCATCGTACCCGCCAGGCCGACCCCGCCAACCACGGCCCAGCGTACCCAGTCGGCCCGCTCACCGGGGATCAGCGGCTCGACGAGCAACCAGACGGCGGCCAGAACGAGGGCGCCGGCCCAGCACCAGGCCAGCACATCGACGAGAGTTTGCAGGAACAGACGGCGGCTGACGCGAGCGAGCTGCCGGTGGAGGGCGTTGACGGTCGGGCTGGCCATGACGGCGGCTCCGGTGGACACGCATACAGAAGCGGAACCCGTCTGCGCAACGGGCATCGCCATTCTATTATCCGTGAGACGAGCCGGCGTGCAACGACGATTTCGCCGCCCCAGACATTTTGTCAAAACTGTTTCGCCGCGGGCGTTGATTGATCGTTTCGCGAAACGATCAATCATGGCGCCGCCTGCAGCCACTGTCGGGCCTGCGCCAGCGGGACGCCGACCAGAGCCGGTGCCTGGTCCTCGGCTCGCGCCGCCTCCTCGACGGCCTCGCGGACAATGTCGCCGATGCGCTGCCGGTCCAAGGCGCGGAAGGCGGTCTCCAGGTCGCGATACCTCGGTCCCGCGGGCTGCCAGTTCTTGCCCCGGCAGTAGTCCTTGAGCCGTGCGCGGAGGTAGAGGCGGAAACTCAACTCGAAGTGCGGTCGCCGGCCGTCGGTGACGAAGCATTCCGGCGCCAGCCACAGCAGCAGCCGGTCGCGCGCGGCGTAAAACGACGGGTCGCTCGCCAGGTCCATGCGGCCCCGGGTGCCTTCCAACCAGCCGGTCAGCGCACGGAAATGGGCGATGGCGTCGCGGCCGACCAGGTGCTGCAGCAGGCGCGTGGCCTCGCCGGCCTCGTCGCGCGCCGGGAGGGGAATTTCGACCTCGGCTAATAGCTTGAATAGGCTGCCGCCGACGCGCTGGTACACCTCGGCGTCCGAGGCGCGCCGCTTTCGCGACCCGGCCTTGCGGGGTAGGGGTGGGGCGGGGAGTGGGCTGCCCCGGCCGTTCGTCGCCGCGCCCTGTCCTTCCGAAAGGAGTTGCCATAACCGCTCCGGCCCGAGCGCCCGCAAGAGGTCGCGCCGGTCGCCCAGGGCCTGCCGCAAGCGCGCCTCGGCCCGGCGCAGGGGCCGATTCTGCTCGGACAATTCGCCGCGCGAAGGGGGTTGATCTTCCTCGGGGAGCAGGACGCGCAACAAGGATTCCTTGCAACCGTCCCGCGCGTGCCACTGGGCGAAGAGCAGGCTGCGCTCGTCGCCGCTGAGTTGGTCGAGGGCCTGGCGCAAGACAGAGCGCGGCTGGGCGGTTGGGTCCGTGGCGGAGGAGGGGGTGTAAGCGCCGCGCACCCGAGCGGCGGCGCGGATGGGGGGCGCGGGGGCATGAATCCTTGGCGCGGGCGCTCGCGGGGCGGAGCGCTCCGGAAGGACGAGGTTGGTCACCTCGTCCAGTTCTTCCACGACTGTCGGCCGCGACGCCGTCGTGGCGTGCGGGGTCAGGTAGCCCGTCGCCTCCAGCGCCCGGGCCAGGTCGTGCCGGGCGGCGGGCCCGTCAAGGCTGTCGAG
>Ga0116225_1003310_pt1 | contig 10404 bp, 10 predicted proteins | sample Sb_taG_8_FD_88968 | JGI IMG/M metagenome (GOLD analysis project Ga0116225, IMG submission 88968) | Peat soil microbial communities from Weissenstadt, Germany - Sb_50d_c_BC metaG | ecosystem: Environmental > Terrestrial > Soil > Wetlands > Peat | place: Germany: Weissenstadt | collected 2010-09-21 | reverse complement strand
CGCGAAAGCCGCGCGACAGCTCGACGCCAAGGTCGCAAGGCAAGGGATCGCCGCCTGCCAGACCGCCCGCCGTCGCCAGATAATGCGGACGACCGCCAAAGGTTGCTTCTTGCAAGGCTTGATCGCGCACCAGGATGCATCCGGCATCATAGGGCACATGCAGCCATTTATGGAAATCGAAGGCGATGCTGTCGGCCCGCTCGATCCCAGCCAGACGCGGGGCCAGCGCTTCGGAGAGGATGGTCACCGCGCCGAACGCACCATCGATATGCAGCCACAAGCCCTCGTCGCGGCAGAAATCGGCGATGGCGGCGAGGTCGTCGATGGCTCCGGTGTTGACGCTGCCGGCGGTGGCGATGACGCAGAACGGCTGCAAGCCGGCCGCGCGGTCGGCAGCAACGGCGGCGCACAGGGCGGCGACGTCCATGCGGCAGTGGTCATCGACGCCGACGCGGCGCAAGGCTTGGCGGCCCAGACCCAAGACCTCGAAGGCTTTGGTCAGGCAGGAATGGCCCTCGGCCGAGGTGTAGCCGACCATGCGCAGATCGCCCAAGCCCTCGGCGCGGATGTCGCGCCCAGCCTTGTGATTGCGCGCCACCGTCAGTCCCAGCAGATTGGCCATCGAGGTGCCGCCGACCAGCAGCCCGCCGCCGCCGGTGGGGAAGCCGAACCACTGGCGCGCCCACTCGATCACCGCCCGCTCGACATAGATGGCGCCATGGTCGCGGCCACCGCAATTGGTGTTGAGCGCCGCCGCCGCCATCTCCGCCAGCATGCCGCCAGGGGTGCCGGTGCCATGCACCCAGCCCCAGAAACGTGGATGAGTGTTGCCGGCGCCATAAGGCAGCACCAGTTCGCGCAGTTCGGCGCAAACCTGTTCGACACCCTGCGGCAGGCTCGGCGAGTCGACCGCCAGGCGCTGCTTGACCGCATCGGGCACCGGACGCCAGACGGGGCCGTCGGCAACATATTCCAACTTGCCGATCAAGTGATCCAGCAGATCATGGGCTTGGCGGCGGAAGACGTCCCAATCGGGGGGATCGAGCGGGCTATGCGACATCGAAACAATACTCACCGGAACGGACGGGGAGCGGCACTGTAGCGCAGCCCCCGGTCAAGGGAAAGGATGCGGCGGAGGCTGTCCGGACATGCTATGGCGGCGGCGGTTGAGCGCTTCGCGGGCGTGTTCGTAGCACAGGCGGAAGGCGTCCAGGCCATTGGCCGAGACGGTGCCGTCCTTCAGCCCGCGCAGGACTTGCTTAAGGATGTCCTCCAACTCGGTCTCGGCCAGATCAAGGTCGAACGGCGTTTCCGCCACCTTGATCTTGTCGGTCACCGCCAGAACGTCGTCGGTACGTTCACTGGCCCGGCGCGGGCGCACCCGCGTCACCGCCGTAAAGGTCGCCAGCCCCAACGAGCCGATGATGCTGCCCACCGACATGGTCAGATAGATGATGTCGCTATAGCGGTCGACGAAGGTCTTTTCCTCGTCTTCGACATACTGGCTGGCCCCGGGATGGGCGGGAATCAGGGCGTCTTTCTCCAAATCGGGGGGCTCGATGGCTGTAGCGAACGTTTGGTCGATAGATAATTCGCCTTTGTTTTCAAAGATTACTCGCATCAGCTCGCCGACTTTGCTGTCGGCCACCTTGCCGCGCACCACCAACAGCCGCTCCAGCCCCACCGTGTCCAGGTCGTCATCGGGAGTGCGCGGCGATTCCGACAGCAACCCGGCATTGATGGTCTCGGCGAACAGTCCGGGGATGCGCAGTTGCATGGCCTTGGATTCGCCGATCCCGTACAGGCTGAAGCCGCCCATGCGGGTGGACAAATCGCCGAAATCGCTGGTCTTGGCGATGCGCGACAGCGGCTCGATGGCGATGACGATGTCGAAGCCGCCCATCGTCAACAGGCTGTCGATGGGGCTGGCGGTCGGCACCGTCTGCATGATGGTACGGGCCTTCGGTGTGCCTATCTCGTAAAAGCTGAGAATATGACGAACCACCGCCTCGTTGCGCCCATCATCGCCCAGCACGGCGATTTTCTTGCCGGCCAGATCGCCGATGGACTTGACCTTGCTGACATGCGGCCCGATCAGCAGCACCATATCGGGCTCCAGGATGACGATGGCGCGGGCATGGCTGGGGATCTTGGTATCGGTGCGCAAGATCGCCAAATCCGCCTCGCGCCGCACCAGCCGGTTGGCCGCCATCACCGGGCCGTCCTGGGGCAACACCGACAGGCGCACCGAGGCATGGTTCTGCGCCAGCAGCCCCGCCAGCTTTTCGGCGAACTGATATTCGACCCCGCCCGAGGGGCCGACCGCGATGGTCAGGGTTTCCGGTTGGGTGAACCACACCGTCGCCAGGGTGACGATCAGCGCCGTCAGGATTGCCGTCCCAATTAGAAGCAACATGATTTGCGTGCGGTTGCGCATGGGATCCTCCGGCGAATGACGGGGCGGCTTACTCACTTTAATCCTTGGCGTATCATGCGGGGGATTGTCGGGAAAGTGACGCTACGCCGAAGGTGTGGCCCAAATGGGGCGGGAGCGCCCGCACGATTACGCCATGCGCGCTATTCCGTGGACAGCAGGGGCGCCGGTGCCCCATCCTGACGATAGACGTCACGGCCCACCTCCCCCATCACCGCATGAGAGGTTGCATGCCCAAGACAAAGCCCAAAAAGCCCGCTCCGCCGAAAAAGCTGAGCGCCATGGATCAGATGATTCAAGATTGCGTCAAAAAGTCTCAAGCCCGCAAGAAATCGGGCGAGACCAACCGCGAATGGCGCAAGGAATACGCCACCACCTTGAAGGTCGATGGCGAGACGGTGCCGATGAGCCAAACGCCGTTCGAGGGCGAAACCACCAAGAAGAAATAACCGGCCGCGCCGGTCGCGACTTACGACGCCTTGATCGGAACCGGACGGATGAAGTCGCCGGTTTCTTTCCAGGTCATCGGCCGCATCAGCACCCGCTGCACATGCTGGCCCAAAACATTGGCCGAAAACGGCTTGGGCAAGACGCTGTGATAGCCGCAATCCAAGGCGCGGCGCAGGACTTCCACGTCGCCATGGCTGGGCATCAGGATGGAGGTGACGCGGCGGCAAGCCAGATCCGGCGAGGACCGCAGCGAATACATCATGGCGAAACCGTCCAGCGGTTTCATCTCGTCATCGACCATCAACAGGTCCAAGGACGTCTTGCCCGTCTCGGCGAATTTCAGGAAGTCGGCGCCGCTGGGCGATTCGATGACGTCGGCTGCGCCAAACGAGGACAGCATGGCCCGCAAGGCACGACGCCATTCCCCATTGTCGGACACGATCCCCACTGTCGTATGGCGCCAAGAGACTTTTAAATTTTCAGGCAAGACGGTCTCGGTTCTCAATGGGGAACGGAAGCACAATCATAGACGGCCACTCGTCTGTCCGTCCACCTTTCAACGCTTCCAACCGGCGGTTATTCGCCAACACATCTCGGTCAAGGGGCTGCTTTGGGACCGTGAATCCAGGCGGCGATCGCCGTCACCGTGGCCTCTTCCACACCGATATAGCCATGTGCGGCCAGAGCCTCGCAGGCTTCCGAGCGGGGCGGATCGCCGCCTTCCATCAGCAGTTCGGCCTTGATGGGGGCGTGGCTCAACTCGCGCAGAATGCTGGAAATCATGCTGGGGCTGGAGAATTTGCAGGCGTCGCTGCGGTGCCCCACGACCAGCACGGGAACGGTAATTGCCTCCAGGTCGGCGGTCATCACGGTTTCGATGCTCTTTTTCGAAGACAGCACCACGCTGGAGGTCAGCACCACGCCATCCGGCCCGCCTTGCGTCAGACGCCCCGCCACATGTGCGGCGGACACGCTGCCCATGCTGGTTCCCACCAGCCACACCGACGCAGCCCCCCTCGCCCGCAACGCTGCGATGACGGCTGCGATATCGGTCGCATGATCGGCTGTCGCGCGGAAGTTCCACAAATCGCCACGGTCCGAAGGTACGTCGACGACAGCGGTCAGCAGGCCTTTGCCAGCGAACAGATCGGCCGAGCGGAACAGAAAGTTCTGGCTCCGATACCCCGGCGCATAGCCTTCCAAGCCAGCATTGCCAGAACTCCCAACCAGAAGAATAACCGCAATCGGCGGCGTCGCCGCTGGCGGAGGCGTCAGCAGCAAAACCGGCACGGTCACACCGGGACGGCTAGGAATCTGCACCAAGGTTTCATCAGCCCACGCCGCCTGTCCGAACAGGCAGACGAACAAGATCGCCGCAAAAATTCGCATGGTGGTTCTTCCCGTGACCCGAACTGAACACCACTATGTCCTGAGGCATCACTTATGAGAAGTAAGGATCTCGCCTGCGCTCCGAGCATTGAGTTGAGGCTGTGCAACGACACCTCCGGCCCCGCAGTGTAAACAACCAATAATTTTACCTCGCCGCCGATGCCTGCAAAATAGACACGACTACCAGCTAATCCATTAATAGTTGTTAAATATTCGAAAAATGCAAAAAAATTAATCACATGGTGGCAATACTTGACGCTCCGCCCAAAGAAGAGACATAAATCTGTCACAATCGACGGGGGATAGCGTGCCCCTGGAATCGATAGGAGAGTTAATGTGCTGAAAAACCTGTCGATAACGGCAAAATTCGCGCTGGTGGTGGCCATCGCGGCATTTGGGATCATCGCCGAAATGGCGATTTCCTGGCACGGCGAAGCTGTTTCCCACCGGTTTGGCGCTATGCGCAATACGACGGATCAAATCGCCCTGTCTATCCTCACTCTGCGCCGGCACGAGAAGGACTTTCTGCTGCGCAACGATTTGCATTACAGCGAGTCCTGGAAGACTGAAGCGTCGCATTTGGCAGAACTGGTATCGAGCCTCGACGCCGCCGCCAAAAGTGAGGATATCGCTACCGATACCGCCACCGCGCCGTTGTCGGCGGCGGTCCACGACTACGAGACAACCTTCCTGACGCTGGTGGCGCAGCAGGTGAAGGCGGGGCTGACGCCCGACACGGGGTTACAGGGCGATCTGCGCAATGCGGTGCACACCGCCGAGAAGTCTCTGGTCGAAATCGGCAACGACAGCGTGACGAAAGACATGTTGATGCTGCGCCGGCACGAGAAGGACTTCCTGCTGCGTCGCGATGAAAAATATGTCACCGAATTCGAGGACGCCTTCAAAGTCATGCAGGCGGCCAAGCTCGATGCGGCGGTTGCCCGCGACATGGATACATATCGCTCCTCCTTCCTGGAGATGGTGCGCGCGATGAAGACCATGGGCCTGACCCCCGAGGCCGGATTACAAGGCGACATGCGCGCCGCTGTCCATCGCACCGAGGACTCCCTCACCCAACTGTCCGCAGTAACGCAGGAGGCGATTGCCGCCTCTCAATCCCGCCAGCATGCCATCGGCCTGGGTCTTGGCGTCGCCGTCAGTTTGGCAGCACTGCTGGCCTCTATCCTGATCGCCAAAGAGGTCATCGGCCCCATCGGCACATTGACCGCAATCACCAATCTTCTGGCCGGCGGAAATACCGCCATCGTGATCGGCGGCATCGACCGCAAAGACGAAATCGGCCCGCTGGCTCAGGCTCTGGAACAGTGGCGCGTCGGCCTGGTCGAGGCTGACGCCCGCCGCAGGCATGACCACGCCGAGCGCGCGCTGCGCGACGCCCGTCAGCACCGCATCGAAGACGCCACCAGCCGTTTCGAGACGCAAATCGTCGCCATGCTGGGCAAGATCAAAGCCGCCGTGGAGCATCTGCACACCTCTGCCGACACCCTCTCGGCCAATGCCGAGCAGACCCAGCGGCAGAGCGCGGCGGTGTCGGCGGCCACCGACCAAGCGACGGCGAACGTCCAGACCGTGTCGGCTGCCAGCAGCGAACTGGCAGCGTCGATCAACGAGATTTCCCGTCAGGTCAGCCAATCGGCAATGACCTCGCGCGCCGCCACCGACGAAGCCGCCGAGGCGACGAAGAAGATCTCCGGCCTAGCCAATTCGGCCCATAAGATTGGCGAGGTGGTCAGTCTGATCAACGACATCGCGGCTCAGACCAACCTGTTGGCCCTCAACGCCACTATCGAAAGCGCCCGCGCTGGCGATGCCGGCAAGGGCTTCGCGGTGGTCGCCAATGAGGTAAAGCATCTGGCCGGACAGACCGGCCGCGCCACCGACGACATCGCCAATCAGGTCAGTTCGGTCCAGGATGAAACCAAGGCGACCGTCTCGGCCATCGAAGGCATCGCCCGGACCATCGCCCAGATCGCCGAACTCTCGACGGCGATCGCCAGCGCCGTCGAAGAACAAGGCGCCGCCACGGCGGAAATCGCCCACAGCGTCGAACAAGCCTCGCGCGGCACCCGTGAGGTCGCCAGCAATATTTCCGGCGTCGCCCGGACCGCCGCCGAAACCGGCCACATGGCGCAGATCGTATTCGAATCGGCGAACGACCTGATGCAGGAAAGCCAGACCCTGGAACAGGCGGTGAAGATGTTCCTGATCGACATGCGGACGGAATAAGGCTCCGCGCGAATCGGGGGGCCATCCCTATGCGTTTTCCGATACCTCGTAAGGGAATAATAACCTAAATTTGGCAGTCTCATGGCATCCAAAGGGGGGATGCCATGTCCTGGACGAGCCGGTTATCGCTGCTGCTGCCCATAGCGCTTCTGGCCGCTTGCGCGGAAACGCCGCCGCCGCCGGAACCGGACATCATCGCCCGTCCACCGCCGAAGAAACCGGAATGGATGCTGGGCCGTCCCGGCAAATGCAAGGTTGGCGAGCCTTATCAGATAGACGGCATCACCTATTTTCCCCAATTGGAATGGCATTACAACAAGACCGGCACCGCATCGTGGTACGGCCCCGGCTTCCACGGCAGGGTGACCGCCAACGGCGACATCTACGACGAAATGGGCATGACCGCCGCCCATCCGACCTTGCAGCTTCCCAGCGTGGTCCAAGTGACCAATCTCGACAATGGCCGTTCGGTGCTGGTGCGGGTCAATGATCGCGGTCCCTTCATCCTGGGCCGGATGATCGACCTGTCCAAGCGAGCCGCCCGTCGGCTGGGCTTCGCAAAAAAAGGCACCGCCCGCGTGCGGGTGAAGGTGATGGAGGAACCATCCCGAATGCTGTGGAAAGCCTGCAAATAGCCCCGGCACCGTTCAGCCCTCACGGATCCTATCCGGGTTCTCCCACACGGCATTTGCGGATCCACGGTATATCCGAACCGAAGGGTTTCGCGGTGCGGTTCTAAGCCGACGAGACGCCTGACGTTACTTTTCGAGGAAAGGGCATAGATGATGTTCCGTCTCACCATTCCCCTCACCCGCGCCTTGGCGGCCGCCGCCTTGTTGGGCGCCGTCACGCTGGTCGGTCCCGCCGATGCGACGACGCCCGCCGCCAGTACAAGCGCGGCGCAGACCGATCATGTGGAAAAACGGATCAGCGATTTGCACGGCAAGCTCCATATTACCGCCGAGCAGGAACCGCGGTGGACCGCTGTCGCCCAAGCGATGCGGGACAATGCCAAGAACATGGATGCCTTGATCAAGGAACGCACGGCAAACGCCAAGACCATGACCGCCGTCGAGGATCTTCAATCTTATGAAAAGCTGGCGGCAGCGCATGAGGACGGCCTCAAGACATTCATTCCTCTGTTCTCGACCCTCTATGACAGCCTATCCGACGATCAGAAAAAGATCGCCGACACCATCTTCCGCAGCCATGGCCCGCACCACCGGCATGGCAAGAGCTGACCGCGCCGGCCTTTGCGGAACAGCCTGGAGAATGGAGCCATGACATGGAAACTTCGACGCGCTTCAACTTGAGACGGAAGACCACCCTGCGCGCAATGCTGCTGCTGGCCCTGGCGACGGCGTTCAGCGGCCTGAGCACGCCCAGTGCGCGAGCCGACGACCGCCATCACGATGACGATCACCGGCGTCCGGAGCATCACCGCGCCTATGCCTATGAGCATCCGCGCGGCTATTACACCGCCCCGCCGCCGGTCTATCAGTACCAACCGCCGCCACCGCCACCGGCGGTCGACTTCGTCTTCCCGCTGCATCTTCGGTAGCGAACAGGCCGCAATGGGGAGGGAAAAACTTCCCTATTCGGCCTGTTTCAACTGCTCGATTTTGGCGCGCAGACTGACCAGCAGCGCATCGACGTTGCCGCCATTCGACTGCATGGCGGCGCTGTAATCCTGGCGTTGGGTCAGCGCCATGCTGACACCCTCCGAGACGATATCGACGACATGCAGGCTGCCGTCACTGGCCTGAGCCAAACGCCACTGGACGGGGATTGGCTGGCCGGTTTGGCGGAAAATCTGCGAATCGACAACCCAGCCGGTATCGCGATCATTAGCCGCGCTCGACGTCACCAGACGTTCCCCGTGATAGCTCTTGAAGCGCCTGGACCAACTCAGCACGGTGGCGTCTTCGAACAGCTTGAGAAACTCCGCCTGCTGATCGGGGGTGGCCTTGACCCAGTAACGCGACAACACGAAGCGCCCGATTTCCGGGATATCGAAGGCGGAGACAAACAATTGGCGGAACCGCTGGTTCCGCGCGTCGTCGGCAAGCTGTTGGTCGGCGGACACCGTGATGCCTTTTTGCGCCAGATCTTGAACGAACGCCCGCGCCTCCTCGCCGGATGCCGCGCGAGCCCCACCGGATGCCGCGCCGACGAGACACAAGGCCAGCATAGCCTGAAGAAATGTGCGACGGATCATCATATCGAGTCATCCTTAACGACTGACAGGGAGGTGGGGCGCAGTCTCGCATAGGGGCGACGTTGGCTCCTAAGACGCTTCCGGGTCTGCCGGCCACGGCGGTTGGATCCATTCGAGCGAGGCATAGGCGGCAATAGGGGGAGCTCCGACTCTCAGTAAGAGCCGCATGCTCCACCATTATAGGACGCATTGACCGGCAACGACCATCAGGCGCATCTTTTGACGCGCACGTCGAAGAAGCGCTGGGCCAGGATCATCCAAAAGGCCAAGAGAGGACTCCCGCCCATGAACGCCGACGATCTGCGCGCCTGCTTAGAACATGACCCGAATGGCAAAGCTGATCTCCGTTGCAGTGAAGCTGCCGGGGCCGCTGGCGGCGATGTTTTGGCCGTTCGGCAAGCCCCAATTGGGTGCGCCCAAATCGACATAGCGAATTTCGACGTCGTTCATCACCTGCGGCCCAAGTTTGAAAGTGGCGCCGATGCCGGTGCTCCAGGCCAAGTCGTCGCTGGCGTGGGTGCTGCTGGTGCCGCTGCCGCCGCTGCCGCCGCTGGGGGTGTACAGGCTTTTCGCGGTGTTGTGAGACCAGCCGACGCCGCCGGAGACAAACGGCCACCACTGGTCGCTGCCGACCGGGAAATGCCAATAGGCCTTGGCCATGGTGGTGATGTTCTGCATGGTGCTGGCCAAGGCGCCGGACGGGCGGCCCTGCAACAGCGGGCTGGCGTCATAGGTGACCTCGGTGCGGTTCATGAACTCCAGTTCCGTGCGCAACGGAATGTGGTAGCGATAGGTCCACTCATAGCCGCCCGCCATGCCGAAGGCGCCGATCACATTCTGCGATCCATCGCGGCTGGCCGAACCGCCGCCGCTGGCGGAAACGCCGGATAATTGGCTGAAACTCGGCCCGCCTTTGCCCGACACGTACCAGCCTTTGGTTGGGTCCAGTTGCAGCTTGGCCGGCGGCGCGGGGGCAACCGGAGGAACGGTCGTATCGGCCAGCGGATCGGCGGCCAGCGCCGGTAAGCCGCCCAGCAAGGTAACCAGCGCCACGGCAGCCGGAAGACGACGCAGATGATCGGACATCGAAGGGATTTCCCAGGAAGAGGACGTCACGCCGGGCGAACCGACAATTTGGCGACCGCCTTGGCGCTCTGCTTGATCAAGGCCTTGTCGATCAAGCGCGGCAGCAGCCGCTGCAACAGCACGAACACTCGTTCCGGCCCGCGCGGGTAGATGTCGCGGGCATCGCGCCGGATACCCTCGACAATCAGCCGGGCCACCGTCTCGGGCGGATCGAGCGCCATCTCGAAGGCGCGGGCAAGGTCGGCGAAACCATCGGCGGCGGGCGTGCGGGTACCGCGCGGCGCGGCATAGGTGACGGCGACGCCCAACGGCGCCAGTTCCCGCCGCAAACCCTCTGACCAGCCGCGTAGACCGAATTTGGTGGCGGAATAGGCGCTGAAATAGGGAAAGGCGATATCGCCGAACATCGAGCCGATATTGACGATGCGCGACGGCCGGGCGGCGCGCAGCAGCGGCAGCAAGGCCAGCGTAAATTCCATTGGCGAAATCAGGTTGGTCTCGACCATGGGGGGGCGGGTGCCGGAATCTTCAAGAGTTAAAGGCCAGGGGGAAAACATGCCGGAATTGTTGACAAGAAGAT
>Ga0116225_1003300_pt1 | contig 10421 bp, 9 predicted proteins | sample Sb_taG_8_FD_88968 | JGI IMG/M metagenome (GOLD analysis project Ga0116225, IMG submission 88968) | Peat soil microbial communities from Weissenstadt, Germany - Sb_50d_c_BC metaG | ecosystem: Environmental > Terrestrial > Soil > Wetlands > Peat | place: Germany: Weissenstadt | collected 2010-09-21 | reverse complement strand
GAGCTGACGCTTGGCGACCTCTCGGCGGTGCGTGACTGGTCGTTTGCGGGCGACATCGTCGAGGGCGCCTGGCTGATGCTCCAGCGGGAGCATCCTGACGATTACATCCTCGCCAGCGGCGTTGCGCACACCGTCGCGGACTTCGCGCACGCCGCGTTCGCGTGCGTCGATCTTGAGGCCGAGCGCTACCTGCGCGTGGATCCTGCGCTGGTGCGAACACCTGAGAGCACGCCGAGCGTCGGCGATCCGAGCAAGGCGCGCGAGCGGCTGGGATGGGAGCCGAGCGTAAGGTTCGAGGAGTTGGTGGAGCGCATGGTGCGAGCCGACCTGTGCTCGTTGCGGGGCATCGCTGCAAGCCCTTAGACTGCTCGATCCTATGACCACCGTCGGTGTCATCGGACTCGGTTATGTCGGCTTGCCGCTCGCGGTGGCGTTCGCGCGGGAGGGTTGCGATGTTGTGGCGGTTGACGTCGATTCGCGCAAGATCGAGGCGATCGCGGCAGGCGACTCCTATATCGAGGACGTACCCTCGGAGGGACTGCGGGAGGTCTCAGGGCGAATTCATGCGAGCACGCGCTACGCGCGGCTGGCCAAGGCGGACGCGGTGCTGATCTGTGTGCCCACGCCGCTGACACGTAACCGCGAGCCCGACCTGGGTCCTTTGATCGACTCCACGCGCGCGTTGGCGGAGGTGCTACAGGCCGGGCAGCTGGTTGTGCTCGAGTCCACGACTTACCCAGGTACGACCAGGGAGCGTGTGGCGCCGTTGTTGGAGGAGTCGGGCTTGGCGGCGGGCAGGGATTTTCATCTGGCGTTCTCGCCCGAGCGCGTGGATCCGGGCCGCACGGATTTCACGCTGCGCAACACACCGAAGGTCCTGGGCGGTTTGACGGAGGCATGCGCCGAGCGTGCCGAGGCTATCTACAGGCTCGTGTGCGATCACCTCGTGCGCGTCTCAACACCAGAGGCGGCGGAGCTGGCGAAGCTGCTGGAGAACATCTTCCGTTCGGTCAACATCGCGCTGGTCAACGAGCTGGCGATGTTGACCGACCGCATGGGCATCGATATCTGGGAGGTCATCGACGCCGCCTCCACCAAGCCCTACGGGTTCATGCGCTTCGAGCCCGGCCCTGGGATGGGCGGACACTGCCTTCCGGTGGACCCGTTTTATCTCTCCTGGCGTGCCAGGGAGTTCGACATGGCGACCGAGTTCATCGAGCTCTCCGGCAAGGTCAACCAGCAGATGCCCTACCACTGTGTCGCGAAGGTCGAGCGCGTCCTGAACGACGCCGGACTGCCCGTCAAGGGCGCGCGCATCGCGGTGCTCGGCGTCAGCTACAAGCCGGGGGTAGGCGATATTCGCGAGTCCCCCGCGCTCAAGATCATCACGCTGCTGCAGGCCCTCGGCGCCGACCTGCGCTACCACGACCCGCACGTGCCCTCGCTCGGAGAGTTTGACCTGGAAAGCCAGCCCCTGGAGGTAGCCCTCGAGGACGCCGAGCTCACGCTGATCGTCACGGCTCATCCAAGCGTCGACCACGACAGCATCGCCCGGGATGTGCGCCTGCTCGTCGATCTGCGCGGTGTCACCCGCGGTATGCAAGCCGAGAACGTCATCCGCCTATGAGCGTGTTGAGCCCCGACCCGCGTGCGCCGGGGTTGATGCTCGGGGAGGACGTGCAAATTGGCAGAGGTGTGTCATTTGGCGCGCATGTGGTCGTGCACGCGGGCACCGTTATCAGCGATGGTTGTGTGATCGAGGACCACGTCGTGCTGGGCAAGCGCCCGCGGTTGGCCCCCGGCTCCTCCGCGGCGGGCGAGGTCAGCCGCCTGGAGCTGGGCAAGGACGTGAAGGTCTGCTCTGGCGCGGTGGTCTTCGCTGGTGCCCACGTCGAAGAGGGGTCGATCCTCGGTGACCAGAGCTTCGTGCGCGAGCGCACGTGGATCGGCCCGGGCTCGGTGATCGGACGGGGCAGCGTGGTCGACAACGACGTCCGCGTGGGCGCCCGCGTGCGCGTGCAGACGAGCGTTTACCTGACCGCGGGCACGGTGATCGAGGACGACGTGTTCGTCGGTCCGGGCGCGACCACGACGAACGACGACACGATGGCGCGCCACAGCCCTGAGGATCCTTTGCGGGGCGCCACGCTGCGGCGCGCGTGCCGTGTGGGCGGTGGCACCGTGCTGACTCCCGGGGTGGAGATCGGCGAGGAGGCTTTCGTCGCCGCTGGCGCTGTCGTCACGCGTGATGTCCCCGCGCGGGCGGTGGTAATGGGCGTGCCCGCGCGGGTCGTGCGCGAGGTCCCGGACAAGGACCTCTTGGAGCGCTGGAGACCGGGATAGGCTCGGTTCGGATGTCGCGAATCATTGCTGCCGCTGCGCTGTGCCTTGCGATGCTTGCGGCCGGCTGCGGCGCGACGGCGAAGCCGACTCTCGAGCAACGCGCTGCGACCGCGCCGAACGCGAACTGCGCAGACGGCGAGGTCCCGGTCGAAATCCGGAGTCCCAGGAGTCCCTACGCGTTCATCGCTCCTGGCATCTGCGGACATTCCAGCCATATCGCGGTCGAGTTGCACAGGCTCCTCGGAGGGCGCTACGAATGTCATCCACACATGAGCTGGTTGCGCTGCTCGCTTTCGTCCCGAGCGGGAGCGCCCAAGGTCTACCGGCTGCCGTCCGGCTCGATGGAGCCGAGCTACACGGTCGGCGAGCTCGTTCTCGCCAGCGAGGGCGCACCGAGCGTCGGGGCTGTCGTGATCCTGCACCAGCCGGAAGGCGCCGAGGAAGAGCTGTGTGGGCCGTCTCGGCACGTCGTCAAGCCCGGCGGCGCCGCGTGCGCGCAGTCGATCCCCAGAGAGGACGTGAGCACCAGCTTGATTAAGCGGATCGTCGCCGGCCCGGGCGATGAGATCTACATCCGCGCAGGGCACGTGTACCGGAAGCCGGCAGGTCAGACGCGATTCGCCCGCGTGCAGGAGCCGTACATCAGAGCCTGTGGATCGAGCAATGAGTGCAACTTCCCGACGCCGATCTCGATCCCGGCAGGGGAATGGTTCATGCTCGGTGACAACCGTGGCGAATCCGACGACAGCCGCTTCTGGGGTCCGGTGCCGACGCGGTGGATCGTGGGCATAGTGAACGGCGTCGAGCTGCGCTGCAACTATCGCTACGTGCCCCCCACATACCACTGCCCGCGCGCCGTAGAGTAAGACACCGCGGCAGGACGTCCGCCCGTCTACACAGCCCCCCGCAGTGCCGCCACTACCTCCTCCACCTGCTCGCGTGTGAGTACCGGGCTCATGGGGATCGCCAGGTGTGTGCGCGCGGCCTGCTCAGTCCCGGGCAGCTCGACGCCGGCGCCCCAGGCCTGCATCGCCGCCTGGCGGTGGACCGGCGTGCGGTAGTAGGCCTTGTGGCCAATCCCTGCATTCTCAAAGGCACTTTCTAGGCGCTCCACCTGTGGGTGGCTGACCACGTAGAGGTGCCAGGACGGCGCGGCCCCGTCCACCGGGCGTGGCGGTCCGACCAGTTCGCTCAGGCCGGCTTCCTCGTAGTGGCGCCCTGCCTGTCGGCGCCCCTCGGCCCAGCCGTCGAGGTGCGGCAGCTGCACGCGCAAGATCGCCGCCTGCAGCTCGTCTAAGCGAGAGTTGTAGCCGAGGAGCTCGTAGGTGACCTTGTCGTGAGAGCCGTGGAACCGCAGGGTGCGCGCCTGCTCGGCGACATCCGCGTCTGAGGTCGTGATCATGCCGCCGTCGCCGAACCCGCCCAGGTTCTTGGAGGGAAAGAACGAGAATGTCGCCGCGGCGCCCAGTGCGCCGGGACGGCCTTGGGGCGAGCGGGAGCCCGCCGCCTGGGCTGCGTCCTCGAGCACTGGCACCCCCAGCGCTTCGATCTCGGCTACCGGCGCCACGTTGCCGAAGAGGTGCACAGCGATCACGGCCTTCGTCCGTGGCGTCAGCGCGGCGCGCACGGTCTCGGCGGTCACGCAGTAGGTGTACGGGTCGATGTCGCAGAACACGGGCGTTGCGCCCATCGGAGGGATCGCCTCGGCGGAGGCGTAGAACGTGAATGACGGCACGATCACCTCGTCGCCCGGGCCGACGCCCATCGCGCGCAGCGCGATCGTGATTGCCTCGGTTCCGTTCGCCACTCCGATCGCGTGCTCCGCTCCGCAATAGGCGGCGAACTCCTGCTCGAAGGCCTTCACCTCTCCCCCCAAGATGTAGCGCTCGGACTGCAGCACCCGATCGATGGCCGCGCGCAGCTCCTCGCGCAGCGGGGCCAGTGGTGCGGACGTGTCGAACAGAGGCACCGCCATCGGGATGCTCCCCTTTAGCGGGGTGCGAGCAGCTCGAGGTCCGCGCGGGTCATCAGCCTGATCAGCTCCTCGAAGCTGGTTTGTGGCCGCCAGCCGAGGTCGCGCTCGGCCTTGGCGGGGTTGCCGATCAGGTGGTCGACCTCCGCGGGGCGCACAAACGCCGGGTCGATCGTCACGTACTGCTCGAAGTTGCCCAGCCCAGCCTCGTCGAACGCGACCTGGCAGCACTCCCGCACCGAGTGGGCCTCGTTCGTCGCGATCACGTAGTCCTCGGCTTTGTCGGACTGGAGCATCAGCCACATCGCTTCCACATAGTCCTTCGCATACCCCCAATCGCGCTCGGCGTCGAGGTTCCCCAGCCGCAGCTCTTTTCTCAATCCATGCTTGATCGCGGCGGCGTGCCAGGTGATCTTGCGGGTGACGAACTCGAGGCCCCGACGCTCTGACTCGTGGTTGAAAAGTATTCCCGAGGTCGCGTGCAGGTCGTAGGACTCGCGGTAGTTGACCGTGATGAAGTGCCCATAGGCCTTGGCCACGCCGTAAGGCGAGCGCGGATAGAAAGGTGTCGTCTCGGTCTGCGGCACCTCCAGTACCTTGCCGAACATCTCTGATGAGCTCGCCTGATAGAAGCGGGCCTCGGGACACACTTCGCGCATCGCCTCGAGCATCCGCGTCACGCCCACGCCGGTGAACTCGGCGGTCAGCGTCGGTTGGATCCAGGAGACCGCGACGAACGACATCGCGGCGAGGTTGTAGATCTCGGCTGGGCGCGAGGCACGCAGGGTGTCAACGAGCGAGCGCTGGTCGAGCAGATCGCCTTGGTGCAGCGTGATTCGATCGCGCAGGTGCTCGATACGGTCGAACTTCTCAGTCGAAGCGCGCCGCACCATGCCGTGTACGTCGTACCCCTTTTCGAGCAACAGCTCAGCCAGATAGGAGCCGTCCTGGCCGGTCACCCCGGTGATGAGCGCTGACTTTCTGTCGGTCATTGGCGAGAGCCTATAGAGCGTTGCCCACTCGATGGCGGCTCACCTGTGCGCCCCTATCAAGCAGGAATGGCAGAAGCCCCGGGCTGCACCGCACGCCCACGCAGCCACTCGACGGTCGCCGCGATCCCGTCCTCGACCTCGATCTTCGCCTCCCAGCCGAGCAGCTCCTTCGCCTTCTCAACCGAGGGCCAGCGGCGCGGCACGTCCACGGCGAACGTGGGCAAATGCTCCAGTGCAAACTCCTCGGGGTCCTCGCCGCAGGCCTCCCACACGATCCGCGCGATCTCGGCGACCGTCAACTCGCGCGCGGCGGAAATGTTGAAATCCTCGTTGAGGCCCGCCGGCGAGCTCATCGCGGTGACGATCCCGTCGGCAATGTCATCCACGTGAGTGAGCGTGCGGGTCTGCTCGCCCGAGCCGAAGATCTGAAGCGGACGCTGTCCTTTGAGCACCTTTGTGATCAGGTCCGGCACCGCATGGGCGATCCCGGGCTCCGCATCGGGCACCTCGCCCGGGCCGTACGCGTTGAAAGGACGGCAGATCGTGTACGGCAGCTCGTGCTCGTCGTGCGCCGCGCGGCAGTACACCTCGCCGGTGAGCTTTGAAAACCCGTAGGCCGACTCGGGGGTCGGGCAGTCCGGCAGGTGGGCCTCGGTCGTTGGGAACTCGGTCGCCCGCTCGAAGACCATCGAGGAGGAGACGTAGGTGAAGCGCTCCACTCGGAGCTCCAAGGCCGCGCAGATGACCGCGTTGTAGAGCGCGTTGTTCACTTCGGTCAGCGTGTGTGGGAGGCGGTGGAAGTTGGCGATCCCCCCGACGATCGCCGCGAGGTGGATCACGTGCGTGCAGCCCTCGGTCGCCGCACGGGCCTCCTGAGCCAGGCGCAGGTCGCCCGTGTGCACTTCGCAGCCCTCCCGCATCCACTGCGGCGCGGGACGCTGATCGGATACCCGCACCTCATGCGCGGGGTCGGCGAGCAGCCGTTTGACGACCGCGGCGCCAATCGTGCCTGCGCCGCCGGTCACGAGCACGCGGCTCATGCCGGCACCCATTTCTGACCCAGATGAGCCTCCCATGGGCACGCAGGGCAATTGAATCCCGCCCACCAAGGACGCAGTGAGCGTGGCCTGCTCTGCTGAGGAATCTTCGCTCGGTGAGTGATCGAGGACGCCGATCCAGCGCCATCATGTGAGCCTGGGCTCATGCGTTTGTGGCCCCGAGCGTGATCAGCTCGGAGGCGTAGGCGAACACCTGGGCCGCGCCCCAGCAGTTCCACGGGTCGACCACCAGGCAGTCGCCGGAGGACCGCTCGGCGATCACCGCGAGTGCGCGCGGGTCGCGGAACTCGGCGTGGTCGGCGGCCACCACAACCACCTCGGCGCCGTCGAGCGCCTGCTCGAGCGTAGGTGTCGGGGTCGGCACGTGCGGGTCGTGTACGGCGACGTCGGCCAGCTCGCGCTCGAGCAGGCGGATCAGCTTGTGCGCGAGCGAGTCGCGCTCGTCGTCGGTGTCGGCCTTGAACGTCAGCCCGAGCACGGCGACCTTGCGGTTGGCCAGCGTGCCCAGTCGCCGCTTGATCCCTTCGACGAGGAACAGCGGCACGGACTCGTTCACGCGCGAAACCGCGAGCAGCATTCCGGGCGCGACCGAGCGCTCCTCGGAGAAGGCGAAGTCCTTGCGCAGGCACGTCCCAGCGGTAAACCCTGGCTGGGCGATCCCCCCGCGAGGATAGTCGCGGTTGATCAGGTCGATCACCTCGAACACGTTCGCCGCGTAGCGCTCACAGTCCATCATCAACAGGTTTGGCAGCGCGAAGTGGGTGTACCTGAGGATGTTCGCCCAGATCTTCGCAAGCTCAGCCTGCACCGGGGTCGTCTGCACGATCTGGGCCCCGAAGGCGGCAAACCGCTCCGCCACGACCTCTCCCGAGCGGGCGCCGACGCCGCCGATGATGCACGGCAGCGTGTCGATCTCCTCCAGGAACCTACCCGCGGCGATGCGCTCGGGGGCATGCGCCACGAACACGTCCTCGCCGATCGCAAAGCCGCGGTGCTTGGTGAGGTAGCCGGCGACGAATTCGGTGGTGCCAGGCGCGATGGTCGAGCGCAGGATCAGCGAGTGCCCCGGCGCGAGCACCCCCAGCAGGTCGTCGAGCGCCGAGCGGATATCGCGCATGTCGATCTCGATGTGCGAGAACGACGGCGTTCCGAGCGTGATGACGATGTGGCGCGCCTGCGCGGCGTCGGCCACGCGCTCGGACAGCGACAACCGACCGCTCGCGTGCACCCGGTCCAGCAGCTCCTGGGCGCCGGTCTCCTGAAAGGGCATCCGCCCTTCGCGCACCGCGCCCAGCCGGGCTGGGTCGTTGTCGACCCCAACCACTCGCAAGCCACGGTCGGCGAACGACAGGGCCAGTGGCAGCCCGACGCGACCGAGGCCGATGACGGAGACGTCGACGGTGCTCTGCGAGGCGTTCATCGAAGCCATGAGGTTAGCGGCGCCGGACCGGGGTTCGCCCTCCCCGCTGATAACACGGCTCAACCGCGATCGTCGCGCAGATGGCGCAGGTACTGGCGCAGGAAGCCAACGATGAAGCGGGGGTTGTAGCGGACGTAGCGTGGCCACAGGCGACGCGGTTCGCGCGATAGGCGGTAGGCCCACTCCAGGCCGTTGCGCTGCATCCAGCGCGGAGCCTGGGAGATGAGACCCGCGTGGAAGTCGAAAGCGGCGCCGACTCCGACCAGCAGCGGGGCCTGCAGGCGCGGGCGCATGCGCAGCATCCACTTCTCCTGCTTCGGCTGGCCGATACCGACCCACACGACCGCCGCGCCCGAGGAGTCGATGTCGGCGATCACGCGGTCCTCCTCCACCGGCGTCAGCTCCCGAAAGGGGGGCGAGTAGCCGCCGGCGATCCGCAACCCGGGGAAGCGCTCGCGCAGGCGCTCCTCCAGTAGTTGCAGCGCCTCGGGCGAGCGACCCCCGTAGAGATAGATCGACGTGCCAGCCCGTGCCGCACGCGCGCAGTAGCTTGCCATCAGGTCAGGGCCGTAGACGCGCGTGGCATCAGCGTGGCCAAGCGCGTGCAGCGCCCACACAAGCGGCTGGCCGTCGGGTACGGCGAGCGTCGCCCCAAGCACGGCAGCGAGCGTGTCGGGGTCCTCCTGGGCGGACATCACGAGGTTTACCGCCGCCGCCGTCATGTAGCCACGCCCGCCGTCGACGGCGATCAGAGCGTCCATCCAGTCCATCACCTGCTCGTAGTCGGATACCGCCAGTGGGATACCCAGGATCTCTGCGCACAGGGGCGTCGGGGACGATGAGGAGGAGAAGGAGTTGGTGGTCACGCGGGGCGAGGTCGCGGTGGCGCTGGGTGGCGGAGCGAGAGTCGGGCCGAGAATGCGTCCGGGGTGAGCCGGCCCACCCGAGAGCCTACCCGCGAGTAGTCAGCGGATACGCTGCCCGACCGTGTCGATCGACCCCGACTTCTGGACGCAACGCCGGGTGCTCGTCACCGGCCACACCGGTTTCAAGGGGGCATGGCTGTCGCTGTGGCTGCAGGCGCTGGGCGCGCGCGTGACCGGCCTGGCCCCCGGGCCGCCGACACAGCCGTCGCTGTACGAGCTGGCTGGGATCGGCGCAAGGATGAGCGGTGAGTCCGCGGTCGACGTGCGCGACGCCGAGGGGGTGCTGCAGGCGCTGGATGAGGCAAGTCCTGAGATCGTGCTGCATCTGGCTGCCCAGCCGATGGTCAGACGCTCGCTGCGTGACCCGGCGATGACCTATGCGGTCAACGTGATGGGCACGGTCAACGTGCTCGAGGCCGTGCGTCAGGCGGAGGGCGAGGTGCGGGCGGTGGTGGTCGTGACCTCGGACAAGTGCTATGAAAATACCGGCGAGGCGTCGCGGCTGTTCGTCGAGGAGGACCCGCTGGGGGGCGCAGATCCCTATTCGAGCTCGAAGGCGTGCGCCGAGCTTGTGACGGCGGCCTACCGCTCCTCGTTCTTTGCCGCGGATAAGGAATCCGGCCCGTCCGGGACTCGAATCGCGAGCGCGCGCGCGGGCAACGTGATCGGCGGCGGCGATTGGGGCGAGGACAGGCTGGTCGGAGACATCGTGCGCGCGGTGGGTGCGGGTGGGCCGGTGAGGGTACGCAATCCCAGGGCGGTGCGTCCATGGCAGCACGTGCTGAACCCGCTCAGTGGATATCTGTTGCTGGCGCAGGATCTATGGCGAGGAGACGAGGCCGCGCGGGCTTGGAACTTCGGCCCGCGCGCAGGCGACGAGCAAACGGTGGGCTGGATCGTCGAGCGACTGGGCGCACTGTGGGGCGGAGCGCTGAGCTGGGAGCTCGACGAGGGAGCCAACCCGCCCGAGGCCGGCTATCTGGCGCTGGACTCGAGCGCCGCTGAACGCCACCTCGGATGGCGCCCGAACTGGGACGTGGAGGAGGCGCTCAAGCGGGTCGTTGAATGGCACGAGGCGCAGCGCCGGGGCGAGGACATGCGGCGGATGAGTCTTGATCAGATCGCAGGATTCGCTTAACTCGGAAGCAGGATTCGCTTAACTCGCAATATTCATAATAATCTTCAGGGCTATGAGTCCGCTGACCTTGCGTCGCTACCGTGCCGAGCGTCTGTTGCGTCAGGAGTTCGAGGGGTTGCGTGGCCGGGTGATCGCAACGGTGCGAGGTCGGTTGCGCTCGAGCGGCGTGAGCCTCGACGGGAGCGATCTGGAGGCCTGTTACGCGCAGGCGTGGCAGGGTCTGTACACGGCAGTGCTGGATGGCGAGGAGATCGCCAACCCAACGGGTTGGCTGGCGCTCGTGACGTTTCGCCGCGCGATCGAGGAGCACCGCGCGCGCGGGCGCGTCCACCGCGGGGGGATCGATGGCGCGAGCATTCACCACGGGACCGAGGGGCAGGAGTCGGATATGTACGCGGTGGCCTCGATCGACGGTGGCGAGGAGCGCGACTTCGCCGCGGAGCTGGACGATCGTATGCGGCTGCGCCAACTGTTTGAGGGGCTGCGCGGCCGGCTGAACGCGCGCGAGCAAGAGGCGGCCGCCCTCTGTTATCTGCAGGGCATGTCGCGCGCGGAGGCGGCCGCCCGGATGG
>Ga0116225_1003296_pt1 | contig 10431 bp, 10 predicted proteins | sample Sb_taG_8_FD_88968 | JGI IMG/M metagenome (GOLD analysis project Ga0116225, IMG submission 88968) | Peat soil microbial communities from Weissenstadt, Germany - Sb_50d_c_BC metaG | ecosystem: Environmental > Terrestrial > Soil > Wetlands > Peat | place: Germany: Weissenstadt | collected 2010-09-21 | reverse complement strand
AGAAAAGCGCGCGGCGTATTCCGGCGAGCGCGCCAGCATATCGGTCAGGATCCAGCTCTCGGCGTAAAACAGCTCGCTGGCCGAAGCCCCGGCTCCCGTCGCCTCCAGCAATCGCGCCAGTGAAATCCACCCGCCGCGCTGCAGTTCCCGGGTCCGTCCCGGCAGGTCCCCGCCGATGGTGCAGCCGCGGTCGCCGATGCGAATCGTGGAAAAAAACTCCGCCAGCCCTTCGCTCATCCAAACCGGCAGCCGCAGCCCCACGCCGTCGAGGACCGCGTGCGCGTATTCGTGCGCCGCCATGCCGAATTGCCCGGCGCCCAGCGCGGGCATCACGATGTACTCGCGGCTCTCCGTCCCGACGTAGTAAGCCTCCGAACCGGGGTGCAGCCGGTACGGCTGGTATTCCTTCGCCGACCGGAACCCGATCACCCGTACCCGAGCCGCTCCGCCCGCCGGCCCATCCGGATTCAATCCCGCGGAAACCAGAAATGCGCGCAACTCTTCGAACCACACCAGGGCCGCGCGCGCCGCCTGGTCTCCCGCCTGCGAGTAAACCTCGAAACGCGCGCTCCTCCTCGCCACGGTCCACGGAACCGCCGGCTGCCCCCACGCGCACAGAGCAATCGCCGCCAGCAGAACAGGGAGTCTCATTTGCAGGCCACCTTCCCCACGATCTCCCACAGCAGCCTCGTCCCGGCTTCCAAGGCCTCCGGCGAGATCCGTTCGTCGCTGCCGTGCGCGCGGTTCTCCTTGTCTTCCCTCAGGAACAGCGGCACTCCGTACACCGCCATGCCCTTCTGCCGCAGATAGGAACCGTCGGTCGCTCCGCGCTGCATGTACGGAACCACCACAGCCCGTTCGTTGGCCTTGTGAAACACGCTCTCCATCGCCTGGTAGAGCGACGTAGTAAGCGAGCTCGGCTCGGTCGACGGCATATCATGGCCGGGCAGGGGCGTCAGCTCGATCTCGCTGTCGTGCACGATTTTGCGCAGCCGCGCCAGCACCTCCTCGCGCGTTTCGTTGGGCAGCCGCCGGACGTCCACCTGCGCTTCGGCCGTCGTGGGGATCACGTTGACCACGCTCCCGGCCCGCATCACGTCGGGTGAAACCGTGGTGCGCAACTGCGCATCCAGCTCCGGATCGCGCTGACGGATTTCGTCGGCCGCGGGAAGGGAGGCCTGCGCCCGCTCGAGGCGCGGCGCCAGCGGCGCGAGCCAGCGGTATTCGTCGAGCTTGGACATCTCCGCGAAGTAGCGCCGCGTGGTGGCGTTGAGCCGCACCGGCTGATCGGCCTCGGCCAACCGCGTGATGGCGCGCGCCACGCGCAGCACCGGGTTGTCGGGCCGCGGAAGCGAGCCGTGGGCGGCCGTTCCGCGGGCCCGCACCAGCACCGGAGTCGGCACTTTCTCGGCCGTCTGAATCTGGTACACCCGGGGGCCGCCCGGCAGGTCCATGGCAAACCCGCCTTCGTTCAGCGCGAACTCCGCGTCGATGCGGCCCCAGGCGTTGCGCACCAACCACTGAATGCCCGTCGAGGCCGCCTCCTCGTCGCTTTCCGAAAGGAGGATGACGTCGCGCCGCAGCGGCCGGCTGCGATGCTTCAACTCCACCACTACGGCCAGCTCGGCCGCCAGCAGCGATTTGTCGTCCACCGTACCCCGGCCGTAGAGGAACCGGTCGCGAAGCAAGCCCGAGAACGGCGGCGCCGTCCAGTTTGCCGGCTCGGCCGGCACCACGTCCGAGTGCGCCATCAGCAGCAGGGGCCGCGCATCGCCCGCCCCGCCGAGTCGCGCCACGAAATTCAGCCGCGCCGGATTCCCGCCCACCAGCTCGTTGCCGATACCTTCCTCATCCGCCACGCGCTTCAGGTAGCGCGCCACGCGCGTCTCGTTGCCCGGCGGGTTGGACGTATCGATCCGTACCAGGTCGGTGAGGTACCGGAGCGCGCGTTCCCCCAGCGAATCCTGGGCAGAGACACTGATAGCGCATGCCAGCACCGCCAGACCGCCGGCCTTCAATGACAGACCCCCGGCCTTCATGGGTTTTATGTTACCGGATTTCGCGCCCGCGGCACCCCTATTCGTGATCCACAGCACCACTCCGGCGCCCGGTCTTTCGGGTCCGATGGTAGCCTGAAGGCAGATGCCCGATTTGAATCGCCAGATCGTGTTGGCCCAACGGCCCATGGGCATGCCCAAAGAGAGCGACTTCCGCCTGGTGGAGTCGCCCAAACCGCATGCCGGTGCGGGCGAGGCGCTGGTGCGCGCCCTGTATCTCTCCGTCGATCCCTACATGCGCCCGCTCATGAGCGGCCATTCGTCTTACGCCCGGGGCGTGCAGGTGGGTGAGGTAATGGTGGGCGGCGCCGTGGGCGTGGTCGTCGAATCCAACGATCCCCGCATCGCCCAGGGCGATGTCGTTTCGGCCATGCTCGGCTGGCAGGATTATGCCGTGGCGCACGCCCGGAGCCTGCACCACGTCGATCCCCAACAGGCCCCCGTCTCCACCGCCCTCTACGTGCTGGGAGTCCCGGGACTGACTGCCTATTTCGGACTGCTCGACATCTGCCACCCGCAGCCCGGCGAGACCGTCGTGGTCTCGGCCGCCGCGGGCGCGGTGGGATCGCTGGTCGGCCAGATCGCCCGGATCAAGCGCTGCCGCGTGGTGGGCATCGCCGGCAGCGACGAAAAGGTCCGCTACGTCTGTCAGGACCTGGGCTTCGATGGCGGCTTCAATTACAGGGAGACCGCGGACTACGAGTCCAAGCTGAAAGAGCTTTGCCCCAACGGCATCGACGTGTACTTCGACAACGTCGGCGGCCCCGTCACCGATGCCGTCCTGCGGCTGATCAACAACCGCGCGCGCGTCGCCGTGTGCGGCCAGATCTCGCAGTACAACGCCGAGCGGCCGGATGTCGGACCGCGCTGGTTCGGCCAGCTCATCGTCCGGCAAGCCAGGGTGGAAGGCTTCCTGGTCCACCAGTTTTCCGACCGCTACGACGAGGCTTACCGGCATCTCTCGGCATGGCTCCACGAGAATCGCCTCCGCTACCGCGAGGACATCGTCGAAGGCCTGGAGAACGCGCCGCGGGCATTTATCGGCATGCTGGAAGGCCGCAACATCGGCAAACGTCTGGTCAAAATCGCCGACGTTCAGTAACCGTGCAGCCCGCGCGTTCGCCGAAGCTGCAACCCCCGCGCCGCCAATGTATCCTTGAGGTTTGACCAAGCTCGAAGGCATCTTCACTCCGACCCTGGTCCCTCTGGATGAACAGGGCCGGATCAACGAGCCGGAACTGCGCCGTTTTGTTTCCTGGCTCATCGATCGCGGCGTGCACGGTCTGTACCCCAACGGATCGACGGGCGAGTTCACGCGCTTCACTGCCGAGGAGCGCCGCCGCATCGTCGAAGTCGTTTGCGATCAAGCCGCGGGCCGCGTGCCCATCCTCGCCGGCGCGGCCGAAGCCAACGTCAAGGAGACGCTCGCCGCCTGCGAGGCTTACGCCGGAATGGGCGCGCGCGCGGTCGCCATCGTCGCCCCGTTCTATTTCCGCCTCACTCCCGAATCGGTCTACGCCTACTTCGCCGAAATCGCGCGCCATTCCCCCATCGACCTCACCCTCTACAATATCCCCATGTTCGCCAGCCCCATCGATGTCCCCACCATCCGCCGCCTCGCCGCCGAATTCCCGCGCGTGGTCGGCATCAAGGACTCTACGGGCGACCTCGCCTTCATGATGCGCCTCATCGCCACCGTGCGTCCCCTGCGCCCCGATTTTTCCTTCCTTACCGGATGGGAGGCCGTGCTCGCCCCCATGATGATGGTGGGATGCGACGGCGGCACCCACGCCAGCAGCAACGCCGTCCCCGAAGTCACCCGGCGCATCTACGATCTCTGCCGTGCCGGGAACTACGCCGAAGCCATGAAGTGGCAGTACCGCATCCTGGAACTCTTCGACGCAATGCTCTACCCCTTCGAGTTCCCCGATGGCTTCCGCGCCGCCGCCGAGCTGCGCGGCTTCCGCTTCGGCCGCGGCCGCCAGCCGCAGACCCCCGCCCAGCAGTCCGACCGCGCCGCCCTGGCCTCCGTGCTCCAGTGCATCCTCGCCGATTTCGAGCTGGTGGAGCCCCCCGCCGCGGGCTGCGCTCCCCGCACGCGACAGATCGAGCCGGACAAGGTCGAGCAGGTGGTTTTCGAAGTGATGGATGAACTCCATAAGCGGGGTGTCTTCTGAACTACTCGCTGGCTCTGATCGAAATCGGCGGATGGTCGCCCGCCATGGTGGTGCTCGACGCCATGGAGAAGCGCGCCGGCGTGCGTGTGCTCCAGACCGAGCTGAACGACAGCCCCGGCGTCTGCATGAAGCTCTACGGGCCATTGGGCGACATCGAGTCGGCGGCTCGCGCCGCCGAGGAAACCGCCCACGCTATGCACACCCCGATCATTGCCCACGTCATCCAGGGGCCGTCGGAACTCTCGCGGCCAGCATACGAAGCCCCGCCGGACTACAACCCGCTGATCGAACAGACAACCGTCCAGTACCCGGAGAAGAACATGAGCGACCAAGCATCTTTCGCCGTAGGCCTGATCGAGACCCAGGGCTTCACCGCCGTCTTCGAAGCGATCGACACGGCCCTGAAGACCGCCGCCGTGGAAGTGCTGGCCCGCGAAAAGCTGGGCGGCGGCTACATCACGGTGCTGATCAAAGGCGATGTCGCCGCCGTACGCGCCGCCGTGGACGCCGGCAAAGCCAAAGTGGATGGCCTCGGCCGCCTGATTGCCGCCCACGTGATCCCCAGCCCCAGCCAGGGCGTCCTCTCCCTTCTGCCCAAGTAGGACCGGCCGGCGCTATAGTGACATCATGCTGCCTTGGTTGAAAAGGCACGTTCGGCCGTTCCTGCTTGTCTTGGCCGGACTGGGTCTCATCCCCGCTTATCTGCGCGCGTACAAGCTGACCGGCACGTCGGATATACCGACGGTCTTGCTCGGCGACAAGGTCATCGTGAATCGTGCCGCCTACAGTCTGAAGCTGCCGTATTCCAGTGTTACGCTGTTTCGTACTGGCTTGCCCAAGCGCGGCGACTTCGTTCTGCTGCATCTCCCCGACAATCCTGGGCTGAGGTTCGGGTTCTTCAAACGGGTCATGGGGCTCCCCGGCGAGACCATCGAAATCCGCGAGAACCGGGTCATCGTCAACGGCCGGGCCATTCCCGTGGAGATCCTGAATCCGGCTGACTTCGCGTGGGTCCCCAAAGCGCATCCCATAGGGTCCGTGGTCGAGAGCGAAGACGGACATTGGATCACATTTACTCCCGGTAAGGGCGAGCACCGCAACCATCCTCCGGTCCGGCTGTCGGAGGGGGAGTACTTCGTGCTCGGCGACAATCGCGACCCCAGCCTGGATTCGCGTGAGTTCGGGCCGGTGTCCGCGGGTCTTCTGCTCGGCAAAGTGATCGCCACCTTCGCGACGGGCGAACGGACCAGATAGATCTTCGCTCCGATCGGCGCACTCACTCCTGGCGCGTCGCCACGCGCCATACCCAGGCCAGCGCAACGCCTGTCTCCAGCACGGCCGCCGCGGTGAGCACCTGCCACCTAAGCAGTGTCTGTGCCACGGCGGCCCCATCGCCGCGCCACCACAGAATGACACCGAGAAGTGCGAACAGGATGACGGCGGCAACCGGAGCCCAGGACCGCTCCGGTTCGTCGGCCGGCAGTTGGGCGAGCACCCGCGCGGCAAAGCGCGGCGGGACCGTTACCGCGGGCGGTTCCCTCAGCGCGCTCTCAATGCACGCCTGCGTGCAATCCTCGCAGCCGGAGAGATGCGCGGTCAAAGACGGGCAGGGCTCGCCGGCCAGGTAGGCCCGAATCTGTCGGCGCGCGTCTGCGCAGTTCAGCGTGATATCCGGCATTTCGAAATCCATTCTCCCATCATTCCCCTTAATCGCTCCCGTGCTCGAAAGAGGTTGGTTTTCACTGTTCCCAGAGGCACGTCGAGGATCGCGGCGATCTCCTCGTATTTCCGGCCTTCCTGGTAATGCAGTGTGAGAATCGTGCGGTCGCCGAGCGGCAACTGGCGCATCGCTTCCGCCAGCGCCGCCTGAAAATCGTGCTGCTCCAGCAACTCTTCAGGGCCGGCGCCAGGGTGAACCAGCACCTGCGTATCCTCGTCGATCGCCACCATGCGGCGTGAACTCTGGCGGCGGCGCCATTCGTCGTTCACCACGTTCACGATGATGCGGTAGAGAAATGTGGAGACCTTGGCGCGGTTGCGGAAGTGGGGGAGGGCCCGGTGCAGCCGCAGAAAAACCTCCTGCGCCAGGTCTTCCTGTCCGTCGCGTTCGCCGGTAAGACGGGCCAGGGTGCGGAAAACCCGGTCCTGGTGCTGTTCGATAATGGCGGCGAAATCTTCCAAGCCAGTCAGACCCCCGTGGGCCAAATTTGTTTCACCCGTGAAACAATTTTCGCAAGCCCCGGTCTAATCGGGCGAAAGGAAACTCGAATGCAGTCTTTTGGCCTTCCCGAAATGATGGTCCTGACCATCGTATTTCTCCTGATTCCCCTGGCTGCACTGATTATGATCTACCTGGTGCGCAGTCTCCAGACCAAGGAGCGCCTGCGTGCCATCGAGAAGGGCGTTTCACTTCCTGCGAACGGGCTCGATCCATGGGAGCGGGCCGCATCGATCCGACACTCCGGGATCCTGTCGCTGGCCGCGGGACTCGGAATTACCGCGCTCTTCATCGGAATCCAGATGGTTTCGCAGGTCCGGGCAATGACGGTGCTTGGTTTGGGAGTGGGAGCGATTCCCATGCTCGTGGGCTGTGGACAGCTTCTGGAGTACTGGTTGCGGGTTCGAGAATTGCGCGCCAGGCGGGGCGCCTAACCGCTGCACGGAAAGCCGTCGTGCCCGGCGCGCCGGAAACAGCCTACCTCTTCGCGCCGGTTTGCGTACTAATTAGGATATGGCACGCGTACGGTTTGCATTCCGCAGCCTGGTGAAGGCGCCGCTCCTCAGCCTGGTTGTGATTCTCTCCGTGGGCCTGGGAATCGGGGCCAACACGGCGATTTTTTCTCTCCTGCACCAAATCCTGCTGGACTCCCTGCCGGTGCAGCACCCGGAGGAATTGGTGGTGTTGACCGCGCCCGCGGAATTCAAGGGCGGCAGCAGCCGCACGCGGAACTCCGGCGGCATGGACTACATCTTCAGCTATCCGCTGTTCCGTGAGCTCGAGAAACGGCCTCAAGGCGTCACCGGTGTGGCGGCGTTCTTTCCATTGGAAGCTAACCTCTCCTTTCAGAAGCAGACGGTGCCGGGCAGCGCGATGATAGTCTCGGGCGGCTACTTCCCACTTCTCGTCGTGAGGCCGCTGATGGGCCGGACGATCGAGCCCGCGGACGACGCCGGTAGCGGCAACGCCGTGGCCGTGCTCAGCTACGGCTACTGGATCGACCACCTCGGCGGCGAGCCCGGCGTGCTGAACCAGCAAATCAAAGTGAACGGGCAGGTGTTCACCATTGTCGGTGTGGCGCCGAAGAACTTCACCGGCACTACCCTGGGCGACGAGCCGTCCCTATTCGTTCCGCTCGTTTTCAAGCCGCTGCTGACGCCCAACTGGAACGGCACCAACCGGTGGAACGATTACTACCTGTACCTGCTGGCGCGGCTGAAACCGGGAGTGACGCGCGCGCAGGCCACGGGCGCATTGAACAGCGTATACAGCGGGCTGCTGGAGGAGCAATCCAAGAAGCCTGGGTTCTTCTACGGGAATAGGATCAAGCGATTCCTCGGTTCGCAGGTGACCCTCAAGGACGGCAGCCACGGCCAGAGCAGCATGCGGGAGGAGACCAGGACTCCCTTAACCATTCTGATGTGCGCCACCGCCCTGGTGCTGCTGATCGCTATGGCGAACGCCGCTAATTTGCTGCTGGCGCGCTCGGCCGAACGGCGGCGCGAGATGGCCATCCGCGCCGCGATGGGCGCCGGGCGCGGGGATCTGATGGGGCAAATGCTGGTGGAGGCGCTTTTGTTGGCCCTGGCCGGCGGCGTTTCCGGACTGGCGTTCGCCGCGGTCACCGTGAAGCTGCTCTTGGCCGAACTCTCGGGCGATAGCCCCATCCACTTCCTGACCGCCAGCCTGGAGTGGCCCGTGCTGCTATTCGGCCTGGGCCTTTCGGCGGCGACCGGTCTGATATTTGGCCTCTATCCGGCCTGGGAAGCCGCGCGGTCGTCGCTGGCCACCACGCTGAAGGACGAATCGGGCCAATCTTCCGGCACCAGGGGCACGGCCCGCGTCCGCAAAGTGCTCGTGTGCGCGCAGGTGACGATTTCCGCCGTGCTGCTGATCCCTACCGGGCTGTTCCTGAGGAGCCTGGTAAACCTGACGCGCGTGGATCTGGGAATGCGCACGGAAAACCTCATCGGTTTTTCGGTTTCGCCGGCGCTGAACGGATACAAAGCCGAGCAGACCCGCGCGCTGTTTGAGCGAATCGAAACGGAGATGGCCGCGATTCCGGGCGCGCGCGGCGTGGCCGCCGCCATGGTGCCGTTGATTTCGGGCAGCAACTGGGGCAACGACGTTCACATCGAGGGTTCCAAGGCGACCGGCAATGATTCCAACGCGCGCTTCAACGAGCTGGGGCCAGGCTTCTTCGGCAAAATGGGGATCCCTCTGATCGCCGGCCGTGAGTTTACCGACCGCGACAACCTGGCAGCGCCCCAAGTGGCCGTGGTCAACCAGACGTTCGTGAAGCGTTTTCTGGAGGGCCGCAACCCCGTCGGCACGCGGTTTTCCCGCGGAGATGGGCCGCCGCCCACCGAGATCGTCGGTGTGGTGAAGGACAGCCACTATGCCGGCGTCAAGCAGGATCCGCCGCCCATGTATTACATTCCGTGGCGCCAGGACAAGGAGCTCAACGGGCTGGAGTTCTACGTGCGCTCGGGCCTGCCGGAGAGCCGCATGATTCCGCAGATGCGCCGCGTGCTGGCCTCCATCGACCGCGACTTGCCGCCCGAGAATCTGCGCACCCTGGAACAGCAGATCAGCCGCAATATCCAGGACGACCGAATCGTACTGCAGCTTGCCGCCGTCTTCGCGATTCTGGCGACCGCGCTGGCCATGCTGGGGCTGTACGGCGTGATGGCCAATTCCGTCACGCGGCGCACGCGAGAGATCGGTATCCGCATGGCGCTGGGCGCGGGGCCGCGCAGCATCCGCGGCATGGTTCTGCGCGAGTTGGCCTGGATCTTGGGCATCGGCCTGGTGACCGGCGTGCCCGCGGCGCTGGTGCTGGCGCGCTACACCAAGAGCCAGCTTTTCGGAGTGGAGGCTTTCGATGCGGTGGTGGTGGCGGGCACGGTTGTGGCGCTGGCGGTGACGGCGGCAGCGGCCGGATATGTTCCGGCGCGCCGGGCATCGAAAGTGAGCCCGCTCGATGCATTGCGGTATGAATAGACGACCCGGGCGCGAACCCACGCGCGGGATTACGCGCCGTCAACTGGCGGGACTGCTTGCGGCGTGCGGCATAGCGAGCCGCGCGCGCGGCGCCGCTCCCGCGCTTTGGCTTGAATCACTTCAAGTTGCGTGCCTCCGACCTGGACAGGTCCGTGGCCTTCTATCACCGCCTGTTCGGCGGCCCCATGGCCGAAGGAGGCGCCCGTGGGCTCGAACACGTCGCGCTGAACCGCGGCGGTATGGCGGTCGTAACCGAGAACCGCATCCCGCTGGCGTTTCCCCCCGAGCCGTATGTTCGCGACCCCGATGGCAACCTCCTCGAGTTCATAACTTCGGGTTACTGGGCTTCCGCACTCTCGAAACAGAGCCCGCCGTTGCCGCCGGATGTCGTGAACCGCCAGCCGGCCTTTGAACCGCTGACCATCCGGCGAGTCGCGCTGAGGGTGTCCGATTTGCGCCGTGCGGCCGATTTCTACAGGCTCTTCGGAGCCGAGTTGAGTGGGGCCGCTTCAAAGGGCCGGACGAGTTTCGATTTCGAGGGCACCGTTCTGGAATTGGTCTCGGCCCGCTCCGTCCCCGGGTTGGACAGCTTTGCCGTCGCGGTCCGGAATTTCGACGCCGCATCTGCGAGCCAGGCGCGCCGCGCGCTTGGCATCAAAACCTGGAAACAGCGCGGGCATGTCGGTTTTCGCGATCCGGACGGGAACTGGGTGGAAGTGGCTGCCGTATAACAGGCGCCCTGGCTACCGCAGGCCCTTGCGCTTCAGATAGCCGATCAGGGCAGCGGGGTCGTCGGTGATGATGGCGTCCACCTTCGCTTCGATCAGACGGTCCCAGTCGGCCTCCGTGTCGGCGGTCCAGGGCACCACCTGCAAGCCCGCCTTGTGCGCGGCTTCCACTTTGGCGGGAGTGACGAGGTGGAACTCGGGCGAAATAATTTCCGCCTTGGCGGCGTCGGCGACGATCAGGGCGAAGT
>Ga0116225_1003295_pt1 | contig 10436 bp, 10 predicted proteins | sample Sb_taG_8_FD_88968 | JGI IMG/M metagenome (GOLD analysis project Ga0116225, IMG submission 88968) | Peat soil microbial communities from Weissenstadt, Germany - Sb_50d_c_BC metaG | ecosystem: Environmental > Terrestrial > Soil > Wetlands > Peat | place: Germany: Weissenstadt | collected 2010-09-21 | reverse complement strand
GGATTCGACTGCTCGGAGACCGCGTCCTTCAGGACGTCGCTTGGAAGGTCGCCGACCAACTCGGGTGGTCCGACACCTGCCGAGTACGTCGCTCTGCGTTCAGCGCTGCAATCCGTCCCATGACCACCGCGGAATGCTCAGGCCCTCGGGAACCTCGTCAGCAGACTCGTGGTAGCGCGATATGGTCGTCGTGGTCGCCCAGGCGAAGTAGTCGTGCAGTACCTGCCACAGCGGGCCGGCCGGGTCGAGCCCGACGTCGAGCATCGCCTGGTCGAAACACGCGATCGCCCGGCGGTCCATCTCGCCGTGCTGGCCGTTCCCGCTGTGGATCCGCACGACCGAGGACTCATCTCCATAACTGCCGGAATAAGCGGCAGGGCCGCCGACAGCCTCGGCCCAGTACGCGGCAAGCCGCTCGCTGTGCCGCGGATGGAATCCGTGGCTGAACGCGTGGCTGACGATCTCGTCGGCCATCACCCGGCAGTGCCACGCCTCGGCCAGACGCAGCATGCCCGCGCCGCCGCCCGCGGCCTCACACACGCTCTGCATCCCCCCACCATGCCACGGCGCACCCGGGGCGCCACAAGCTCAGGACCGGATCCTGCCCGTGCCGTCCGCCCTGGGCACCTGCGGAACCGGCCCGGGCGCCGGCACCACGGGCCAGAGCATCGGGCAGATCAACCACCGGCCCGAACACACGCGCATGCCGTGTGCCGGATCAGCTGCTGGCTATCGCAGCGCGGCTTGGAGTTCGGCGCGGTGGCGGGCGACCCAGTGGTGCTGCTGACGTACCGGCTCGGCTGCACCTGTGGCGTGCAGGCGGGTCATGGCCGGATCGCCGGCTGCCGCGCCGACCTGTATGCCGCGCCAGCAGCGATCCTGCCACCACAAGATCGTGTCGATCACCGCGCTGCGGTCGGCCAGCGGCCAGCTGTCGGGCCGGTCCGGTCCCGCGTTGCAGAGTGACTTTCGTCCCTACCAGCGGGCTGGCGACGGGTGTTCGATGAGGAGAACTCTTTAATCGGAAGGCCAGGGGTGTTGTGCCTGGGCGACTGGTGTCTGCGCAGTTCGTGGGCGGGGTGGATGTGCTCGTCCAGGACGACGACGGGCTGGGTGACGCGCAGGCGAACCTGGCGCTGGAGGAGGCCCTGGTCCGGGCGGTGCCGTGCCGTCCGGTGCTGCGGGTATGGCAGAACGGGGCCTGTGTTGTCATCGGCCGGGGGCAGCGGGTGTTGCGTGAGGTGAATGTGGCGGCCTGCGCTGCCGGCGGGGTGCCTGTGCTGCGGCGGGCGAGCGGCGGCGGAGCTGTCTATCACGACGCGGGCAATCTGAACATCAGCCTGGCGGTGCCCGGGTGGGAGCCGGGCCTGGCCGGTGAGCTGGCGGCGCTGGTGGGCGGTGTGATCGGGCGGCTGGGGCTGCGGTCGCGGATCGGCGGGCGCGGTGTGTTCGTCGGCCCCGCTAAGGTGTCCGGCCTGGCCAGCCAGGTGACCCGGGGCGGCACGCTGGCCCATGCCACGCTGCTGGTGACCACGCCAGCCGAGCGGGTGCAGGCGTATCTTGCACCGGCATCGCCGGACCGGCGCCCCCTGGATTCGCACAGGTCACCGGCACTGCCGTTGTGCGCTCACGACCCGGCGCTGGACATTGCGGCATGCTGGCGGGCGGTGCTGGCCGAGGCGGCATCGCGGTACGGGCGGCTGGCACCGCGGGCCCCGCGTCCGGCTGAGCTCCGGTGGCAGGCGCGGCTGCTCGCCGAGCGCTACCGACTTGACTCATGGCATCGAAGCGGCCTGCTGAAGGAGGCATCGTGGACGACAAGACCCGTCTTGAGCTCTACCGGGTGATGGTGCTCAGCCGTACTTATGAGGAAGCCATTCTCCGCGAGTACCATGCGGACAAGAAGCCAGCGTTCGACATCGGGGCGGGGCTGGTCCCGGGGGAGATGCACCTGTCGGCCGGGCAGGAGCCGGCTGCTGCGGGCGTTTGCGCGCACCTGCGGCGCGATGATGCGGTCACCGCGACGCACCGGCCCCACCACATCGCGATCGCGCACGGCGTGGACCTGGACAAGATGACGGCCGAGATCTTCGGTCGTGAGACCGGGCTGGGCCGGGGGCGGGGCGGGCACATGCACCTGTTCGATCCGCAGACCCATTTCTCGTGCTCGGGCATTGTCGCCGAGGGGCTGCCGCCCGCGACCGGGCAGGCGTTCGCGTTCCAGCGGCAGGGGAGCGATCGGGTGGCGGTCGCGTTCACCGGCGAGGGGGCGGCGAACCAGGGCGCATTCCACGAGTCACTGAACCTGGCGGCGCTGTGGAACCTGCCCGTGGTCTTCGTGATCGAGGACAACGAGTGGGCGATCTCGGTGCCCCGGGGGGCGTCCACGGCGATCGTCTCGAACGCGGACCGGGCTGCCGCCTACGGCATCCCCGGCCAGCGGATTGAGGACAACGATGTCGAGGCGGTGTACACGGCGGCTGGTGACGCAGTGGCGCGGGCCAGGGCCGGCGAAGGGCCGACCCTGATTGAGGTGCATACCGTGCGGCTGTGGGGCCACTTCGAGGGCGATGCGCAGGGATACCGCCCCGAGCTGGCCGATGTACCGGGCCGCGATCCGATCCCGGCGTACGAGGCACGGCTGACCGATGCCGGGATCCTCAGCGCGGGCCTGGTCACCAGCATCAAGGACGAGGCGGTGGCCCGGGTGGAGAAGGCCATCGACTTCGCCAAGTCCAGCCCAGTGCCCGCGCCGGAGACGGCGCTTGAGTACGTGTTCGCGTGAAGGGAGCACACAGATGAGCGTTACCGAGTCCGCCACTGCCCCGGCAGAGCCGGCCGTGCGGCGGCTGACCACGGCGCGGGCCATGGTCGAGGGCATCGCGCAGGAGATGGAGCGCGACGCGAGTGTCGTCGTGCTCGGCGAGGACGTCGCCAAATACGGCGGCATCTTCAGTTCCACCGCCGGCCTGCTCGACAAGTTCGGTCCCCAGCGGGTGATCGACACGCCGATCTCGGAGACCGCCTTCATCGGCCTTGGCATCGGCGCCGCGGTCGAGGGGATGCGGCCCGTCGTCGAGCTGATGTTCGTGGACTTCTTCGGCGTGTGCATGGACCAGATCTACAACCACATGGCGAAGATCCATTTCGAGTCCGGCGGCAACGTCCGGGTGCCGATGGTCCTGATGACCGCGACCGGCGGCGGCTACTCCGACGCCGAGCAGCACTCACAATGCCTGTGGGGCACGTTCGCGCACCTGCCGGGCATGAAGGTCGTCGTGCCGAGCAACCCGGCCGACGCCAAAGGGCTGATGATCTCGGCCATCCGTGACGACAACCCGGTCGTGTACATGTTCCATAAGGGCATCATGGGCCTGCCGTGGATGGCGAAGAACGCCCGCTCGATCGCGCCCGTGCCGCCGGAGCCGTATGAGACGCCGATCGGGAAGGCATCCATCGCCCGCGAGGGCAGCGACGCGACCGTGGTCACCGTGTCCCTGTCGGTGCACCACGCCCTGGATGTCGCCGACCAGATGTCCGCCGAGCACGGCGTCGAGCTCGAGGTGATCGACCTGCGCAGCCTGGTGCCGCTGGACCGCGAGGCGGTCCTCGCATCGGTCGCCAAGACCGGCCGCCTGCTAGTCGTCGATGAGGACTACCAGTCGTTCGGCCTGTCCGGCGAGATCGCCGCCACCGTCGCCGAAACCGACCCGGGCATGCTGCGAGCCCCAGTGCGCCGGGTCGCCGTGCCTGACGTGCCGATCCCGTACGCCCGCTCGCTGGAAACCGCAGTGCTGCCGACGCGCGAGCGGATTATGACGGCAGCCCGGGAGCTGGTCCGGGCCTGACTGTGACCGACGTCAGGTTCCCGCAGCTCTCCCAGGAGCAGCCCGACGCCGAGGGCGTGCTCGCCACCTGGTTCGTCGCCGACGGCGACCAGGTGGCGAGCGGGCAACTGCTGGGCGAAGTGATGGTAGAGAAGGTCTCGGGGGAGGTGCTGGCCCCGGCGACCGGGCGAGTACGCCTGCTGGTCGCCGAAGACCAGACAGCCCGGCAAGGCGAGCTGATCGCCCGGGTGGAGTGATCTGGACCGCACCGGGCGACGATGAACCGCCGGAAGCAGCCACCGCAGAGGGGCTGGAAGCCTGAATGCGCGGCAGGAGATCCGCCCGCGCGCGGGTTCGGCGGCCTTTCCCTGCGATCCGGGCTGAGCGGGCACGCTGCCAGCCACGCAGGCACGCAGGCCATCGCGCCACGTCATTCCGCGGGCCGCAGGCCCTGACGGTCCTCGCCGGCAAGAGCGCCATTTTCCACGCGGTGCCGTTCCAGCGCAGGATCACGCCCGCGCCGCCGCCGGCGGCGTATCCGACTGCCCAGGCATCGCGGGCGGATGTGGCTGACGCCGATGGAGATCAACTCAGGCTCGCCGGGGCAGCGCAGCCGGTAGATACCAGCCTCAGCGAGGCGGCAGCAGCAGACCGGCAGAGATAGATGTCGCCGACACGGCGCGGTTCACAGCTTCACTGCCGGGGGGTTGGGGCGGCTTTCGCAGTCGGCGTGCGGCTCGACGAGTTCGACGTACAGAGGCGGTAAGGGCCAGGCAGTCGCGTGCCTGTGATAGTCTCAGAAATGTACAGATAGATAAGTCCCTCTGACTGGGGGGCGTAAATATTTGAACTGCGCAGAACGGCCCCGAAAGGGAAGGTTCTGTGTCCCGTCGCCCGGACGGCTGAAGGCCAGTCACCAGACAGCCGCCCAGGGCGGAGGGTAACATAGGCTCGGCTTGGCCGGGCTATTTTGCTTTCCGGCGGACCTGCCCGATTGACTAGGGCGTGACCACCGCGTACGTCCACCGGATCCCGGCCAGCCCCATGCGCGGGCTGAATAACAGCGTCGCCGATCCTGCGGCCGGTCCCGACGCTGCTGAGCACCAGCCTCACCCCGGAACCTGAATCCCTCCCGATCACAGTCCATGCGGGTGACTGCGCCGTCGGCGGATAGCTGACCTCAAGGTTCTCCCTGGCGGCGACCCGCTTGCAGGACACCTTGCGTCGTGTGCCCGTTTGGTACCGTCACGGGGTGGCACAGTCCCCGAAACGCTCCCCAGGCAAACCCGGGAGGGCCCGGCCAGCCCGGGTCAGTCAGGCGGACGCGCTCCGGCAGACACCAGCCCGGTTCCGCGGCAAGGCCTGGCTGCTACTGACCGTCGTCCCCTTCGGGTTGACGACCTGGGCGGCGTTCGCCTACATCGGGATCCGCGCGAGGCGGCCCCGGTGGCTGGCCTGGGCGGCGGTTTACGCCGCCCTGCTCGCCGCCTACCTGGTGCTGGACACGACGGCTGGTCAAAGCAACGCCGCTTCTGCAGTCGCGGCGGTGCTGGCCCTGCTGGCCTGGATCGGGGGCGGGATCCACGCCTTCGCGGTCAGCGACGACGCGGCCCGGCGGATCCAGGGCAGGACCGATCCTGCCCTGGACGCCGCCCGCACCCGGATCGAGCGGCGGGCCGAAGGACGGCGGCTTCTGGCCAGACAGCCGGCGCTGGCCAAAGAGATCGGCCTGGGCCGGCCCGACGTTTCCGGGGCAGATGACTACGGCCTGGTGGATGTCAACCACGCCTCCGCAGCGGCGCTGGCCAAGCTGCCCGGCATCACCGATGAGGTGGTGCGGCAGATCGCCGACAGGCGCACGCAGGCGGGCGGCTTCTCATCCGTGGAGGACCTCGGGCTGGTGCTCGACCTGCCGCCCGGCATGGTCGAGCAGATCCGCGACACGGCGATCTTCATTCCGGACTGATCCCCGGCTGGTAGGCCCCGTCTGAGAAAGCCAGACCAGCCGTCTCGGGCAACCGCCCGGCGAGCCAACAGAATGTTCCATCGCGAGCAACCTGGCACCCTCACCGACACCACCCGGCAACCGCGCAGATCGGAGGGTATCGGACGTGGGGCACTGCCCTTAACTTCCGGGACTTACGTGCCCTAGTGTCCGATCTCGGGGTAGGTGGTCACGAATCGGCCACACGTTGATGACGGTGCGGGATGGGGCGTGGCGGTGCCCGGAAAGCAACGAAGCCCCTGGTAGGACGTGAGGTGCTCAAGCCGCAACGTCCAAAGCAGGAGCTTCGTTGTCTCGCCATTTTGCCATGCTCGTGCCGCCCTTGCCGGCGAGGTCCGCCCTCCTTTCCGGCGACCTGGCCGCAACGGACCCGGGCCACAGCGAGCGGTACCCGCAGCTGCATCCGGTCGCCGGGTGTGACGAGACGGAGCCTGAGGAGGACCGTCTGCGGGCGGACCTGGCCAGCCGGGTCCTGTCCGGGCCGGGCCTGTGGACGGACTGGCTGACTGGAGGAACTGGACCGCCGCGGCCTGATCGAGGACCTCCTCGCCGGCGGCGTGATCGATCAGGCGGTGGCCACCGCGCCGCACGGCCACAAGCTGGACCGGACGCTGAACGCGAAAACGACCTTGATCTGCGTCCTGGCCGGGTGCCTGTTCCCCGGCGAGGGCTACGACACGACCCTGCGCATCAGCTTCGGCCTGCCCGGGCTGGGTCTCAAGCCCGGCACCACGGTCCCGGCCGGCCCGGCGCTGTCAAAGGCCCGGGCGCTGCTGGGCGAGCACGTGATGCGGCAGGTGTTCGAGCCGGACGCGGTCCGCGCCGACGTTGAGCTGGGCATCGGGTCCACCTGGCACGGCATGGAGACCACCGCCTTCGACGGCACGACGGCGGAGCTGTTCAGCAACGACGAGCTGGCCGGCGCGTTCGGGATCCCCACGGGGGGCACCAAGCCCAGGCTCCGCATCGTCGCCCACGTCCGGACCGGGTCGCGCCGCTGGATCGGGGCGGCGGCCGGCGGCTACCACGACGGGGAGAACGCCCTCGTCGATGAGCTCGCCGCCACGCTGCGACCGGGCATGCTCAACCTCGCCGACCGGGGCTTTTCTCCATGGACCGGTGGATCCGGTTCTCCGCCACCGGCGCGCACCTGTGCTGGCGGGTGAAGAACGGCGCCAAGTCCGTGCCGTTCAAGACGCTGAAGACCCTGCCCGACGGGTCGGAGCTGGTCATATTGCACGAGTCGAACGGGATGCCCGGCACGCGCCGCCGCGACATCGCCGGCAAGACTGCGCCGCGCCTGCCGACACGATCGCCCGGCTGGTCCAGTTCACCATCGTGACCCGCACCGCCCGCGACCGCACGAAGACCTCAGCCATCCGGGTGCTGACCACTCTCCTCGACCATGCCGCCTTCCCCGCCGCGGAGATCGCCGCACTGCATGCCGAGCGCTGGCAGATTGAAATCGCCGACGACGAGCAGGGCGGGATGCGCCGGGCCGCCTGCAGGCCGCCGGGGCGGGATGCGCCGGGCCCGCGGGCGAAGTCAGCCGGAAATGGTGATCTTCGGATGGTCCTGCGGGTTGAGCCAGAGCAGGATCTTGATGAGCCTGGGCCGCGGCAGGGAGACGCAGCCGATGGTCGGCGAGCTGAACCCGACGTGCAGGAAGATCGCGCTGCCCAGCCCGGGAGTGCGGGCCGTGTTGTAGGCGATCACAGCCGCGTAATCGTACGCGGGCACGTTGTGCATCGGCTCGGGACTGGCGCCGGGATCGTGCCTGTTCGCGTTGACCCACTCGTTGTAACGGGCGCTGGCCGGGTCGTCGTCCCAGTAGTCGTAGCTGTAGGCGTGCCGGAACGGGAACGAGAAGTCCAGCTTGCGCTGCACCCCGAAGAAGAAGCTGATCCCGAAGGTGCCTGACGGGGTCTTGCCGTCGCCTTCCCGCTTCCTGCCGGGCAGGGCCACGCCGTTGTAACCCACCCGGGCGGTCCACGGCCCGAACACCAGGACCCGCTTGCCGCCTGACACCCGGTACGCGCGCAAGGTCGCGTAGGTCGTCGTGTGCGATGCCGCCGTCACCGTGATGAGCTGCCGCACCGCCCCGGCGCCCTCGATCCTGGGCCAGGCGCCACCGGAATGCCCGGTCGGCCAGAACCCGGCCAGGAGCGTGATCGGGACGAGCGCGAGCACCCCGCGCCAGCCCGCGCCACCGCCGGCACTCAGCCGCGCCGGGACCGCTCCGCGCATCGCCGCCTCTGCGTGTGCAAGCATTGCCACCCGATCGCTTGGCAACGTACCTGATGCGACGCCCCGCGACAACACGAATCCGGCAACGGCCGCCCCGGCGCGCCGTACGCTGTGATCGTGATGAGCCGGCTGTTCACGATCGTGTCCGGCACCGCGATGGCGGCGCTGCTCGCGGCCGGCTGCGCCAGCGTGAACGCCGGCCCGCCGACGGCGAGAACAGTCGCCAAGGCGCCGGCCGCCCGGCCGGCGGCCGGCCGCCCTGCCCCGACCGCCTCCCCAGCCCCTTCCCCCAGCAAGGCACCCATCCCCCGGTTCTCGGCCAAGGTGTCAGGGCCGCTCACCGCGCACGACGTGCCGTACAGCTGGCGCCCGGGCTGCCCGGTGCCGCCGCGCGAGCTGCGCGCGATCTACATGCCCTACATCGGCTTCGACCGCGCGGCGCACCAGGGCGAGCTCATCGTCAACGCCAGCGTCGTCAAGAAAGTGATCAAGGTCTTCGCCCGGCTCTACCGCGCCAGGTTCCCGATCAGGCAGATGAAACCGGTCGACGCCTACCACGGCAGCGACCCGAAGTCCATGGCGGCGGACAACACCTCGGGCTTCAACTGCCGCCGCGCCGTCGCGCCGGGGCCGCCGCAGTGGTCGATGCACGCCTACGGGCTGGCCATCGACGTCAACACCGTCCAGAACCCGTACGTCGAGGCGGGAGCCGGCGTCCAGCCGCCGGCCGGCGCCGCCTACCTGAACCGGTCCGACATCCGCCGCGGGATGGCCTACCCGGGCGGCGTGCTGGTGAAGGCGTTCACGGCGATCGGCTGGGGCTGGGGCGGGAACTGGTCAGGCTCGCCCGACTACCAGCACTTCTCCTCCAACGGAAGCTAGCGTCCTGACCAGACAGCCAGCCGCACCGGCGCGGACAGCCACAGCCGGGTGCGCAGCGGGCACCAGCCCGGGGCACCCGGCCGCGCCGTCCCGGTGGTCCTGCCTTTATCGCTGGCCATCCTCTTCCGACGTCTTGCCCTATGCCGGCCCGGCACGCTAACCCCGGCAGCGGCCGCAAGGAAGCGATCATGGACAGCCGCCCATAGAAGAAATCCGAAACTCAGTACTGGTCAGGGTTCCGCCGACGGTGTCAAACCCTCCCCTGGTAGCGCAGGACTCAGGCGACATCCCGGACGCCCAGACGATTGCCCGATGCCACCTGACTGCCTACGCACCGAAGGCTCGATCTGCGCGACCCGCGAGATACTGTTTTCAGCGTTAGAAAGAGCACAGATCAGTGATTCTGTGCCCACGCAGGGCTGGTCCTAAGCTTCGGCACGTAACAGGTAGGTTTTGGCGGCCGAGTCCTACTTGATTCGAAGGATCGTCACGGCCGGCCTTCAACGGTCAGACGTGCCAGATCATGTTGCCGTAGTTGCTGTAGATCGCCATCACTCCGTTGTCCTGGATGTGCAGGTACAAGCCCGCCGATGGCGGGTATCCCCCGATGCCGCCGTACCATTCGGCGACGCCGTTGCAGTAGACCACGAGGTTGCCGGTTGTCTGCATGACGGCTTCCGAGCTGCCGCTACACGGGACGCCCACCCGCCAGTAGGTGTCGTTGGTCGGCAGGAAGGTGATCGTCAGATAGCCGCCTTGCATGCTGACCCGGTAGTTGCCGCTGTAGTCGAGCAGCTCCTGGCCCGGCACCAGCGCCTGGCCGGGGAACAGCACGTCGATCGGGCTGGTCGTGTCCCGGAAGGTGGTGTTGGGAAGGGCCGTCCCCCACAGACGGCAGCACTGGTCGTAGACCCCGAAGCCCCCGGACGGCGTGAGCTGCGCAAAGGCCCCGGATATCGTGGTGCCGGTCCACCACAGGGCGACACCCTGGGACGAGTACTCGACCAGGTTGCCGTCGCCCTGCATGGCCAGAAACGAGTCCGGATGGCCGGGCTCGCCGTTCGCCCACACCGGGTGGCCCTGGTCCGACAGGACGAGGTTGCCGTCGCCCTGCATCGTCAGCGCGAGCGTCCCGTAGTCGAGCGCCTGGTTAGGCAGGAGCTCGCATCCCGGGTCTATCGTGGTGTAGCCGCTGTAGCGGCAGTTGTCGTAAGAAGACCCGACGGCGTGCGTGCCGGTCACCGCGGCTGCCGGCGCGGCCGCCGCGGCGATCAGGCACCCCGCGAGCGTGAGCAGGCCCGCGACCCGTCGCAGGGATCGCCTGGGCGTCGTGTGGACCGATATCATGAATACCTCCTGAGGTCAGGGGATGGTCAGTTAGCCGTCCCGTGGCTGCCTGTGGTCGTGTCGCCGGCAACCCTGCTGCGCTGGACCCGGCGACCGCAGTGCGCGGGGCTGACACCGAGATGGCGCCG
>Ga0116225_1003294_pt1 | contig 10437 bp, 9 predicted proteins | sample Sb_taG_8_FD_88968 | JGI IMG/M metagenome (GOLD analysis project Ga0116225, IMG submission 88968) | Peat soil microbial communities from Weissenstadt, Germany - Sb_50d_c_BC metaG | ecosystem: Environmental > Terrestrial > Soil > Wetlands > Peat | place: Germany: Weissenstadt | collected 2010-09-21 | reverse complement strand
GTGGTGATGGCCTTCGACGAGCTCGGACAGGCCGACACCGCCGAGCGCAAGGTGGCCATCTGCGGCCGCGCCTACGACCTGCTCACCGGGCAGGTCGGCTTTCCCCCCGAGGACATCATCTTCGACCCCAACGTCCTCGCGGTGGCGACGGGGATTGCCGAGCACAACGGCTACGCGAAGGCGTTCATCGACGCGCTGCCGCTGATCAAGCAGCGCTGCCCGGGCGCGCAGACCAGCGGGGGCATCTCCAACCTGTCCTTCGCCTTCCGCGGCAATGACGTGGTACGCGAGGCGATGCACTCGGCCTTCCTCTTCCACGCGGTGCGGGCCGGCCTGGACATGGGCATCGTCAACGCCGGGCAGCTCGCGGTCTACCAGGACATCCCGGCTGACCTGCTGGAGCTTGTCGAGGACGTGCTCTTCGACCGCAGGCCGGACGCGACTGACCGGCTGGTCGCGTTCGCCGAGACCGTGCGCGGCCCAGGAGCCGTCCGCACGGTGGACCTGACCTGGCGGGAGGCTCCGGTGGAGCAGCGCCTCAGCCATGCCCTCGTGCGCGGCATCACCGACTTCATCGAGGCCGACACGGAGGAGGCGCGGCAGCGGGCCGCGCGGCCCCTCGACGTCATCGAGGGGCCGCTGATGGACGGCATGAAGGTCGTCGGGGACCTGTTCGGCGCCGGGAAGATGTTCCTGCCCCAGGTGGTCAAGAGCGCCCGGGTGATGAAACGCGCGGTCGGCTACCTGGAGCCGTTCATGGAAGCGGAAAAGGAACAGGCCCGGCTGCAGGGCCAGCCGAGTGAACGCCGCGGCCAGGGCAAGATCGTCATGGCGACGGTCAAGGGTGACGTGCACGACATCGGCAAGAACATCGTCGGGGTCGTTCTCGGCTGCAACAACTACGAGGTCATCGACCTCGGCGTGATGGTGCCCGGCACGGTCATCCTGGACACCGCGGTCACCGAGGGAGCCGATGCGGTGGGGCTGTCCGGGCTGATCACCCCGTCGCTGGATGAGATGGTCAGCGTCGCCACCGAGATGCAGCGCCGCGGGCTGAAACTGCCGCTGCTCATCGGCGGCGCCACCACCTCACGCCAGCACACCGCGGTGCGGATCGCCCCCGCCTACGACGGCGCCACCGTGCACGTGCTCGACGCTTCCCGGGTCGTCGGCGTGGTCTCGGACCTGTTCAGCGACGACCGGGCCGAGGTGCTTGCCGCCGCCAACCGGGCCGAGCAGGAACACCTGCGAGAGCAGCACGAGAAGTCACGGCACCGTCCCCTGCTGTCCCTCGGGCAGGCCCGGGCGAATCCTGAACGGATCCCGTTCGACGACCTGCCTGTCCCGGCGTTCGCGGGCGTCCGCACCGTCCAGCCGGACCTGAGCACGCTGCGCGGGATGATCGACTGGCAGTTCTTCTTCCTCGCCTGGGAACTGAAGGGCAAGTACCCGGCGATACTCAGCCAGCCGGCCGCACGAGAGCTGTTCGAGGACGCGAACACCCTGCTCGACGAAATCATCGCCCACGGCACCTTCCGGGCCCAGGGCACGTACGGCTTCTGGCCCGCGCACTCCGAAGCCGACGACATCCTGATCAGCCCAGGCCACAACCAAATCAGGCTGCCGATGCTGCGCCAGCAGACCGCCAAGCCCTCGGGAAGGCCGAACCGGTGCCTGGCTGACTACGTGGCCCCGGCCGCGGACCATCTGGGCGGGTTCGCCGTAGCCATCCATGGGGCAGAGGAACTCGCCGCCACCTACCAGGACCACCGCGACGACTACCAGTCGATCATGGTCAAGGCGCTGGCCGACCGGTTCGCCGAGGCATTCGCCGAGCACATTCACCTGCAGGCCCGACGCGACTGGTACGAACCGGACGCCGACCCGGCGATCGAGGACCTGCACGCCGAACGTTTCCGCGGCATCCGCCCCGCGTTCGGCTACCCCGCAAACCCAGACCACAGCCTGAAACGAACCTTGTTCGGCCTGCTCGGCGCCGAACGACTCGGCATGGCCCTGACCGAATCGTGCGCCATGACCCCCGCTGCCAGCGTCAGCGGACTGCTATTCGCCCACCCCGCGTCGCGTTACTTCACCGTCGGACGCATCGGCCGGGACCAGGCCGAGGACTACGCACGCAGGTGCGGCATCAGCCTCACCGAAGCCGAACGCTGGCTGCGTCCCAACCTCGCCTACGACCCCTGAGGAAGGACGGGCCCGCAGGCCTCACAGCCGGGATTCGAGGGCCACCGACGTCGCTGATCGGTTGGGCGCGAAGGTCCGGATCATGGCGTCCTGGGTGAACGAGGCGACGAGGCGCCCGTCCTGGGTGAGCACTTGCCCGCGGACGTAGCTCATGCCGGCGCCGACGTAGCTGCTCTCGTGGTGGTAGCGAATCCAGCCGTCCCACTGCACGGGATCGTGGAAGCTCACCCCGATGGCCATGACCGCGGTCGAGACGGAGTGATGTGCCTGGGAGGTGCCGATCCCGGGATGGGCCCGCATCGTCGCGGAGATGGACAGGTGACCGAAAAGAGTGTACGTTCACTTACTTTAGAGCGGCCGCCGCCCGTCCGCAACCGCGCCGCCGGCCCGTCCCGGCCCGTCCCCGTCCCGGCCCGTCCCCGTCCCGTCCCGGCCGCCCCGTCCCCGGGGTCATCGGGCCAGCTCGGCGTTAGCGTCGATAATTAAGTTGACGGCGTTTACTCTCACCCTGCATACTCGTTTTGGTTAACGGTGTAAACACGATCATGGCAGGGGGCCTCAGATGATCAGCATGCAACTCCTGGACGGCGTACTCGTGGCTCTGGCGGGTCTCGTGGGCGCGGCGGTCGTGCTCGCGGCCGCGATCATGGCGGCGACCGCCGTCAGCAAGCCCGGCCAGTCGCCGCACGGCGGCATCCGGCGGGAGATGCCGACGCAGCCGCAGCCCGACACCGACGACGACCGCGTGCTCGTGCTGCACTGACCGCGCACGACCCGGAAAACGAGGGAAACCCCGGGTCACTCGCCGGGATCGGGGACGGCGCGCAGGTACGGGGCCATCATCAGCGGGGTCACGCTGAGCACGCCGGACTCGACCGGGAGGGTGACGCCGGTGATCCACCGGGCTTCGTCGCTCGCCAGGAACGTCGCCGCCCATCCGACGTCCCAGCCGGTCCCGGCCGTCCCGAGCAGACCCGCCTCGGACCGCATCGTGTTCATGAACTCGGCGCGGGCCCCAGGCGCGGAGACCGACATCACCATCGGCGTGGTGATGTGGCCGGGCGCGACGGCGTTGACCCGGATGCCCTGACGGCCGTGCGAGTACGCCATGTCGACCGTCATGGCGATCAGCCCGCCCTTGGCCGCCGAATAGGCGACGGTGCCGTCGCCCCGCAGGGCCGAGATCGACGCCACGTTGACGACCGCCCCGCCGCCACCTGCGGCCATCACCGGCACCGCGTACTTGGATGCGAGGAAGGCGGTCCGGAGGTTGATGTCGAAGGCCCGGTCCCAGACCTCCTCGGTCGTGTCCACGACCGTGCCGAGCGACGCCAGCCCGATGTTGTTCACCAGGATGTCGACCGTCCCGAAGGCGTCAACGGCCGCGCGGACCATCGCCTCGCACGCGGCCGCCTGGGTGACGTCGGCACCGAAGACCGCCGCCTTGCCGCCCTCCTCCTCGATCATCTGCCGCGTCAGTTCGGCCCGCTCCGGGTACAGATCGACGAGCAGGACGCTCGCTCCCTCCCGGGCGAGCACGACCGCGGTCGCCTTGCCCGTGCCGATTCCCGGGCCGGGCGTCGAGCCTGCCCCGGTGACGATCGCCACCTTGCCCTCGACCCGGCCGGCACATTCCACCATGTGACGTTCCCCTTTCCTCGTCGAAACCGCGTAGTCGAAACCGCGTAGTCGAAACCGCGTAGTCGAAACCGCTTACCAGCGCGTCAGAAGCGCCGCGCCGGCCTCGAAGCCGCCGACGTTGGTCACCGCGGCGACCTCCGCGCCCGCGACTTGCCGGTGGCCGGCCTCGCCGCGGAGCTGGCGCACCGCCTCGGCGGTGTGACCGAACGCGGCATGCAGGCGCCCGCCGGACAGCTGGCCGCCCCAGGTGTTGAGCGGGAGCTCACCGCCCAGGGCGATGCGCGTGCCCCCGTCGACGAACGCGCCGGCCTCGCCGGTCCCGCAGAAGCCCATGGCCTCGAGCCACCAGACGGCCTCGATGGTGAAGCCGTCGTAGAGCTGGGCCACGTCGACGTCGCCGGGGCGCAGGTCGGTCCGCGCCCACATCGCCGCGGCGGCGCCGTAGCCCACGCGCCCCATGTCCTCCCACTGCTCCCACGACGGCCGGCCTTCCACGACCCCGGCCATCGCCTCGATGCGGACCGGCGCCCGCAGATCGGGCCCGGTCTCGGCGGCCGAGACGACGATGGCGGTGGCGCCGTCGGCGGGGACGTCACAGTCGTACAGGCAGATCGGTGACGAGATCATCCGCGCCGCCAGGTAGTCGCCGACGGTCAGCGGCGAGGTGTACACGGCATCCGGGTTGAGCGCGGCATGCGCCCGCTGCGTCACCGGGATCCACGCCAGCTGCTCGCGGGTGACGCCGTAGTCGTGCATGTAACGGGCGGCGTACGGGGCCACCTGGCAGACCGGCGACAGCATCCCGACGGGGAGCAGCCAGGCGAGCGGCCCCTCGGCCGCCGGCTTGGTCGACCCGTACGCCGGACGCCCCCCGGCGTTGCGGCTGGCGCTGCCCTCCTTCACCGTCCGCCAGATGACGGCGTGGCGCGCCTGGCCGGTGGCCACCGCCTGGGCCGGACCGTAGAAGGGCAGCGACATCCCCTCGACGATCCCCTGGCGCCACGTCGTGGTGATCCCGAGCGCATCCTGGACCTCATACAGGTTCCCGTTCGCGTAGCCGGGCAGGTTCGCCACGCCTCCGCCCGGGAACATGGCCAGCCCTCAGCCCGGCGTCCTCGACGGCGGCGAGGATGGCGTCGATCGTGAGCGCCAAGCCCGACCGGTCCACCTGTCGGCCGATGACCGACTGGCCGACCCCGGAGATCACCACCCGCCGCTCGAACAGGTCGGTCCCCATCACATTGCTCGGCCCGCCGCTATGAAACTGGGGATCGCGTAGCCACCCGGTCCAGGTTCGAAGCCGACGTCGACCGCCATGCCGATGGCGGCCTGCTCCGGTGGGCAGCCGCGGAGCCGGCCGGCCACCCGTACGCCGGGATGACCGGGGAACTCGACCAGCACGATGGCGTACGGAACCTCGAGGTCCGGAAGCCAGCGCTGGTAGTTGACCGTGAAGCTGTAGATAACACCGCGGCCGGTGATCTCGACGGGGACCATCGCCCGGCCCCGGCACGACCGGCATATCCCTCTCGGCGGAAACGACTCGGCACCGCAGGACGAGCAGCCCTCGACGACCAGACGGCCTTCCTTAGCCGCGGCCCAGAACACCTCGGTCTCCTCGGTGACGGCCGGCGGTATCCCTGTCGTAGCGTCCATGTTCCTATCCCTGAGCCTGACCTACCACACCGGCGGCGAGAATCATGGCGCCGAACGGCCCTGGTCCCCGCCCCTGCACCTCGACCACTCTCAGTCGCGACAACGGCCCTGGCATGTGCTTCTCCTGGTTCAGTTCGCTCACCCTATCCCCTCTATCCGAAAAAGTGAGCATTTGCTATCTTCAAGCGACGGGGCCGTCCCGAGAGTCACTCGCGAAGGAGCAGGGTTGCCAGGCGATCGCATCATCTTCGGCGCGGCCGCCATCCCGGAGCCGGACCGTGACTGGCTGGCCGCGGCCGAACGTCTGCCGATCGAATCGGTCTGGCAGGGCGGCCACGTCCTGCCGCCGAGCCAGACCGGCGAGGCGATCACCCGCCTCGCCCTGATGACCGCGTGGACCGAACGGGTGCGGGTAGGGACGGCCGTCCTCCTGCTGCCCCTGTATCACCCGGTGATCGTGGCCAAGCAGCTCGCCGACCTCGACTCCCGGTCCGGTGGCCGGGTCAGCGTCGGCGTGGGCGTGGGCGGGGAGTTCCGCCGCGAGTTCGACGCCGTCGGCGTGCCGGTCGCCGAGCGCGGCTCCCGCACCGACGAGGCCATGGAGCTGCTCCGCCTGCTCTGGAGCGGCGGACCGGTCAGCCATCACGGCAGGTTCTTCCGGCTCGACGAGGCCGAGCTCCGGCCGGTGCGGCCGCCGGGAGCCGTCACGCCGGCCATCCAGCCCGGTGGCCCGCCGCTGCTCGTATCCGGCCGCAAGCAGCCGGCCATGCGCCGCGCCGCCCGTCTGGGTGACGGGTGGATGCCCTATCTCGTGTCGCTGGACGCCTACTCCCGGTCGGTGCGCGCCATCGAGGCAGAAGCGCAGGCGGCCGGCCGGGACCTGGCGGGCTTCGAGTGGATGATGTGCCTCTACTGTTCTATCCGCCGGGACGGTGACCGTGCCCGCCACGACGTCGCCACGTTCCTCGGCGGTGCCTACGGCGATAAACCGGGCGCCATGCTCGACCGCATCGCCCCCGCGGGCACGCCGGAGGAGGTCGCCGCCCGGCTCCAGGACTACGTCGACGCAGGCGTCCGTCACTTCGTGATCTCCCCGGCCGCACCCGACGACACGCTCGAGGTGGTCACTCTGGCCGCGGAGGAAGTGCTGCCACGCCTGTCCGTTCGGGCTCCCATAGCGTGACGTCGTGAACGCTCCGTCCGCCGGACTGCCGTGCGCGGGCCTTACGGTCGTCGAGGTCGCGGTCGGCACCAGTGACCTCGGCCTCGGGCTGGCTGGGGGAGTGCCGGGCATGCTCCTCGCCGACCTCGGCGCCAGCGTCGTCCGGGTGGTAGGCGCGGCGGCGATGCCGATCGATTCCGGCGTGACATGGCGCCGGGCCTGGCACCGCGACAAGCGGATCGTCGCCACCGACGACCCCGGCGAGGTGTTCGCGCTGCTCCGCGACGCCGACGTCGCGCTGGTGTACGGGCCGGAGGCACTGGTCGAAGGCCGGGGCCTGGGCTACCGCGACCTGCGGGCGGCGAACCCGTCGCTCGTCTACGCCCGGTGCCGCCCGAGCCGGACGTCCCAGGGGAGCGTCGAGGACTTCGGCCTCCTGGTGGAGGCCAGGGCCGGGTTCTGCACCCAGCTCGCCGGCCACCGGCCCGGGTGGTGGACTTCTCGGCGTTTGTGGCGGGGCCGCTCGCCGCGGAGATCCTCGCGGACCTGGGCGCGGACGTCATCAAGGTCGAGCCGCCGGAAGGCGAGGCGATGCGGGCCGCCGCGTACGCCATCGCGGCCTGCCAGCGGGGTAAGCGCAGCCTGGCGCTGAACATCGGCGCACCGGAGGCCCGGCCGGTCGTCGAGCAGCTTCTGAAGTGGGCCGATGTCGTCCTGCACAACTTCCGCGTCGGCGTAGCGGAGCGCCTGGGCATCGACGAGGACACCGTCGCCCGGCTGAACCCGGACGCCGTGTACTGTCACGCCAGCGCGTTCGGCACCACCGGCCGCCGGGCCGCCTTCCCGGGCAACGACGCGCTCATGCAGGCGGTGACCGGGTTCGAGCGGGCCGTCGGCGGTGCCGGCAACGACCCGCTGGCGGCGACGTGGATCCCGATCGACATGTCCGGAGGATGGGTCGCCGCGGCGGGCATGCTGGCCGGCCTGTACGCCCGGGCGTCGGCCGGCCGGGGACAGCGAGGACAGCACGTGGCGCCGAGCCTGCTCGGCGCCGGGATACTGATGCAAAGCGGGGTATTCGAGCGCGACGGCGAACTGGTGCGCGGTCCCGAGCTCGACGCACGGCAGACCGGATACGGCCCCGGATACCGCATCTATTCCGGCGGCGACGGCCGCTGGTTCGCGCTCGTCCTCCCCGACCACCAGGCCTGGCTCCGGCTGGCCTCGCTACCGGAGGTCACGTCGCTCCCGGCGACGTACGCGCCGCTGCGCGGTGGCGCCCTCGACGCCGTGGCCCGCCAGGCCGAGACGGTCCTCGAAACCGCGTTCGCGACCGCGCCCGCGGCGCAGTGGGTCGATCGGCTGCGGGGCCTGGGGTTGCTCGCCGAGCTCATCGAGCCGCTGGACCGCGACGGCTTCCGGCGTGCCGTCCTCGACGATCCGGTGAACCGTCAGCTCGGCCGGGTGATGTCCTACGAGACCGCCGACTGGGGCCACTTCGAGCAGATCGGCCCGCTGCTGCGTTGCGGACCCACGGAGCCCCTGGCCGACGGCGGTCCCCGGCTGATGCTCCCGGGCATCGGCGAGCACACCGTGCAGGTCCTCACCGAGCTGGGCTTCGGCGGCGGGCAGATCGAGGCGCTCCTCGCCGCGAAGATCGCCCGGCAGCTAGAGGATTAGAGGCTGCGCCGGGGAGAATCCGAGGATGAGCTTTGATCCCTATGCTCCGTACGGTGCCATGCTCGAGACGACCTGCCGGCTGGTCACGTGGAACGTGTGGGGTCGTTACGGTGAGTGGGCGGCGCGGCTTGACGGGATTATCGCGGAACTGAAACGTTCCGCCCCGGACATCGTCTGCCTGCAGGAGGCATGGGCGACGCCCGAGGTGAGCGAGGCGGATCTGGCAGGCGAAGCACTGGGCTTGCCGTACCGGTTCGCCTGGGGTGACTGGCCGCAAGACGGATGGATGTCCGGAGGCGCGGTCTGCTCGCGCTGGCCGATCGCCACCCGCGAGCAGCGGCCGCTGCCTGGCGGCGCCGACGCGGCGGGCTCCGCCGCGTATGCGGGAATTGATGGTCCGCGCGGCCTGGTCCAGGTGTTCGCCGTCATGCTGGATTACCCGCTGCACGCCAGCGGCATCCGCCAGCATCAGGTCCGGGAACTGGCTGATTTCGTGAGCGAAGCCGCCTCACGAAGCCATCCGGTCATCATCTGCGGGGACTTCAACGCCGGTCCCGACTCCGATGAGCTCCGCATGCTTACCGGCCGCAGCCAGCCGCCCGTCCCCGGCATGGTGTTCTACGACGCCTGGGAGGTCGCTGGCGATGGCGGTCCCGGGTTCACCTGGTCAAACCGGAATCCGCTCGCTGCGGTATCCCTGCTGCCGGACCGGCGGTTCGACTACGTGCTGTCAGCCTGGCCGCGGCGAGGCGGTGCGGGACATCCGACCAGGTGCGAATTGCTCGGCGTCCGCCCGCGCCAGGAAGCCCAGCTGTCTGACCATCACGGCGTCGCAGCCGACCTTCGCTACTAGCGCCGCCGGGAAGCGGCCGCGGGCCGCGGCGGAAGTCCCCTCCGCTGAGCCGCCCGCAAATTCTGGCGTCATCAGAATCGCGGCGTGGAGACTCCGGCCTTCAGGGCGGGGAGGAAACGCCGCGTCACCCCCCGGAAATGTCAGTGGTATCCGATAGTGTGTTCGCATGTCCCGGTACCGGCTGCTCCCCACGCCCGCCCAGCAGGCGGTGCTGCGGGACCACTGCGGGCACGCCCGGTACGTGTGGAACCTGGCCGTTGAGCAGCACGCGCACTGGCACCCGGGCCGCACCAGCGCGCCCGGCTACCTGGAGCAGTGCCGGCAGCTCACCGCCGCGCGGGCGGAATACCCGTGGCTGGCCGCCGGCTCCCAGACGGTCCAGCAGCAGGCGCTGCGCGACTTCGCCCAGGCGATGGCGGCGTTCGTCGACCCGGGGAACCCGGCCGGGCGGCCGTCGTGGCGCAAGGCCGGGCGGGATGAGGGATTCCGGATCACCGGGCGGCGCGGGCGGCAGTGGGACGTGCGCCGCCTGTCCCGGCACGTCGGCCAGGTCTGGGTGCCCAAAGCCGGGTGGGTAAGGTTCCGCTGGTCCCGCGCCGTGCCCGCGGGGGTGAAGTCCTACCGGGTCACGATGGACCGCGCCGGGCGCTGGCATGTCGCCTTCGCGGCCGTTCCCGATCCGGTCCCGGCACCGGGCACCGGCGAGACCGTGGGGATCGACCGGGGCGTGGTGGTCTCCGCGGCCCTGTCCACGGGCGAGTTGCTGCACGCACCCGCCCTGACCGGGCGGGAGCGGATCAGGCTGCGGCGGCTGCAGCGCAGGCTCGCCCGCGCCAAGCGGGGATCGAACCGCCGCGGCCGGGTCAGACAGGCGATCGCCCGGCTGCGGGCCCGCGAGACGGACCGGCGCAAGGACTGGGCGGAGAAGACCAGCACGGACCTGGCGCGCCGCTTTGACGTGATCTGTGTCGAGGACCTGAAGATCGGTAACATGACCCGGTCCGCGAGAGGAACGCGGGAGAGCCCGGGCCGGAACGTCCGGCAGAAGGCCGGGCTGAACCGCGGGATCCTGCGGTCCGGGTGGGGGCTGCTGGTGCGTCGGCTGGAGGACAAGGCCCCGGGCCGGGTGGAGAAGGTCAGACCCGCGTTCACGAGCCAGCGGTGCTCGGCGTGCGGGCAGGTGGACCGGGACTCGCGTGAGAGTCAAGCCGTGTTCCGGTGCACTGCCTGCGGTTTCGCC
>Ga0116225_1003287_pt1 | contig 10445 bp, 8 predicted proteins | sample Sb_taG_8_FD_88968 | JGI IMG/M metagenome (GOLD analysis project Ga0116225, IMG submission 88968) | Peat soil microbial communities from Weissenstadt, Germany - Sb_50d_c_BC metaG | ecosystem: Environmental > Terrestrial > Soil > Wetlands > Peat | place: Germany: Weissenstadt | collected 2010-09-21 | reverse complement strand
GGGCGCGCCCGTTTCGGTGTACACGGGGAGGGCGGTGAAAGCACCGGTGGGATTGGCACGCAGAGCGATGATGGTAAAGTTGCCGGAGCTACTGTAAAACTCAGCCAGTCCGGCCTGCCCGGCGGTCTCGGGAAATTGATTGGGCATGAGAAACGCGAGATGGCCCTGTTGGGACAGATTGGGTACCGAGTCGGTGGTGACAGTGCCGCCAGTCGTTTTTATGTTCACCGAAATGGACAGCGGTATGGGGTTTGGATTCACTAAGGCGAAGGCTGTGACCAGACCGTTGGTGTTGTCAAAGGGCGCCAGGATGCGGCTGGCGGGAGTTACGGCCGGTGCGGTTGCGTCCTGCTTGGCTTGGCCCTTAGGCGCGTGGGAGTAGATGACATAGCCCACCACACCCTGACCGACGAGCTGGGCCCAACCTTGGCTGACCGCGGCTGCGGTGCCGGGCGTGTGCAGGAATACGGAGGAACCGGCCGGTATGGTCAGCGCCTGGGTGTTACCGCCTTCGAGAAACGACGGCGTCCAGGGCTCGGTGGCGCCACCGGCAGTATCCATATTGAACGTCAAAGAAGCAACGGTGTCGCTCGTGGTGGTGTTGGTAGCCACCAAGGTGGATGACCAATCGCCGCCGTCGACAAACTGAGAGATCGCCTGCACCTGCGCGCACACAGGGGCCACCGAGAACAAAGCTGTCACAATCAAGTTGCGTAAGACGGTTTGCATTAATGTGCCTTTCCTCCTTGCCTCTTTGGACGGTGCGCGAGCGCGCCATCAGAGCGGACTACTCGCCTTTTCCCGTTACTCCGCCGAGTGCAATCTGATGGCAGATGATGCAGAGAAAGGTGGAACATTACCGGGAATGAAAAAAATAGTTAATGCGAAGTCCGCTGAAGGTCTGGACCGGATGCGCTGGTTGTGGTGGCTGCTGCAAGATCGGGGGCGAAGCGCCTTTACAGCGAAGATCTCCAGGACGGACAGACGATTCTGGGAGTCGAGGTGGTGAATCCGTTTGGCGGTGGGAAGCGGAGCAGATGAAAATCAGGGCCGGGCGTGCGGCGCCTACGGTGGACGGGCTCAAACCGGTCCAGTATTCTGAAGCGATGCTGACAAGGCGTAGCGTTCTTCTCGGAACGGCGGCAACGGCAACTTTGGCGCCGCTACAGCGCCTCCTTGCGAAGGCCTCCCAGCCCGCAACTCCGGTGAGTTTCGCGATCCCTGCAAACGCTTGCGATTGTCACACTCACATCTACGGTGATCCCAAGAAATTTCCTTTGTGGCCGGGGCGAAGCTACACTCCAGAAACGGCTTTGCCACCCGAAATGGCAAAACTGCTTCGCGCACTTCACATGCAGCGTGTAGTCATCGTCACGCCATCCACTTACGGCACCGACAATTCGGTCACGCTTTATGGCATGAAAGCACGGGGCTCGACAGCCAGGGGAATCATTGTGATTAGCGAAGATACGCCGGAGAGCGATCTCGACAAGATGGACCATCTTGGGGTGCGTGGCATCCGACTCGACTTGAGGAACCTCTTTCCAAATGATCCTGCTGCCGGCCGCCGGCTCTTTCAAAATTCGGTGCTGCGCCAGCAACGCCGTGCCTGGCATGTGCAGGTAATCGGTACTCTCAACGCTGTCGCGGGGATAAAGGACTTAGTTCAAGATTCGCCAGTACCTGTTGTGTTCGATCATTTCGGATTCGTCCAAGGCGCGCTTGGGCTGGACCAACCGGGCTTTTCGGACCTCGTCGAGCTGATTCGAGGGGGAAGGGCGTACGTTAAAATCTCGGCAGCTTATCGCTGTTCCACGATGTCGCCCGACTACACGGACATGATACCATTCGCCAAGGCTCTGATCACAGCCAACGCGGATCGCATCCTTTGGGGCAGCGACTGGCCCCATCCAGTCGCGGCCACGCCTGCTGGCCGGAAAATCACCGACGTCACGCCCCATCTGCAGGTGGACGATGGCCGTCTCCTGAATTTGCTTGCGGTTTGGGCTCCAGACCCAGGAATTCGCGCGAGGATTCTGGTTGATAACCCGGCGCGGCTTTACCGGTTCTGAGAACGAGGATGAACTCCGGCGTGATCTGAGGTGGTGGACCCACGGCGGCACCGCTCAAACCGCCCACTCCGCAATTGTGAACAATTTGACTTAGCGCTTCCGGCTCCTTAGAATTTGATTTAGAAGGTCTTAGGCGGCGCTTATGGAATTGATGCACATGGTTCCGGAAGAGGTCGAAACCTATAAGCTGCGCTTGCGTGCCAAAGAGCAGGAGTTGATCCGCTCCATCGCCAGGACCGAAGTCGATGGGCGTGCCACCAGCGACGTCGACACACAGGATCCCGTAGACAAAGCCAACGGCGCTTTTGCCAAGGAATATTTCTTCCAGCAGAGCGACGCGGATCGCGCCATTCTCGGTCTGGTCCAAGGAGCTTTGGCCCGGGTGCAAACGGGAGAGTTCGGAATCTGTGTGGCCTGCGGGCAGCCGCTCGAACCTAAACGTCTGGACGCGGTGCCGTGGGCGCGGCATTGCATTCGCTGCCAGAAGCTGCAAGACAAGGGGCTGCTATGAGAGAGCAGCGCGCGGAGGTGGGTCTTCTCGAGTAGCAGGTTCTGGTCAGGTTTCCCGGTCACCCTCCCCTCCGTTCTTCGTCAGGTCCCGCACGGTTTTTTTTCGCTCCTCTTCCCCGATGAATGCCGCGTCTGCAAGGCGGCGCTGACGGGATTCACGCGAGTTCCGGTCTGTGCGCGCTGCTTGAAAGCCCCGGCGCCCATGGCTGCCGACTACTTCTGCGTCACTTGCCGGACGCCGTTCCAGAATCCGTATCCGCTGGATGAATCCGGCCGCTGCCGCTTGTGCCGCTCTGGCGCCCGGGGGTTCGACATGGCCTATTGCTTTGGCGCCTACGAAGACACGTTGCGCCAGCTGATTCACCTGTTCAAATACGGCCGAATAAAGCCGCTGGCACGGACGCTGGCGGCACACCTGGCGTCGGCGCTGCCGCGCGATCAGAAGTTTGATGTGGTTGTGCCCATGCCGCTGCACTGGCGGCGGAGATGGCAGCGCGGATTCAATCAATCGGAACTACTGGCGCGTCTTACGGCGCGGCGGTGCGGAATACCCATGGTGAACGCGGTTCGACGCACGCGTGCCACGGCGGCGCAGGCTGGTCTGAGCAATGCCCGCCGTCGAGAGAATGTTGCCGGCGCATTTCGCGTAAGAAAGCCGCAAGCGGTCGAAGGGCGGCGTGTTTTGCTGATCGATGACGTGATGACTACCGGTGCGACCGCCAGTGCCTGTGCGCTCGCGCTCAAACGTGGTGGCGCCAGCTCGGTTACGTTGCTGGCACTGGCGCGCGTGGATCGCCGGCTATTCGAGCCGGACCAACAAGTTTCCCAGGAGGTTGCCTGAGATGCCGAGTTTGGGCAGGTTGCAGAAGCCGGTACTGGTGCTGAACGCCAGTTATGAACCAATCAACATTTGCGCGGCGCGGCGGGCGCTGGTGCTGGTGCTGAAGGGTGTAGCCGCGGCCGAGGAGGAGTCCACGCACGCCGTGCATTCGTCGCGTCACGTCATGCGCCTGCCATCCGTCATCCGGTTGCTGGAATATCGCCGCATCCCGCACCAGACCAGGGCGCTCTCGCGGAAAAACATCCTCATGCGCGATCGCTACACCTGCCAGTATTGCCTGCGCACACTGCCCTCGGGTGAGTTGACCCTCGATCATGTGATCCCCCGATCACGGGCCGGTGAGTCCGCGTGGGAGAATCTGGTGGCCTGCTGCCATCCCTGCAACAATCGCAAGGGAAGCCGCACGCCTGAGGAAGCGGGCATGAAGCTGACGCGCCAGCCGCGCCCCTTCAGCCTGCACACCAGCCGGCACCTGATGCGCTTACTCGGCAAGAGCGACGAGCAGTGGCGTAAGTATCTGTTCTACTGATGGCTCTCGAGCCACTTCAGTTCTTCGCGAACCTTGATTTTCCCGTGCCACGGGTTCTTGTCGAGCGCGTGGCCCTCGCCGGGAAAGATGAGCAGCTTCACCGGAATGCCCTGCGCGAGTAGCGCCCGTTCGAGCAGATAGTTCTCACCCACGTAAACGCGAATATCCTCGGCACCGGCCACGATGTGCGTCGGTGTCCTGACTTTGTTCATCTGCCAGATAGCCGCTTCGTCGTTGTACCGCTGCTTGGCTTCCCAGGGATTGCCACCCAGGAAGTAGGAGTCATCCAGGGTGGTGTCATCGTTGCCCCAGTTGGCGGCGTGCTCCACGGCGCCTGCTCCCGTTACAGCAGCTTTGAAGCGAGTGGTTTGCGTGATCAGCCAGTTGGTCAGATAACCGCCATAACTGTATCCGCCAATCGTCATATGATCGGAGTCCGCGATGCCGTCTTTCACCAGCGCATCGACTCCAGCCAGGATGTCTCTTCCTGGTTTCGAGACGATCTGGGGCACAATGCCCAGCGTGAACTTGTCGCCATAGCCGATGGAGCCGCGATAATTGGGCTCAAACACCAGCCAGCCCTGTGTCGCTGCCAGCGATCCCCACTGGTACCAATCGGCCTCGAAATGATTGCCGTCGGCATCCCCTGGCCCGCCATGAATGAGCGTCAGGGTACGCAGATGCTTCGCCTCGAATTTTCCCGGAGGATAGATCAGCATCCCTTCCACCGTCACGCCATCGTCGGCCGTCCAGCGGTAGGGCTTGCCCTCGGGCAGAGCGCGTTCGGTGAGGACTTGGTTGAATGCGGTGATGCGGCGCGCGTGCGCGATATCGGCCGCGGTTTCCGCCAGGTAGACCTCGGCTGGCTGCTGGAGATTCGAGTGGACGAACGCGAGCCTGGGCGAATGCGCGGCGGGGGAGATCTCTTCGTATGTTCCCGGCGTTCCCGATTGCCTCGCGAAATCGCTGTCCGCGCTGTGTTGCACGTACGTTTGCACCTCCGTGCCCATCCGTCCGGTCGCGAGCAGGCCACCATCGGACAGCGCCGCGTAGTCAGCAACCGCGCCCGGAAACATCGCCGCCCACCGGACCATGGAGCCGCTTTCCACGTCAACCGAGTAAACGCGTGGCTGCGCATCCTGATAAGGGCCCTCCACCGCGCCATTCAGGAAATGGAAGAAAATATGACGGCCGTCCGCCGCCCATCGCAGGCTATCCAGAAACGCCGGTCGCGCCACCAGTCTCTTGGCCGTCCCACCAGCCGAATCCACCACGTAGATTGCGAAGTCTTCGGCCGACTCCCACCGCTCCGTCCGCGATTCTGTGAGGACCGCGATGCGCTTTCCGTCTGGTGAGGTCTCCAGCTGCTTGGCGCGGAGCGGCGTGCTCGTGATTTGCGTGGCCGCGGTGGATGCGTCGCAAGCTTTGCCTGTGTTCACCATGGCACAATGCATTGCGTCCGCAACAGCGATCCGGCTGATGACGTCGCCGCGCTCCGATTCCCGAAACTGCACAGCATCCTTCCATTCCTTCTTGTACGCCTCTTTCTGCTCCTTGCTCCAAGGCGTGCGCGTAGCGAAATAGATCTCGCGCGAATCGCCAGACCACGCGAACGCATGGACCTCTTCCTCGCCACGCGTCATTGGGAAGGCCTCCCCACCAGCGACGGCAATCGCATATACCTGCATCGTCTTGGTGGGCTCAGTTTTTGCGTGCTCGTCGTCTTTTTCCGGTTCTTGCGGGAGGCCACGATCGGAGAGAAACGCGATCCACTTGCCGTCCGGCGACCACTGCGCGTCCTGGTCATGCCCCGTGGTCGTGAGCGGCACGAGTGCCCCGGCGCGATCGTCCCGGTAGAGCCATAAGTCCGAGCGGAAGCGATCCGCGTCCCAATCCGCACGCGACGTTTCGATGACCACCGACCGGCCATCCGGCGAAATCCGTACGTGATGAATGTCCACCGCGTTAAAGAACTCGTCGAGCGTGAGCAGTGGTTTCTGTACTACACCGAATCCCGTGCTCAGAAATAACGTAAGGAGTGTTAATAGGACGCAGCGCCTGTGCATTTTTGCCCGATAAGCGGCAATCATACACGATTCAGGTTGAGACTGAATCTGGTATAGTTCTCCGAATGAACCGGATAATCGCCGCACGCACTGCCGCAGGGCTCCTTTTCCTCACGCTGGCTTGGTTTGCCTACACGCAGACTCAGAACCAGCCCCCGCAATTGACAGTGAATAAAGTGAAAGACGACCTCTTCGAGATCGAGGGTGACGGGGGTAATGTCGCGGCGTATGTCACGGGCGACGGCGTCATCCTGGTCGACGACAAGTTCGACCGCGATCACGAGGGCATCGTAAGCAAAGTCAAGAGCGTCACCAGCCAGCCAATCAAGTACGTGATGTCGACGCATCATCATTCCGATCACAGCGGCGGGAACACGCAATTCCTTTCGACGGCGGAAATCATCTCGACTGTGAATGCGCGGAACAATATCGTCGAGCACAAACAACCCAATGGTCTCCCGACATGAGCCCGGCGCGCGTCGTCTTCACCACCGAGATGTCCGTATTTCTGGGTGGCAAAGAAGTGCGCGCGCAATACTTCGGCCGCGGCCACACCAATGGCGACGCGATCATCTATTTCCCCGCACTGCGCACCATCCACACCGGCGACATGATGGCCGGCAGCACTCCGCTGATCGACTATACCGGCGGCGGCAGCGTAATTGAATGGACCAAGACGCTCGACGAAGCCCTGAAGCTCGATTTCGACACCGTCATTCCCGGCCACGGTCCCGTAACTACGAAAGCCGGCCTGCAAACCTACCGCAACAACATCGAGAAGCTACGCACCCGCGCCAGTGGCTTGATCCACGAAGGCAAGAGCCAGGAAGAAGTCGGCAAAGTGATGGCCGCGGAGTTCGGCTGGGGTCCCAACAGCATGCAGGCGCAATGGAGCTTGCCGGGGATCATGAAGGAGCTGCGGTGAGGCAGCGGATGACCGGCTTCCTTTAGATCGATGCTCAAGGTGTTACAGCTTGATTCGACAAAATAATCTTGCCTCCTGCAGATGCAATTTCAAACAGAGGCAAACCCTGGGCGAGGGTCTTGATCCGGGCTGCCTTTCTGGCACTTGTTACGAGGTAGCAGCGCGCCTGGCGGCCCCATAATTGAAGAAAATCCGAGTCATTGATGAATACGTTGGGGGCATCGGGCGCGTACGAGCCGTATTCCAGAACAAAGAAACGGCCGTTCAAGATCAGGGTTTTATCCTCGTGGTAGAAGAAGATTGAGGAGAGGGAGTTGTAGTCCCCTTCCTCGATCAGCTCGCCTTTGGGCAGCCGATTCAGGGCTTCTGCCAAGGGGCGGGAAGATAGGTACGGATCAAAAACAACCAAAGCGAGTCTGGCGGCTTGGAAGAAAAGAACCATCATTACGGCGATGGCAAGAAAAGCCCGCTCGCCGCGCAGCCGCCACGCTCCGCTTGCGCCGATCACGCAGGCGATTCCAGCGAGTACAAGAGGTAGCCGCAGATAAGCGCAGGCGCTGAGCGTCAGGTCCTGCAGGTGCCCCAGGGACAATTTGTACGCACCGGGATGGCGCATGAGTGCGACCGAGATATCGCCAGGTGCCGGCAGATTCCTCGTTAAGATCAGGGTTGCGGCGATGACCACAGCGCCCAAGCTGGCGATGACTGCAACGATCCTGCCGCCGATTGAAATGTAGCTGCCTTCGAGCGCCATTCCTCCGCCGAGCAGTAGAGCGGCAGCGGGATACAGCGGCAGCGAGTAGTATTCCTGAGTTGTAGAAAATGAGAAAAACAGCAGTACGGCAGCAACCCAGCAGAGCGCAAGCAGATTGGCGCGCCCGGCACGGTGCGAAGGGCGGAAATCGAGCCACGCAACCGTGGGGATGTAGACGCTCCACGGAAAGAGCCACACCAAGTGTAGCGTCCAGAACAAGAATCGGGGGACGGTGTCGTAATCGCGAGGGTATCGCAGGTTCAGGAAGCGCAGGACCTGTTCGTTGATGAAATAAAACCAGAAGAAGCCGCGGTATTCACCGGGCCCGCCATGCATGGTGAAGTCGAAATATGGCGGGTTGCGGATCGTGGCGAGGACGTGCCACGGCGCAGCGATCGCCAGGAATAACAGCAAGCCAGTAAACACGTGCAGCCGCTTCCAGGTCTCAAGTTGGAACAGGCGGCGCGAAACAAGCAGATAGACGAATATGGCGGCGATCGGCAGGGCCAGGGCGACCATGCCCTTGATGAGCATACCGATGGCTAGCGCCGCGGCCATGATGTAAGCCCACAGGCGCGGGCGCGTTTCCTCGTCATCTTGCGAGCGGATGAAGGCCCATAGCGCTACGGCGATCGCGAGCGTGAGCATCACGTCCGGAATAATGATGCGGGTGAAGAGAAAAAGCCCGATGCAGGTGGAGAGGACGATTCCGGCATAGAGACCGGCTTTCTCGTTGATGGCCCATCTGCCAAAGCGCATGACCACCCAGACCATAAGGATCGCTGACAAGGCAGACGGAATTCGCGCGACCCAGTCGTGCACGCCGAGCACTTCGTAGAGGAGTATCGTCACCCAATACTTAAAAGGGGCCTTGTCAAAATAGCGAACACCGTCGAGCCGGGCAGTAACCCAATCGCCCGATTGGTACATGTTCTGCGCCATTCGGGCCTGGAATGCATCCACGTCGTCCATTAGGGACGGCGGGCTCACGATGGTGGTGAGGAACACTAGTGTTGCAATGAGCAGAACCAGCAATTCAGCTCGCGAGCCAAGAAGAGCGCCGGACGCTTTCTTCAAGCGCTGACCTCCGCGTCTTTTAGCTCAAGGTCTGTTGAAGAGATGTCCCAACGCTTCATCCACAGAAAGAGTGTCATCAAACCCCAGAGATGATAGCCGACATTCCGGCGCCGCTCCAGATGTGCCTTGATGAGTTCCTGAACTCCCTCCGCGGAGAAGACCTGCGATCGTGCGACGGTATCATAATTCAAAGTTTCGAGCAGGAGCTCGCGGAGAGGGCCTCGCAGCCAGGCATGCACGGGGATGTCGAAGCCTTCTTTCTTGCGCTTCAGAACGGCAGAGGGAAGTTTGCCCCGCATCAGCTCCCGCAGGACGTACTTTTGGTTAGATCCGCGTATCTTGAGATGATTCGGCAGAGACGCGGCGAACTCCGCGATGCGGTGATCGAGAAAGGCGGGCCGTAGCTCCAGAGCGTGCGCCATGCTCATGCGGTCGCACTTCATAAGGATGTTGTCAGTGAGAAAGTATTGTTGATCGAACCAGAGATAGCGGTCGATACCGCGCAGTGTGTCCCCATGTCCAATCGCGTAGAGTTCGCTGAGGTGTGACTGGGCCTGACAGATAGCGAACTTTTCGGCGCTTGAGAACGTGCCATTCCAATAGCAATGCGCTTCATCCGGTGGAAGCAATGAACCGGCCATCATCCGCTTCACTTTATATTCCAGGCTGATCTTGTCGTTCGATACCGGCCACAGTTGCAGCGCCCGAGTGGCGAGGCGGCGCAGAGGTGCGGGGATCAGGCGCAGCCGTTCGGCGATGAGGTCGGCCCGGTAGGTGAGGTATCCGCCGAACAGCTCGTCAGCGCCCTCGCCGCTCAGAACCACGGTGACATGCTCCCTGGTCGCTTTCGACAGAAACCACAAGGGCACAGCGCCCGCATCCGCCGTGGGTTCGTCGGAATAGTACGCGGCATTTTCTATGGCGCCGGTGAGATCGAGTGTGGCGTTGAGATCCAACTCACAATGGTCCGTGTTGTAGACTCGGGCCACTTCGCGGAAAAAGCGCGATTCGTCGAAACCGTGACCCTGGAAGGAAACTGAAAACGTCTTGAGCTTGGTGGAAGATTGCTCAGAAGCGTAGTGCAGCAGCGTAGACGAATCAAGACCGCCACTGGCCCAAACTCCCAGCGGGACGTCTGAAATAAGATGTTCCTTAACGGCCTGGCGCAGATGATCGTCCAGGGCTTCTTTCGCGGCTTCGAGTGTCCAGTGAGGCTGTGGCTCCAAACGCAACTGCCAATAGGCTCCGGTAGTCACGCGGCCGTCAATCCACTCCATCCAGTGTCCCGGCGGCACCTTGTCGATTCCCGCCACCAACGTGTGGGGACAAGGAACATAGTTTAAGGAAAGGTAATGCCCTAGCCCGGTCAGATTCAGTTTACGAGGAACCTCCGGATGGACCAGGATCGCCTTCAACTCGGAACCGAAGATCAGATCCGCACCAAGCTTGTAATAGTAGACCGGTTTGATACCCAGGCGATCGCGCGCGAGCACCAGGCGCTTCCGGGAGTCGGACCACAACGCTACGGCGAACATGCCACGCAAGCGTCTAAAGCACTCAACATCCCATTCCCGAAACGCCTCGAGCAGCACTTCGGTATCGGAGCGGGAACGGAAGTGATGGCCGAGCGAGGACAGCTCTGCGCGCAGTTCAGCGTGATTGTATATCTCT
>Ga0116225_1003282_pt1 | contig 10453 bp, 9 predicted proteins | sample Sb_taG_8_FD_88968 | JGI IMG/M metagenome (GOLD analysis project Ga0116225, IMG submission 88968) | Peat soil microbial communities from Weissenstadt, Germany - Sb_50d_c_BC metaG | ecosystem: Environmental > Terrestrial > Soil > Wetlands > Peat | place: Germany: Weissenstadt | collected 2010-09-21 | reverse complement strand
TGGCCGGGTACGGCTTTACGCGGGTGAACGCGGCGCGTCGTAGAGCTCGGCGAGCAGCGCCGGCTCGACGCCAAGGTAGTAGGAAAGCCGCAGCCGCCACATCAGCAGGATGGTGCGCAGGACTCCGTTTTGCTCCCAACGCCGCCCCGAGGTGACGACCGGCGTCGCGATGCAGAACGGCCGGCACCGGCGTTTGAGCCGCCGCGAGATGGCGATATCCTCCATCAGCGGCAGGTCGGGAAAGCCGCCGACCGCGTCGAACGCTTCACGGGTAACGAAAATCGCCTGGTCGCCGGTGGCGATGCCGGTGAGGCGCGAGCGCCAATTCATCATGCGGGCGATCACGGCGAGGAGCGGATGGCTCCCGGCAATGCGCAGGTCGAAGCGGCCCCAGGCGCGGCGGGCCAGCGCCGCATCGATCAAGCGGTCGGCGCCGTCCGGCAGCGCCGTGTCGGCATGCAGGAAGAGGAACGCGTCGCCGGTGCCGAGCGCGGCGGCGGCATTCATCGGCGCGCCGCGGCCGCGCGGCACGGTGATGACGCGGTCGGCGAATGGCCCGGCGAGCTGGGCGGTGCCGTCACGGCTAAAGCCGTCGGCGACGATGATCTCGGCGCCGCGGGCGCGCAGCGGCGCGAGCGCCTGCAAAGCGGCGACGACGATCGCCGCCTCGTTGAGCACCGGAACGACAATGGTCAGCCGACCCATGGCGTCCGGCATGCTACAGGATTGTTGGGCTGGAGCGTGGCAGGACTGCTGAAGCATCGACGATGACTAACCCGATTCTGGTCGAAGTTTTGCGCGGCATGCTGGTGGAGAGCCGGCATCGCGGCGCCGTCGCGGTGGCCGATGCCGACGGCGCGGCCGTGCTGGCCATAGGCGAGGTGACGACGCCGATTTTTCCGCGCTCGGCGGTCAAGGCGCTGCAAGCCTTGCCGCTGATCGAGACCGGCGCCGCCGACGCCTTTGGCTTCGGTGACGAGGAATTGGCGCTGGCCTGCGCCTCGCATTCCGGCGAGCCGGGGCATGTCGCGGGCGTCACGGCCATGTTGGCGAAGGCGGGGCTCGACGCCGCGGCGCTACGCTGCGGCGCCCATTGGCCGATCGCGCAGCCGGCGCTCGTCGAACTGGCGCGCGCCGGCCAGCCGTCGGCGCTGCACAATAATTGCTCCGGCAAGCACGCCGGCTTCCTGTGCGTCGCCTGCGCCAAAGGCATCGATCACGCCGACTACTGGCGGCCGCAGCATCCGGTCCAGCGCGAGGTCAGGGCGGTGCTGGAAAACCTGACCGGCGCCGCGTTGAGCGATGACTGCTGCGCCATCGACGGCTGCTCGGTGCCGACCTGGGCGATCCCGTTGCAAAATCTCGCCCACGCCTTCGCCAAATTCGCCACCGGCCAGGGGCTGGCGCCCGAGCGCGCTCGCGCCGCCGCACGACTGCGCGCAGCCTGCACGCAAAAACCGTGGCACGTCGCCGGCACCGGTCGGTTCTGCACCGAGATCATGCAGCTGTTCGGCGCACGCGTGTTCGTGAAAACCGGCGCCGAAGGCGTCTATTGCGGCGCGCTGCCGGAACAGGGCTTTGGCATTGCCATCAAATGCGACGACGGCGCCGGCCGCGCCGCGCAGGCCATCATGGCGGCGATCATCGCGCGGTTCCTGGCGCTCGGCGATGCCGAGCGCGCGGCGCTGGCGCACTTCATGCACCCGACACTGCGCAACTGGAACGGTTTCGAGGTCGGCGCGTTGCGGGTGATGAATATACCGGCTGCTCACGCCGCGAAATAATTCGGCGATATTGAGCTAGATCAAAGCCGGCAGCGGCGGAAAAGTTGAGTGTAATGAAGGGTAAAATGCCGTTTGGCATTTGCTCTAACCTGCAATGGAGTGAACAGATGAATCTTCCGAGATTGTGGGCCACGGGCCAAGAGCTGCCGTGGGATCCGTTCCGTGCCATGCGGCGCGAAATGGAAAACGCGCTTCGCGCGTTCGATCAGAATGCGTCCTCCCCCGATATCGGGGCCGGCGCACCGGCCATCAGTGTGGCGGAAACAAAGGATGCCTTCGAAGTGACGGCGGAACTTCCCGGCGTCGACGAGAAGGACATCAAGGTCAGCCTGGACGACAACCAGCTGGTGATTGCCGGCGAGAAAAAGGCGGAAAGCACCAAAGAAGAAAAGGATTGGCACGTCGAAGAGCGGAGCTACGGCTCGTTCTACCGGTCGATGTCCCTGCCATTCGAGCCGGAGGACGGCGCCGTCGACGCGCATTTCGACAAGGGCGTGCTGCGTCTGACGATCAAGAAGCCCGCCAAGGCCATAAAGTCCACCAAGACGATCGATATCAAGACGGGGGCTCCTTCCGTGACGGGCGCGGCGCCCAAGAAGGCCGCTTGATCCTGAGCGACCGCCGCTACAACGACTGGAGGCCGGAATTGACTAAGCCAGTTCCGGTTTCCAGATTGTCTACCTGCTGCTGAAATACGTGGAGATGAACCCAAATGGCTGCACCGAGCACGCTGCGTCACATCCGTCACGGTTTGATCGTCGTTGCGGCCCTGGCGACTGCACCCGCATACGCCGCCGACCCGGACAATGGCGAGCGGCTCGCCCAACGCTGGTGCGCGGCTTGCCACGTCGTCTCGGCGACGCAGCGCCAAACCACGACCGACCAGGCGCCGACATTCGCGACTATTGCAAAAATACCAGGCTTCGATGCCGCCAAGATCGCGCTGTTCCTGCTCGATCCGCATCCGAAGATGCCGGATATGGGATTATCGCGCACGGCCGCGGCCGATCTTGCGGCATATATCGCAACGCTCAAATGAAAATGCCGATGGCGGGCTTCGGCGACGCGCCGTCAAGGGCTAAACGGCATCACAGCACCGGGAAGGCGACCATGCGCAAACTCTCACTCGTTATCATGTTCCTGGGAGCATCCGGCATTATTACTTCCGCTGTCGCGCCGGCTTCGGCAGCGGCAACTTGCTCCAGCAGATACCGAACTTGTCTTCGCGTGTGCCCCCACGGCGAGCACTGCCGTCCGGGATGTGCTGAGGTCCGTTCAAACTGTGTCCGCAGCGGATGTTGGGACAGCATGATTGAGCACAGCTGCGGTTACATAAAACGCTGAAGGTTTACCGGGGAGGCCGGCGATTCCCTAACTCTCCGGCTCGGCGCTTATTGCCTGTTCTGTCCGTCGACCGGATGAGCCGGCCTGTTTTGATTTGCATCCAGCGTGACGATTCCACGCAAGAGCCGTCCCAGAAGATCGGCGCCGGTGATGATGCGTTTTTGGTGCCCCCAGACCAGGATCAGGTCGTTGTCGATGACGTCATCCTCGGGATGTTCCGCCTTCACCCTCAGTCGGCCGATCACGCCGCCCAATGGGGTGCGCATATCGGTGATGATGATCGGACGGTGCCAATAGATTTCCGGGTTGACCGAAGTCGCGCTGAACAGCGCATCGCGCAGAAAATGGTGGGCATCGAGCACGAAGGTCGGCCGATCCGAAGCGTCGACGATGATCACCCACTTTTTCGCGGAAGCGTTTAAACGTCGCAGGAACGGATCGTCGGGCGACCGTACAAATTTCGGCAGCACAGGCCGCTCGTTCGCGATAGGCAGCGTAATGATGCTGCGAGGGTCGATCAGCTCTCCCTCATCCGCTACGAGGATATCGTCGAGGTCGAGAAAGTTCAGCGCGCCCAGCGCCTCCAAATGGCTGACGTCCGCGCCGGCAGCGCCGGCGTGCCTGGTGATCAGTGCGCGAAAGTCGCGCTCTCGCAGGAAAGTGATGCCTTCCGGTCCGAGCCACCAATTGAGGACAGTCGCCGTCGGCTTCGCGATCGGAAAGAGCGCCACTTCGTATACTCTCAGCAGCGGGCTGAAACGCGCCGCCATGCGCAGCGCATGGCGCGAGAAATAGGCTTGCGGAAAAATCTCGCCGAACAGGGTGATGACGATCGTCGAGAAGGCAAACGCACCGATGCCGGCCAGGACGGAATCAGACAGCAGCGTCAGCAGCACGTTGACGGTGACATTGCCCCACAGCACCGTGGCCAGGGTGAGGTTCGAATCTTTGCGTAAAGCCAGCAATCCGGATGCATCGCGGTTGCCTCCCGCCGCCTCGACCTCCAGCCGCAGTTTGCTGATGCTGAAAATCGCCAGATTAAGACCCGAAAAAATGGCGGATTGAGAAATGCAAAGAGCAATGCCGAGCCAGACGAAGACGTTCGCCAGCGACAATGAGTCCCAAGCCAAGCCAGCCATCTAGCTCAACCCGAACCGTTGAATGAACCATGTCTTCACGAAATGCGTGAGCACGACATAGCTCATCAGGATGAGACAAAGCGCGATCCAATAGGCCGGCGGCAGCGGCACGAAGCCGAGAAAGCCGCCGAGGGAGGTGAACGGCAGCGCGATCCCGATCGCCGCGATGATGATGGTCGTGGTGATCAGCGCCGTAGAGGCGCGGCTTTCCAGAAACGGGATTTTGGCCGTGCGAATGATATGGATGATGAGCGTCTGGGTGAGCAGCGATTCGACGAACCAGCCGGTCTGGAACAGCGCGGCATTGTTCCATGCGTGAAAGCCGTAGAGCATCGTGAAATACGTCACGTAGTCGAAGATCGAGCTGATCGGGCCGATGAACAGCACGAATTTCGCGATATTGCCGATGTCCCAGCGCCGCGGCACCGCGAGATATTCGGCGTCGACATTGTCGGTCGGGATGGTGGTCTGCGAGAAATCGTAGAGCAGGTTGTTGGTGAGCACCTGGATCGCCGTCATCGGCAGGAACGGCAGGAAGACACTGGCGCCAAGCACGCTGAACATGTTGCCGAAATTGGAGCTGGCGCCCATCTTGATATATTTGGTGATGTTGCCGAACACCTTGCGGCCTTCGATGACGCCGTCGCCGAGCACGGCTAGGCTCTTCTCCAGCAAGATGATGTCGGCGGAATCCTTGGCGATGTCGACGGCGCTGTCCACCGATATGCCGACATCGGCGGCCTTGAGCGCCGGTCCGTCGTTGATGCCGTCGCCGAGAAAGCCGACGACATGGCCCTTGCGGTGCAGGGCATCGATGATGGCGGCTTTCTGCGCCGGCGAGACCTTGGCGAACACGACCGCTGTCTCGGCGAGGTCTGCCAATGCTTCCGGCGACAAATTCGCAATCTCGCTGCCGAGAACGATGCGGTCCACTGCCAGGCCGACTTCGCGGCAGATCTTGCGGGTGACGATGTCGTTGTCGCCGGTCAGGATCTTGACCTGCACGCCGCTTGCCTGCAGCGCGCCGATCGCCGCGGCGCAAGTCTCCTTCGGCGGGTCGAGAAAGGCGATGTAGCCGAGCAACGTGAGATCGGCCTCGTCGGCGACCGAATACGTGGTTTGCGTCGGCGGCATCTCCTTGTAGGCGACCGCGACGACGCGAAAGCCATCGGCGTTGAGTTTTGCCGTCGTCTCCTTCGCCGCGGCGAAGTGGCTTTCATCGAGCGGGCCGGTCTCGCCGTCGATCGCGTAGTGCTTGCAGGCCGCGAACACCTCTTCGACGGCGCCCTTGCAGATCAGGATATGAGCGCCGTCGTCGCGCTGCAGAACGACGGACATCCGCCGCCGCTCGAAATCGAACGGCATCTCGTCGATCTTCTGGTATCGGGTCTTGGCCTCGAGGCCGCCCTCGAGCTCGACATGCTTGAGAACGGCGACGTCGAGCAAATTCTTCAGTCCCGACTGGTGGAAACTGTTCAGATAGGCGTATTCGAGGACGCGATCGGAATCGGCGCCCGCGATATCGAGGTGGCGCTTGAGAATGATGCGATCCTGCGTGAGCGTGCCGGTCTTGTCCGTGCACAGCACGTTCATGGCGCCAAAATTCTGGATCGAGTTGAGGCGTTTGACGATGACCTTGCGGCGCGACATCGCGATCGCACCCTTGGCCAGATTGACCGTCACGATCATCGGCAGCATCTCGGGTGTGAGACCCACCGCCACGGCGACCGCGAACAAGAGCGCTTCGAGCCAATTGCCCTTGGTCAGGCCGTTGATCACGAACACCAGCGGCGCCATCACCACGATGAATCCGAGCATCAGCCAGGTAAACCGGGTGATGCCCTTGTCGAAGCTCGTGAGCACGCGCTGCTTGGCAATGGCGCTCGCCACCAGGCCGAAGGCGGTACGCGGGCCGGTGAGCACGACGACGCCGCAGCCGATGCCGCTGACGACGGCGCTGCCCATGAAGCAGATATTGGCAAGATCGAACGGCGTCTCCGCGGCGCCGGGATGGGCGGCGGCGACTTTCTCGAGCGGCATCGCCTCGCCGGTGAGCGTCGACTGATTGACGAAGAGGTCCTTCGCCGAGATCAGCCTGAGATCGGCCGGGATCATGTCGCCAGCCGACAACAGAACGATGTCGCCCGGCACCAGCTGCTCGATCGGCACGTCGATGTGGTCTTGGGCGTGGTCTTGCGCCTCGGCGCCGCCGCGACGGCGCACGGTCGCGGAGATCGAAACCATCCGCTGCAGCTTGTCGGCGGCGTTGTTGGAACGATGTTCCTGAATGAAGCTCAGCGAAATGCTTAAGATCACCATGACGGCGATCACGATCGCGGCGCGCTGATCGCCAAGGAAATAGGATGCCGTGGCGAGCGAGAGCAGAAGGGCGTTCAACGGATTGACCGAGCGCCCGATGAGCTCGCCGAGAATGGTATGGCGCGCCTGATGCGCGACTTGATTCAGTCCCGCCGAGCGCAGCCGCTCCTCGACCTGGTCGGAGGTGAGGCCGGCCGCGTCGCTGGCAAGCCGCGCCAGCGCCGCGTCGGGCGCAAGGCAGGCGATTTCGCCCAAAGCTTTTGCGCTCGCGGCCGACCCTTCGGGCGCGTTGTCCACCCGGCGCCCGCCGCGCGCAAGGGTGGGTGCTATCGGGCTGACCTTATTCACGCGATCGCCGCCTCGTTTCGTCGCTGGAATATCGTCAACGCGCATGTTCGCGTCGAATAAAGTCGAATTGCATTGATCAAGGTCAACTATGTCTGCGGCCGGACATTGATCCTGCTCCGCCTCCGGCTCTTAGCAGATTTGCCGCTTGTGCCGGCGAATATTTGTTTTGCGGGGGATAGCGGATATAGTGTGACTGGCCTTATGCGGACACGCGGTGGATTGCTGCGCTACGCGCGCGATGACGCGGTGAAAGGCTGATCCTCACCGCACCCTGTTGCCGACCACCGACAGTTGCGCGTAGCGCTCGGCGCCGCTCTCGCTGAGATCGCCGGTCACCGGCTTTTTCCATTCCATGCCGACGATGGCGCCAAGGCGGGCGCCGGAGATCATGTTGTCGGCGATCACGGCTGCACCGGCGCCGGACGCGACCGACACCGCGATGCCGTAGGCCGTGCCGCGCACCACATTGGCGTTGACGGTGACGTCGCGCAGATATTGGCCCCAGCCGGCGGCAATGCCGATGAAAGGCGCGTTCTCGATGACGTTGCCGCTCACCGCGGTGTCGGCCTCGACGCCGATGCCGATGCCAGCGCCGTCGTTCGGATCGGTGCCGGCGGGCCGGCGTGGAACCAGATTGCGAATGAGGTTGCCTTGCACCACGGCGAGCCGGCCGCTTTCGTTGAAATTGGTCACCGAGACGCCGACCGCGGCGCCGTCGACGATGTTGTTTGCGATCATTGCGCCTTCGAAGCCGAATTCGGCATAGAGCGCGACCTCGCCGATCGCGCTGCAGGTATTGCCGAGGATTTGCAGGTTGGACGCGGCATTGCCGCGCACCGCGGAGAATGCCGCGTTTTGAATGCGGTTGCCGCGCACCATGACGTTGTTGGCGCGGAACACGTTGATGGCGTTGCCGTACTGTCCGGAGCCGCCGGATCTGTTGGCGACGTTTTCAATCCGATTATCGACCACCAGCGTGCCGTCGTCGCCGGCCGTCGTGCGCCAGACCAGGATGCCGCCATTGCCGGCGCCGCGCACGGTGTTGCCGGCAATCCGCAGGCCGCGTGCGTCGGTCGAGAAAATAGCGATGTCGGCGGCGCTGATCGTGGTGCCGGTCAGTTCGCCGTCCATGGCTTCCAGTGCAATGCCGTTGCGGCCGGCGCCGACGATCTCGCAATCGGCGATGCGCAGCGCCCGGCCTTGCGCCAGATGGACGAGCCCGCGCCGCTCGGGCAGCGGGATGTTGGCGCCGTCGAGGATGAGGCCTGAGAGCGCGATGTTGTCGCTGCCGGTGGCCGACATCATCGAAGGGCCGCCGGCCATGACGATGCGCGTCAGTCCGGCGACGCCGGCGATGGCCGTGTGGGTCGGCAAATTCAGTGCGCCGGCGCGGTAAAAGCCCGCCGGAAGATGCAGGACCATGCCTGCGGCCGCGGCCTGGTCGATGGCGCGCTGCAGCGCCTTCGATTGATCGTCCGGCGCGTTCGGCCGCAGCCCAAACGCTGTGGCGTCGGTCGCTGATCGTGTGGACACATCGCGCGCCAATGCCGGTGCCGCAGCACCGGCGGTAGCGGCGCCGGCGAGGGTGGCAAACAGGCGGCGGCGGTCGAGGTTCATCGCAAAATCCCGTAAAGCGCGGCGCAACGCCTATCACATGGTGTGCCACTAAACCGTTTCAGTGCGGCACACGCGACGTTCTCGCGTTAACGGTTAACGGCGGCTTGCGGCGACGAGCGCGATGAGGATGGCTTCGGCGGGTTTGAGAAGTTGGGCGAGCGTCGGTGGTTGTCTCAAGTGCCGCCGCCGCCACGGCTTGGTGCCGACCGGCGGGATATGAACGAATTGCAGCAGCGGCCGGGTGCCGCGCACCTGTTCCAAGGCTCGCCAGTAAATGTAGTTGCATAGATAGCGGCCGGCATCGCGCGACAGCCGTGCCTTCGTTCCCGCCGCGCCGGCAAGGCGCGCGAACGGCGCATTGCCGGCGAGCGCCGCCGGTCCGCGAAGTTTTATGACACCGTGGCGCGGCCGGTAGCCGCCGGCATCGGGAAACAGCAGCGAGACGGCGTTGCGCGCCCGCGTCTCGATGCAAAGCTGATGCCGGCGCCCGGCGACGCCGAACATCAGCACGATGTCGGGTTTTTGCGCGAAGAGTTTCGGCAGATCGCGATCGACCGACGCATATGTCGTCGCGAACACGTGCACCGTGCGTTCGATCCCGGCCAAGGCCGGCCGCCGCCGGCGCGCCAGCGCCTTGGCCAACGCCGCGCTCGGATTGAATGGCGCGCCGGGGAACGGGCCGAAGCCGGTGATGAGGACGCGCATGGCGTCAGAGCTCAAGCATTTCGGCGATCTTCTCGACCGCCGTGGCCGGCGCCAGCCGCCCGGCCGCGACTTCGGCCTCGAGCTTTGGCAGCGCCGCCTTGAGCGCGCGGTCGGAGCGCAGCGGTGCGAACAGCCGCTCCTCCAGCATCGCCCACATCCATTTCACCTGCTGCTCGCCGCGGCGTGCCGCGAGTTCGCCCGATGCGGTGAGCTTTTTTCGATGATCGAGGATGTGGGTCCACAGCGCCTTAATGCCGTCGCCCTTGAGCGCCGAATAGGTGACGACCGGCGGCGACCAGTTCGCCGAAGCGGGCTTGAGGATATGCAGCGCCGCGCCGTATTCGGCGGCCGTCAGCTTGGCGCGCGGCAGGTTGTCGCCGTCGGCCTTGTTGATGGCGATCATGTCGGCGAGCTCGACGACGCCTTTCTTGAGGCCTTGCAATTCGTCGCCGCCGCCGGGCAGCACCAGCACCAGGAAAAAGTCGGTCATGTCGGCGACCGCGATCTCCGATTGCCCGACGCCCACGGTCTCGACCAGCACCACGTCGTAGCCGGCGGCCTCGCACAGCAGCATGGTCTCGCGGGTCTTGGCGGCGACGCCGCCAAGCGTGCCGGAAGCAGGCGAGGGGCGGATGAAGGCGTTGGCATCGGTGGCGAGCCGCGCCATGCGCGTCTTGTCGGCGAGGATCGAGCCGCCGGTGCGCCGCGACGACGGATCGACCGCCAGCACCGCGACCTTGTGGCCTTGCCGCGTCAGCATCGCGCCGAGCGCATCGATGGTGGTCGATTTGCCGACGCCGGGCGAGCCGGTGATGCCGACGCGCACCGCCTTGCCGGTCGCGCCGATGAGCGCCTGAGTGAGCGCGGCTGCGGTGCTGCGGTGATCGGCGCGCTTGCTCTCGATCAGCGTGATGGCGCGCGACAGCACGGTGCGGTCGCCGGAGCGGATGCCTTGCGCCAGACGTTCGACGTCAAAGGCGGGGGAGGAAGCCATGTTGTCTCTTCGGCGGGCCGGCGCGGCGCGTCAAGTCAATGCTCCATCAGCAATGCGAGCCCGCCGCCGGCACGGGGTTTTGCGGCGCTCGCGCGCGCCAAGGCCAGCACCGCTTCGCGACTGGCGACGCGGCAGGCGACGGTCGCCGCCTTCTCGCAGAATTTATTCTGCGTCGCCGCGTCGGCATCGCTCTCGTCGACCGC
>Ga0116225_1003276_pt1 | contig 10469 bp, 5 predicted proteins | sample Sb_taG_8_FD_88968 | JGI IMG/M metagenome (GOLD analysis project Ga0116225, IMG submission 88968) | Peat soil microbial communities from Weissenstadt, Germany - Sb_50d_c_BC metaG | ecosystem: Environmental > Terrestrial > Soil > Wetlands > Peat | place: Germany: Weissenstadt | collected 2010-09-21 | reverse complement strand
TCCCGACGAGGAAGCACATCCGCAGTGTCGGCGTCCAGTTGAGAATGGAACCATCGCGAGGCGTGGAACATGTGGAAAGGCTTGGCCCGCCAACGCCCAGACATCAGTTCTTCTCTGAGGACGGCAAATCGCTCGTCCAGGTGGGAGAGAACCTGCTCGTGGTCAATCAGCTTCCCCCATACTACGGCTGGGGAAAATTCGAGCCGCTTGTGACCGAGTGTTTCGAGGTCTATTGTAAGCTTGCGAAACCCCTCCGCGTGGCCCGGAGCGCGCTTCACTACATCGACAAGGTGGACGTTCCCAAACCAGAATTCCGTTTAGAGGACTACTTCAACCTGTATCCGATTCTCCCCGGGTCGGACCCTGTGACGAACTTGGCGATGGCTTTTGAGCTTCGCGGGGCCGGTGAAGGCGACATCATGGCTGCGGCATTCCGGCAACATTCCTCGGCGAACCCCGAGGGAACATCGTTCCTCCTCCAATTCGACTACGTGGCCACGAAGCCGATGGAGCCATCTCTGGAGATTGTAGGTAAGTGGTTGGAAACCGCTCACGAGTTCACAAGCCGCTATTTCCGAGGTACGATTACCGAGGAGTGCGAAAAGCTCTTCCATCAAGGGGATTGACGGGATGCCTACCATCAGTCAGCCGAGATCCGCTGTGATTCGAGGCCGAAAGCATGCGGTTTCACCACCGGCAGTGGTTCGACGTGCTTCCGAATTCGATCCTTGGGAAGGCGCCCGTGAGGTTGTGGCCAAATTGGCGTCCGACCACAGCCGTGAAGACCTGATGGCCGTCGCGAGATTACTTTGCGAACATACATATGAATACGGTATTGCAGTGCCCATCGCTATAGTCAGAATCTCTCCGCCTTCTCACAATAGCTATCCACTTCGTCGCCCCTATTTTGTCATCGTGAATCGGGAATCGGACGAGGTGGTGGCAGAGATCCGGGAGGTGAGTCCTATCGTTTCCCTTCGAGGACGTGGCGCGGACGTGGACTCCGCCCTCGACGACCTGGCTCGCGTCTTTGACCTCATCGTCCGCGAGAACCATTTCATTCCGCCGCACGTGCGAAAGCCAGAGAACGACCGCATTGATGCGATTCTCAACCACATGGTGGACTGGGAAAGGTATGAGGAAGAGAACCCGCTGGTGCAGCCGATGTGGGGCCGGATCCGGGCGCGGCGTCGGGACGGGTCGTTGCGGATTCACTGGATCACTGGTCCGAATGAGGCTCGGGATACGGAAGCGCTCTTACCCAGCCGGGATGTTCCCTCCTCACTGGGCGAGATGGAAGTGGGCCGGTGGTTCTACGGCACGGCGAGGTGTTATCCCGATCGCGTCGAATGGATCGAGCAACCTGACATCGTCCCCGATCCGAACGACCCCGAGGCCCGGCGCGCCGCCTGGGACAGCATCCCCAAGGTGCCGGCCGACCAGCCAGGTTGCTGGCCAATGAAACAGTCGTGAGTCAACGCTTGGGATCGGGCGGGCTATGGCCATCAGCGTGTATTGTCTCGATGTCGGGCAGGGCCAATGCATCGCCTTGATGGGCCCGTCGCCGGAGGGATACCAGGCGGCCTTGATCGACGTCGGCGTGGCTGGGAGGCGGCTGGACGCCTGGCTCAAACGCGTCGGGGTCCGGCGGGTTCCGCTCGTTGTCCTGATCCACAACCACGACGACCACATCAAAGGGCTCGCACCTCTGGTCGAGGCATTCGCCAAGCAGGTTGGCGACGTGCGATTCGTCATCGACCAGCCTCCCGAGCAACTCCCCTTCTGGACGCCCATCCAGGAATGGCGGGCCGCGGGGAAGATCCGCTCGGCCGATGTGGTCTATCCGCCGGATACGTTCCAGCCCAGCCGAGGACTGCCCCTGCTGGAACAGGGCTTGGGCGGATTCCAGTTGTACTGCATCTACCCGACGGTCTTCGAGGCCGAGGCGGTCGCCAGCGAGGCCCCGCTGCTCGGGACTCATCCGGGTCGCAACGTGAACGCCGTGAGTGCCATCATGCGACTGGCCAGGGCCGGTGAGCCTGATCGGACTACCGCCCTCTTCGGCGGCGACTTGACCTTCCGCGGCTGGAGACGCCTCGATGAGAAGGGTTACGATCTGTCCGCTGAGTTGCTCGTCGTCCCACACCACGGTTCGAGCTTTGGTGCCAGCAAAGCTTTCGGTCCCGAGCACCTTGCCCGGGCGGTCGAGCCCCGATACGCTCTTTTCTCCGTCGGCACCGATAATTCCTTCGAGCATCCCCGCAGGGAGGTCGTGCGGGCCTTCCGGGATGTCCGCTCGACGGTGATCTGTACCCAGATCACCGACCGTTGCGTGGATCGGCCCGAGGCGCTACCTGGTCGAACCGTGCGGACACCGGCCCCGGCCGAACCGAACCTTGTCTCAACAGGCGTCCCCTGCGCCGGGACGGTCGTGATCACCGTACCAGACGTCGGCCCGCTACGAGTGATGCGACTTACCGAGCACCAGGACGCTGTGGATCGCCTACCCCGAGCCGTAGACCGCCCCATGTGTCGTCCTTGAAAGGTGGATCGCTTGATGGCCAAGCCCAAGCTGCTGATCGAACAATGGCTCCCCATCGAGGCGATCGGTGCCGAGTGCATGCGGGAACGGGGAGCGTCGTCGGCATTGCCGCCGCTCTACTTCCTTCATGTCTGGTGGGCACGTCGTCCATTGACGGTGAGCCGGGCGGCAATCCTGGCGAGTTTGTTGCCTGCGTATCCTTCGGACGAAGACCCGGATGCCCGTGCTTGGCCGGATCGGTTCCGATCGTTGTTCCCCAGCTTCGACAGCTACAAGGCGTGGTTCATCCGGCTGATCGGCATCCTCGGTGATCCGGTCGCCGGAAGAAAGCTGATCGAGTGGGCGAAGAAGGAGAACAAGAAGCTCAACTTCAACCCCTACGGCTACGCTCGGGCATTTACGATCAACCCAAACGAGGAGCAACTGGAGCAGCTTTACGACCTGCTCGAATGGACCTGGGGCAGACGGGAGATCACGTTCTGTGATCCCATGTCGGGAGGCGGGTCCATTCCATTCGAGGCACTGCGCTATGGACTTACCGTTCACGCCAACGAACTGAACCCAGTGGCGAGCGTTATTCTCAAAGCGACCCTCGACTATCCCGCCCGGTTTGGGCCATCCGTGGTTCAGGATCTTCGCAAGTACGGACGCCTATTAGCAGAGAGCGTTCGCAAACGCCTAGAGGGCTATTTCCCACTGTCGGAACCCAACGAGAATGTTTTCGCATACATCTGGGCTCGAACCATCTTATGTCCCGAAACGGGCAAGGTTGTGCCTCTGTCTCCTAACTGGTGGCTCAAGAAAGGTACCAACCCTGTGGCGGTCCAAGTTATTGCCAATCCCGGAGAAGATCGTTGTCGCTTCGAGATTGTGCGGGGTGCAGCCGCCTGCAAGAGAGTCGCTCCCGACAAAGGTACCGTGAGGCGTGGAACGGGAATCAGTCCGTGGACGGGTGCGACTATCGATGGCGACTTCATCAAGGCGGAAGCCCAATCTGGCCGGATGAGCGGACAGATCTATGCAATTGCCAACAAAAATTCAGGTGATTTCTCGTTCCGTCCCCCAAACGAGGAGGATGATAAGGCGGCCCAGCAAGCAATCAAAGATCTCAAGACTCGATGGTCTTCGTTCGCTGCACAGGGTTTAATCCCAGAGGAGCCTCGAAAGGAAGGTCGTGCAGACTGGGCTTGTGAAATATATGGGATGAAGACATGGGCAGATGCTTACTCTGAGAGACAACTTCTCTCACATTTGACAATTGCAGAAGAACTACGGAGGCTCGAACAGACCGTGAGGAGCGAGATCGAACGAGACAGAGCAGATTGCGTCCTCACGCTATTAGGACTGGCTTTCGATAAAGGAGCGGATCGGAACTCCAACATGGCTCGTTGGATTCCGCAAAGGTGCGTTCTTGCTAACACTTTTGATCGTCATGATTTCGCACTAAAGTGGAGCTTTGGGGAATTTGATGCCGCACGAAACATGGTCTCGTGGTCGGTCGATCAGATCGCTGACAGCATACTCGGGATCTGCAAACTACTCACCACCAACGAGACGCCGCTCCTTTCGGAGAGCGGCAGAAAACCGGCACAATTATATACTGGCCCAGCACAACAACTTCGTTCGTTGTCCGACAATTCGATCGACTGCATATGCGTTGATCCACCCTACTACGACAATGTTCAGTATGCGGAGTGTAGCGATTTCTTCTACGTCTGGATGAAAAGGACCGTTGGTCACATACACCAGTTTAATGGATTTGTTGATGAATTGGCTCCAAAGGATGACGAAGCTGTTGCGAACTTCGCCCGCTTCAAGGATTCCGGTAGGAAGAGGAAGGAACTAGCCTCTAAGGACTACGAGCTTAAGATGCTAGCTTGCTTCCGTGAGATGAACCGTGTGTTACGAGCGAGTGGCTCTCTCACAATCATGTTCACGCATAAGGAAGTAGATGCGTGGGACAAGCTCGGAACTGCACTGATCTCGTCTGGCTTCGTGATCGACTCTTCATGGCCCATACACACCGAGTTCGATAACAGCCTCCACCAAGCCAAGAAGAACGCTGCCGCCAGCACCATCCTCCTCGTTTGCCGGAAGAGGGAAGCTGTGAGCGAATCCGCCTGGTGGGACGACCTCAAGGGCCATGTGAAGGAAACCGCTCGTGAGACGGCCCAGCGGTTTGAGAAGGAGGGCATTCGGGGCGTCGATCTCTACATCAGCACGTTCGGCCCAGTCCTCTCGATCATCTCTGAACGCTGGCCGGTCCTGACCAGCAACACCGACTCCAAGACCGGCGACCCCATCCCGCTCCAGCCCAGCGAAGCCCTCGACCTTGCCCGGCATGAAGTCATCAACCTGCGAAAGCAGGGGCTTCTGCTCGGTCGATCCGTCGAGTTCGACCCCGTGACCGACTGGTATCTGATGGCGTGGGACGCCTTCCGTGCCCAGGAGTTTCCCGCCGACGAGGCCCGCAAGCTGGCTCTTGCGCTGGGGTTGGACCTGGAGGCAAACCTCGTTCGTGACAAGCGGCTCATCACCAGGAAGGGGAAGAACGTCACGATCGCCCTCCCGTCTGCCCGGCGCAAGAAGGGCATGGTGGACCCCGAATCCGAAGAGTTCCCCCACCTTATCGACGCCTTGCACACGGCGATGATGGTCTACGAGGAGGACGGCTCGAAGGCGTGCCAGGTCTTCATCGACCGCCACGGCTTGCGGAACGACAGCCGGATCAAGGCACTTGTCCAAGCGGCCATGCAGGCGATCCCGACCACCCGTGACAAAGGCGACAAGTTCCTGCGTCCCGAGATGACGACCCTGGACGCCCTGCGTCTCCTCGTGTGGGAGGACTTGCCTGCCCCGCCCGAGGAGGATGTGCCCAAGATCGATACCCAGATGGTTATGTTCGGTAAGCCCTCCGACGACCAGGCGGCCGACGAGACCGACGAGGATCTCGCCGAAGATGCCGAGGACGATGAGTCGGAGGAGGAATAAGGTGAGTGCAAGAACTCAACCAAGGCGTATAGGGAATCGTCGTGCGAGTTGCGAAGCTCGTATGATGGCCGCGTCGCTGGTTGCCCTCAAAGCAATCCATCCGCAGGAGACCTCCAACGGAGATCAATGAGCCATGACGCGTTTATCCACAGAACTACAAGAACGGGCCGACACTTTGTCAGCTCAGTTAAGTAGCGCTTCGCCCACTTCCGTGGCGATCCAAGTAATCGGCGGGATCGGGCTTGGTAAGACAACCTTTCTGCACGGCTTGAGCGAGCGATTGGCCAAAAAAGGGCTTCGGCCCATCCATGTATCTCCGCCCCTTCGTGCGGAAGATACGGGACCAGCGATCATCGTTCAGATCGGCGATGGGTTGAGGGCGCATGGGCTGGCCAATGGGGAAAGCGATCAACTGCGTGATCCCGCGATCGGTCTCGAAAAAAAATTAGCGACTCTGAAGAAAAGGCTCGAACGAAAAGACAGTGAAGTCGTTTTACTTTGCGACGAGCCACGAGAGTGGGAACGCACCGAGACGGAAAACTCGGACGATCACTACACCCAACGCCGAAAACAGCGCGTTCTCGATGCTGTGATGAATCTTTCCTGCCGCCGCGTCTTCGCCGGGAATTTACCTCAGAGCTCTCAGCCGAAAAGTGTGAAGGCTTATGTATTGCCTTTTGACAGCGTTCGTTTCGGCGACCAGGTCATGGGCAGTCTCGAGGACGTCGCACAGGCCTTAAGAGTTCGACTGAACGCAAGACTGGCAAGGGCCACGTCGCTGGAACGAAGGCTGTTGGCAGCCTTCGCCAAAGCTGCGTCCGTTGACGATGCGGTCTCTGCTAACGCGGAGTGGCCGGATTGCTGGATGCTGGCGAGGCGCCTGGCGAATGCCGTTTCAGCCCATTCCACGCTGGCCCCCTTGCGCGAAATCTGGGCCCGGCTGGCACTCTTTCGAGGTGCGATGGACGCGGACTTGTTGAGACAACTTGGAGTCGATCAACTTGAACCCGAGGCCAAGGTGATCCTTGACGACGGTCTTCTGCAGCCGAGCAACGGTGGCTTCTTGATGCATGACGTGCTGAAGCGATTGCCCAGGGAACTGGGCTGGCACTCGCGGCCCCTCCGCCAGTCGGCGCACGAACAATTCGCGGACTATTTCGCGCAGCGATGCCGTACTAGAGGGGAAACTTCGGGCTATGCAATGGTGGACGTGCTCGAGGGGTTCCATCACGCGGCGAGCGCGGGAAGGCAGTCCGCGCCTCGAGACTTCGCACCTTTCTTCGTAGAGCAACTCCACACGCTGGGGAGGGTTCTCTCAAAGCAGTATGGGAATCACGAAGCGGCGATCCAGGTCTTCGAGCAGGCGATCCGCCTCGACGATCAAGATGACTACGCTCATCACTACGTCGCGTACAACGTCGACTGGCTGGCCCTGGATGAAGATCGAGCGGATTGCGAGTACAAGAGGGCGGTCGAGCTCAACAAGGAACATCCGTGGTGGTGGTCTCGAAGGATCAATTTCCTGATCACGACGGGGCGTTTGAACGAGGCCAGACAGAACTGGAGCGACGCGAAGGGCGCGTTGGGTCTGTTCTTGGCTGAAGACTCGGGTTACGTCTATCGGGAGCTACATCTCTGGGTGGCACGTCTGTTGCTCCATCGTGGGCAGCTCGATTTCGCGGACCTGGTCCTCGCCTCGGTACCGGAGCCGATTCGACGGCGAGACACGCAATTTCAAGCATTGGGCCGGCTCTATGAGACGCTTCGTGAAGCCGAGCGGGGCCGTGGGGTGTTCCCGTGGTCGGTTCCACCCGATCGATGGTGGCATACGTTCCCGAATCTGAGCTTTCCCCCAGAGGTAAACGGCGAGCCGCTGATGCAATGGAATCCAGCTCGGGTTGAGGACGTCGATGAAGAGAGTGTGTGGATGATCGTGGGAAGCAAGGCTGGAGACGAGCCCCCGACTTACGGGCACGTCGCGATTCCGCGATCTCGGTTTGACGAGGCGTCCCTGGATGTGAAGTCTCAGGAAATCGAGCCCGACCGATTCCTGGAACTTGCCTTCTACGGGGCGCGGGGGGAGCTTCGAATTCGCTGCCATCCGGTCGAGATCGCAATGGACGGAGAATTGCCAGGCTTCGATCCCCCAAATCCGCGACGTTACCTGAAGCAGAACCTTCCAACATCATGATGCCGGACAAGCTTGATCCAGATCGGCTCTATCTATTCGTATTCGGCCCCGGCCTCGGGGAGAGCATCATTCTACGTGTTCCGCCGAGCGACTGGATTGTAGTAGACAGTTGCCGAATCGCAGATCGAGCAGCCGCACGACACATTCTTTCCCGTTATGGGGGTGAACTGTCGTGCGTTGTTCTGACGCATCCACACAGGGACCACTATCGCAAGTTCTCCCAGGTGCTCGCAGAGGGTGATTGGTCGGTCATCGGGTGCAGTGATCTGGAGCTGGGTGACGACTGGAGCACGACCTCGGAGAATCAACTTGCAAATGAACTGGAACAAATCCACGCAGAAATAAAAAGGCACTGGAAACGGAGGCCGGACTGCCGGTGGTGGACGTGGCAGGACACCTTTCGGCATATTGGACAAGCCAAGCTGACCGCCCTCCATCCTGCTGAGTCGTTCGCCAGAGAGAATCCGGAAGCTGAGAAGAATCACCTCTCGACGGCGATTCTGTTGGAATGGCGCGGGCTCAAGGTGCTTCTGGGTGCAGACGTCGAGAACCCTCACTGGGAGACGATCTGCGAGAGGTTTCCCGCGCTCGCACAGCACGTGGCGATGAAGATTGCCCATCATGCCTCGGAGAACGGAGTCTATGATCCCCTTTTGGCTGCGGATGGAGGGCGGTTCTGGGTCGCCACTCCTTATAACTTGAAGGACGGTTTGCCTCAGTTCGGAGAGCGAGACGGTCCACGTCGACTTCTTCAGGGTCAGCCAGAGTTCTACTTGACGGGTCTGCCGAGAGCCCACGACCGCCAGATGGACGCACCCTGCGAGGCGACGTTTCGCGAACTCCAAGAGGGAATGCGGCCTCGTGCAGTCCCTTTTACATTGCCGGGCGGTCTGACGGGAGCCATGGCACCGTCTCGATCGGACGTCTGCTGCTACGTCATTGCAGCCATAACCCCTGACGGAACATGTGAAGTTGTTTCGTGCGGTCCTGGCTCAGTGCGCGTCCGGAGATGACGGCTCCTGCATGATGCCTTTGGCTGGAGAATTGGAATGGATGCAAGCGAAGTCTCATGTCCAATCTGCGGGAACTGAATCTGAATATCGCTTACGGGCCGAGTGATGACCGGCTACGTGACTTCTTCATCCCGGCCCTCGCCGCTTCGATCCGCTACGACCGCTCCGCAGGCTACTTCTCCAGCACCATGCTCGCCGTGGCGGCGGCGGGCGTGACCCGACTCATCGGCAACGGCGGCAAGATGCGGCTGCTGTGCGGGGCGCAACTCTCCGAAGAGGATGTCGAAGCCATCCGCAAGGGGCACGCCGACCTGGAAGCCACGCTCGCCGTGAACATGATCAAGATGTACCGGGCGATCCCGGAGAGCACGTTCGTCAAAAAGCGTCTCGAAGCCCTGGCCTGGCTGGTCGGCTCCGGGCAAATGGAGATCAAGGTCGTCCTGCCCACCGACAGGGACGGGCACCCCTTGCCCGCCTCGCAGACCGAGAGCTACTACCATCCGAAGGAGGGGCTGTTCACCGACGCCGAGGGGAATCAGGTCGGCTTCTCGGGCAGCGTGAACGAATCGGCCACCGCCTTGGAGGACAACTACGAGTCCTTCATGGTCTTCAACTCGTGGGACTCCAGCCCCGCCCACCTGAAGCAGATCCAGATCAAGTTCGACAAGCTCTGGGAGGGACGTGAGAAGGACTGGATCGCCATCCCGGTGCCCGAGGCGGTCAAGCTAGAGTTACTGAAATACCGCGCCTCGAAACCTCCCGTGCGTGATGTTGGTGAGCCTAAGCCCGAGGACGAACAACTGCCGATCAAACCGCACATCGACGTTGCCCAGAAGGAGCGGATCGTCTTCCAGTTCCTTCGGGATGCGCCCCACCTCCTGAACGCCCATCGGCTCGGCGTGGCGACCAGCACCGTCCAGCCCTGGCCCCACCAGATCCGGGTGGGCGACGCCATCGTCGAACGGTTCCCGCACTCGTTCATGCTCTGCGATGAGGTGGGTCTGGGCAAAACGGTGGAGGCGGGTATGGCGATCCGCCAGTTGGTCCTCTCCGGCCGGGTTCAGCGGGCACTGATCCTCGTCCCGAAGAGCGTCCTGATTCAGTGGCAGGAAGAGTTATATGAGAAGTTCGTCCTGAACATCCCCCGCTACGACGGCAGCAGCTTCTATGACGTGTTCAGCAGGGAACTCAAAGTGCCCAGCGGGACGAACCCGTGGGACGCCCACCCGGTCTTCCTGGCGTCGAGCCACTTAGCAAAGCGGCGGGAGCGGCAGGAACAGTTGATCGAGGCCCAGCCGTGGCACTTGATCGTGGTCGATGAGGCCCACCATGCCCGCCGCAAGGACTTCCTGAACCGGGAGCAATACCGCCCCAACCGCCTGCTTGAACTGCTCCAGGGCACGAACGCCAAGCCCGGCTTGCGGGACCGGACCAAGTGTCTGCTGCTCCTGACGGCGACCCCCATGCAGATCGACCCCATCGAGGTCTGGGATCTCCTCAAACTACTGGGCATGGGGGGTCGCTGGGGTGCCGGGGAGGAGAACTTCACCCGCTACTTCGAGCAGTTCCGGCTGCCGTTCGCCGATGTGGATTGGCCCTTCATGCTCGCCATGCAGCGGGACTTCTTCGCAACGGGCGGTCAGTGGGACGAGCGTTTCTGCGAGGAGTCGGAACGGACACTCGGGCCGGTCGTCTGGGACCAGATCAAGAACCTCCCGTGGTCGTCCAACTC
>Ga0116225_1003275_pt1 | contig 10470 bp, 11 predicted proteins | sample Sb_taG_8_FD_88968 | JGI IMG/M metagenome (GOLD analysis project Ga0116225, IMG submission 88968) | Peat soil microbial communities from Weissenstadt, Germany - Sb_50d_c_BC metaG | ecosystem: Environmental > Terrestrial > Soil > Wetlands > Peat | place: Germany: Weissenstadt | collected 2010-09-21 | reverse complement strand
GCTCTTGCGCAGATGATCGGCGAAGAAGGCGTCGAGAGGCGTCACCCCGGCGCGGGCGTCAATCAGGAACAACACCACATCGGCGGAGCCGATGGCCCGCTCGGTCTGGTCGCGCATGCGGCCTTCGATCGAGTTATCGGTGGCGTCTTCCAAACCGGCTGTGTCGATCACCGTGAAGACCATGTTGGAGATCCCGCCATCGCCTTCGCGGCGATCGCGGGTGACGCCCGGCTTATCGTGAACGATAGCCAGCCGCCGACCGACCAGACGGTTGAACAGGGTGGACTTGCCCACATTGGGGCGTCCGATAATGGCAACCTTGAAACTCATTCTTTTCGCGCCGCCTGCCGCCTTAGCGATAGGCGACAAGCTCCCCTTCGTCGGTGACGAAAATCAATGTGTCATCGGCGATGATCGGGGCGATGCGAACGCCATCCGGCAGTTCCTCCCGCCCAATCACTTCACCGGTATAAGGCGAAACCGCCCATGCCTCGCCTTCCGACGACGCCACGATCAAACGATCGGAGGCCAGCACCGGACCGCTCCACACGATGCGGCCCTTTTTGTCTTCCTCGTTGCTCCACTCCTGCAACGGCGTGACCCAACGAACACGGCCAGTCTTGGCTTCGATGCAAACCAGTTCGGGCGTGTTGGTGACCAGATACAGATAATCTCCGGCAATCCAAGGAGTCTGCGTCGAACCGACCTCGCGGTCCCACAAGCGGCGGCCGGTGCGCAAATCGATGGCGGCCAGCACGTCGCTGTTGCCGGCGGCATAGACCTTGCCGCGATCGATCACCGGCAGTCCATGGATGTCGGTCAGCGTCGTCACCTGATCGGTGCGTTTCATCGCCGTGATGGCTTCGCTCCACAGCGTGGTGCCGTTCTCAATTCTCAACGCGAAGAGCTCGCCCGAGCTATAGGGCACCACCACCACGTTGCCGTCCACTGCCGGACTGGTCCCGCCCAACAGGCTGGCCAGTTCGTTGATGCCGTTATGGTGCCACAACACATGGCCGTCCTCGGCGGACAACGCCTGGGTTTCATTTTCAACGGTGATCACCAGCACGCGACCGCCGCGCACCGTCGGCGCACCGCGCACCGGGGCCGGAGTCGGCTGGCGCCACAGAGTCTTGCCGGTGTTCGGATCGATGGCGACCACCTGGGCAAAGCCGGTGGTGGCGTACAGATGGCCTTCGTCGAAGGCCAAACCACCGCCATAGCTGCCGCCATCGGCGTCGTCGGGGGTCAGATCGAGATGCCACAGGCGACGCCCGCGCTTGATGTCGAAGGCTGACACCACCGCCTTGGCATCCATGGTGAACACCTTGCCGTCGGCGACGATCGGCTGCGACACCAAGGCGCGGCGCGTGTTGCCGCCAGCGCCGATGTCTGAACTCCACACCTTTTTCAGGTTATCGCCCAAATGCAGATGGTACATCGCATGCGGCGTGTATCCGCCAGCCTGCGGCCATTCGGGAACGTTTTCCGGGGCCGGAAGGATAACCTCCTCCTTACTCGCCCCCTCATCGGCATCCAGGGTCTTGGAATGGGCGAGGATACTGACGCGCTTGCCCGGCAGAGGCGGCGCTGCGTTCTCACCCAGCCATGTGTCGCCACAGGCTGCCAGCATGCCACAAACGGCGACGATCAGTGTCAGGCGGCGCATGGCGAAGCGACCCATCAGCCTTTGGCCTTGTCGGGAACGGAAGGTTGCTGCGGGCCAAGCACGGCCAGCATTTCGGCGGCGCGGGCGCGCACGCCCTGGGGCGCCGTGGCATCGTCGGCCAATTGCTTGTAAAGGTCGGTGGCGCGCTTGGCGTCACCCTTCTTCTGAGCCACCATGGCCAGGATTTCGGTGGCTTCGATGCGCCACGGATTGCCAGCCGAGGTCAGATTGCCCAGGCGCTTTTCCAACTGCGCCGGATCGCCGGTTTCCACTTCCAGCAACGCGCCCTTGATCACCGCCAGATCGCGGTAGATGGCGCTGTTCCCGGTCGAGGCGGCGATTTGGTCATAGGCGGTAGCGGCGGCAGCGGTGTCGCCGGCTTGCGCCAACAGCTCGGCGCGGCGCATGGCGGCGGCCAGACCATAGCCGGTGTGGCTGTCGGCGGCCAGTTTGGCCAGAGCCGCCTCGGCGTCGCCGGTCTTGCCCGCCACAGCCAGAGCCTGAGCGGCGCCGAACTGTGCAGCCTCCTGCTGACGCAGCTTGATCTGCCACGACGACCAGCCCTCATAGCCGGCCACCAGAAGGACAATGGCGATGGCCACGGAGATGGCATGAACGCCATAGCGCGCCCACAGCTTCTGGTACTGCTCGTGGCGCAGCTCTTCATCGACCTCCTGAATAAGGAGATCACCTGCGCGGTCGTTATCGCTGGCGCTCACCGGGTCCACTCTCTCTTTGAATACGGAAGGACGGTCAACATAGCGCCCGCCGACGCCCAAGGCAAATGCGGCTTGCACCGATCCGACAGGCTTCGTCTCAGTCGCGCCACTTGATCGAGCACCCCATGCTGGGAACCTGCTCGGCGGGACCGTGGCCCGTGGCGACAACCTGGCGCATCGCCTCGGCCAATTCGCGCCGGACACCCGGTTCCGCCTGCTTGCGCGAGGCATCCAGGCGACCGCGATATTGTAGCCCCAAGGCAGCGTCGAAGCCGAAGAAATCCGGGGTACACACCGCCCCATAAGCGCGCGCCACCTGCTGGCTGGGGTCGATCAGATAGGGAAAGCCGAAGCGGTGGCGGGCGGCGAAGGCTTTCATCCGCTCGAAATCATCTTCGGGATAGGCGACGGTGTCGTTGCTCATGATCGCCACCGCGCCAACCCCCAGGCCGCGCAGTTCGGCGACGTCGGCGACGATGCGATCGATCACGCCTTGCACATAGGGGCAGTGATTGCACAGGAACATCACCAACAGACCGTGCGGGCCGCGCAGTTCGTCGCGGCTCCAGGCGCGCCCGTCGATGCCGTCGAGACGAAAGTCGGGAGCAGGCCAGCCGAAATCACAAATTGGAGTTTCCACGGCCATTTAGCGCCTCCGTTGACTCTCTCTTAACCGGAGCTGGAGTATAAAGTCACGTTGAAGGAATGTCCTGGGGGAAACAGATCATGCGCCAAGTCCTGATAGCCTGCCTTGCGGCTAGCATGCTCGGCGCCTGCACCGGCCTCGCCACCTCCACCCCGACTCCCACCCCAGCCGTGGGCTTCCTGCTGCTCGACGGCGTCAGCATCATCAACACCAAGAAAACCATCGACGATCATGTGGTGTCCTGGGTCACGGGGCAGGATTGTTCGACCGTGCGAGCCTCGCGCGGCGAGGCCTATTGCGAGGAAACGCCCAAGCCCGGCCCAATGGTGGTGCAGAACTCCTATTGCTATAAGAGCCTGGGCAGCGTGACCTGCTATACCCAGCCGGTGGCCACCGATGCCGCCCGCCTCTATGGCGTCCGCACCGAAGATGTTCCGGTCAACGCCCCCCACTGACCTCAGCGCCGCTTAAAGCTCTCTGAATTCGCCGGTATCTTCGTCCAGCGCCAGCAGCAACCCCGCCTCGATATCGAAATACCACCCATGCAGGGTCAGCGTGCCAGCGCGGATGCGTTCACGGATCCACGGGAAGCCACGCAGATTGGCCAAGGAGTCCTTGAGCGTCTCGCGCTCGCAGATACGGCGCAGTTCGTCGGGATCGTCCTCGCCGGCCAGATTGATGGCGCGTTCCAGCGCCGGTTGGGCGATACGCATCCATGGGCCAAAGAAATCGCCTTCATGCGCCCCCAGCAGCGCGCGGATGCCGCCGCAGCGGGAATGCCCCATGATGATGAGATCGGGAACGCCCAACCCGCGCACGGCAAATTCGATGGCCGAACTGGTGCCGTGATAGGAATCGTCGGGCGAAAACGGCGGAACAAGATTGGCAACGTTGCGCAGACTGAAGATTTCGCCTGGGCCGGCGCTGAAAATCAGCCCGGGATCGACCCGCGAATCGCAACATGAGATCACCATGGCCTTAGGCGACTGCCCTTGAGCCAACTGGTCGAACATCGCGCGGTTCGTCTGGAAATAGGTTTCCCGGAAGTTCCGGTAACCTTCGATCAAGCTTTGCATGGCTTCCTCGCCGAAAAGTCCGCAAGAATATTGCGTATACGCGGGATTTGCCTAGACGGCAACCCGCCCGCCAATCTTTCTCTACCAGTTCGGGGGCAGTGTTGGCGAGTCCGAGCCGACAGTAGCATTGTTGCCAGCCATCGGTTAGCGTTGCCTCCCCGGTCCAGCAAGGGCACCACCGTGAACGACGTCCCCATCGACTCCGCCCACCAAAGATGGCCGTGGCTGCGCCTGCTGCGGCCGGCGCAGTGGGTGAAAAACGCCTTCGTCCTGGCACCGCTGCTGTTAACCCCCAAATCCCTGACGCTGGCCAATGCCGCCCATGTCGGGGCCGGAGCCTTGTGCTTCTGCGCCGTCGCCAGCGCCGTCTATATCGTCAACGACGCCACCGACCGCGAGGCCGACCGCCTACACCCGCTCAAGCGCCGCCGTCCCTTGGCGGCGAATCAGCTGTCTGTGGCGGCTGCACTGGCTTTGGCGGCGTTGCTGGCCCTTGCCGGACTGGGCGCGGGCGCGTGGCTGTCGCCCCCCTTCGCCATGGTCCTGGGCGGCTATCTGGCACTCAGCGGCGCCTATAGCCTGGGGCTGAAAAACATCGCCATTCTCGATGTAATGATCATCGCCATCGGCTTTGTCCTGCGGGTCGAAGCCGGGGGGATTCTGGCCGATATCAAGCTGTCGGTATGGCTGAAACTATGCAGCGGTTTGCTCGCTTTGTTCCTGGCCATCGCCAAGCGGCGCGACGACGTCATCCGCAAATTGGGGCACGACCACCGGGCCTCGTTGGGCGGATACAATCGCCGATTTCTCGACACAGCCATGACGCTGGTGCTGGGCTCGCTGCTGGTATCGTATACGACCTACACCGCCGACGCGACGGTGATCGCGCGGCTGGGCTGCGAGAACCTCTATATCACCGTGCCCTTTGTGCTGGCAGGCTGTCTGCGCTATCTGCAAATCACCGTGGTCGAGGAACGCTCGGGTGCTCCCACCGAGATCGTGCGGAGCGACCGCTTCCTGATCCTGACCATTCTCGGCTGGATCGCCACCTTCGGAGGCTTGATCTATTGGTGACCTGGAAAACCACCACCCTGTCGAGCTGGGGCCGCGCCCAAGCCGAGGTGGCCGCCGCCCGCCCCGAACGCATCGGCGAGGCGCTCGACATCCTGGCCGAGCCGCTCGACGGCGGCTTGCTGGCGCATGGGGCCGGGCGCAGCTATGGCGACGTGGCGCTGAACAGCGGTGGCCATCAGTTGCTGACGGGACGGCTCGACCGCCTGTTGGGTTTCGACCCCGCCAGCGGCCAAGTAGTGGCCGAGGCCGGAGTCACCTTCGACGATCTGCGCCGGGTGTTCCTGCCCCGCGGCTTCGTCCCGCCGGTCATTCCCGGCACCGGCTTTGCTACCCTGGGCGGGGCCGTCGCCAATGACGTGCACGGCAAAAACCACGACCATGCCGGCAGCTTCGGCAACCATCTGGACTGGATCGACATCGCTTTACCCAACAGTGCGGTGGTGCGCTGCTCGGCGAGCGATCTTCCGGAACTGTTCGAAGCGACCATCGGCGGCATCGGCCTGACCGGCATCATCCTGCAAATGGCCTTCCGCATGGTCCGCGTGCCGTCGGGCGAGTTGATGGTGCGCGAAGAGCGCATCCCCGACCTCGACACCTTCCTGGCCGCCTTCGCCCATGCGCGGCGCCATTCGACCTTTTCGGTCGGCTGGATCGACGCCATGGCACGCGGGCGCTCGCTGGGGCGCGGCATCATCGAAACCGCCGAATGGGCACCGCTGCCCAGCCGCCGCTGGCGCGAACGCAAGCCGCTACAGGTGCCCTGCGACTTTCCCGCGATGGCGCTGAACCCGCTATCGGTGGCAGCGTTCAACCAGCTTTACTGGCATCGCGTCCCCGAAGGCGGCCGCGAGCGCGAGGTTCCCGCCGACCGCTTCTTCCATCCGCTGGACCGGCTGCATGACTGGAACCGCATCTATGGCAAGCGTGGCTTCCACCAGTTCCAATGCGTGCTGCCCGACGCCGCCGCCGAACAGGGGCTGACCGCCTTGCTGACCGAGATTGGAAACTCGCGCGCCGCCTCGTTCCTAGCGGTGCTGAAGACGCTGGGCAGCGCCGGCTTGGGGGCGTTGTCGTTCCCCCAGCGCGGCTACACCTTGGCCCTGGACTTCCCCCACCGCCGCCGCGTCTGGGAATTGCTGCGGCGGCTGGAGGCGATCACCCTGGATCACGGCGGGCGCATCTATCTGGCCAAGGATTCTGCCCTGTCGCCAGAGGGTTTCGCCCGCATGTATCCGCGTCTGGAGGAGTTCCGTGGCTTGCTTGACCAGATAGACCCCGAACAGCGCATGACCTCGTCGATGGCGCGGCGCTTGGGCCTGCGCGAGGTGCGGGCATGAGCTCGACCGCCGCCCGTTGCTGGCTGGTGCTGGGCGCCAGCTCCGCCATCGCCCGAGGCTTCGCCCGCGCCGCCGCCGCGCGCGGTCACGACCTGCTGCTGGCCGGACGCGACGCCGAAGACCTGGAGCGTCTGGCCGCCGACCTGATGGTCCGTCACGGCGTGTGGGCCGCCGGCATTCCCTTCGACGCCACCGATTTCGCCAGCCATGCCGACTTCGCCGCCGCCGTGCGCGACCGCGTGCAGGGACGGCTGGACGTGTTCCTGTGCTTCGCCCGCGACATCGGGCAACAGGCACTCAACGACGATCCGGCTTTGGCTCTGCCGGTCATCGCCGCCACCTATACCGGCGCGGTGTCGGTGCTTCAGCATCTGGCTCCGCTGATTGAAGAGCAGCGGGCTGGCCGCGTGGTCATCGTCGGCTCGGTGGCCGGCGATCGCGGGCGGTTGAAGAACTACGTCTACGGCTCGGCCAAGGCGGGGCTGCACGCCTATGCCCAAGGCCTGCGCGCCCGGCTGTGGCGAGCGGGGGCCAGCGTGACCACGGTCAAGCCCGGCTTCGTCGATACCGCGCTGACCTGGGCGACCCCCGGCATGGCCCTGACCGCCGATCCCAAACAGGTGGGCGCGGCCTGCCTTGCCGCCGCCGAACGCGGGGCCGAGGTGGTCTATCTGCCGGGGTTCTGGTGGGCGATCATGACCATCATCCGCCTGCTGCCCGAACGCATCGCCAAACGACTGGCTTTTTGATCTCTACCTGCCGCAAAGAAATAGATTGAAAGCTAATCGTTAGCATCCTATCTATTTCGCCATGACGAATTCACAGATCCGCGACAGCTTCGGCTTTGCCCTGGCCGAAACCACCCAGATGTGGCGCTTGGCCCTGGACCATAAGCTGCGCCCCACCGGACTCAGCCAAGCGACATGGCGCGCCTTGTTCCATCTGGAGCGGCGCGGCGACGGGCTGACTCAGCGCGCCTTGGCCGAGGCCATCGGCATTGAGGGACCGAGTCTGGTGCGCCTGCTCGACAGCCTGGAAGACAGCGGCTTAGTCGAACGCCGCCCGTCGGCGACCGACCGCCGGTGCAAGCTGTTGTTTCTGACCGAGCAAGCGCGGAGCGTGGTCGGTGACATCCGCCGCACCACCGCCGGCGTGCGCGCCGAGTTGCTGGCGGGCTTGAGCGAAGAGCAATTGCACGCCGCCGCCCAAGTATTGCGCCAGATCCAGGCCAATGCCGAACGTTTGAAGAATGGGACACCCTGACCATGACCGAGATGGCTCCCCTCGCCCTGCCGACCCCCGTCAGCCGCCTGCGCCGGCATCGCCGCGTGCTGCTGCTGGCGGTCATCCCCGCCGTGGCGATCCTGGCCGGCGGCACCGGCTGGCTGCTCAGCGGCGGCAGCGTCTCGACCGACGACGCCTATGTGAAGGCCGACAAGATCGTCATCGTGCCGCGCGTATCGGGCAAGGTGGTCGAGGTGGCGGTAGCCGAGAACCAGTCAGTGGCCAAGGGTGACCTGCTGTTCCGCATCGACCCCGAACCCTATCGGCTGGCCTTGGCCCATGCCGAGGCCGAGTTGGACGGCACGCGGTATGATATCGACGGGCTGAAGGCGACCTATCGGCAGAAGCAGGCGGAACTGCACGCCGCCGAGAACACCGCCGCCTATTGGAACCACGAATTCGAGCGCCAGCAATCGCTGGTCGGTCAGCATGTGGTGTCCGACAACAAGGTCGACGAGGTTCGCCACCAGATGGATCAGGCGCGCTCGCAGGTGGTGTCGCTGCATCAGGCCATGGACACCACCCTGGCCGCCTTGGGCGGCGACGCCGACCGCCCGACCGAGCAACACCCCAAGGTCCGCGCCGCGCTGGCCCAGCGCGACCGCGCGGCCCTGGAACTGTCCTATACCGAGGTCACCGCCCCCACCGACGCCTTTATCGCGCATGAGGATCTGAACCCCGGCGCATGGCTGTCGGCGGGCAGCCCCGCCTTCGCCGTCGTCGGGCGCGACCGCAATTGGGTCGAGGCCAATTTCAAGGAAACCGACCTGACCGAGATGCGCATCGGCCAGCCCGCCGAGGTCACCGTGGATACCTATCCGGGCCATGTGTTCCACGCCCATGTGACCAGCATCGCCCCCGCCACTGGCGCAGAGTTCTCTCTGCTGCCGCCGCAGAACGCCAGCGGCAACTGGGTCAAGGTGGTGCAGCGCATCCCCGTGCGCGTCGCCATCGATCCCGACCCCCGCAACCCGGCGCTACGGTCGGGCATGAGCGCCGTCGTCGATATCACCACCGGCCAGCATCACAGCGTCACCGCCCTGCTTGGCCCCAGCGCCGCCCAAGCACGGGAGGCGGAGTCCGCCGCGCGATGACCGCTCAGCCCGCGCCGCAGAACCTGGGGATGATCACGCTGTCGATCATGGCGGCGACGATCATGCAGGTGCTCGACACCACCATCGCCAATGTGGCGCTGCCGCATATGCAAGGCAGTCTGTCGGCGACCCAAGATCAGATTTCCTGGGTTCTGACCTCATACATCGTCGCCGCCGCCATCATGACGCCGCCGACCGGCTGGCTGGCCAACCGCTTCGGCCGCAAGCGCCTGTTCGCCGGCGCGGTGCTGGGCTTCACCCTGACCTCGATGCTGTGCGGCGCGGCGCAGAGTCTGAACCAGATGGTGCTGTTCCGCCTGATGCAGGGCATGTTCGGCGCCGCCCTGGTGCCCTTGAGCCAAGCCACCCTGCTGGACGCCTATCCGCGCGAACAGCATGGCAAGGCCATGGCGCTGTGGGGCATGGGGGTGATGGTCGGACCGATCCTGGGGCCGACCCTGGGCGGCTGGCTGACCGAGAATTGGGACTGGCGCTGGGTGTTCTACATCAACATCCCGTTCGGCGTGCTGTCGCTGGCGGGCATCCTCAGCTTCGTGCCGGAAACCCGTCCCGACCGCTCGCGCAAGCTGGACTGGTTCGGCTTCGCCATGCTCAGCCTAGCCATCGGCGCTTTGCAGATGATGCTCGACCGGGGCGAGTTGAAGGATTGGTTCGCCTCGTCCGAAATCGTCGTCGAGGCGCTGCTGACCGTCGCCGCGTTCTATCTGTTCTTCGCCCACTCAGCCACGGCCGCGCAGCCGTTCCTCAGCCCGGCGCTGTTCCGCAACCGCAATCTGGTGACGGGGCTGTGCCTGATCTTCGTCGTCGGCATCATGCTGCTGGCGACCTTGGCTCTGTTGCCGCCGTTTTTGCAGGAACTGAAAGGCTTCCCCGTCATCACCACCGGCTTCGCCCTGGCTCCGCGCGGGGTAGGCACGCTGATTTCGATGATCATCGTCGGGCGTCTGGTGGGAAAGGTCGATGCCCGCATTCTGTTGGCCGTCGGCTTCGGCTTCATCGCCCTGTCGCTGGGTCAGATGGCGCAATGGACCCTCGACGTGCCCATCGGCGGCGTGGTGCGGTCGGGACTGGTGCAGGGCTTGGGCGTCGGCTTCATCATGCCGCCCTTGACCACCATGGCCTTCTCCACCCTGCCGCCGACCTTGCGCACCGAGGCCGCCGGTATGTTCAGCCTGATGCGCAACATCGGGTCGAGTATCGGCATTTCCATGGTGGTGGCGCTGCTGTCGCACAACACCCAGGTCAACCACAGCATCCTGGTCGAATCGATCACTCCGTTCAGCGACATCGTCCGCAACCTGCCGCCGGCCTGGAACCCCGCCAGCCCCGCCGGCCTGACCGCGCTGAACGCCGAGATCACCCGCCAAGCCGCCGGGATCAGCTATCTGAACGATTTCCGCCTGATGATGTGGATGACCCTGGCCGCCGCCCCGATGATCCTGCTGCTGAAGCCGCTGCCGCGCGCCGTCAAGCCAACTCAGGCGGCGGTAATGGAGTGAACCACCGCCACCACAGCGGCTTCGACCTCGGGGCTTAACCCCGGCCCTTGC
>Ga0116225_1003274_pt1 | contig 10471 bp, 7 predicted proteins | sample Sb_taG_8_FD_88968 | JGI IMG/M metagenome (GOLD analysis project Ga0116225, IMG submission 88968) | Peat soil microbial communities from Weissenstadt, Germany - Sb_50d_c_BC metaG | ecosystem: Environmental > Terrestrial > Soil > Wetlands > Peat | place: Germany: Weissenstadt | collected 2010-09-21 | reverse complement strand
TTCCGTTCCGTACCATTTTCCATCGCTGGGCTCCACCCTGATTGAACTTAGAGTGCCTCCTGCCGGTGATTGTGACTATTTCAGCAAACTTGTCCAGGCCACTCAAGTTTCCAAACTCCCTCTCAGAAGGTGTCGGACGGGCGCGTGCTGAGCCTGATCGAGGGTTTCCTCAAACAAGGCATCCTGGATGGCTTGCGCGAATGGACACCCGAGGAGGGGTCGCCGCAAGGCGGCAGTATCAGCCCGCTGCTCAGTAATATCTATCTCAACCCGCTGGACCACTTGATGGCTCAGCAGGGATTCGAGATGGTGCGTTACGCCGACGATTTCGTGATCTTGTGTCGCAGCCCCGAGGAAGCCGCGCGCGCCTTGGCCGCGGTGCAAGAATGGACGGCGGAAGCCGACCTGACGTTGCATCCGGAGAAGACGAAGATCGTCGATGCGAAGGAGACCAGCTTTGACTTTCTGGGCTACCGGTTCGACAGGGGGCGTCGCTCCCCACGGCCCAAGAGCCTGAAGAAGTTCAAGGACGCGATCCGAGCAGAGACGAGCCGGAGCTCTGGGAAGAGCTTGAAGATGATCATCGCGACGATCAACCCGAGGCTGCGCGGCTGGTTTGAGTACTTCAAACATAGACGTCACTACATATTCAACGACTTGGACGGGTGGATTCGGATGCGAAGCATCCTCCGCAAACGCCTGGGCAAGGAGGGACGTGGCCGAGGGAGTGATAATCAGCGTTGGCCCAACAAATTCTTTGCAGCGCAAGGGTTGTATAACTTGAAAACCGCCCATGCGCTGGCCCGTCAATCCTCTTCGAGGTAAGACCACCAACTGGACAGCCGTATGCGGGAAAACCGCCAGTACGGTTCGGAGGGAGGGGGGGCCGAGCTTAATCGGTTCTCCCTACCCCTATCGAGGTACCAGCTTGCGGGGTCGCACGGCCAACGACTCCGGAACTTCGAGATCCGGGTGACGTCGTTGCGCCGCCGGCCATCTCCACCTCCGCCACTGAGCCTATCGCGCCCTCACGACACGATCGTGTCGGAGCCCTTGCGAAGCGTGGGTTTGACGATAGCAGACTTGCGCGTTTTCGGGTAAGAAATCGGAAGCCGACGAGGTTGCTCAGCCCGGAGGATGGGTCGGGGACGCTTCCTCCAGCCCTCATTCCAGGATCGGCCAGGTCTGGGCCGATGCCTGCACATCCCCGGCCGGTCCCCTACCGGTTCGTTCTCGATCAGGAGTGGTTCGCCCAGATGAACAAAAGCGCGGCCAGCGCAGGGAGAGACTGGAAAACGAGGATTCCACGGTTGCGCATCGTGATTGTCCCGACGACGCCCGCAAAGACGATGAACGTGAGCAAGAGCCACTGGGCGGAGTACGCCTCACGAACGCCCCACGCGAAAGTGACCCAGAGCAGGGCGGCGCCGAGGAGGCCGTTGTAGATCCCCATGTTGATGCCGACCCCGACCGTCTCGCGGGCGGCCTCCTCGCTCAGGTGCGTGAGTTTCCGGCCCAGCGGCGTATTCCACTGGGTTGCCTCCAGCACCATGAACCCGAGGTGAAGGAGGGCGACGACGACGACCGACGCGAGTGCGAGGATACTCATCATGATGATTCTCCGAGGCGATTCAAGTAATGACCGGGAGCAACAAGCCCCATTTTCGCGGCGCGGATTTCGAGCCAACTCAGCTTCCGCTCGAACTCACGCCAGGTACTTCTGAAGGAACGCGACCGTGCGGTCGGTCGAGGCCTTGATGTCCTTGGGGTCGTGGAACCCGTGGCCCTCGTGAGGGTAGAGGTAAGAGAAGTAGTCCACGTCCTTCACCTTGTGGGCATCGTCGAGGAGCGTCATCAACTCTTCGCTCTGCGAGGGGGGAACGACGGTATCGTCGGTGCCGTGGTGGATCTGCACGAATGGCAGCTTGTCGACGCCCGCGCCGATGCCGTTAGCCTCGGAGATCGGCCCGAAGAAGTCAACCACGGCGAGAGCCTTGGGATTGGCGGTGGGCAACTTCGCGAGCCGAAGCGCGAGGTTGCCGCCGAGCGAGAACCCGACGATTCCCAGTTTTCCGGTTTCCACATCGGCCCTTCCATCGGCGAAGCTGGCTGCGTCGGCGAGCGTCTCGACCCAGGTGTCCTGAGACGAATCCAGCGCCGGCCACACGGTGTCCACCCCCGGAGCGGTGCCAGTACTCGCGAGGTAGTCAGGGATCAGAGCGACAAACCCTTCGTCGGCCAGGCTGGCGGAGAAGTTTCGGAGCGCCGTGCCAAAGTCATGAGCGTTCGTTAGCCCATCGGTTCCGTAAACCACCACGACCGCGGGATACTTCCCGGGTGTTGTCGGAGTGGAAACCTCCACCGAGATCGACTTCGTACCGCTGGGAAACGTTTCGAGAGTGGCCATGGGGGACGCCTTTCCGAGAGAGGACGGGATGTGGGTCTCAAGGAGTCCATGGGGGACGCCTTTCCGAGAGAGGACGGGATGTGGGTCTCAAGGAGTCTAACGAGAGTTGAACACGACTGGCAAGACGCAGGGTGCGGAAACGGTCGGTAGTTGGGCCGGGTCGCTCTGGGCAACACCATTGAGCGACCTGGCCCGGACGAGTTCCCAAAGGATCAGCGCCTGCGAGCAACCGCTCGACCACCGCCGGAACCGCCGCCGGCGGGATGACGGGCGCCAGCCGAGGGATGGTAACCCTGGCCGCCCGGATGGTAACCCTGGCCGCCCGGATGGTAACCCTGGCCGCCCGGATGGTAACCCTGGCCGCCCGGATGGTAACCCTGGCCGCCCGGGTGGTAACCCTGACCGCCCATGGGGTGGGTGGGGTGGGTTGGATGGCCTACAGGTTGCGATGGGTATCCCGGCCTGCCGTAGATTCCGATGCCGAGCTGGAAGTCGGTGGAACCATACGAAGCTCCTCCGGGATCCCCACCGTATCCTGCGTCCCCTGGTTGTGCGTAGTACGAGCTATAGCTGTATCCAGGCTGTCCCGTGGATGGATCAGCGCCAGGATCCGCAGATGGCTGAAGGAGCATCGTACCGTCGCTCTGGATGACGTACCCAGAGCCGCCGTACGAGACCAGACTGCCGGCAGCCAAGCCAGCGAAATCGGCCGGGATCTGGTACGGTTGATCAGGGGCGGGGCCCTCCTCGGCAGCCGCCGGGCCGGAGTACCCGGTCAACTGAAGGAGCATGGTACCGTCGCCCTGGGTCACATAGTTGTTACCTCCATACGAAATCAACGTTCCTGGCCCGTAGCCCTCGAATCCGGCCGGGATCTGGTAGGGTTGACCAGGAATCGGCGCCTGGGCATGTGCCGGGGTGGAAACCCCAAGGCAAGTGAGCATCGCGACGATCAAGAGGGGGTAGCTTCTCATCGGTGTTTTCTCCAAAAAAGGGGCGAATCGCGCTGGACTGATAGAGACATCACAGTTGGAAATCGGTGTCAGATCGGTTTTCCAGGAGCAATACGATTAGACACCGAATGAACCCTGGCCAGCGGCAACAAAGGCCGCAGGGCGCAGCCCTCGATCGATCTGGCAGAGCGCATCCCGCGCTCTCGGCAACCGCTGGGGACAGGGTCCCGAAGTGTTCAACGGCCTGATGGCCACGGTGGAATGGTCTAACCCTCGCGGGTGGGCAACGGTTAGAATATTCCGGTGGCCAACGGCACCCGCGACAGGTGCTGACCTGTGGGTCACGAATCGGCTACACTCTTGCTTCTCCGCTCAGAAGATGTGCTCCTCTACTTAACTTGATTGCGCCAGCGTCGCCGTCGTGACAAAGCAGGGTTTTTTTCCGTGGTCGGCCTTGGAGCCGGGCTTGATGATCGCTTTGCCAGTCCATCCGAGAGTCGCTTTCCATGCCCGAGGACGACGATTTCGCCGAATTGATCCGCCGCATTCGCAGGGGCGATGCCCAGGCAGCGCAGGAGCTGATCCGGAAATACGAGCCGGCGATCCGGCGCGAGGCACGGCTGCGGCTGGGGCCGTCGCTCCGGCCCCTGTTCGACTCGATGGATCTCTGCCAGTCGGTCCTGGGCAGCTTCTTCGTGCGAATTGCCGCCGGGCATTATGAACTGGGCTCGCCGGCCCGGCTGATGAAGCTCCTGGTCGTCATGACGCGGAACAAGGTCCGCGAGAAAGCCCGCAGGAGGCACGAGGGGGAACTTGGTGCAAGAGAGCCAATGGCGGCCGGCGAGGATCACGCGAACCGAATCCTCAACCAAGACTTTCTCAGTGAGTTCAGGCGGCGACTCTCCGACGACGAACGCGTCTTGTGGGATCGCCGCGATAAAGATGCCTCCTGGCAGAACATCGCCTCGGAGCTGGGCGCGACCCCGGAGGCGCTTCGCCAGCGGTATTCACGCGCCATCCGTCGCGTTGCACGGGAACTTGGTTTGGAAGAAGGCTCATGATCGATCCTCCCGTTGGTCCCGACTTGATCGGCGACGCTGTGTCAGAGCCGGGATTGGCCCCGGACCAGCTTGTCGACCTGCTCAGGGCCGATCAGAGACGGCGATGGCAGTCGGGCCGGCCACTGCCGGTGGCTAACTACTTGAACCGCTTCCCCCAGATACACGCAAATTCAACCTGCGCTGTTGACTTGATATGGTCCGAGTTTCTGATCCGGGAAAGCCTCGGCGACCGGCCGAGCCTGGATGATTACGTGCGCGACTATCCTCGGTTCGCCTTGCTCCTCAAACAGCAGCACAGGGTCCACCAGTGGGTCGAGCAGGCCGGCCCCTCCGGAAACTCGATGCCCGCGTTCGCGGATGTCTCACTCGAAGAGCCCCACGCGGGCCTGACGCTGGCAGGCCCTCGAACCGAGAGAGACCCTGATCTTCCTTCTCTCGAGACGCAAGGCTACGAAATTCTCGACCAGATTGGCCGTGGGGGGATGGGAGTCGTCTATCGCGCCTACGACCGGCGACGCGAGCAGGTTGTCGCGCTCAAGATGATGCGCGGTTCCGATCCTTCCTCTCTCTACCGCTTCAAGAAGGAGTTTCGTGGGCTCGCCGATATCTCCCATCCCAACCTCGTGGCTCTCCGGGAGCTTGTCTCGGACGGGCGCGACTGGTTCTTCACAATGGACCTGATCGACGGAGTCGATTTCCTTGCCGATGTCCGTCCCGGTGCCCACGCCCATTGCGCGCAGCCGCTCACCGAGCTTCAGATCGATGGCCCGGCGGAAGAGCAGAAGCTCCCCTCGAGTGAGGTTGTGGTCGTGCAGGGCCCGGCCCAGTTCGACCGCTTGCGGGATGGCCTGAGGCAACTGGCGGAGGGGGTGGCGGCGCTCCATGAGGCCGGCTGGCTGCACCGGGATCTCAAGCCATCCAACGTTCTCGTCACGCCCGAGGGCCGCGTCGTGATTCTGGACTTCGGCCTGGGCGCGGAACTGGAACAGGGTGGTCTTCATCACACTTCCAGCACCAGCCTTCTTGGTACCGCCGCATACATGTCCCCCGAGCAGGCAGCCGGTCGCACGGTCACTCCAGCCAGCGACTGGTACAGCGTTGGAGTGATCCTGTACGAGGCCCTCACCGGTCGGCTTCCGTTCGCCGGGGGGGCGCTCGACGTGCTCATGGAGAAGCAACGGCTCGACCCCACGCCGCCGGGGAAGGTGATGGCCGAACTGCCGGATGATCTCGACGAGTTATGCTCCGCCTTGCTCCGTCGCGATCCCGATGCTCGGCCCCAGGCGACCGACATCTTGCGCTCTCTCCAGTCCTGGACCCCGGGGGCGCGGGTTCCGGCGTCTCCGCGCAACGAATCCAGGACCTCGCGGCACCTTGTCGGCCGGGAGCATCATCTCTCGGTACTGAGCGACGCCTACTGTGCGATGAGGCAGGGCGGCCCGGTACTGGTTCTCGTCCACGGCCCGTCGGGAGTGGGCAAGACCGCGCTGGTCGAGAGGTTCGTCGAGACCCTGCCGGCGGACGACGGTGCGGTCGTCTTGCCCGGTCGCTGTCATGCCCAGGAATCGGTCCCCTACAAGGCCCTCGACGGCGTCATCGACGCCTTGGGCCAGGCACTTCGCCGCCTCTCACCGGTCGAGGTCGAGGCGATGCTCCCGCGTGACTTCCCGTACCTCTGCCAGGTGTTCCCCACGCTCCAGCTTGTCGAAGGAGGAGGGGGGCCCCGCAGGCGATTGCAGGAGATTGCCGATCCTCGCGAGCAGAGAAAGCGATGTGTCGCGGCGCTTCGCGACCTGCTGGGCCGTCTGGGCGACCGCCGTCCGCTCGTTCTGATCATCGACGACCTGCACTGGGGCGACCAGGACAGTGCTTCGCTGCTGGTGGATCTCCTCCAGCCGCCGGACCCTCCGGCCCTGCTCTTCATTGGCTGCTACCGCCGGGCGGATGCCCAGAGCAGCCCTTTTCTCGCGCGGGTTGTGAAAGCGATGGGACCAGGCTGCGGCCGGATTCGGATCCGCGAGCTGCCCGTCGACGAACTGGCGACGGAAGACGCCCTGGCCCTGGCTCGAGGCCTTTGCGGGGGGGATTTCGCCGATCCGGAGCGGGAACTATTCGTGGCCACGGCCGCGCGGGAATCGGGGGGGAACCCGTTCTTCATCGGCGAACTGGTGCGCCATGCTCGCCACGATCCCGTTCGCTTCGACGCCCTTTCCGGCGGGCGGCCGATTCGACTGGTTGACGTGGTCGAGGAGCGGCTCCACAGCCTCTCGCCTGAGGCGCGTCAGGTGCTGGAGGTCATCGCGGTTTTCGGTCGTCCAATCGGGGCCGCCGAGGCTTGTCGCGCAGCCGGTGTTCTCGAGAATGGGCCGTCCGTGCTGAGCGGGCTCAGGGCGAGTCGTTTGATCCGGACGACCAACTTCCAGGCGACCCAAGACCGGTACGAGACGTACCACGATCGGATCCGCGAAACTCTCCTTTCGCTCCTACAGCCCTCGGCTATGGAGGCACATCATCTCCGCCTTGCCATGACGCTCAGGGCCGTGAGTTACCCCGACCCCGAGGTCCTGGCGATTCATTATCGAGAGGCAGGGTGGTATCCGGAAGCCTCCCGGTATTTCGCCTTGGCCGGCGATCAGTCGGTCGGGGTGCTGGCGTTCGATCGGGCCTCCGCCTTGTACCGGCTGGCCATCGAACTCGGCTCGGACGAAGCCGCTGGATCGCGAGCACTGCGGATCAAGCTGGGTGACGCACTGGCAAACGCCGGGCGGGGTGGCGAGGCCGCCGGTGAATACCTCGCCGCCGCCATCGATGACTCTGCCGAGTCGCTCGACCTGCGCCGTCGCGCGGCCGTCCAATACCTGATCACCGGCCACGTTGACCAAGGGCTCGAGACCCTCCGGGGCGTGGTTGGCGCGGTGGGAATGAGAATCCCACGATCGTCATGGAAGACCCTCTCTTCCTTGCTCTTCGAACGGGCCTGGGTCCGACTGCGCGGAGTCTCGTGCAGCGCCGGACCTCCCGGCCTTGCTTCCCAGCGGGACCTCACGCGAATCGACATCTGCTGGTCCGCATCCATCGGATTATCGATCATCGATCCCATTCGGGGGGCGGTCTTCCAGGCACGCAGTCTCCGCTATGCTCTCCGCGCAGGCGAGCCGCGACGCATCGTTCGAGCGCTGGCCATGGAAGCGGCGCACGTTGCCTGCGGGGGCCGCCCATTCAGCCGCCGTACGGCACACCTGCTCCAGGCCGCCGAATTCGCCGCACGCCTGGCTCCCGAGCCGTACACCCAGGGAATGCTCCAACTCGCAAGGGCGATTTCGGCCTACCTCGAGGGTCGGTGGAAAGAGGCCCGCACCTTTGCCGAACCCGCCGAGGCAATCTTTCGCGATCAATGCACCGGAGTGGCCTGGGAGATTGATACGGCGCGGATCTTCGCGCTCTGGTCTCTCAACTACCTCGGGGAAATCGGCGAGCTGCGACGACGCTGGTCGGAATTGATGAGGGACGCGAAGGAACGAGGCGATATGTACATGACGGGGACGCTCGGGACCCTGATGATGGCCATTGTCCGGGTCGCGGACGACGACCTGGAGTCAGGTCAGGACGAACTACGTCAGGTCTCCCGGCTCTGGTCGCGCCAGGGTTTTCATATCCAGCATCACAATTGCGTCCTGGCAAGCTGTTTGATCAGTCTCTATCGGGGCGACAATGCAGAGACCTGGGAACGACTCGAGATGCTGCGCCCAACTTACGCGAGGTCGCTCTTGCTCCGCGTTCAGACGATCCGGATCGAACTTTACAGGTTCCGTGCCCGGGGTGCACTGGCGGCGTCCCGGGTGGCGGACTATCCCGGCCGGCTTGTACAGGAAGCCGTGCGAACCGTTCGGAGTCTCGAGCGTGAGGACTTTCCCGCGGCGGCAGCCCATGCTCTCTCGATCCGCGCCCAGATCGCGGCGTCGCGCGGTGCGTCTTTCGCGGCTCGATCCCTCTTCGAGGGGGCCATCTGCGCCTACCGCGAGCTTGGCATGTCTCTCTTCGCCGCCGCTACCCAGCGGGGTCTCGGCAGTCTGCTCGGCGGTGACGAGGGGATGGCGCTGGTCGCCGAGGCCGATCAGTGGATGACCTCGCAAGGCATCCGCAATCCAGCCCGCATGGCCGCGCTCTACGTTGGCCCGGCGCCGGACCGCGAGTAACGGACCTATGTGATCCTTTATATAAAATAATCTAACTTTGTATATGTTACTCACCCTGCGTCCTCGAATCGGCGATCAAAACGCCGCCCGCACCAACCCGTTCAGTACCAGGTCAGGAATAATCCGGGCGTGCTCGCCACAGACCAATCGGGCCAGCCGTCCGGCGTCGCCGCCGGTCCAGACGATCCAGGGCTTTTCGTCGTGCTCGAAGCTCTGCCGGGCGAGCAGCTCGCGGACCGAGCCGACGGTGCCCCAGAAGACGCCGGCCTCGAGTGAGGGCAGGGTGCCGCGGCCCCAGGAAGGCGCCGACTGGTCGGGATGGACCAGGGGCAACTGGGCGGTGAGGAGGTGCAGCGCGCGGGCGCAGAGGAACAGGCCGGGGGCGATCACCCCGCCCTGCCAGACGCCTCCGGCAGTGACCCGCTCGATCGTGATCGCGGTGCCACATGAGACGACCAGGCCCGGCTGGCCGGGGGGCATGTGCGCCAGGGCTGCCAGGACGGCCAAGGCTCGGTCGGCCCCGCCGGTCTCGGCGCCCTCGACGTCCATCTCGATTGGGACCTCGGCGGCCGTATGATACCAGGTGGCCTGGCGGACGTGACGTCCCTGAAGAAAGGCCGCCAGACGCTGCGCGACGGGGGGATTGACCGACGCGATCGCCCAGCGCGAGGGCTGCCGCTGGTCTTGGTGCCAGTCGTCCCAGAGCGCATCCCATGTCAGAGGATCATCCGGCGGCAGGGCGCTCGAGGGTGTAAGACGACCCTCCTCATCAAGCCTCGCCCACTTGAGCCGCGAGTTTCCCAGGTCGGCCACGATGCGCAACATCGATTATGCGTCCGTGGCCGGTACGGGAATCTGCACCTCGGTCTCCACGTCCGGAAGTGGGGACGGCGGCGGCTCAATGCGTCGCTGTTCCTCGAGCCGTTCGTGGATCGCCTGGAGCAGGGGAGGGATGCCTTTTCCAGAGACGGCCGAGATGGCCATCACCTCGCGGCCCAGCTCCCGAGCGATCCGATCGCGGGCAAGCTCTGCGCCGGTCAAGTCGATCTTGGTCACGACGATGAGCTCTGGCCGTTCGGCCAGCGTGGGGCTGTACTGCTCGAGCTCGCGGCGAATCATCCGGTAGTTCTGCACGGGATCCGATCCGTCGATCGGGGCCGCCTCGATCAGGTGGACCAAAAGACCGGTCCGCTCGACATGGCGGAGGAACTCGTGGCCCAGGCCAAGCCCCGCGTGAGCTCCCTCGATCAGGCCAGGGATGTCGGCGACCACGAAGGCGTTTTCCGGATCGACGACCACCGTTCCCAGGTTCGGGTACTTGGTCGTGAACGGGTAGTCGGCGATCTCGGGATGGGCTCGCGAGATCCGCGAGAGCAGGGTGGACTTGCCGGCGTTGGGCAGCCCGATCAGGCCAACGTCGGCGATCACCTTGAGCTCCAGGACGATCCACCGCTCCTCGCCGGGAAAACCGTGCTCGTGCTGCCGCGGAGCCCGGTTGGTGGCCGACTTGAAGTGGGTGTTGCCATGCCCTCCCCGGCCGCCGCGGGCAACGACGACGGATTCTCCGGCGGACTTCAGGTCGCGGAGTACGTTTTCGCGGTCACGGTCACGGACAATCGTCCCCGGAGGAACCTCGATCACCAGGTCGTCGCCCTCGCGGCCGAAACAGTTCGAGCCCTGGCCGTGCTCGCCGCGGGCGGCCTTCCAGTGCCGCTGGTGCGACAGGTGGGCAAGGTTCGAGTGGTTGTCCGAGGCGCGGAGCACGACGCTGCCGCCATGCCCGCCGTCGCCCCCGTTCGGGCCACCGCGGGGCGCGTACTTCTCACGTCGAAAGCTGAGGCAGCCGTTGCCCCC
>Ga0116225_1003269_pt1 | contig 10472 bp, 7 predicted proteins | sample Sb_taG_8_FD_88968 | JGI IMG/M metagenome (GOLD analysis project Ga0116225, IMG submission 88968) | Peat soil microbial communities from Weissenstadt, Germany - Sb_50d_c_BC metaG | ecosystem: Environmental > Terrestrial > Soil > Wetlands > Peat | place: Germany: Weissenstadt | collected 2010-09-21 | reverse complement strand
CTTTGGCTAGAATAACACGGGATGAACGCAGAACCGTCTCTCGTGATGCTAGCACGAACCCGGGGCGGGAATCTACCCCGAGCCTGGTACCGCCCAGGGCCGTTTCATTTTCCGAAAGCTGCCGCACCCGGGAGGGCGAGGCCTGCGACTCCAAACGCCTACCGTCTCACCCGACGCCGCCCCGTGATCGGTGGGTTCGTTCGTCGTCGCACAAACGAACCCGTTGGTAACTTCTCAAAAATATCGGGAAGAATGGCATGGCAGTTGGTAAAATGTGGCTATGTCATTGACTCTGCCCAAGATTCCTGAAGCAGAAAATACCGCCCTGGTGCGGCCGTTGCTTGAGATCATCCGCACCCAGCAGGATCGCATCCAACAACTCGAAGACGAAATCCTCCATCTCAAGGGGCTCAAGACCCGGCCGGTCATCGCGCCTAGGAAAGCCTCCTCAATGTCTTACTGATTTCCCGGTTGAGGATCCACCTGAGGACGATCCCGACGGTCTCGCGCGTGAGGAACCTTGGAAGATGGAGGTCTTGGTTGAGCCAGTTCTCGACGTACACTTCGATCCGTTGTGAAAGCTGGCCGGAAAGCTTGGCCCGGTTGGCGTCGTCGAGATCTTCGTTCGGGAAATCCTTCCAGGCGTCGGGGATGTCGTATTGCTGATAGGGCTGGTCCCCTTGTTCCTGGGGGTAGGGGCCAAGGATGTCCTCTTGGGAGAGGATCTCGTGGGCCAGGCTGCGGCCCCGGCGGAAGTTGTACTGGCGATATTCGAGCTTGAAGAACCCTCCGAACCACGCCAGTTGTTCGCCCGCCAATCGCTCGCCGGGCCCAGGGGCGATCGTGAAGAGATCGATGTGGATGCGCTGGTTGAGATCGGCGATGTGATCGATGCTGAAGACGATGAGGGTGAAGACTTCCTGGCCCGCCGCGGCCGGAATCTGCTGGAGCCAGGCCGCGTACTTGCTCCGGGTTCGCTGAAGCAGATCCTCCAGTGAGGTTTGACCGACGCGCTGGCCCGGCCGAGCCCGGCTCGACTCGACCATCGATCCGGCCAGGTCGCGAAGCCGCTGGATAAAAATAGGCTGATCGGTGACAGAGACCGTTTGGATCAGGCCGACCAGGGTGTCGAGGAACTGTTGCCGCCAGACGATCTGTTCATTGATTTGCAGGGCCTGGAGCAAGTCGGAGACGCGGGCTTGATTGAAGATGATCTGGGCCACTCGTTCCAAGAGATGGAGGAAATCGCCCGTGATCGCCTTCATGACGTCGTGGTCGCGGAAAACCGAGTTGTCCGAATTTGCATTGACGAAGATATACTTTCGTGGCTCATCGAAATCGAAGCCAGCGGTCTGCCGGCTGAGCCGGACCGCCTCGCCGATCGGTTGGTTGTTGAACGTCCCTCCGTCGATGTACGAAGGCTGGGATTCGAACCGAGCGATCGGGGGCTGGGATTCGTATTCGTCCTTGGTCCTGGGAATGAGGTAAGGAGGAAACGCCAGAGGGAACGAACCCGAAGCGATCGCGCACTGCCGGACGAGGTCCCAGGTTGCCGGATCCTGGACGCTCCGCACCTTGGGGTCGGGACCTGTCGCGGCGGCGAGCAGAAAATCGGCCCGATCGTCAAAGAAAGTCGAAACCAAGGGAAGGGAATCATCGTCTACCACCTTGAGCTCGCGGTCCAGTCCGTTGAGGTTCGAGAGGGTGAGCGTCATTCGCAGAAGTGGGGGGGCGAACCGGGCGGCCTGATTCACGGAAAATGGAGGCGCTAGACATGTCTGGGCGATCCGCTCGATCGGGCTCCGGGAAAGGAGGCTGTTGCCGGGAGGGTCGGCCAACAGGTCGTCAATCGTGACCATTTCGACCCAGGCTTTGTAGAGGTTGCTCAGCCGCGTGAAGTCGTTCATCACGATGTTGGCGACGAGGCCCGCGGTCATCGCGCCCGCCGAGGCACCGGTAATCACGTCGAGCTCGTACTCCCTGCCATTCTTCGTGAAGTGATCGAGCGCGTAGAGCAGCTCGGTGATCGCCCCGGCCTCGAATGAGCCGAGCGAGACGGCCCCGGTCATGATCAGCGAGACCTTGTTCTTGGGCATCGGTTTGGCTCCGCAATTCAGGGGGTTTTCAGATATTCGACGAGCGCCGTCTTGTCGTCCGCGCTGAGCTCCGTGCCATACGTCGCACCGGCGTGGCCGGCATTCGAGTTGGCTTTTAGGCTAGTGTCGTACTTGAAGAAGCGGCGCCCCTTTTCCTCAGCCACGTCGGAGACGAAGCCGACCTTCGTGGGGTCGTAACGGTTGTTGCCCCGATAGAAGACCTTGGGGCGCTTCGCAGGGGGCTCGAGCAGGTCGCTGAGGGACGGCACGGAGCCGTTATGAAGGAACGGTGCCCGGATCCAAACTCCGTCGAGCGGGACCGACGCGTAGCCGTCGGTCGCGCGGAAGTTGTTGAACTTCCAGGGATAATCCTTGGCGTAATTGTTGTACCGCCGGGCGGCCTCCTCGCGCCAGAGCTTGTGGCGCTCAGGATCGGTTCCCACCTCGGCGACCGGGATCACTGTGCCGGTTCGCTTGGCGCCGAAGTTGTGGCACTCGGCGCAGCCGGTCCTTTGATAGATCTCCTTCCCCCTGGCCGCCAGTTTCTGATCGACCGGGAACGGATACTCGGGCGCAGGGAGCTTGCGGAGATAGTTCTCGAGACGTTCCAGGGTGGCCAGCGGGAGCGTCGGCGCCCGGGCCCCGTCGCCAATCGCCGAGCTGAGGACGACCTCGCGGATCGACGTGTTCAGGCCGTCCCAGTGCAGCGCCATGCCTTCGCGGGGCTGAAGGTTCCAGATCGGCTCCATGTCGGAGTTGCCCACGGTGTCATCGGTGGCGGAGTCCATCCCCAGGACATTGAACTTCACCGGATTGAAGGGGTCGATCTCGCCGATGCTCCAGTCCGTTCGTGTGTTCATGAACGCATAACGCTTTTCCTGCTCGAGCAGGGCCTTGCGGGTCTGCGGGATGAGCAGGTAACGGTAGAGGAGCTGATCGACCAGCGAGAGCTTGACGTTATACTGGATCTCGGGCATCAGGATGTCGGCGGTGAACCGGGGATCGTTGGCGCAGGCGAAGAGGAACCGTAAATATCCCTGCGTGTTCATCTGGTTGCCCGTGCCGCCGGGATAGAGCGTGGCAACGTTCTCGTCCGGTTTGCGGACCACCGACAGATGGCAGATCGCGCAGTTCATGGCGATCCGGGGGAAGCCGATCGTCTTTTTTGAGAACCCGATCGGAACCTCGCCCGAAGGCTTCCAGGAGCCGTCCGGCAGCGTATGTCCTTCTTCCCAAACCATGCCGAGCGCGGCATAACCCCCGTTGCCAGGTAAGTGCTCGGGGAAGACACGTGGCAATACAAGCCAGAGCCAGTAAGGAATACCGTCGTAAGCCTCGTTGCCGATCGAGCCATACTTGAAGAGGTCGGCGTCGTCGGCGTAGGTGGTGGGGACTTCGCGGAACAGCTTGTACCAGACCAGTCCGCCGATCGCTCCAGCCAGCACCAGCACCACCAGAAGGGACACGAGTTTTCGTTGCCCCCGGGCGCGGCGTTCCTGTTCGGACTGGGTTGCGGGAGTCGTCTCAGGGGATGACATGGCTTCCTTTCGTTCGAGAAGGCGGCCTTACCCAGGATGGGAAAGGGTTCTTCCGGCCACCGCTACCGCTGGCGGAGTGCGAGTATCAACAGAGGTGTTTCAATGATCAAGAAAAACAGGTCGATATAACCGATGAGGGGGAACTCATTGCGCCAGTAGATCAGGAAGAACGTGGCCCCGGACGCACGGGCCAACAGCGACATCCAAGCGGTCGCCGTGTACCGGTAGGGGTCGATGGCGCCGGGGATGTAGAAGACTGAGAGCAGGATCAAAAGCATCGACGCGGCCGCGGGCCAGATCGGGTGCTCGAGGTCGGGCGCCGCGCCGACCAGGTGGAGCACCGTGTTGGGCCAGATCATCCCGGGGACGGCCAGCACGCAGTTGGCCGCGATGCCCAGCGCCACGGCGAAACCGAACCAGGCGGCATAGTCTCGTCTCATGAGGCGGGCCTTTCCTGACAATTCATAGTTTTTTCATAAATTCGATTAAAGCATTCTTGTCGGCCGGCGCCAGGTCGGTTCCGTATTCGTGGCCACCGTTGCCGTTGCCCTTCACTGACGTGTCGAACCGGGAGAAATGACGCCCCCCTTCCTCGGCCACGGTGCAGACGAATCCGACCTTTTCCTGGTCGAGCACGTCGTAACCCCGGTAGAAGGTCTTGGGGCGCTTGGCCGGGGGTTCGAGCAGGTCGCGCAGGGTGGGCACCGCGCCGTTATGAAGGTAAGGCGCGCGCGCCCAGATCCCGTCGAGCGGCTGGTTGGCGTAGCCGTTGGTCTTGCGGAAGAACTTGAACCGCCAATCCTGTCCCGCGCCCAGGGTGAACTGGTTCATCATCAAGTCCAGGCTATACGAATCGAGCCGTTCTCGATCCGTCCCAATGCGGTCGATGGGATCGACCTTGCCGACGAGCTCACCCTCGAACTTGCCGTCTTTCAGGATGCCGTGGCAGGTGGCGCAGTGGGTACGGTAAAGGGCTTCACCCTTGTTCGCCAAGGCCTCGTCGATCTTGCCGGGATAGGAGGGAGCCGGAAAGGTTCGGAGCCAGTCCTCGATCCGTTTCAGGCGGGGTAAGTCGAGCGAGGTCGGGGTCGCCCCAGCACCGATGGCAGCGCTGATGTTCCGCTCGTGGACCGACGTGTTGTTACCGTCCCAGTGGAGCTGCAACCCCTCGCGGGGGCCCTGGTTCCAGATCGAAGGGAAATCGACGTTACCGACCGCGAAATACCGGCTATCGGGAAAGTGGAAGACGAGCCCCTTGTAAGGGGTGAATGTGTCGATTCGACCAGTCCCGGACGGGTGCTGGAGCAAGAACTCGGTGCGGGGGCGAAGTCGGACGAGCTCCTGCTTCACAAGGGGGATCGCGATCTCGTAAATGATCCGCTCCAGCGGGCCCAGCCGCGTCCTGGCATCGATCCGCGCCATGACCTCGCCGGTGTTGAACCGGGGATCGCCGGCGCAGCGAAACAGGAAGTCGAAGTATCCGAGCAGGTTCAGCCGGTGCGCGGGCATTCCCAGCACGAGTGTCGGGTCGCTTTTCGGGGTCTCGCGGTAGGTCGAGGAGTGGCAGGCCGCACAGTTGATGCTCACCCGGTCGACGCCTTCGATCCGCCGGATCGCGAAGCCGACGGGGGTATCGCACGGCTTGCCTGAGGCATCTTTCTCGATGATGAACCCCAGTGACGCGTATCCCTCCTTGCCGCCGTCGAGCAGGTACTCGGAAAACATCTCGGGGAGGACTTTCCAGATCCAGTAGGGAACTCCGTTGGACATCTCGGTGCCGATCGAGCCGTACTTGAAGTGTTCCCCGATGTCGGTGTAATCCCGGGTGATCTCCGGGACGAAACGCCAGTAGACGATCCCCGCCAGGATGAGGATCAGTCCCAGGACCAAGAGTGTGCGCCACAATTTCCGCCGCCGCGAGAGGATCTCGGCCGGGGTCGCAGGGTCTTCGTGCCACGTCACGTCGGGGACGACCCGCCCCCCGTGATACATCCGCGTGTGAAATCGTCGGTGGCTCATGGGTGTCTCGGTCGTTCGTTGAGAGAAGCAAGATGGATCAGTTCGATCCGTACACGATCGGCTCGCGGCTTTTCAAAACCGGGCCGGCGGGGGAGGAATCGGTGGATCCGTCGGCAAGGGAGACAGCGGAGGCGGAGGTTGCTTGGGACTCAGCGGCGAAGGATAGTAGACCGACATAACATGCTCCATCATCAGCTCGTAATTCCCGTCGTAGCGGTCGATCTCGTAGCAGCCCAGCGGGTTTTCCAGGTCGTTGACCAGGCACTTGTTGCAGAAGGTGCAGGGCCGGGGGGGAAGGTCCCACCCATGGGCGTAGTATTCCACGAGGTTGTTGTTGGCGACCAGCGGCCGGGCCATCGAGACGCCGTCGATCGCGGGGAGCGTGCCCTTGGGGGCCAGCGCCTCGCGGATCAACGCGGCATTTTGAAACCCCCCCGTGCAGAGCACCGGCAGGTCGCCGACAGCCTGCTTGATCTTCCGCGCGTTTTCCAGGTTGATCCCCTCGATGACCGGCCCGGCGCGGTGGGTCCACCACCAGCGGAAGAGGGGCCGAGTGAGAGAGTTGGTCAGCAAGAAATATACCCAGCGCGTGTAGATTCCCTGCGAGAGCATCGAGTCGTACCACCGTGCCGCTTGCTCGACCGGCCAGCCCCCCGGCGGGTTGGTCGGGTGCGGAAATGTGTTGCCGGAGGAGACGTGGATCGCGTCCACGCCGTCCTCCTTGGCCCACTTGCAGAGTTGCACCGATTCGTCGATGGTGTTGCCCTTCCGCTCCCAAGGATAAAGGGCGTTGCCGTGGTCCTCGGCGCTGATTTTGAACTGGAGGTGAAACGTGGGACCGACCTTATCGCGGATCGCCCTGATGATCTCCTGGACGAACCGATACCGGTTCCGGAGCGGGCCGCCGTAATCGTCCTTGCGGTTGTTGATCCCCGAGCTGAGGAACTGGGTGATCAGATAGCCGTTGGCGCCGTGCAGCTCAACGCCGTCGAGCCCCGCCGCTTTCGCTCGGCGGGCCCCCTCGGCGAAATGCTGGACCGTCTCTTTAATCTCCTGGTGGGTCATCGCCTTGCAGACGATCCCGTGGAACGTGTCGGGAGTGCTGGTCGAGCTCTGGGCGTACTTGTATTCGTTCTCGACTCCTCCCTGGTCTTGCTGCCGGCCCGAATGGCTAAGCTGCATAATGAACTTGCAGCCGTACTGGTGGACCCGCTCGCCGAGCTGCTTCCAGAACTCGATCTTGTCGTCGTTGTCGATCATGGCGTAGTGAACCATGATCCGGCCGCGAACGGACACCGGGGTGTAAGACGACATGATGCCCCCGACACCGCCGCGCGCGAATTTCTCCTCCCAGTTGATTCGCGCATAACCTCCCGAGCCGTCGTAGTTGTCGAACCGGCCCGAGATGTTCGAGCGGAAGATCCGGTTCTTGACTTCCAGCCCACTCGGAAACCTGAGCGGCCGGAAGATCGGCGCATTGATGTTGGCTACGGTGCCGGCCGCCGTGGGAGTCCCAGTGTTCTCCATGAACTCGGGTCCTTGGTCGCGCTGGAGGTGTGAGTTGTTTGCTCCTTGGCGAGCCGCCCACCCGAGGGGCGGCCGCTCGGTGTTCGGCTACAGCTTCTTGAGGTATTCGATCAGGGCTTTCTTGTCGTCGTCGTTCAGATCGGCGCCGTATTCGTGTCCGTGGTCCTCGACCAGGTCGGGGCATTCGCTCAGCTTGAGCAGTTCGTTCATCCCATCCTTCGCCAACTGCTGGGGGATCTTCGCCAGCTCCTTACCGACGACCGGCACCTTGCTTACTTCCGCCGCGATATCGGTCTGCCACGCATAAGTCAGATACGCCACAACGGCCGCGATCCGTTTCTCCGGGTCCGACACATTGATGTTGGCCAGTAGATTGATCGGCATCCCCTCCGGGATGGCGATCCGGATTGACAGGCGGTCGAGCTCGCCGATGCCCGGCACGTCTTTCAAGGTCTCGTCTTCTACGAGCTGGAAGACCTCGGGGAGTTTCAAACCCGGCAAATCGGGCAGCTTCGGTTTATAGACCCTGATCTTCTCGAGCGCGGCGCTTCCCAGAACGGCAAGCCGGATGTTCAGATAAGTCCGGGTCGAGGCTCGCTTGATCGACTTGAGCCCGTCGCGGTCTTGGGGATAAAGCAGTTTGTGGACGGCGTCGTTGAAGACGGCGATCCGACCGCGGACCGAGGGGTCGCCATTAAACGTACCGACGGAGTTGTTATGCAGGAACGGCGCCGTCGCCCAGATGCTCACCAGCGAGGCCGTGCGATAATACCCCCGCCCGCCTCCGGGAGGTTGGAACGTCCGGTCGTTGTTGCCGGTGATTGGATTGTAGAGTGTGAGCTGGCGGGCCGTCGGCTGGCCCTTGTATTCGGGCGACGAGAACTGTTCCCAGATATGTCCCTGGATCGCGTTGGTGGCCAGGGCCCGCGCCGCATTTTCCTTGAGCTCGCTGACCGGATAGCGAACATCGTCGGTCAAAGTGTTGTTGTCAAGAAAGCCGTCTTGCACCACCGCGGTGCGGTAGTAAGCCTTGACCGTCGTTCGCGCCTGCTTGGTGGCCTCGTCTTCCTGACCGTTGCCCGAGGTGAAGTACGTCTTCAGCGTATCGAGAGCTTGCTTGGCGTCGCCGCTTTCCGGCTGCTTGCTCGAGTGGCAGAATGCGCAGTTCTCGGCGAAGACGATCTGGCCGCGCTCGACGATCTTCCACCTGGCCTTCTGGTCATCGGTCCCGTTCTTGTACGAATCGGGTATCACGAGCTCACCCTGGTATTTGCCTCCCTCGGCCTTTTCCAGCCGCATGGGCGTGTAAGTGGCTAGGTAGGCCTCGAGGGCGGGCATGCGCTTCAAGGTCTCGTCCCATTCCGGGAAGTTCTGGCTCGCCAGCGCCATGTCGAACGGCTTTTGAGGCACGTCCGGATTGAACGGGTTCCATAACTGCTCAATCCAATAGCTTCCGCACATTCCGATGTTAACATACACTCGGATCGACGCGATCGGGATGCCCTGACTGTCGGACCCGTCTTTGAGGACGTGGTGAATGGGCATTGTGTCGGGGTCGAGCAGTTTGGTGAGTTGCTGCCGCGCCGGCGGGTTGAGCGACTCCTTGAACGCCGGACGGTTCTCCAGGAAGAAGATCGAATTGATCACGTTGGGGTTATTGATGAAGTCGTACGACAAGCGCGACGTTTCCGACGTGCCGCGCTGTTGGGTCTCGCCGAGATGGTAAAGGATGTCTTCATTGCCGAGGCCCTTGCCGCCGTTCTCGCCGCCATAGACGACCTTGCCGTCGCCGAAGAAGATCCCCCCTTCCTTCAAGAACTGGTTGCCGAGGTTGGCGGCCAGGTTTTCCCACAGCGGGTTTTCGGGATCGGCGGGCGGCTTCAAGGGGTTGAACCCCATGTGGCAGAAGCCGCACGACATGCCGACCAAGTAGGGAGGCTCGATCGTGTGGGGTTTCTGGAAATACTGCTCAACGTTCCACCGGGACTTATCAAACTTGGGGTTGAGGAACTTTCGCAGGCCGACGACGCCGGTCGGCTCGCCGTAGATTTTGGTGTCGGGGTAGGTGTCGTCGCCCAGCCACTCGTCGAGCCAGAGGCCGTACTCGTCCGGCTGGGTGGCCTGCCGGAAGTTAGGCTCGTTGACCAGGCCCAGACGCTGGAAACGAGTCGGGCGGCCGCGCGAGTCGAGCAGGCGGAAATACTCCAAGGGGATGCCCAGACGTCCCGCCTTCTCGGACCCAAGCCTGAAGAATTTCTGGTTGCCCCCGGTCCACATGATCCAAGTGTCGCGTCCGGTCTGCTGCAGAGGAGTGTAGCCGTCCCCCTTACCGTAGTATGCGTATTTGTCTTTACCTTTGGAGTCCGCAACCTGGGGCGCTACCCCTGTCTGGGGCCCCTGTGCCTTGGCGGGCGCCGCCGCCGGTTTTGCGATCGGCGTTGCGGCGGGGTTGTTCTCGCTCTGCCCGCATCCCACGACCAGGAGCGGCAGGATCATCGCGGACCAGATCGCCGTCGTCGGTATTCGCAAACATATCGCCATGTCTGTCACTCCTTTGAGTGATATCATTGATTTGTGACGTGCCGATAGCGCTTGGAGCACGGTGCGGGGACGCATTGGGGGCCTTATCGTCGATGTGGGTCGGTCGAACCCTACTCCCCTGCCTTCGGCCAAATCCACTGTCGCAGGGAACGACAAGGCCCCGACGTGGCGAATTGACGTTCCCCGCCGCTTGCAAAGATGTCTCGAGCGGACATTCCGCACATCTCCCGTGATTCTCGCGCTGTAAGTCATTACGCCACTTGAGATATCAGTGCCAAGTTTGCGCGTTGAAATCGAAAAAGCCGCTCATCACAACCCCTTTGGCACCAAAATCTTGTGGCGATGTGCGGAAGATGGGCTCGAGCAAGCTCAGCGGCCGACCGATCTCGGCGACTTAACCAATTGCTGCGCAACCGCGTCTCTCGAAACTAGCCCGCTTATAAGGCAACTTGATACGGAACGCAACACAATTCCCATGCTTTTTTCTTCTTCGAGACTGGAGCATCGCTACCGGGGCCGCTTCGAAGATCGCTCGGCAGGAACAGGGAGAATCGACTTGGGACCCGCTCAATGCCTCCGAGTTGGCCCCCAACTCGGCGAACGGCTTGATCCCAAGCCTAATTGCGTGGGCCAAGTCCCAATCGCCCGGTAATCTGGCTATAGTCTCCGAAATCACGGCAATTCCGGAGCTCCTGAGTCTGGCTGACCGATTCAGTCCCACCCGGCTACCTGTCGAGGACGTAGGGGGTCG
>Ga0116225_1003259_pt1 | contig 10492 bp, 7 predicted proteins | sample Sb_taG_8_FD_88968 | JGI IMG/M metagenome (GOLD analysis project Ga0116225, IMG submission 88968) | Peat soil microbial communities from Weissenstadt, Germany - Sb_50d_c_BC metaG | ecosystem: Environmental > Terrestrial > Soil > Wetlands > Peat | place: Germany: Weissenstadt | collected 2010-09-21 | reverse complement strand
TTCCAAATCCTCGACCGAACCGGCCTCGGCGGCCAGCGACAACACGGTGTCCTGAGCCTTCGCATGCAGGATCAGACGGGTCGAATCCGCCTTGGGGTCGCAGCCGACGATGAGGATCTTCTGACCCATCTCGGAAAGAGCGGCCAAGGTGTTCTGGGAGGTGGTCGACTTACCGATGCCCCCCTTACCGTAGAAAGCGATCTGACGAAGTGCGGCCATTACCAATTGCTCCCTGGAAACCGAGTGCGGGGCAATACCGCCTCCGCAATCCCTACTAAAGCAAGGGTTATGCCAACTACCGTCAATCCCCCATCTGCGGTCGAGAATCGGCTAGGATCAATGCTTTTGCGATCCCACAGCCGCCATCCTCGGCGCAGCCCGCGTTGTTCGCAACACGACAGAAACGCGACAACATTGGCGGAACTACCACAGCCGGCCCGACCTTGGGCCGCGTGGGCTGGTCGAACCAGCCGCCGCCTCGCCGATCACCGCGCCGCCGTCGCCCTGCGAATCCACGGCGGAGGGAAGCTTCCTCAGCTTTGTCCGCCTGCCGCCGGCTTGCCCTTGCGCGGGCCGTTGTCGCGTGGCCTGGCTGTGCGGGGCTTGTCGTGGCGGGGCGGCGGCACGGCGCTGTCCGCGGCTTCATCCAACCGCTCGATACGCACTTCGGGCCGCTCGATCTGATTAACGGCGGCGATGAAGCGGTCGGCGACAGCGGCGTTAATTTCGAATTTGGTGTCCCGCTCGAAGATGCGGATGACGCCGATCTCCTGCTTGGTGATCTTGCCTTGGCGGCAAATCATCGGAATTAGCCAGCGCGGATCGGCATTCTTGAGCCGTCCGATATTCAGCCGGAACATCACGGTTTGGCCCGGCAAAGCGTTTTCCCGTCTGCCACCACGGCCTTCGCTCCGCTCGCGCGGTTCACGGGTCTCGCGGGCGGGCACGCCGCCTGGACCCGGATCAAAGAGCTCCTCGGCGGCGGGCAGGTGCGAGCGGTACATCCGCACCAGAGCCGAGGCGATCGCTTCGGGTGAGCGTTCGGCCAACAAGGCGGCGGCCATGGCCAAATCGTCCTCGCCAAGCTCTTCGGTCAGGACCGGATGCCCCAGCAAACGCTGTTGGTCGAGTTGACGGATGGCCTCCGCCGAGGGCGCCCCGCTCCACTCGACGCGGATTCCAGCGGATTCGAACAGCATCTCGGCGCGGCGGCGGCGCGACAACGGCACCAGCAGCACGCTGATGCCCTTGCGCCCGGCGCGGCCCGTGCGTCCGCTGCGATGCTGCAAGGTTTCAGCGTTGCGCGGCATGTCGGCATGGATGACCAGCCCCAGACCGGGAAGATCGATGCCGCGCGCCGCCACATCGGTGGCCACGCAGACCCGCGCCCGCCCGTCGCGCAAGGCCTGAAGGGCGTGGTTGCGTTCGCTCTGGCTCAGCTCGCCGGATAAGGCGACCACCCCGAAGCCGCGCTCCAGCAGAATGGCCTGCAAGTGGCGCACCGTCTCGCGGGTGTTGCAGAACACCAGGGCGGTGGGCGATTCGAAGAAGCGCAGCAGATTGACCACCGCATGCTCGACCTCGTTGGGGGCGATGCGCACCACGCGGTATTCGATGTCGGCATGCCCCTGCGGCCCCGCCGACAGGGCGATGCGCCAGGCGTCGCGCTGATAGCGCTTGGCCAAGGTGATGATGGCCTTGGGCAGCGTCGCCGAGAACAACAGGGTCCGCCGTTCCTGCGGCGTGGCTTCAAGGATGAACTCGATATCCTCGCGGAAGCCGAGGTCAAGCATCTCGTCGGCCTCGTCGAGCACCACCACTTTCAGCTTGGTGACATTCAAGCCGCCCCGCTCCAGATGATCGCGCAGGCGGCCCGGAGTGCCGACGACGATATGCGCCCCCTTGTTGAGCATCCGCAACTCGGCCCGAGGGTCCATGCCGCCGACACAGGACACCACCCGCCCGCCCGCCTTGCCATAAAGCCAGGTCAACTCCGCATGGACTTGCAGGGCCAATTCGCGGGTCGGGGCGACCACCAGGGCCAAAGGCTCACCCGCCGGCTCCAGAATCTCCTCATCGCCCAACAGGTTCACCGCCATGGCCATGCCATAGGCGACCGTCTTACCTGAACCGGTCTGCGCCGACACCAAAAGATCGCGGGTCTCGGCCCGCAAGTCCATCACCGCCGACTGGACCGCCGTCAAATCGGTATAGGCGCGCTCGGCCAGGGCTCGGGCGAGAGGATGACTCGAAGCGAAATGGTCCATGTTCGATACCACACTGCCTTGGGTTGGTGAGCCGGACGGCGCAACTATAGCCCCGTCTGCGCCCACCGGGAAACCTCGGGGGCTAAAGGGGGACTTCCGGGGGACTCGGAAAAGCAAAAGGCCCAGTCCGGAGACTGGGCCTTAATAAAGCGTTGGTACGCTTCAGTATCTTGGTGGGCGCTGTAGGATTCGAACCTACGACCCGCTGATTAAGAGTCAGCTGCTCTACCAACTGAGCTAAGCGCCCGCAACCGCGAGGCCGGTTATGTACCAAGGGCTGGCCTCGCTGTCTAATACTATTTTCAAATTCGACCGATTTTTTTCTCAAACATCATCCGAAGCGCCACGCCGACCGATCTGCACATCACGGTGGATATAGACGCTCATGATGACGCCGAAGCCGAACAGCAAGGTCAACATGGCGGTGCCGCCATAGGAAATCAACGGCAGCGGCACGCCCACCACCGGAACCAGCCCCATCACCATGGCGATGTTGATGAAGACATAAAGGAAGAAGGTGGTGGTCAGCCCCAGCCCGACCAGACGGCCATACTGACTGCGGCTGCGCAGGCTCATCCCATAGCCGAAGACCAGGATCAGCGTGTACATGGCCACCAGCACCACGCCGCCGACCATGCCCCATTCCTCGGCCAGCATGGTGAAGATGAAGTCGGTCTGCTTTTCCGGCAGGAAGTTCAGATGGCTTTGCGTGCCCAGCATGAAGCCCTTGCCGAACACCCCACCCGAGCCCAAGGCGATCTTGGATTGCAGGATATGATAGCCCGACCCCAGCGGATCGTTCTCGGGGTTCATGAAGGTGATGATGCGCTGACGCTGGTATTCGCGCATGAACTGCCACGCCACCGGCACCGCACCGGCGGCGCTGGCGATCAGCACGGCAAATTTCCACATGCGCACGCCGGCCAGAAAGAACATCGCCCCGCTGGCCAGGGTCAGCATCATCGCCGTGCCCAAATCAGGCTGCTTGAGCACGAAGGCGACCGGCGCCAGCACCATGATCAGCGGCGGGATCAGGAACAGCGGGCGGCCGACATCCTGATAGCTGGCCCCATGGAAATAGCGGGCCAGGGCCAGAACCATGGTGATCTTCATGATTTCGGATGGTTGCAACTGAATGAAGCCCAGATCGATCCAGCGCTGAGCGCCCATGCCGATCGAGCCTCGGACCTCCACCGCGATTAGCAGCACCAGCGCCACCGTGTACAGCGTGTAGGACCATCGCATCCACGCCCGCACATCGACCATCGACACCGACAGCATGACCGCCATGCCGACCAGGAAGCGCATCATCTGGCGCGAAGCCCAGGGGTCGATGGCGCCGTTGGCGGCGGAATACAACGTCAGAAAACCGAACGAGCAAACCAGCGTGACCAGCAGCACGAACGACCAACTGACATGCCATAGCTTCTCGCGCAGGGTCATTTCCGAGCGACTGAAGCGGAAATGCATATGCCGCGACATCATCCGTGCTCCGCGTGATCGTGATCATGGTCGTGATGATCGTGCCCGAAGGATGCCGCCGGCGGCGTCCACAGGCTGGCGCTGCGCAAGGGATCGCGCTTTTGCACCTCGATCAGAATATCACGGGCAATCGGTGCCGCCACCCCCGAGCCGCCGCCGCCATGTTCGACGGTGACGCAGCAGGCGTAGCGCGGCGCGCTTTCCGGGGCATAGGCGACGAACAGCGCGTGGTCGCGTTCCTTCCACGGCAGGTCTTCGTTCTTCTTCACCCCACCCTCGCGCTCGCGCATGGTGATGCGGCGCACCTGAGCCGACCCTGACTTGCCCGACATGGCCATGCTTTCATCCTTGATGCGGGCGCCATAGGCGGTGCCGCCGGGTTCGTTGGTGACGGCGAACATGCCTTTGCGGACCAAGGCCAGGGATTGCCGCGAGATCCCCAAATCGTTCCAGGCGGGCACCTGACGCGGGGTGGCGTGCACCCCGTCGATGATGTCGCGCGCCAGATGCGGCTGCACGGCGAAACCACCATTGGCCACCCGCGCCGTCATCACCGCCAATTGCAGCGGCGTCGCCAGCACATAGCCCTGACCGATGGAGTTGATCAACGTCTCGCCCGGATGCCAGGGCTGGCCCAACGTCGCCCGCTTCCAGTCGCGGTTGGGAATGGTGCCGCCACGTTCCCCTGGCAGGTCCAACCCCATGGGAAGGCCCAGGCCGAAACGCTTGGCCATCTCGGCAATACGCTCGAAGCCGGTGCGGCGGGCGATTTCATAGAAATAGACGTCACAGGAATTCTTGATGCCGCCGATCAGGTCGAGCGAACCATGCCCGCCCTTTTTCCAGCAGTGGAAGCTGATATTGCCCAGGCTCATCTGACCGGGACAGAACACCCGCTGGTCGGCGGTGATGGTGCCGGTTTCCAGCGCCGCCAGGGCCGTCATCAGCTTGAAGGTCGAACCGGGCGGGTATTGCCCGGCAATCGCCTTGTTGGTCAAAGGAGCGCGCGGGTTGGAGATCAGATCGCGCCATTCCTCGGGCGTCAGGCCGCGGTTGAAGGCGTTGGGGTCGAAGCTGGGGGTCGAGGCCATCACCAGGATTTCGCCGGTGTGGATGTCAATAACCACCACCGCGCCGCTCTCTTCGCCCATGCGCTGGGCGGCGAATTGCTGCAGTTCCAGATCGATGGTCAGGTTGAGATCGACACCCGGTTCACCTTCGTCGCGCTTCAACTCGCGGATGGTGCGGCCGACGGCGTTGACCTCCACCTGACTGGTGCCCCCCTTGCCGCGCAGCGCCAGATCATAGACCCGCTCGATGCCGGCCTTGCCGATGCGGAAGCCGGGCAGCTCCAGCAAAGGATCGGTGGAAGCCTGCAAATCCGGTTCGGACACCGCTGAGACATAGCCGAGCAAATGCGCGCCCAGGCCCTCCAGCGGATAGTTGCGGCTTTGGCCGACGTCGATCATCACGCCCGGCAGATCGGGGGTGTTGATCTCGATGCGCGAGACGTCTTCCCAGCTGAGATTTTCCCGCACCGTCACCGGCACGAAGCTGCGGTGGCGGTTGGCCTCGCGGGTGATGCGGGCGCGGTCGTGGTCGTTGATGGGGATGATGTCGGACAGCGCATCCAGGGTGTCGTCCAGATCGTCGGTCTGCTCCGAGACCAGCAACACCCGGTAATTCTGCTGATTAACCGCCATGGGAACGCCGTTGCGGTCAAGAATGCGTCCGCGCGGCGGCGGCAACAGCCGCAGATTGATGCGGTTCTCGTCGGCCAGCACGGCGTATTTGTCGCTTTCCACCACCTGTAGAAAGTACATGCGGCCAATCAAGGTGGACAGCAAAGCCAGCTTTCCGCCGCCCAACAGAATGGCGCGGCGGCCGATGACTTTCGCGCGATCAGTGTCGCTGTTCATGCGTGCCTCAGGCCGGGCGGAGCAGAGCCAACTGCGTACGGGCAAAGAACCAACTGAGCAGGGGATAGAACGACACCGTCATGATCAGCTCGAACAGCACCGCATGCGGTTCCAGCATATGCCCGAAGATCATCGACACCAACGCCCATTCCACCGCCATCGCGGCCGAGGCGACCAAAGCGAAGCCCCACCACGCCACCAGGAACGGCTTGCCCAGGAAGAACCGCCGCTGCGAGCCGGTCATGCCGAGGACCATCAGATAGACCAGCGGCGTCACCCCCAGCGGCGTGCCGGCGATGATATCGTTGACCAAGGCCAGCACGAACGCCACCGGAGCCGGCAGCAGATCGGGGCGATGGATCGACCAGTAATAGACGCCGATCAGCGGCAGCATCGGCGCCACGGCGGCGAAGCCGGGCAGCCGTGTCGGCATCGCCTGCAGCAGCACCAGCAGCAGGGTCAGGCCGAACGGCAGCAGATGGCGGACCCACAGGTCCATCCGCTGCAACAGCGACCCTTTCACCGATCATGCCCCTCGCTGGCGGCGGCGGCGTCGGAGGGAAGAATTCCGGCAAGGCCGTAATCGACCACGGTGACATATTCCAATTTGTGCCGATGCACGAACGGCTCGACCCGCACCACGCCGTCCTGCACCGAAGACACCACGCCCAGCGGCACGCCGGGCGGGAACGCCCCGCCATGCCCCGAGGTCACCACGCGGTCGCCAGGGGCGGCGTTGCTATTGGGCGACAGCATGTTCAGGCGCGGCCGGTCCGAGTTGTCGCCGGTCAGGATCGCCTTGGCCCGCGAGGTTTCCAGCATCACCGGGATATGCGAGTTGATGTCGGTCAGCAGCAACACGCGGGCCGAGCGCTGCCCGACCTCCATGATACGGCCCACCATGACTTCGCCGGCAATGACCGCTTGGCCTTTGCGCACGCCGTCGCGGCTGCCGGAATTGATCAGCATCGAATGGACGAACGCCCCGCCGGTATCATCGATGACGCGGGTGGTGATGAAGGATGGATCGGGATCGGGGATGAAGTTGAGCTGGATATGCAGCGCCCGGTTCTCGTTGTCGAGTTGCCGCGCCGCCGCCTGCCAATGCATCAGCTTGGAGTTTTCATCGCGCAAACGGACGTTCTCGGCGCGCAGAGTGGCCAGTTCGCGCACGGCGCTGACCACCTCGGCGATGGTGCCGGCGGGACGCGACATCACATCGAGGATCGGCGCCACAGCGTCGCTGACGCTCAGGCGAATTCGCTCGACCAAGGCGGTATCGGCCTTGCCCAGCAGCATCAGCGCGAACGATGCCATCACCAGCGATAGGAAGGCGAAGCGATGGGCAAGCTGCTTCAGCGTCGCCAGACGGCCTAGCGCTCCTGAATGCTGCTTCACGATTCACCTCCCCCGCTGGCGACGGGTCAATACATGCTGGTCAGAACGTTCCGCAGCTTCGGCATCTCTTCCAAAGCACGGCCGGTGCCCAGGGCGACGCAGGACAGCGGATCGTCGGCGATCGACACCGGCAAGCCGGTGGCGTGACGCAGAACGAAGTCCAGGTTCGACAGCAACGCCCCGCCGCCGGTCAGGACGATGCCCTTATCGACGATGTCTGCGGCCAGTTCCGGGGCGGTATGCTCCAGCGCGACCTTGACCGCTTCGATGATGGCGCCGACCGGTTCGGCCAGGCTCTCGGCAATCTGACGCTCGGAGATGATCAGTTCCTTGGGCACGCCATTCATCAGGTCGCGGCCCTTGATCTCCATGGTCCGGCCTTCGCCGTCTTCGGGCGGGCAAGCCGATCCGATTTCCTTCTTGATGCGCTCGGCCGAGCCTTCGCCCACCAGAAGGTTATGATTGCGGCGGATATAGGCGATGATCGCCTCGTCCATCTTGTCGCCGCCGACGCGCACGCTGCGCGAATAGACGATGCCGCCCAGCGACAGCACGGCCACTTCGGTAGTGCCGCCGCCGATGTCAACGACCATCGAGCCGGTCGGTTCGGTCACCGGCAAGCCGGCGCCAATCGCGGCAGCCATCGGCTCCTCGATCAGGAACACGCGACGGGCACCGGCGCTTTCGGCCGATTCTTGAATGGCGCGGCGCTCGACGGCGGTGGAGCCGGAGGGCACGCAGACGATAACCAGCGGGCTGGCGAAGCTGCGGCGGTTATGCACCTTGCGGATGAAATGCTTGATCATTTCTTCGGCCACTTCGAAATCGGCGATGACGCCGTCGCGAAGGGGACGAATGGCCTGAATGTAGCCGGGCGTGCGGCCCAACATCATCTTGGCCTCGTCACCGACGGCAAGAACCTTCTTCTTGCCTTTTTCCTCGGCGATGGCCACCACCGAGGGCTCATTGAGGACAATGCCACGGCCCTTGACGTAGACCAGCGTATTGGCGGTCCCCAGATCGATCGCCATGTCCGCGGACATCCACCCCGTCACTCTGGAAAACATAAGCCCTCACTCAACAGCGTGTTTTACGTTGCAGCGATACCAGGGGCCATCCCCGGTCACCGAATTTCTAAAGACCCGACGCGCGCAAGCGCCTTTTATATCAGGCCGGCAGCGCGTCGGGAGCGGTTTTTTCCCGCTTCACCAACAATTTGTTCAGCGCGTTGACATAGGCCCGTGCCGACGCCACCAAGGTGTCGGTATCGGCCCCCTGCCCGCTCACCGTTTTGCCATTCTCTTCAAGGCGTACCGTCACTTCGGCCTGCGCATCGGTCCCTTGGGTCACGGCATGGACCTGATAGAGTTGCAGGTTGGCGGTATGCGGAAACAGCTGATGAATGGCGTTGAACGTCGCGTCCACCGGACCATCACCCGAGGCCTTGACGTGTGAGGCGACACCGTCGATTTCCAAATCCAGTTCCGCCTGCGCCCGCGGCTGCTTCGAGCCGCACAGCACTTCCAGCGCCAAAAAACGAATCCGCAGGTTGTCGCGTACCACGGCATCGTCGACGAGTGCGACAATATCCTCGTCAAATACGTCTTTTTTGCGGTCGGCCAGATCTTTAAAGCGGCGAAAGGCGTCTTGGACGGCATTGTCGCCCAACTCGTAACCCAATTCGCGCAGCTTGTCCTTGAAGGCGGCACGCCCGGAATGCTTGCCCATGACCAGGGTCGATTTGTTCAAGCCCACCGATTCGGGGGTCATGATCTCGTAGGTCTGGGCATTCTTCAGCATGCCGTCCTGGTGAATGCCGGATTCGTGAGCAAAGGCATTCTTGCCCACGATGGCTTTGTTCGGCTGGACGGTGATGCCGGTAATGGTCGACACCAGACGCGAGGCGCGGGTGATCGTTTCGGTCTTGATGGCGTTCTTGTAGGGCAGATGGTCGGCACGGGTGCGCAATGCCATCACCACTTCTTCCAAAGCGGCGTTGCCGGCACGCTCCCCCAGACCGTTGATGGTGCATTCGACTTGACGGGCGCCGGCACAGACGGCAGCCAGCGAGTTGGCGACGGCCAACCCCAGATCGTTATGGCAATGCACCGACAGGATGGCCTTGTCGATATTGGGCACGCGGTTGATCAGCATGGCGATCAGCGCGGCATATTCGTCGGGCACCGCATAGCCGACGGTGTCGGGGATGTTGATGGTGCGGGCGCCGGCGGTGATCGCCGCCTCGACGCAGCGACAGAGGAAATCATGCTCGGTGCGCGAGCCGTCCTCCGCCGACCATTCGACGTCCTCGACCAGATTGCGGGCATAGGAGACGCTTTCCTTGACCGCCTCCAGCACGCGCTCCGGCTCCATCTGCAATTTGAACTTCATATGCAGCGGTGAGGTCGAAATGAAGGTGTGGATACGGTGCAGCGGCGCCGGGCGCACGGCCTCGGCGCAGCGGTCGATATCGTTTTTAGTGGCGCGCGCCAAACCGCAAACGGTGGCGCGCTTGACCACTTGGGCGATCTTGTTGACCGCTTCGAAATCGCCGTTCGACGCGATGGGGAACCCCGCCTCGATCACATCGACGCCCATTTCCTCCAGCAACACGGCAACCCGCAGCTTTTCCTCAAGATTCATCGAGGCGCCGGGAGATTGCTCGCCGTCACGCAGGGTGGTGTCGAAAATGATGATGCGGTTGTTGTCCATCGACTCGGTCATCAACGTGTTCCTTGGGTCGTCACTTTGTAGCGGTTCGCAGTTAACACCCTCTGAACACCGACCATGAACAGGCGGCACAAAAGAAAGTATCTCGCGCAACGCCGTTCCCCGTCGCATAACTTGGCAAGCGGGCAACCTTTAAGGTCGGCGGAAAAATTGGAAACCCGCGAAACTGGCGCGCACCACGCTCGCCGACATCCACGGTCACGACTTTCATCGAGGCGCGGCGGCCGGGTCACGCTGGCGAGGATACCAACGGGCTACTCCAACAGCGCAATAGGAAGTCTGGAAGACGGTCAATTGTCAACAGCGATAGTTCGCCGTCTGACCTGCGCCATCCAATCTGCGGCAGCCGCACCCCCTTGCGCGTACGAAAAAGGGGATGCCGAAGCATCCCCCTCATCGCTTGCGGGTAAACCGAGCGCTTAGTTGCGGCTCTTGTCGACCAGCTTGTTCTTGGCGATCCACGGCATCATGCCGCGCAGCTTCGCACCGACCTCTTCGATCGCATGCTCGGACTGGATCCGGCGGATGCCCTTGAAGGACGGCTGACCGGCCTTGCATTCCAGCATCCAATCGCGGACGAAGCGGCCCGACTGGATATCGTCCAGCACGCGCTTCATCTCGGCCTTGGTCTCGTCGGTGACGATGCGCGGCCCGGTCACGTAATCGCCGTATTCGGCGGTGTTCGAGATCGAATAG
>Ga0116225_1003255_pt1 | contig 10499 bp, 4 predicted proteins | sample Sb_taG_8_FD_88968 | JGI IMG/M metagenome (GOLD analysis project Ga0116225, IMG submission 88968) | Peat soil microbial communities from Weissenstadt, Germany - Sb_50d_c_BC metaG | ecosystem: Environmental > Terrestrial > Soil > Wetlands > Peat | place: Germany: Weissenstadt | collected 2010-09-21 | reverse complement strand
GCGCCGGCCATATCAAAAACGACATCACCCGCCTCAACGCCATCCGCCGCGCCAATCCAGCCTTGCACGAGTTCGAGAACCTGACCTTCCAGCAGGCCGACAATGACTCGGTGCTGTTCTACGGAAAAAGTACGCTGGATCGGTCGAACCTGCTGTTCGTCGCCGTCACCCTTGATCCCTTCGACGCAGTCGAGGCCGATCTGCACTTTCCCCTGGACGACATGGGCGTGCCCGAGGGCGAGACCTTCGAAGTCGAGGAACTGTTGTCGGGCGCCCGTCATCTTTGGCGGGGGGCGGTACACCGGCTGCGGCTCGATCCCCATCTCTGCCCCGCCGCCATCTTCCGCGTCACCGTGTGGCGTTCGGTGAGTTGGCGCGAACCCTGTCTTTAGCGCATTGAATTGGACAAAAGAGTCATCCCCGATCCCTTTTTCGTCATGCCCGGACTTGTTCCGGGCATCCACGCGGATGGAGCATAACATAGCGTTTGTAATGCTGTTTCTGCCGAGCGGCGTGGATGGCCGGGACGAGCCCGGCCATGACGGGAGGGAGGTTGTTCCGCATCCTCTGAATGGGGCGATGCACTAGAGGGCAAGCCCATCATGGCCGAGCGCGATCCCCTGTGGTTCAAGGACGCCGTTTTTTATCAGCTTCACGTCAAATCGTTCTTCGACTCCAACAATGACGGGGTCGGCGATTTCTGTGGGTTGACCGCGCGGCTGGACTATATCCAGCAACTGGGCGTCGATACGATCTGGCTGCTGCCGTTCTATCCCTCGCCGTTGCGCGACGACGGCTACGACATCGCTGATTATCGCGCGGTGCATCCCAGCTATGGCGACATGCGCGATTTCCGCGTCTTCGTCCGCGAAGCCCATGCGCGCGGGCTGAAGGTGCTGACCGAACTGGTCATCAACCATACCTCGGACCAGCATCCGTGGTTCCAGCGGGCAAGGCGGGCCAAGGCGGGTTCGGCGGCGCGGGCGTTCTATGTGTGGAGCGAAACCCACGACCGCTATTCCGGCACCCGCATCATTTTCACCGACAGCGAGAAATCGAACTGGCAGTGGGATGACACCGCCAAAGCCTATTACTGGCACCGCTTCTTTTCGCACCAGCCGGATTTGAATTTCGACAACCCCCGCGTGGTACGGGAAGTCGTCGCGGTGATGCGGCATTGGCTGGATGTCGGGGTGGACGGCATGCGGCTCGACGCCGTGCCCTATCTGTGCGAGCGCGAGGGCACCAGCAACGAGAACCTGCCGGAAACCCACGCCGTGCTCAAAGGCCTGCGCGCCGCCATGGAGGAAAGCCATCCCGGTCGCATCTTCCTGGGCGAGGCGAACCAGTGGCCCGAGGACGTGCTGCCCTATTTCGGCGATGGCGACGAATGCCACATGGCGTTCAACTTCCCACTGATGCCGCGCATGTTCATGGCGGTGGCGCGCGAGGACCGCCACCCGATCACCGACATCATGCGCCAGACGCCGGAGATCCCGGAAAACTGCCAATGGGCGATCTTCCTGCGCAACCACGACGAACTGACGCTGGAGATGGTTACCGACCGCGAGCGCGACTACCTGTGGAGCACCTATGCCCGTGACTTCCGCGCCCGCATCAATGTCGGCATCCGCCGCCGTCTGGCGCCCTTGATGGAGAACGACCGCCGCAAGATCGAACTGCTGAACAGCCTGCTGATGAGCATGCCGGGGACGCCGATCATCTATTACGGCGACGAGTTGGGCATGGGCGACAACATCTTCCTGGGCGACCGCAACGGCGTGCGCACGCCGATGCAGTGGTCCGAGGACCGCAATGGCGGCTTCTCGCGCGCCGATCCGTCGTCGCTGTACCTGCCGGCGATCATGGACCCGGTCTATGGCTATGGCTCGGTCAATGTCGAGGCGCAAAGCCGCAGTCCGTCCTCGTTGCTCAACTGGATGCGCCGGCTGATTTCGGTGCGCCGCAGCCGCCGCACCTTCGGGCGGGGAAGCTTGCGCTTTCTCTATCCGGCCAACCGCCGCATCCTGGCCTATCTGCGCGAATATAATGGCGAGTCGATCCTCTGCGTCGCCAACCTGTCGCATGCGGTGCAGGGCGTCGAACTGGGGCTGGCCGAGTTCAAGGGGCGGGTGCCGATCGAGTTGATGGGGCAAAGCCCTCTGCCGCCGATCGGCGATCTGCCCTATTTCCTCACGCTGCCGGCCTGGGGGTTCTATTGGTGCCTGCTGGCGCGCGAGACCGAAGCGCCGGACTGGCATTACGAAGCGGCTCCGGCCATTCCCGATCTGGTGACGCTGGTGGTGCGCGGCGGCTTGAGCGGGGTATCGCAAGGCAGCGCCAAGCACTGCCTGGAGAACGATATCCTGCCGCGCTTCCTGGCCAACCAGCGCTGGTTCGCCGAGAAAGGCCAAGCCATTGCCGCCGTCGAGGTGACGCGCTGGGCCGAACTGGCCGATGGGCGCGGCGGCATCTGGCTGCTGGCGATGCTGGCGGTGCGGCGTGCCGATGGCGTGGTGCGCGGCTATTTCCTGCCGCTGGCCGCCGCCTGGGGGCGGTTCGGCGAAGAGATGGCCAATGCCGGACATCCGGCGGTGCTGGCTTGGCTGCGCTCGGGGCCGAGCGTCGGCGCGCTGTACGATGCCGCCGCCGACGAGGCGTTTCCGTTGGCTCTGCTGGAGGCAATCCGCGATTCGCGGCGCTTGATCGGCTCGGATGGCGGCGGGCGCTGCTTCCATACCTCGGTGTCGCTGGAGCCATCACCCGAGGGGGTGCCGGTGCGGCGCGTCGTCGCCGAACAGTCCAACAGCGGCATCGTCGTCGGCGAGCAGGCGGTGATAAAACTCATCCGCCGCCCCGAAGATGGTCCCAGCGTCGAAGTGGAAATGGGCCGTCATCTGACCGAACAAGTCCACTTCCCCCATTCTCCCGCTTTGCTGGGCGGGCTGGTGCTGGTGGACCGCGACGGCCTGACCACCACCGTCGCCACCGCGCATGCGCATGTGGCCAACCAGGGCGACGCCTGGGTGTGGACCGCCAACCACCTGGAACGCATCCTCGACGAGGCAGCCTTGCTGCCGCCGGAGGAGCAGGCGGGGCGTTTGGAGGTCGGCGGCGCCGAGTTGGCCGGTCTGGTCAATTTGCTGGGCAAGCGCACCGCCGATTTACATAGCGCCTTGGCCGGCGTCACCGGCAGCGCCGATTTCGACCCCGAGCCGGTGACTGCCGACGACCTTGCCGCGTGGCGGCGGCGGGCGCTCGATCAGGCCGAGGCGGCATTGGCGTTGGCGGTGGTCGCCGATTTCCCTGAAGGCCAGCGGCTGGCCGCCCATGCCGATGTTCTGCGCCGCCGCATCGACGAGGCGTTGCCGGCCAGCGTCGCCGCCGCCAAGAGCCGCATCCACGGCGATTACCATCTGGGCCAGTTGCTGGTGGTGCATAACGACGTCAGCATCATCGACTTCGAAGGCGAGCCGGCCCGCCCCCTGGCCGAGCGGCGGCGCAAGGACAGTCCGTTGCGTGACATCGCCGGCATGCTGCGCTCGTTCGACTATGCGGCGGCTTCGGTGCTGGGGCGCATGGACGCGGCGCGGCCAGGGTCACGAAAGATTCTTAGACCGCTGGCGGCGGTCTGGATCGCCCATGCAAGCGGGATTTTCCTGGCCTCTTACCGGGCGGCGGCGGCCGATTTATCGACCCTTCCCGGCGACAGCGAAGAGTTTCGACGCATGCTCGCCCTATTCTTGCTGGAAAAGGCCTGCTACGAGGTATGCTATGAAGCGGCCAACCGCCCGGCCTGGAGGCCGGTGCCGGTGCGCGGCTTGTTGACATTGCTGGATATCGAGGAGGCCGAACGTGGCCAAACCGAGTAAAAAAACCAAGTCCGCTTTTGACCTTCAGGTTGATGCGGTGGTGAACGCCGACCATGACGATCCCTTCGCCTTTTTGGGCATGCGCCAGGATAACGGCGTGGTGGTGGTCCGCACCATGCAACCGCGCGCCGCCAAGGTCAGCGTCGTCGATGCCGTGACCGGCGTTGTCGTCGCCGAGTTGCCGCGCCTGCGTGAGCAAGGCTTCTTCTGTGGCCCGGTTGGCGGCAAGGCGCCGTTCGCCTATCGCCTGCTGCTGGATTACGGCAACGGTGTGTCCGAGCAAATCGAAGATCCCTATCGCTTCCCGCCGGTGCTGGGCGATTTGGATCTGCATCTGTTCGGCGAAGGCTCGCATCTGCACCTGTACCGCCACATGGGCGCGCATGTGAAGACCATTGACGGCGTTGTCGGGGTGTCCTTCGCCGTCTGGGCGCCGAATGCGCGCCATGTCTCGGTGGTTGGCGACTTCAATCACTGGGATGGCCGCGTCCATTCCATGCGGGTGCGCCACGGCGTCGGGGTGTGGGAGCTGTTCATCCCCGGTCTGGGCGAAGGCGCGCTTTATAAATACGAGATCAAGGCCGCCGATGGCCGCCTGCTGCCGCAGAAATGCGACCCCTACGGTTTCTCCGCCGAGATTCCGCCGCTGACCGCGTCGGTGGTCTACGACCTTAAGGATTACGCCTGGAACGACGCCAAGTGGATGGAGCGCCGCCAATCGACGGTCGCCCGTGAAGCGCCGATGTCGATCTACGAGGTGCATCTGGGATCGTGGAAGCGGGTGCCCGACGAGGCCAACCGCTCGATGAGCTATCGTGAATTGGCCGAAGACCTGGGCGCTTATGTCAAGGACATGGGCTTTACCCATATCGAACTGCTGCCGGTTCACGAACACCCGTTCACCGGATCCTGGGGCTATCAGCCGATCGGCCTCTACGCGCCGACCAGCCGCTTCGGCTCGCCCGACGATTTCCGCTGGTTCGTCCAGCGCATGCATGATCAGGGCATCGGCGTCATCATCGACTGGGTGGCCGGGCATTTCCCCACCGACGAACATGGTCTGGCCCAGTTCGACGGCACCTGTCTCTATGAGCATGCCGACCCGCGCCAGGGTTTGCACCGCGACTGGAACACCCTGATTTTCAATTACGGCCGCAACGAGGTCACCAACTACCTCTATTCCAACGCGCTGTTCTGGCTCGACGAGTATCACGTCGACGGGCTGCGGGTGGATGCCGTGGCCTCGATGCTGTACCTCGACTACTCGCGCGAAGCCGGCGATTGGATCCCCAACCGCTACGGCGGCAACGAGAACCTGGAAGCCATCGCCTTCCTCCGCCGCATGAACGAAGTGGTCTATGGCGAGCATCCTGGAGCCGTCACCATCGCCGAGGAATCGACGGCGTGGCCGATGGTGTCGCGTCCGGTTCACTTGGGGGGCTTGGGCTTCGGTTACAAGTGGAACATGGGGTGGATGCACGACACGCTCCGCTACATGAGCAAGGATCCGATCCATCGCCGCTATCACCATGACGATTTGACCTTCGGCCTGCTTTACGCCTTCCACGAAAACTTCGTGCTGCCGATCAGCCATGACGAAGTCGTGCATGGCAAGGGCTCGGTGTTTGGCCGCATGACCGGCGACCGTTGGCAGAAATTCGCCAATCTGCGCGCTTACTACGCCTTCATGTTCTCGCATCCGGGCAAGAAGCTGCTGTTCATGGGCAGCGAGTTCGGCCAGGAAAACGAGTGGAATGTCGATGGCAGCCTGGATTGGCATCTGCTGGACGACCCCATGCATGAGGGTGTGCGGCGCTGTATGAGCGACCTGAACGCCGTTTACCGCGATCTGGCGCCGTTGCATCAGTTGGATTGCGACGGTCACGGTTTCGCCTGGATCGACTGCAACGACCGCGACAACTCGGTGCTGTCGTGGCAGCGCAAGGCCATCGATCCCGACGACGTCACGGTGACGGTGATCAACCTGACCCCGGTGGTGCGTGAAGCCTATCGCCTGGGTGTGCCGCGTGCCGGCTGGTACCGCGAGATCATCAACACCGACTCCGCCTATTACGGCGGCAGCGATGTCGGCTTGGGCGGCGGCGTCATGGCCGAAGCGGTGCCGTGGCACGGTCTGCCCTATTCGGTGCCGCTGCGTCTGCCTCCGTTGGCGGCGTTGATCTTGCAGCCCGAGCGCGGTTAGGTTCGGCTGTAATGGTATCGCATCATCGCGTGTGGCCAGGGGCTCCTTATCCATTGGGAGCCACCTGGGACGGCAAGGGCGTGAACTTCGCCCTGTTCTCCGCTCATGCCGAAAAGGTCGAGTTGTGTCTGTTCGACGGCCATAACCAGCGTGAGGTCGAACGTATCTCGCTGCCCGAATACACCGACGAGGTGTGGCACGGCTATCTGCCCGATTGCCGGCCCGGACAGCTTTACGGCTATCGCGTCTCCGGTCCTTACGAGCCGACCGCCGGGCATCGCTTCAACCCCAACAAGCTGCTGATCGACCCTTACGCCAAGGAACTGGTCGGGCTGCTGAAATGGACCGACGCCCATTTCGGCTACCGCACCGACCATCCCAAGGGCGATTTGTCCTATGACCGCCGCGACAATGCCCGCGCCATGCCCAAATGCCGGGTCGTCGATACGGCGTTCACCTGGGGCGACGATCGCCGCCCGACGGTGTCGTGGTCGCAGACGGTGCTCTACGAGGCGCATCTGCGCGGCATGACCATGCGCCATCCGCTAGTGCCCAACAATGTGCGTGGCACCTTCCTGGGGCTGGCTCAGCCGGCGGTGATCGACCATCTGGTGCATCTGGGGGTGACCACCCTGGAACTGCTGCCGGTGCACGCCATCGTCGACGAGCGCAATCTGGTCGAGCGCGGCTTGCGTAATTACTGGGGCTATAACCCCATCGGCTTCTTCGCCCCCGATCCGCGCTATTACTCGGCGTCGTCGCATGGCGACTTCAAGACCATGGTCCAGCGCCTGCACGAGGCGGGGATCGAGGTGATCCTCGACGTCGTCTACAATCACACCGCCGAAGGCAACCAGATGGGGCCGACGTTGTCGCTGAAGGGCATCGACAACGCCTCGTACTACCGCCTGTGCGCCGGCAATGAACGCTTCTACGAAAACTATTCAGGCTGCGGCAATACCCTGAACCTGCGCCATCCGCGGGTGCTGCAACTGGTCATGGATTCCTTGCGCTATTGGGTCGAGGAGATGCATGTCGACGGCTTCCGCTTCGATCTGGCGGCCAGTCTGGCGCGCGAGAAGGCGGGCTTCGACGGCGGTTCGGGCTTCCTTGACGCCGTGCGCCAAGACCCGGTGCTGTGCCGCGCCAAGATGATCGCCGAGCCCTGGGATTTGGGCGGCGACGGCTATCGCCTGGGCGCTTTCCCGCCCGGCTGGTCGGAATGGAACGGCCGCTACCGCGACACCGTGCGCCGCTTCTGGAAGGGCGACGGCGGCTTGATCGGCGATCTGGCCTCGCGCCTGACCGGTTCGTCCGACCTGTTCGGTTGGGGCGGGCGGCGGCCTTGGGCCAGCATCAACTTCATCACTGCCCATGACGGCTTCACCATGAAGGATCTGGTGAGCTACAACGGCAAGCACAACGAAGCCAATTTCGAGAACAACCAGGACGGCACCGACGCCAACGATTCCTGGAACTGCGGCGTCGAGGGAGAGACCGACGACCCCAAGATCAACACTCTGCGCATTCAACAGATCCGCAACCTGCTGACCACCATGTTTCTCAGCCAGGGTGTGCCGATGCTGGTGGCCGGCGACGAGATGGGGCGCAGCCAGCGCGGCAACAACAACGCCTATTGCCAGGACAACGAGCTTGGCTGGATCGATTGGAGCAGCGTGGACGAGGACCTGTTGGCCTTTGTCCGCAAGCTGATCAAGCTGCGCCGCAAGCATCCGGTATTGCATCGTCAGCGCTTCTTCACCGGCCGGCGGATGCCCGGCACCGGCATCAAGGACATCGCCTGGGTCACGCCCGAAGGCCGCGAGATGGGCCATCAGGATTGGATTGCACCCTATGCCCGCTCGCTCGCTTATGTGCTGGGCGGCGAGGCGGGGCAGGAAAGCGAGGTCATGGATGACGGCTTCCTGGTGCTGTTCAACGCCTTTCACGAGCCGATCACCTACATCCTGCCGGAAGGCACGCGCGGGCGGTCGTGGCATGTCGCCATCGATACTTCTCTGCCCAGCGGCATGGGCGGCAACCGCCGCTGCGAGGACTGCGCCGAATATGTGGTGCAGGCCCGCTCGGTCTCGGTGCTGATCCGCAAAGGCGGGCTGGTCGTGCGCGATCCGGCCGACGACATCGACATCTGACATCGGGTGCTTCGCGCATCGGTGGCTTTACTATCTCGGGGGAATGCGACGCAATGAGCAACGACGCTTTGAACCGCTTGGCCTCACTCGCGGGGATCGAGGACGGCTGGTGGGACTTCTTTGGCCAATACCGGCTGGTTCCCGCCGACACCAAGCGCGCCTTCCTCTCGGCCATGGGCTTCGCCGTAGCCGACGATACGCAGATTGCCGCCAGCCTTGCCGAGTTCGAGGCGCGGCCATGGCGTCGTTGGCTGGAGCCGGTCCAGGTGGTCTCGGAGCGCGACGGTCCGCCGACGATCACCATCGCCGTGCCCGATCATCATGAAGACATGCCGATCGACTGGGTTCTGACCGAGGAAATCGGCGCGCAGCACAAGGGCGAGTTCCGCCCGCGCGCCTTGCCGATGGTCGATGAACGCGGCATCGACGGCGTTTGGCATCGCCGCCATACCTTCCAGCTTCCCGGCGCGCCGCTGCCCGGCATCCATAACTTGCGCCTGCGCGGCCCCGCCGGCATCGCCGCCGAGATGACGCTGATCGTCAGCCCGGCGCGCGCCTATCAGCCTCCGGCGATCGAGCAGGACGGGCGGCTTTGGGGCGTCGCCACCCAGCTATACAGCCTGCGCACCGACGGCAATTGGGGCGTCGGCGATTTCTCCGATCTGGCTGAACTGGCCACCCGCGCCGGCCCGCTGGGGGCTTCGGCCATCGGTGTGAACCCGCTACACGAGCTGTTCCCCTGCCGTCCCGAACGCTTTAGCCCCTATTCGCCGTCAAGCCGTTTGGGCGTCAACGTCATCTATATCGACGTCGAAGCGGTCCCCGACTTCAAGGAAAGCACCGACGCCCGGCGCTTCTTCGCCTCGCCCGGATTCCAGGCCCGGTTGGCGGCGGCGCAGAATGCCAAGCTGGTCGATTACGCCAATGTCGGCTCGCTGAAATTCACTGTGCTGGAATCCTGCTGGAAGTCGTTCCGCGCCAATCACCAAGATGACGCCGACAGCGAGCGCGGGCAGTCCTTCCGCGCCTTCCAGGCGGCGGGCGGGCGCACGGCCTTGCGTCTGGCGACCTTTGAGGCGTTGCAGGATCATTTCCTGCGCAAGGGTCCCGACAAAGGCTATTGGCGGCATTGGCCGGTCGAGTTGCAGGATCCCGACAGCGCGGCGGTCGCCGATTTCGTCGAGACCCAGCGCGAGCGCGTGGATTTTTTCAGCTACCTGCAATGGCTGGCCGACGGGCAGTTGGCGGCGGCGCAGGCGGCCTGCTGCGACGCCCGCATGCCCATCGGCATCTACCGCGATCTGGGCGTCGGTATCGCCGATGACGGGGCCGAGGCCTGGGCCAACCAACGCCTGCTGTGCCTGGGCGTGTCGGTCGGCGCGCCGCCCGATCCGCTCAATCTGGCAGGGCAGGATTGGGGGCTGGTGCCGTTCAACCCGGTGACCCTGCGCGAGGCGGCCTACCGTCCGTTGCTGGAGGTGCTGGAAGCCAACATGACCCATGCCGGGGCCATGCGCCTGGACCATGCGATGAGCCTGCAACGGCTGTATTGGGTGCCGCGCGGCGCTCGTGCCGACCAGGGCGCTTATGTGCGCTACCCGGTCGCCGATCTGTTCGCGCTGGTGGCGCTGGCCAGCCGCCGCAAGGGCTGCTTGGTCATCGGCGAAGACCTCGGCACCGTGCCCGATGGCTTCCGCGAGCATATGCAGGACAAGGCCATCCTCGGCTACCGCCTGCTGGCCTTCGAGAAGAAAGACGGCGGCGTGTTCAAGACTCCGGGCGAGATTCTGGGACAGGCGCTGGTCGGTTTCGGCACCCACGACCTGCCCAGCCTGGCCGGCTGGTGGGACGGCATCGACATCGAATCGCGTGAGATCCTCAACGTCTATCCCGACCCGGCCATGGGCGCGCAGGAACGTCAGGGCCGCGCCGAGGACCGTATCAATCTGGTGCGGGCGCTGGCCGCCGAGGGCTTGATCGCCGCCGACTTCCCCACCGAGCCGGGCTTGAGCACCGCTCAGGTGGCGGTTCTGGTCACCGCCGTCTATGCCTATCTGTGCCGCACGCCGTCCAAGCTGCTGATGGTGCAGTTCGAGGATGTGTTGGGCATGGTGGTGCAGATGAACCTGCCGGGCACCACCGACCAGCACCCCAACTGGCGCCTGCGTTACCCGCAGAAGCTGGACGCAATGTTGGCCGATCCGCGCGTGGTCGCGGTGGCGGGGCAGTTGATGGAGCGGGCGTTCGGGTCATCGTGATAGGTGCTAAACT
>Ga0116225_1003247_pt1 | contig 10522 bp, 9 predicted proteins | sample Sb_taG_8_FD_88968 | JGI IMG/M metagenome (GOLD analysis project Ga0116225, IMG submission 88968) | Peat soil microbial communities from Weissenstadt, Germany - Sb_50d_c_BC metaG | ecosystem: Environmental > Terrestrial > Soil > Wetlands > Peat | place: Germany: Weissenstadt | collected 2010-09-21 | reverse complement strand
CGGCGCTTCGCGGCCTTGCAGCGAATAAAAGATCGTCTGCGCCGAGCGCCGTGTGCTGACCAGCGAGTCGCGGCGCAGGCGGGCCAGATGCTGCGACAGCGCCGACTGCGATAACCCGATGATCTTTTCCAACTCTCCCACCGATTTCTCGCCGTGCAGCAATTGGCACAGGATCATCAGGCGATGCTCGTTGCTCATCGCCTTGAGGAGTCCGCTGGCCCGCAGAGCGTTGGCTTTCAGTTGGTCAAGGTCGGTCATGCGGTCGTGGTCCAGGCGCGTTGGAATGAATTCCTGCATACTATGCGGCACTGGACTACGTTTCAATCCATGTCACAGTCCGCCGGTTCAGGCGCGGGCGGGAGCCTGGGCGGCGACGATGCCCATGGCCGACAAAACCTGGGCGACAATATGCGGGGCGGTCAACCCGGCATCGTCATACTGCACCTGCGGCGTGTCGTGGTCGATGAAGCGGTCGGGCAGGGTCATCGGGCGGAATTTCAGGCCGGTTTCCAGCAATCCGGCATGCGCCAGGAAGTGCAGAACCTGGCTGGAGAAGCCGCCGACCGAACCGTCCTCGACGGTGATCAGCACCGCGTGGTTGTGCGCTAATTGGCGGATCAGATCCTCGTCGATGGGCTTGGCGAAGCGGGCGTCGGCGACGGTGGTCGATAGGCCGCGCGCCGCCAATTCGTCGGCGGCCTTCAGACATTCGCCCAAACGGGTGCCCAGCGACAGCAAGGCAACCGTGGTGCCTTCGCGCAGGATGCGGCCTTTGCCGATCGGCATGACCTCGCCGCGCTCGGGCAGTTCGACGCCGACACCCTCGCCGCGCGGATAGCGGAAGGCCGAGGGGCCGTTATCGATGCTGACGGCGGTAGCGACGGCATGCATCAACTCGGCCTCGTCGGACGGCGCCATCAGGACGATGCCGGGAATGCAGCCGAGGAAAGCAAGGTCGAAGGTGCCGGCATGGGTGGCGCCGTCGGCTCCGACCAGACCGGCGCGGTCGATGGCGAAGCGCACCGGCAGGTGTTGCAGGGCGACGTCATGCACCAACTGGTCATAGGCGCGCTGGAGGAAGCTGGAATACAGCGCGCAGAACGGCTTGAAGCCCTCGCAGGCCAGACCGGCGGCGAAGGTCACCGCATGCTGTTCGGCGATGCCGACATCGAAGCAACGCTCGGGGTAGGTTTCGGCGAATTTGTCCAAGCCGGTGCCGGCGGGCATGGCCGCCGTGATGGCGACGATGCGGCTGTCGTGCTTGGCTTCGGCGATCAAGGCGCGTGAGAACACCGAGGTATAGCTGGGGGCGTTGGCCTTGGGCTTGGCCAGGGCGCCGGTGACCACGTCGAACTTGCCGACACCGTGATACTTATCGGCGGCGGCTTCGGCGGGCGGGTAGCCGTGGCCTTTTTTGGTCACCACATGGATCAGGATGGGGGCGGCGTCGCCGGCGTCGCGGACGTTCTTCAGCACTGGCAACAGGTGGTCGAGGCGATGGCCATCGACCGGGCCGACGTAATAGAAGCCCAACTCTTCGAACAAGGTGCCGCCGCCCGAGACCATGCCGCGGGCGAATTCCTCGGCGCGCTTGGCGGCGCGCTCCAGCGGGCCGGGGAACATCGAGGCCAGATCCTTCATCACATGACGGATCGAGCGATAGGATTTGGACGACAGCAGCCGCGACAGATAGGCGCTCATGGCCCCGACCGGCGGGGCGATCGACATGTCGTTGTCGTTGAGAATCACCACCAGCCGCGAGTTCATCGAGCCGGCGTTGTTCAGCGCCTCATAAGCCATGCCGGCGCTCATCGCGCCGTCGCCGATCACCGCCACGACATGGTTGTCGCCGCCCTTGAGGTCGCGCCCGACCGCCATGCCCAGACCGGCGGAGATGCTGGTGGAGCTATGCCCGGCGCCGAACGGGTCGTAGGCGCTCTCCGACCGCTTGGTGAAGCCCGACAGCCCCTTGCCCTGGCGCAGGGTGCGCATGCGGGCGCGGCGGCCGGTCAGGATCTTATGTGGATAGGTCTGGTGGCCGACATCCCAAATCAGGCGGTCGTCGGGGGTGTTGAAGACATGGTGCAGGGCGACCGTCAGTTCGACGACGCCCAAACCGGCGCCCAAATGGCCCCCGGTCAGCGACACCACTTCGATCATCTCCTGGCGCACCTCGTCGGCCAATTGCCGCAATTGCTCGACGGTCATGCCGCGAATGTCGGCTGGGGTCCGAACGGTGTCCAGAAGGGGGAATTCGGTCATGCAATCACCAGGAAATCAGAGGCTGCGTTCGACGACGAAACGGGCGGCGTCGCGCAAGAGATCGGCTTTTTCATCGAAACAGTCGAGATGGGCGGCGGCCTGACGCGACAGCATCGCGGCCTGGTCCTGGGCGCGCTCGACGCCCAGCAGAGAAACAAAGGTGGCCTTGCCGGCCTCGGCGTCCTTACGCAAACCCTTGCCGACCTGATTGGGGTCACCCAAGACGTCCAACAGATCGTCGGCAATCTGGAAGGCCAAGCCGACATCATGGGCATAGGCCTTCAAGGCGATGCGCTGCTGATGCGGCGCTTTGCCCAGCACGGCTCCGGCCTCGCACGAGAAATCGATCAAGCGGCCGGTCTTCATCTGTTGCAGGCGGGTCACCGCTTGGACGTCCATTTCCAGCGAGGATGCGCGCAGATCGACCATTTGGCCGCCGACCATACCGTGCCCGCCGGCAGCCGTGGCCAGTTCCCACACCAGCTCGCAACGCACCTGCGGGTCGGAATGGGTGGCGGGACCGGCCAGCACTTCGAACGCCTTGGTCAACAGGGCGTCGCCGGCCAGGATGGCGGTGGCCTCGTCGAATTGGCGATGCACGGTGGGACGGCCACGCCGTAAATCGTCGTCGTCCATCGCCGGCAGATCGTCATGCACCAGCGAATAGCAGTGCAGCATCTCGATGGCGGCGGCGACGCGCAGGGCGGCTTGCTCGGCGACGTTGAACAAAGCGGCGGTTTGCAGCACGAAAAAAGGCCGCAGCCGCTTGCCGCCATCCAGCGAGGCATAGCGCATGGCGTCGTGCAGCGGCCCTTCAGGGCCATCGACCGGCGGCAGCAATTGGTCCAACTCGTCATTGACCGCTTTGGAGGTGGCGGTCAGGGCGTCTTGCAGGGGCGTCACGGCGGGGGTGTCCTTAACCTTACCCAATGTCGGTCGGTTGGGCCGAAATGGCGCCATCCGGCCCCAGCACGATGCGTTCGACGCGCGTCTGTGCTTCGGCCAATTTGGCCTCGCAGTGACGTTTCAGATGGACGCCGCGGGTATAGGCGTCGATCGCTTCGTCGAGCTTTCCTTTTCCGTCTTCGAGTTGGCGAACGATGCGTTCCAACTCGGCCAAGGCGTCCTCGAAACTCAAAACGGCGATATCTGCGGGCAAGTCGGCCACGGGTCACTCCCTGATTGAAGCCCGGCAGTTTACGCCCTCGACTTGCCGCCCGCAAGGCAGGCGGGCGGCAGAGGCCGGAAGCCTAGCCTTAGAACCCCATCAAGGCCCGCACATGGGCGGCACAGGATACCGCAAGTGCGCGAAGGTCATAGCCGCCTTCCAGCACCGAAACCAGCCGGTTGCCGCAGATGTCGCGGGCCAGATTGACCATTTTCTCGGTCACCCAACTGAAGTCGTCGGTGGTAAGGCGCATATGCGCCATCGGGTCCGAGGCATGGGCGTCAAAGCCCGCCGACAGCATGATCAGGTCCGGCTTGAAGGCGATGATGCCGGGAATGATCGTCTCGACCACCGCCTTGCGCCACGGCTCCGAGCCAGAACCGGCGGGCAGGGGGACGTTCAGGATGTTGTTGGCGATGCCGGTTTCGGTGATGAAGCCGGTGCCGGGGAAGGTCTCGTCCTGATGGGTCGAGGCGTAATAGAGGTCGGGGTTGTTGAAAAAGATGTCCTGGGTGCCGTTGCCGTGATGGACGTCGATGTCGAACACCGCGACCCGCTTCAGGCTATGCACGGCCTGGGCGTGCAGGGCGCCGACGGCGACGTTGTTGAACAGGCAAAAGCCCATCACGCCGTTGGATTCGGCATGGTGCCCCGGCGGGCGGACGGCGCAAAAGGCGTTGCGGCATTCGCGCTTGGCGACCGCATCGACGGCGGCGATGGCGGCCCCGGCCGAGCGCAAGGCGGCTTCATAGGATCCGGCGCTGATGACGGTGTCGGGATCCAGATGCGCCTGCTCGCCCGGATTTGGCAGATTGTCGCGGACGAAGTCCAGATGCTCCATGGTGTGGGCGCGCAACAACTGTTCGGTGGTGGCGCGCGGTGCGGCTTCTCGATGCAACATCATGAACTCCTCACCTTCCAGCGCCTGAAGGACCGCGCGCAGGCGGTCGGAGCACTCGGGATGATAGTCGCCGGTGTCGTGGTCGAGGCAGGCGGGATGCGTGAAGAGGAGAGTCGGCATCGTTTCCCCAGCGTGTTTTATCGTTATTCGTTAAATTACCCAAACCGGGGCTCTGGAGCAATTTCCAAAAATATTTTCGCGACTGGTCTTTCTCGCGGCAGTTCGGCATGATGCGCGGGCTATGGCAAAAATGCGGCTCGATCAGCTACTCGTCGACCGGGGATTGGTGGAAAGCCGGGCTCGCGCCCAGGCCCTCATCATGGCCGGTCTGGTTTTCACTGGCGAACGCCGGCTGGATAAACCCGGCATGCCGGTGGCCGAAGACATGGTCATCGACCTGCGCGGCCAAGACCACCCCTGGGTGTCGCGTGGCGGGTTGAAGCTGGCCAAGGCCATCGCCGAATTCTCCATCGATCCTACCGGGCTGGTCGCCATCGACGTCGGCGCTTCGACCGGTGGTTTCACCGATGTGATGTTGACGCATGGCGCTGCCCGCGTCTACGCGGTCGATGTGGGGCATGGCCAATTGGCATGGAAGCTGCGCGAGGATCCGCGCGTGGTGGTGCTGGAACGCACCAATGCCCGCCACCTGACGGCGGAACAGATCCCCGAACCCGTCGATATGGTCGTCTGCGACGCCAGCTTCATCGGCCTGGAGACGGTATTGCCGGCGGCGCTGGCGCTGGCGCGGCCAGGGGCGTGGCTGGCGGCGTTGATCAAACCGCAATTCGAGGTCGGCAAAGGCCGCGTCGGTAAGGGCGGGGTGGTGCGCGAGCCGGAATTGCATGCCGAGGTCTGCGAACGCATCCACGGCTGGCTGGCTCGCCAGCCGGGATGGACAGTGCTGGGCATCGTCGAAAGCCCAATCAAAGGCCCCGAAGGCAATATCGAGTTCTTGATCGTCGGGCGGAAGAGCGCGGATACCCCGTAAGGGGCTCTCTATGGTTGTCTTGGCTCATGGTCGTCATGGCCGTGCCTGTCACGGCCATCCACGCGGTTCGGCAAGACGATGGCCGAAAATCATCTTATTCCGCCGGATGTGCACCACGGCGTGGATCACTGGGGCAAACCCGGTGATGACGCCTTTTGGTTGAGGCTGGTCTGGTCGTGATCAGGCTCAGCCGGTGACATCCCTTCATTACTATTCCGCCGCCGCTTCAGCCAGTTGCACGCGCTTGCGGCCTTGCGCCGACGAGCCCAGCAGCAGCAGCGCGACGGCGATGCAGGCCAGACCGGCGATGACGAAGGCGTACAGGTAGGTGTCCAACTCGCTGCGCAGCACGCCGGCGCCGAAGGCGGCGGTGGCGGCTCCCAGTTGGTGGCCGGCGGCGATCCAGCCGAATAGGATCGGCGCATCCTTCTCGCCGAAGGTCTCGGCGGTCAGGCGCACCGTCGGCGGCACCGTGGCGATCCAGTCCAGCCCGTAAAAGGCGGCGAAGATCGACAGTTCGACGAAGCTGAAATCGCTGAACGGCAGGAACACCAGCGACAGCCCGCGCAGGCCGTAATACCACGCCAGCAGCAAGCGGTTGTCATAGCGGTCGGACAGCCAGCCCGACGCCGTGGTGCCGAACAAATCGAGGATCCCCATGGCCGCCAGCAATCCCGCCGCCCGCACTTCGGGCAATCCGTGGTCCAGGCACAGGGCGATCATATGGGTGCCGATCAGCCCGTTGGTCGACAGGCCGCAGACGAAGAAGCTGCCGAACAGCAGCCAGAAGCTGGGTGAGCGCGCCCCCTTGGCCAGCACGGCGAAGGCGGTCACCAGCGGATTGCCCAGGCTGCGCTGCTCGGGTTCGTCCGCTTCGGCCCCCAGAGGGCGCAGGCCGATGGAGGACGGGCGTTCGGGCACCAGCAGCCAAATGACCGGGATGACCAGGGCGGTGGCGGCGGCGACGATCAAGGTGGCGCTGCGCCAGCCGGCGGATTCCACCACCGAGGCCAGCAGCGGCAGGAACACCAGCTGCCCCGTCGCCGTGCTGGCGGTCAGCAAACCCATGGCCAGCCCGCGCCGCTTGCGGAACCAGCGGCTGACGATGGTCGCGCCCAACACATTGGCGATGGTGCCGGTGCCCAGGCCGGTCAGCACGCCCCAGGTTAGCACCATCTGCCAGGGCGTCTTGACCAGCGTCGTCGAGGCCACCGACAGGCTTAGCAGCACCAGCGCCGTCAGCACCGTGCGGCGGATGCCGAAGCGCTGCATGGCGGCGGCGGCGAACGGCCCCATCAGCCCGTACAGTGAGATGCCCACCGCGATGGCGAAAGAAATGGTGGCGCGGTCCCAACCCAAATCGCGCTCCAGCGGCACCAGCAGCACGCCGGGCATGCTGCGCACTCCGGCGGCGGTCAGCAGGGCGATGAAGATCGCTCCGGCGACAATCCATGAGTAATGGACGCGGCGGCCGAGGATGCGGGCGAGGGTGGAATGCATCGCGGTATTGATCCCTGTCGAGGCCGCGCTCTTGACGGCGGCGGTAATGAGTGCATATACACCTATGTGTTCGACGTCGAACTGTCAAGGAGCGGGTGATCATGCGTTATCTGTCGGATTTCGAGACCGGCCAGCAATTCTCCGCCGGTCCGCTGGACGTGGCGGCGGAAGAGATCATCGCCTTCGCCCGCCGCTATGATCCGCAGGTCTTCCACCTGGACGCCGAGGCGGCGGAGCAGACCTTCTTCAAGGGGCTGGCCTCCAGCGGCTGGATGACGGCGTCGCTGACCATGCGCATGCTGGTCGATAGCGGCATCGACATTGCCTGGGGCGTCATCGGCCGCGAGGTCGAGGCGATCACTTGGCCGCGCCCGGTGCGTCCCGGTGACAGCCTGCGGGTGGTCTCGGAAGTGGTCGAGGTGACGCCGTCCCGCTCGCGCGCCGACCGTGGCACCATCCGGGTGCGCAGCGAGACCTTCAACCAGAACGACGAGTTGGTGCAAAGCATGACCGCCCGCTTGATGGTCCCGGCGCGCGGTGTCGAGGGGGCGTGATGTCCGAGAGCGGCCAATACTGGCTGAAAGGCTGCACCTGTTTCCGCCTGCGCCGCACGGCGCGGCGGATGACGCAGATTTACGACCAGTATCTGGCGCCCTCCGGGCTGACCCTGACCCAGTATTCGCTGCTGGCCAATCTGGTGCGGCGCGATCCGCCATCGGTGCATGATTTGGCCGAGGTGATGGGCATGGACCGCACCACGGTGACGCGCAACCTCAAGCCGCTGCTGGCGCGCGGGCTGCTGGAACTGGCGCGTGGCGACGACCGCCGCAGCAAGCTGGTGCGGGTCACCGGGGAAGGGCAGCGGACATGGGACGAGGCGCGCGCCTTGTGGCGTGCCGCGCAAAACGATATCAACCGCCGCCTGGGCGATGCCGAGACGGCCGAGCTGCATCGTCTGCTCGACCAGTCCTTCGACAAATTGGCCGAGGGTTAGGGCGTGTCGCCCATCAAGTTTGCTCCCCCACGCGCTCGTTTTAGTGCATGCATGCGGGGCTCCCTCTCCCGAAATCGGGAGAGGGCTGGGGTGAGGGGCGTGCGAAGCGCGCAAGCTGTCGAGGCCGCCGCGTCCTTCGGACGCTCCCTCATCCCCTAAATCCCCTTCTCCCGATTTCGGGAGAAGGGGACTTCACCTGCGGTCCGTCAATTTGCGGCGGACTAGGCCCGCTCGGTCAGGGTTTCCAAATCGGATGGGCGGACAAAGGCCTCCAACTGGCAGATACCGGCCTTGAGATCGGTCCAGTTGTCGATGGGGGCGGTCAGAACCGCCAAGGTGCCGGTCGGATATTTCTCATGCAGCCGTAAAACCGCCGGACCCTCGGCAGCTTCGTCGAGCAGATGGGTGGCCAGGCGCTCCAGACCGGGGTTGTGGCCGATCAGCAGCACCGAGCCGGCGCTGTCGGGCAATTCTGCCAGCCGCGCCAACAAGGTCTGGCGGGTCGCTTCGTAGACACGCGGCTCGATGGTCACCGGCGTTTCGCGCAAAGACGGCTTCAGCGCCTCCAGCGTTTGGCGGGTGCGGGTGGCAGGCGAGCACATCACCATCGCCGGATGGATGCCCTGGTCGCGGAAATAGTCGCACATCAGCTTGGCTGCGCGCTGTCCCCGCTTGTTGATCGAGCGGTGGATATCCTCCACGCTGGGATCGTCCCAACTGGATTTGGCATGGCGCAGCAGATAAATGCACTTCATCTGGAGTTCCTCCGACCGGGGGCGTGGTGCGCTTATGTTGCACACTTGTTAAAGAGATGGCGCGATCATGACATCGTCTCCGCAAGCATATATAAATGGCAAGGCTCACGCCATGAGCGGGATGGAGGTTGTTAGTGAACGATATCGTGACCGTTGAATCCGCACCTGAAGCGCCGAAGCCGACCATCGACATGCACTCGCATGAGCGCTTCATCAATCGCGAGCTGTCCTGGCTGGCTTTCAACACCCGCGTGCTGGAAGAAGCGGACCATCCGATTCATCCGCTGTTGGAGCGGTTGCGCTTCCTGTCCATCTCGGCGGCTAACCTTGACGAGTTCTATATGGTGCGCGTCGCCGGTCTGAAAGGGCAGGTGATGAACGGTGTCGTCACCACCAGCCAGGACGGTCTGACCCCCGCCCAACAGTTGGTGGCGATCAACCGCGAGGCCACCGCGCTGCTGCTCAAGCAGCAGGAATGCTGGCGCGGCCTGCGCGAGGAATTGCGCACCGCCGGCATCGCCGTCATCGACATTTCCGAACTGACCCGCGCCGACCGCACTTGGCTGGACACCCGCTTCATGGAGCATGTGTTCCCGGTCCTGACCCCCTTGGCCATTGATCCGGCGCATCCGTTCCCATTCCTGTCGAACCTGGGCTTCGCCATGGTGCTGCACCTGACCCGTCTGGACGACGGCGATGTGATGCGCGCCTTGCTGCCGCTGCCGCATCAGATCGAACGCTTCATCCGCCTGCCGGGCGACGAGATCCGCTATCTGCCGCTGGAAGACATGGTTGGGTTGTTCCTTGACCGTCTGTTCCCCGGTTTCCGTGTCGATGGGCGTGGCGTGTTCCGCGTCATCCGCGATTCGGAAATGGAAATCGACGAAGAGGCCGAGGATCTGGTGCGGGTGTTCGAATCCGCCCTTAAGCGCCGCCGTCGCGGCCATTGCATCCGCCTGACCGTCGATGCCGGCATGCCGCAAGACCTGCTCGACTTTATCATCACCGAGATGGATGTCACGCCGGGCGACGTCTTCCCGCTCAACGGCTTGATCGGCACCGTCGATATCAAGCAGTTGATCACCGACGAGCGCCCCGATTTGCAGTTCGTGCCCTATAACGCCCGCTTCCCCGAGCGGGTGCGCGATTTGGCCGGCGACTGCTTCGCCGCCATCCGCAAGAAAGACATCGTCGTCCACCATCCCTTCGAATCCTTCGACGTGGTGGTGCAGTTCCTGCGTCAGGCGGCGCGCGACCCCAATGTCGTGGCGATCAAGCAGACGCTGTACCGCACCAGCAAGGACAGCCCCATCGTCAAGGCGCTGGTCGAAGCCGCCGAGATGGGCAAGTCAGTCACCGCGATGATCGAGTTGAAAGCCCGCTTCGACGAGGAAGCCAATATCGGCTGGGCGCGCGATTTGGAGCGGGCCGGGGCGCAGGTGGTCTATGGCTTCATGGAACTGAAGACCCACGCCAAGATCTCGCTGGTGGTGCGGCGCGAGGGCGGCGAGTTGCGCTCCTACGTGCATTTCGGCACCGGCAACTACCACCCGATCACCGCCAAGATCTATACCGATCTTAGCTTCTTCACCACCGACCCGGCGCTGTGCCGTGACGCCAACCGCACCTTCAATTTCATGACCGGCTATGCCAAGCCCGAGACCATGGAAAAGCTGGCCATCGCCCCGATGATGCTGCGGGATCGCTTGCTGACCTGCATCCATGAAGAGATCGAGCACGCCAAGGCCGGGCGTCCGGCGTCGATTTGGGTCAAAATGAACTCGGTGGTCGATCACAAGCTGATCGACGCTTTGTACGAGGCGTCGAATGCCGGCGTGCAGATCGACATGGTCATTCGCGGCATCTGCTGCCTGCGTCCCGGCGTGCCCGGCTTGTCCGAGAACATCCGCGTCAAGAGCATCGTCGGCCGCTTCTTGGAACATGGCCGCGT
>Ga0116225_1003245_pt1 | contig 10529 bp, 10 predicted proteins | sample Sb_taG_8_FD_88968 | JGI IMG/M metagenome (GOLD analysis project Ga0116225, IMG submission 88968) | Peat soil microbial communities from Weissenstadt, Germany - Sb_50d_c_BC metaG | ecosystem: Environmental > Terrestrial > Soil > Wetlands > Peat | place: Germany: Weissenstadt | collected 2010-09-21 | reverse complement strand
TTTCGTAGGCGCCGACGCCATACCAGAAGTCGCCGTCATGAATCACATAGGCGTGCTTTTTCATGATCTCTTGCGTGGTCGGGTTGCGCCACTTGAAATCGACCCAGCCGGTGGCGGGCACGCTGACGATTTCCTTGATGAGTTCCTTGCCGTCGGCGTCCTTGAGGCCGATCAACGGCTTGTTGATCATCGCCGAATTGGCCCCGTGCGACAGGCAAACGCCATCCTTGTTGTAGACGAACACGTAGAGATCGCGATCCTTGAAACCGTCCGAGCCGGCATTGAAGGCGGCGAAGGCCTTGTCTTGGCCGTTGGCCTTGAGGAAGGCGACGGCATGCTCGGTCATCGCCTTGGCTTCGTCTTTACTGCCGAATTCCGCCGCCGAGGCTTGGCCGCATAGAAGAAATCCCACCGCAAGGCACGTCAGCATGTGAATGAGTCTGCGCATCATAAACTCTCCCTTGTGACCGTCTTACCCGCAGAGGACGGTCTATTGGCTTTTCCTGCGGCAGTATAGGCCCGTTCTCGTCTTCCGGGAAGCGACGCCTCGTCTTGGTCAGGCTAGGATTTCAAACGTCTTATTGGCTTCGGTCAATTCCAGCAAGCGCGAGACGCCTTCGCGCGGCGAGGCCAAGGACAGTTTGGCGTTGATACCGGCCAAGTCTTCCTGGGCGATGTACAGCAGTCCCAAGCCGACGGAGTCGATCCCCGACAGCGCCGCCAGGTTGAACACCACGCTACGCGGCGACAGCTTGACCACGCTGTCAAGAAGACCGTGAAAATCCTCGTTGGCGGCGAAGTTCAGCGATCCCTCAAGCGCCACCTGCACGGCGCCGTTATTGTTGGTTATTTTATATTTCATCGTGGGTTTACTCCGGCCGCAGAAAACATGGGGGACCACGCTGGTTGGGGAGAGGGCATCGGCACCGGAACGCGGGCGTCATGCGGAAAGGCGTCCGGCCATGCCGGAAGAGGGGTGGGAAAACCCACAATTCCGCCCTGGGGAGAGCTCATCATCACCTCACGCCTTCGGCCCTGCCGAAACAGGCCTTAACTCCCCCGCCTGCCCCCCGGCCGTCGCCGTCCGAGGAGCATCAATCCCACCTTCAAACTACTCTTTTCGGAGGAGGCGAGGCAACCGATGAAATGCGGCGGGGGAGGGTGGAGAGGCGTAACCATTCCTTGACGACCGTCAAGTTATCGTCTCCCAGATGTTCCGTTAGGGAAAATATTCCGGCTTGAAATGGTATACGCCTTGATCGGCATCAATCCACGGCAAGACCAGAGGCTTTAAAAATGCCCGACCGGCCGATCCCGCTTCGCACCGCTCTAGCAGCGGCGGCGAGATCGTGTTTCTATACGCCCACTGCTCCAGCAACAGTACACAGGCAGGACATGACCGCGACCGTGAGCAAATGGCTTCCCGCTGCCGCCGGCACGGAAGAACATTTCATCATTGCCAAGCCCGACGGGCATGGAAGCTTCGCCCGGCAGGTCGATCAGACGTTCGATCTCTATCAGACCGCTCTGGCGGACCTTGGCTTGGATGCCGCATCGGCGGTGACCGCCACGGTGTTCCTGTCGGATTCGGCCAATCAGGAAAGCGAGCTGCGCCAACATCCCGCCTTCCTCCGTCTGGCCGCAGGCGGCGGCGCGGTCACTGTGATCCAGCAGCCGCCAGCCGATGCTAAACTAGGTCTGCTAGTCTACCACGCGCCGCGCCCACAGGGCGGCAGCCGCCGCAGCCTCACAAGCGTTGCCGGAGCCGCCGCGACTGCCGCCGGGCTGGTGGTGACTGCTGGGGACTATGAATTCAGCTATCTGCGCAACCTGCTGTCGTCGGGCCAAGGCGATGCCGGCATGCAGACCGACGACTTGCTTGGGACTCCCGGCTGCGGCGCGCAAAGCAACGGCACGGCGTTGGCTCAAGTGGTGCGCACCTGGCTGTACATCAACAACATCGACACCAATTACGCCCCCATTAGTACCGCCCGCAACGCCCTGTTCGAGCGCTTTGGCATCGACGAGCACAGCGGCTTTCCGGCCAGCACCGGCATCGAGGGACGCTCGGCCGACCACCGCGACTTGCTGTTGCTCGACGTTCTGGCCATCAAGGGCTTGCAGCCCGGTCAAAGCCAGGGCATGGAGGTCACCACGCATATGAATTCGACGGTCGAATATGGCGTGACCTTCGAGCGTGGCCGCGCCGTGACCTTCGGCGATCGCCGCCATCTGTATATCTCGGGCACCGCCAGCATCGACAACAAGGGGCAGATTCTCCACCCCGGCGACGTCGGCCGCCAAACTGAACGCGCCGTCGAGAACGTCGGCGCGCTGTTGGCCGCCAGCGATGCGGCGCTGACCGACATGCGCTATCTGTTGGTCTATCTGCGTGACAGCGTCGATGCCGATGCGGTCGAGGCGGTCATCGCCGCCAGCCCGCTCGCCACCGTGCCGCGCATCATCGTCCGCGCTCCGGTCTGCCGTCCCGGCTGGCTGGTCGAAATCGAGGGCGTGGCCATCGACGGCAAAGGCGACCCGCGCTTCGCCCCGTTCTAAAGTGTCAGGAAAGGATGCACAGCATGCCGATCAGTGAGGCGCCCTTTTCGGTGCTGGACGAGGCCGCGATCAAAGCCGCCGCCCTTGTCCGCGATCCCTACGACTATGCCTATGTTGATCAGGCCATGCCGCTCCGTCACAAGGACGAGGTGCTGGCCGACGCGCCGAAGATCCCGCAGCGCGGCACCTATGGCATTCCCAATCTGCGCTATGGGCCGAACTTCGACGCGGTGCTGAAAGACCTGCTCAGCCCGCGGTTTCAGCGTCTGGTCGAAGAGAAGTTCTCGGTCGATCTGAGCAAATGTTATCCGACCATCGTCATGATGGGCAACACCAGCGGCCATTACAACGAGGGTTACGCCCACCCCGACACCAAGCACAAGATCGTGACGGTGATCCTGGGTTTCAGCCCCGAATGGCCGTATGAGCGTGGCCGCCTGCGGGTGCTGCGCAGCAATTCCCGCGACGATGCCGCCTTCGAGTTCCCGCCGGAATTCGGCAAGATGCTGATGTTCCGTGTCTGCGACCATTCCTATCACGGCTTCTTGCCGCAAAAGGGCCAGCGCATGAGCCTGCAGTTCTGCTGGGTCGATTCCAAGTCCTACGCCCGCAAAACCTATCTGCGCCACAGCCTGAGCGCCTTTGCCAAGTCGATTCCCGGTCTGCGCACCCTCGTCGGCATGATGCCGCGCAAATTCCGCCGAGGCGGCGAATAAGCCGCCCCCATTTCCGCGAGGATTTCAGTCATGAGTCTTTTCAGCATCCCCGAAGCGGACAAGATCGCCCGCCATTTCCGCCGCGCCGTGTTGGATTGTCACCGCGACGAGACGCCCTATCTGCATTGGACCATGGACGAGGTGCTGCCCGAGGAGCTGTGCCTGGGGCTTATCAGCCTGCCCATCGCGCCCCTGCTGATGGACGATTGCGGCGGCGTGCGCGACCTGGAGAACGGCAAGCGAACCTTCGTCACCCCGTCGCTACGCTCGCGCTTCCCGCTGCTTGAGGAGTTTGCCCAGGCTCTGCAACGCCCCGACATCGCCAAACTGGCTGGCGAGACCTGCGGTTTCCACGTCGATGGCAGCTATCTGCGCATGGAATACATCCAAGACGTCGATGGCGCGTGGCTGGAACCGCATCACGACGTGCCGCAAAAGCTGTTCTCGATGGTCATTTATCTGTGCACCGGCCCCGACGCCAAGGATTGGGGCACCGACATCTATGACGACAAAAAGCAGTGGGTCGGGCGGTCTTCAGGGACGTTTAATTCCGGCACCATTTTCATTCCTGGCGAGAACACCTGGCACGGCTTCGAAAAACGCAAAATCATCGGCATCCGCCGCCTGCTGGAAATCAACTACGTGCATCCGTCGTGGCGGGACCGCGATCAACTGAGCTTCCCGGACCAGCCCATTGCGCTGAGGTGAGACCTGTTGGCGAGCTTGCGGCCGTCTCCGGGTAGGACTAGACTAAGTGGACTTAGTTCACTATGGGAGGCTGCCGATGCAGACCGTCAACATTCACGACGCCAAGACCCATCTGTCGCGGCTGGTCGAGCGGGCGGCGCAGGGTGAATCCTTCATCATTGCCAAAGCGGGCAAGCCGCTGGTGAAGGTCATGGCGCTTGATGCTCCGGCAGTTGGGCAAACGCGCCGTCTGGGCTTCCTGGCTGGACAAATCTCGGTGCCCGATGATTTCGACGAGATGGGAAGCGCCGAAATCGAACAGATGTTCGGCGGTGCTCCGTGAAGTTGCTGCTGGATACGCATTTGTTGTTGTGGGCGGCCGGACAACCTGACCAGTTGTCTGCCGCTGCTCGCAGCTATTTGGATGATCCGCTGAACGAGTTGTTCTTCAGCGCCGCCAGTTTGTGGGAGATCGCCATCAAGCGCGGCCTTGGCCGGGCTGATTTTCAGGTGGACGCCCGATTGCTGCGCCGAGGCTTGTTGGACAACGGCTATTCCGAATTGCCGGTAACCAGCGAGCATGCGGTCGCCATCGATGTATTGCCGTCCATTCACAAAGACCCCTTCGACCGCATCCTGGTCGCCCAGTCGATGGTCGAAGGAATCGTTCTGCTGACCGCTGATCCGCTGGTGGCTCAATATCTTGGTTCGATCCGAAAAGTCTGACAAAACGCGGGCCATGCCGACACATGGCCCGCGCCTTTCGTCATCTCAGCCGGCGTCGGGGAAGTCGGCGCCCAGAGTGGTGCCGCGCCATGCCTCCATCTCACCCGAGAACTCTTTGAACTTGGCGGCGATGGTGTCGTAAGCCGGACGTCCCAGCACCAGATGCAGGGGCGGTTCGGGGGCGGTGACGGCGGCGATGATGGCTTCGGCGGCGCGCACCGGGTCGCCGGGCTGTTGGCCGCTATAACCTTCGATGGCGGCGCGGCGGGCTCCGGCGGTGTCGGCATAATCGGCGATGGCGACCTTCGGCGTTTTCAGTGAACGCCCGCCCCAATCGGTGCGGAACGGTCCCGGCTCGACGATGGTGACCTTGATGCCCAGCGGCACGCATTCCTTGGCCAAGGCCTCGGACAGACCTTCGACGGCGAATTTGGTGGCGTTGTAATAGCCGATGCCGGGAAAGCCGACCAATCCGCCCATCGACGAGATGTTGACGACATGGCCGCGCTTGCGGGTGCGCATGCCGGGCAGCACCGCCTTGGTCACATTGGCCAAGCCGAAGAAATTGGTCTCGAACATGGCGCGGACCTCGTCGTCCTCACCTTCCTCGACCGCCGACAGATAGCCGTAGCCGGCATTGTTGACGACGATATCGACGGCGCCGAAGCGGGCTTCGGCCAGGGCCACGACCTCGGCGATCTGCGCCGGCAGCGTCACATCCAGCGCCGCCACCAGCGCGTCGGGATGGGTGGCGAATTCGGCCAGAGTGGTGGAATTGCGGGCCGTTGCCACGGCGCAGTGACCATGGCGCAGCACGGCGCGCACCAACTCGCGGCCAAAACCGGTGGAACAACCGGTAATCAGCCAAACAGGGGACGGTGTGTTCATGATGGCTTCCTTTTGCGCGGGGGGCTTCGATCCGGCTTCAGAGCATTATCCGAGGATCCGCAACAGTTGCCAAGCCCTGCATCCGGTGAGGAGCCAGGAGGGGCAACGCGTTGTGCAGGGCATATTGAAGATTGCAGTTGAATATCGACGCAGGGCAGTGTCTTTAGGTATCAATTGAAATACGGGAAAAAATACCCGTAGCCAAACAGGAAATGAGGCTCCCCGATGCTCTTGAAGATGATTCTCGATGCGAGAATTGGCGTGAAGCTGGCCGTCAGCGGCGCTTGCACGTTGTTGTTGGTCGGCGGCATGGCCGCCGTCACCTACACGTCGATCTCGGACATCCGGGAGCAAAGTTCCTTCATGCAGCGCGCCTCGGCGGTGGCGCTGACGGCTAAGGAAGCGCAGTTCCGCTTCATGGCCGCCGGCTACCAGAATCTGGCGATTGCCACCGGATGGCGGGCCGAGACAATCTCGGGCACCGCTAAAACCGCCACCGCGGAAGTCAATGCGGCGCTGACCGAGGTGGATCATGCCATCGACATCGCGGTCAAGGAGGATCGCAAGGACAGCCTGCGGCAAGCCAAGGGCTTCATGGAGCAATACGCCAAGGCCGCCGACGACGGCACCAAGCGGCGTTTGGAGCTGATTGATGCCTATCGCGGGCGCTTCCAGGGCGAAACCGACAAGTTGCAAGCGGATCTGGCTGGCAGTGTGGGCCGTCTGGCCGGCAATCCCCAGGCCATCGCCGCCATCGCTTCGCTGTCGGCGAGCCTGATCAAACATCAGCAGGCGATGGCCTTGCGGTTGTTGGGCGGCGATGACCCGTCGTTGGAGGCGGCGCGGGCCGCCTTGCTCGCCGCCAAGGACAAGCTGACCGGCGACGAACTGCACGGCTTGGCCGCTTCTGTCGAAAGCTACGATCTGGCCGCCGTCGAGTTGGGCCGTCTGGCCAAGCAATCCGACGAGGTTTGGTTCGGCACCGCGAAACCGGCGCGGGTCAAGGCGCAAGATACCCTGGCCGGGGCCAGCATCGCCGCCAGCGAACTCGCCGAAACCAGTGGCCAACAAGCTCTGTTGACCGCCGACGCGGCCATTCACGACTCCGTCGTCGTCAGCCTGTTGGCGCTGCTGCTGGTGTTCGGCGTGAACTTCACCTTCACCCGGCTGGTCATCAAGCCGATTCTGGCGCTGACCCAGGTCATGCTGCGGCTGGCGCATGGCGAGCTTGGCGTGGTGGTGCCGCCGGCACGCGGCGACGAGGTCGGCGAGATGACCTCGGCAGTGGCCGTGTTCAAGCGCAATGCCGAGGAAAACGAACGCCTGCGCGCCCATGAGGACAGCGAACGGGCCGAAGCCGAAGACGCCAAGCGCGCGGCGCTGCACAACATGGCCGAGACGGTCGAACGGGAAACCAAGACCGCCGTCGATCATATTGCCGAGCGCACCGTCCGCATGGACGCCAACGCCTTGGAAATGGCTAGTTCCGCCGATGCCGTCAGCGTCGATTCGCAGACCGTGGCGGCGGCGGCTGAACAGGCGCTCAGCAATGCCCAGACGGTGTCTGCCGCCGCCGAGGAACTGTCCGCCTCGATCGCCGAGATCGGCCGCCAAGTGGCCCAGGCCTCGGAGGTGACCCGCCGCGCCGTCAGTATCGGCAGCCGGGCCGAAGACACCATCGTCTCGTTGGCCGACACGGTGGGCCGCATCGGCGCCGTCGCCAGCCTGATCAACGACATCGCCGGGCAGACCAACCTGTTAGCGCTGAACGCCACCATTGAGGCAGCCCGCGCCGGAGACGCCGGCAAGGGCTTCGCCGTGGTGGCGGGCGAGGTCAAGAACCTGGCCAACCAGACGGCCCGTTCGACCGAGGAAATCACCCGCCAGATCACTGAAATCCGCAGCGTCACCGCCGAAGCGGTGGCAGCCATGCGGGCCATGGGCGAAGCCGTCGGCGAGATCGACGAAGTCGCCGGAGCAATCGCCGTCGCCGTCGAGGAACAAGGCGCCGCCACCCACGAAATCAGCCGCAACGTCACCCAGACGGCGCAGGCGGCGCAAGAAGTGTCGGTCCGCATCGCCGCCGTGTCGGCCCGCGCCGATTCCACCGGCACCCGCGCCCAGGAGGTGCGGGTGGTCGCCAGCGCCGTCGCCGAGGGCATCGCCAACCTGCGCTCGGCCTTGATCCGCGTGGTGCGCACCGCCACGCCCGAGGTCGATCGCCGCCACCAGCCGCGCCTGCTGCTGGACGTCGCCGCCGAGATGGAGGCCAACCAGACCCGCTCTGCTTGTACCATCAAAGACCTGTCGGAAAGCGGCGCCACCGTGGCCGCCGACGTTGCCCGATTGGCTCCCGGCGCCCGCTTGACCTTGCACTTCGCCCGCATCCCCTATCCGTTGCCGGGCACCGTCAAGAAAATCGCCGGAGACAAAATCTCGGTGGTGTTCGATATTCCCGATCCTGCGCGGGTGGAACTGCGGCGGTTCATCGGCACCGGCACACGGAAAGCGAGTTGAGAGGGCAGTGGGGTCTCACGACGTTTGTGAGCCGATTGTCATATGCGTTGCCGCCGATCCCCAGCTATAATCCATGGCCATTCGGAATATGGAGCAGCTCGTCGGGATGGTGAGACACGCATGAAGCGTCGAGACGTCTTGAAAACCATTGGCCTGTCGGTATTCGGCGCCGGCCTGCCGTTGGCGGGCGGCGGCGCGCAGGATCGCTATGCCAAATACCGTGGGCAGACGGTAAACGTCAGCATTCCCGTGCATCCGCATTACGACGCGATGATCAAACTGCTGCCCGATTTCACCGCCGAGACCGGAATCAAGGTCGAGTTGGAGCAATCGCCGATCTTGCGCTTGAAATTCCGCCAAGTGCAGGAAATGAGCAAGCCGCAGAGCGATTTCGACCTGATTTGCTATGTGGTGATGTGGAAGGGTGAATACGTCAAACGCAACCTGATTCAGGAAATCAGCCCCTTCCTCGCCGATGCCGCCCTGGCTGACCCGTCCTACGACATCACGGACATCATTCCCCAATACCTGGAAAACCTGGGGCTGGTGGGCGGTCCCAAGGGCTATCTGGCCGGTCCTGGGGCCAAGCTGTACGGGCTGCCCTATGGCGGCGAAACTTCGATTTTGGCCTATCGCCACGACATTTTCGCCAAGCATGGGCTGCGCCCGCCGGCCACTTATACCGAGTTGGAAACCCTGCTGCCGATCCTGCGCGACAAGGAAGGCATCGGGGCGCTGACCTCGCGCGGGCAAAGCGGCCATCAATGCGTGCATGCCTGGCTGCTGCATCTGAACCCGCTGGGCGGGCGCATCTTCGATGACCAATGGATGCCGGCATTCGACAACGAAACCGGGGCCAAGGCGCTGCGTCTGTTAAAAACCATCGCCGACACCGGGCCGGCCGGCGTGCGCGATTTCGGCCAGATGGAGATGCAGAACGCCTTTCTGCAAGGCCAATCGGCGATGTATCTGGACTCCACGGCGATCTTCGGCCCGGTCAAGTCGCCCGAGCTGTCACGGATCTCCGGCAAGGTCAGCTACGCCTTGCACCCCAAGGGGGTGCGCTCGTCATCGCAGTCGGGCGGGCTGGGGCTGGCCATCCCACGCACCGCCAAAAATACCGAAGCGGCGTTCTTGCTGATGCAGTGGCTGACCTCGAAGACGCAGGATAAAGCGGTGGCGCGGCTGGGCGGCAGCCCGAACCGCCTATCGACCATCAACGACCCCGCTTTGATCCGCCAGTTCCCCGAATACGTCCTGCTCAAGGAGCAGCTTAAATACTCCAACCCGGATTGGCGGCCGATCATTCCGGAATGGGATTTGATGAATGTCAGCCTGTTGGGGGTTGCCGTGCATGACGGGCTGAGCGGCCGAGCCTCGCCGGAGAAGGCGCTCGACGAGGTAGCCCCCCGGATCGTCGAGGTGATGCGATACGGCGGCTACTTCAACCGCTGAACCGCTAGCGGTGCCGCTGCGGGCGGCGCACCGTGGAAAACCAATATTCAGTGACGGAGTGGACGGCCTTGAACAGATCGTCCATATCGACCGGCTTGGTGATATAGCCCGAGGCTCCCAGATTATAGGTGGCGACCACGTCGCGCTCGACGTCGGAGGTGGTCAGCACCACCACCGGGATGGCCGTCAAGGCGGCGTCGCCCTTCATCTCTTTAAGCACCTCGCGGCCATTCATCTGCGGCATGTTGAGGTCCAACAGCACCAAATCCGGGGTCGGTGCGTCGGCATACGGCGGCTGCTTGCGCAGCCATGTCATGGCTTCCTTGCCGTTACCGGCGACCATGACCTGACAGGGAAAGGGGCAGTCGGCCAAGGCCATCTTCGCCAACTCGACATCGCCTTGCTCGTCATCGACCAGCAAAACCTGATAGGGCAACTTATATTGCGATGCCATTGTCGCCCCTGGTGGCGGAAAGGCGGATGCCATGGTCATTGGGCGGACCTCTTTACACTACGGGGAAAGGCGACATAGAAGCACGAGCCTTCGCCCAAGGCCGATTCGATCCAGATGCGCCCGCCATGGTTGGCGACGATCTTTTTGCACACGGCCAGACCGATGCCGGTGCCTTCATACTGCTCGCGCGCGACCAGCCGCTGGAAGATTTGGAAGGCGCGGTCATGGTTCTCCGGCGCCATGCCGATGCCGTTATCGCGCACCCACAGCAGCCATTCGCGGCCTTCGGCGCGCCAGCCGATCTCGACCACCGGCTTGCGCTCGGGGGCGCGGTATTTGACGGCGTTGCCGACCAGATTCTGGAACAGGCGGACCAGCTCGACATGGTCGCCGGTGATACTCGGCAACCCCTCGGCGACGGTCACGCTGGCCTCGGTCTCACGGATGGCGACTTCCAGGTTGATCAGGCTGTCGGCCACCACCTCGGCCAAGGACAGATGCTCGACCGGGCTGGCGTTGCGCCCGGT
>Ga0116225_1003231_pt1 | contig 10558 bp, 9 predicted proteins | sample Sb_taG_8_FD_88968 | JGI IMG/M metagenome (GOLD analysis project Ga0116225, IMG submission 88968) | Peat soil microbial communities from Weissenstadt, Germany - Sb_50d_c_BC metaG | ecosystem: Environmental > Terrestrial > Soil > Wetlands > Peat | place: Germany: Weissenstadt | collected 2010-09-21 | reverse complement strand
TATGAACCGAATGCGGCTCCACTGACTGCCGCGCAGAAATTTCAGCTTGGCTGGAAGACCATGTTTGATCCGGTGACTATCGCATCCAGCGCGATCACCGCGGGAATCCAGCAAGCGCGGAACAGTTACCACGAGTTCGGGCAGGGGATGGAAGGCTACGGGAAGCGTTTTGGGGCCGACTACGTGGATGCGGTAAACGGCATCATCATTGGCGGCGTGCTCATGCAAGCGGTTTTTCATCAGGACCCACGGTACTTTTACAAGGGCACGGGCAGCGTCCGCAGGCGATTCCTCTATGCGATCGCGACCGCGTTCGTTTGCAAGGGTGATAACGGGCATTGGCAGCCGGACTATTCCGATGTTCTGGGTGGTCTGGCGGCCGGTGAGATCTCAACCCTGTACTATCCGGCCAGCTCGCGAACCGGACTGCGGCTATTTCATAACGTGCTACTCGGGTTTGGCGGCAGGGCGGCAGGCAATCTGGCGCAGGAGTTCGTCTTTCGCAAATTGACGACACACGTGCCGAAAACGGCGGCGAGGTTGATGCAACCGATGCTGCGTGAGGGAACGCCCGTATCGCTGATTTCGGTGGAAGACTTGAGTGCGAAGACGGCGGGGCCGATTGATTTTGTGCTGGCCCATGATATTGAGGTAAGCGGTGCGGTTGTGGCCACGGCCGGATCAAAAGCGTCGGGCGAGGTCAGCTACAATGGCGTGCAAATCGGCGATGGCGGGGCGATGCAGGTGGGACTCAAGGGTGTGCACCTCAAGGTTGGCAACACGGAGGTTCCGCTCAGAAGTAGTCAGAAACGAGGGAGCGACGGGGCGTTGGAGTACCATCGGCTGGAAGACTCGGGCAGGATCGCGATTGAGTTGTATGTGGGGGAAAACGTGGCGTTGAAGGCCGGGCAGTGAGTTCGGTAGGTTCTGTGCCCCGGAGAGAAGAATGTACCTGTACTTCGCCTTGTGAGAACTCAATCAATGCGGTTCTGTCGTTTTCTCTGTTCGTTCCGTTCACCGAGTAAAATGAAGATCCCGTTCGCCAGACACCCAAGGATTATGAAGAAGAACGAGAGGCGAACCGAGACGCCGGTGATGAAGTGGAGTGCGACAGCCAAGGCAGTCACGAGCACGAACGCGAATGTGTATAAACGGCGACGCACCCGCGTTTTTGAAGAGTCATTCACAGCAGCTTAGGTCCTGCATTCATTCTCCCTCAGCCGGCTGCTGCTGGCTCAAACAATGCAGCGTGCCGAAGCCTAAGACCAGATCGACGGCGTGGATGCCGACCACTTGGCGGTCCTTGAACAACTCGGCGAGGATGCCGAGGGCGATGCGGTCGTTGGGATCGTTGAAGGTGGGGACGAGGACTGCCGAGTTCGCGATGTAGAAATTCGCGTAGCTGGCGGGGAGACGGTAGCCGTCGAAGAAGAGGGGCTGCGGCATGGGAAGGGCGACGATCTCCGGTCTTGAGCCGTCTTCGAGGCGGAGGTCCCGGATTCTTTCCCAATTCTCTTTCAGTGGCCGGTAATTCGCATCCTTGGGATTGTCCTCTTTAATCAGCACCACTGTTTTCGCGTTGACGAAGCGGCACAGGTCATCGATGTGGCCATGGGTATCGTCGCCGGCGATGCCTTTGCCGAGCCAGAAGATGTTGGTCACGCCCAGATATTCGCGCAGGGCGGTTTCAAATTGGTTACGGCCGAGGCCAGGGTTACGAATCTGTTTCGTTCGCGACAGGTAGCATTCCTCGGTGGTGATGAGGGTACCGCGGCCGTTGACTTCGATGCCGCCGCCTTCGAGGATGAACGGGCGTCTGTTCACTTGCGCGTCGAATAACGGCTTGCGGAGCACGCGGGCTGCGGTTTCGGGCACGCGGCGATCCTTTTGCCAGTCGGGATACTTGGCCCAGGCGTTGAAGTGGAAGTGCACAATGGCGGTTTCGAGCTTGCTGCCGATCGAGCGGCGGACGAAGAGCGGGCCGCTATCGCGGGTCCATGAGCGGTTGGTGGGATGGACGATGAATTGGACGCGGCTGAGGTCGACACCGGGACGGCTCAGGTAGCGGCGGGCCTTCCTCTCCTCGAGCGCGGAATTGACCATCAGGCGCACGATTTCACCCGCTGTGATCTTGCGGATGATCTCGGTGTAGACCCAGCGAATGGTGTCGAGCTTGTCGGGCCAGTCGGTGGGGTGGTTGGGGCGCGCGAGCCAGGTGGCTTCGTGGGTTTCCCATTCGGCGGGCATGGAGTAACCGAGCGATGCGGGAGTCTCGACGGGTGCGGTGCGTGGAAGCGCCATACGTCGAGCATAATTGTGATCGCGAAATCTGTCTATTTCGGCCGGCGTGTTTTACAGTAGTAGAGAAACTTTTCGACAGAAATCATGGCCAAGACTACCAACCATCACCGCCGCTATCGCGAAGACATGTCCGAGATGCCGGACTGGATGAAGAAGAAAAAGTGCCCGAATCGCGACAAGTACCTCGCGGGCAAACGCATCCTACCCAAGAACCTGACGGGCAAGGAAAAGCTCGCCGACATCATCGACAACGCGTTTCTGGCCTACAATGGCGCGCGCCTGAGAGAGAGCTGCCAGCTCTTCACCGGGAAGATGCTGGAGCCGGATGTGACGATCGGGATGAGCCTTTCGGGCGCTTTGACGCCGGCGGGGCTGGGGTGCTCGTCGATTGTGCCGCTGATCAAGGCGGGCTTTGTCGACTGGATTGTCTCGACCGGCGCGATTCTCTACCACGACATGCATTTCGCGCTGAACTACCCGGTGCACTCCGGCAGTTTCAAGATGGACGACACAGCGCTGCGCGATAACGACATCGTGCGCGTCTACGACGTGTTGATGGGCTATAGCGATTGCCTCATGGCGACCGACGAGATCCTGCGCAACATGCTCGTCCAGCCGGAATTTCAGAAAGAGATGGGGACGGCGGAGCTGCATCATCTGCTGGGGAAATACGCGGCAGAATGGGAGCGCAAGGCGGGGCTGAAGGACGTTTCGGTGTTGGCCGCGGCTTATCGCGCGGGCGTGCCGTGCTACACGTCTTCGCCGGGCGATTCGACGATCGGGATGAACGTGGCGGGTGTGGAGCTGCGCGGGAACAAGTTGCGGCTCAATCCGGCGATCGATGTCAACGAGACCACGGCGTACGTGCTGGCGGCCAAGCGCTCGGGTGGCAGGAGCGGCGTGGTGCTGTGGGGCGGCGGGAGTCCGAAGAATTTCATGCTGCAAACCGAGCCGCAGATTCAGGAAGTGCTGCGGATCAAGGAATTCGGCCAGGACTTTTTCCTGCAAGTGACCGACGCGCGGCCGGACACAGGCGGGTTGAGCGGCGCGACGCCGAGCGAAGCGGTGAGCTGGGGCAAGGTGGATCCGGACCGTCTGCCCGACGCTGTGGTGTGCTATACCGACACCACGATTGCCATGCCGCTGCTGACGAGCTACGCGCTTGCCCGCCACAAACCGCGCACGCTGCGGCGGCTGTACGATCAGCGCGAGAAGATGATGCAGGCGCTGACCAAGGAGTATTTCGCGCACAACAAGGTCACGATGCTCGACGGGTCGCGGCCGGCCTTCTGACCGATGACCAAGAAGAAACTGCTGGCCGCGGCGAAGCGCCATGGCACGCCGATCGTCGTGATCGATCACGAGGTCATCCGCCGCAACTACGCGAGCTTCCGGCGCCACCTGCCAAAGGTGCAGGCGTACTATGCGGTGAAGGCCAATCCGGCGCCGGAGATTGTGCGCACGCTTTACAAGGCAGGCGCGAGTTTTGATGTGGCGTCGCTGCCGGAGTTTCTGCTGGTGCACGAGAACATCGAACGGCTGCGTGCAAAAGCGCGGCAGGACTTCATCTGGGACAAAATCATTTACGCGAACCCCATCAAGCCGAAAGAGACGCTGGAGGCACTCGATCAATACAAACCGCTGCTGACTTATGACAATCGCGAGGAGCTGGCGAAAATCAAACGTTACGCGCCGCACGCGGGGCTGGTGCTACGGCTGCGCGTTCCCAACACGGGCTCGATGGTCGAGCTGTCATCCAAATTCGGCTGCGACACGGGCGAAGCGGTGGATCTGATCCTGGAGGCGTTCCGCATCGGGCTGGTGGTGGAGGGATTGAGTTTTCACGTGGGCAGCCAGTGCACGAATTTCGAGAATTTCGTGCAGGCGCTCAACATGGCGGCGGCGGTGATGCAAGAGGCGCGGTCACGCGGGCACGAGATCAAGATCCTCGACATCGGCGGCGGCTTTCCGGTTCATTATGACGAGCACGTCAAGCCGTTTGCCAGGCTCGCCGGGAAGATCAACACGGAGATCGACCGGCTATTCAGCAAAGACGTTGAGATTTTGGCGGAGCCCGGCCGGTTTCTGGTCGCCACGGCGGCGACGGCGATTGCGCGAGTCATCGGCAAAGCCGTGCGCGACGGCAAGACTTGTTACTACATCAACGACAGCGTGTATCACACTTTCTCCGGCATCATCTTCGATCACTGCCAGTATCATGTCAAAGCATTTCGCAAAGGCGAGACCGAGATCGTCACGGTTTTTGGGCAGACATGTGATGGCATGGATACGATTTCGCAATCCGAGGAACTGCCGAGGCTGGAGATAGACGACCTGGTCTACTCAGAAGACATCGGCGCTTACAGCAATGCGTCGGCTACGTGGTTCAACGGCTTTGCGCCGGCGCAAGTGGTACATGTAAACCAAGACTAAGTAAGTTCTAAAATTTTACAACTCAAAGACCCTAACGGCCATCAGTAAAAATGGCCTTGGGTAGCATAGCGTGCACGCCCTTCACGTGATCCACAACCTGAGTGACGTGCAAGTCAACGGCGGCACTCGTGAGCATGTAGGCCTCGTCGCGGGACAGACCGCGTTCCGTCACGAGATAGTCGATCATCTCCTTGGTGGCCCGGTGCGCAGCCTCGTTGAGATCTTCATGCAGACCGATGGTGATGTAGTGTGTGGGAGTTTCGGCGCGCGGCCAGCGGAGCTTCATGTCTTTGCGCACGGTAAGGCGGAAGACGCCGGTGAGGTTGGTTTCAATTGCTGTGATGCAGACTTCGCCGTCGCCTTGCGCGGCGTGGCCATCTCCCGCGGCAAACAGGGCTCCCGGCACTTGAACCGGCAGGTAGATCTTCGTGCCGGCTACAAGCCACTTGTTATCCATGTTGCCGCCATTGTAGGCCGGTGGTCCGCTGCTCAAGCGGCCCTCGGGTGGCGCAACGCCGAGAACACCGAAGAAAGGCCGCACGGGGATGCGGATGCCGGGAGCGAACTCGGCAACCTTGTTCTGGTCGTCCAGCCGCACCAGTTTCGAGCGCAAGTAGGGAAACTCCTCGGGCAGGGAACCGGCATCCGGCTCGATCATCATCCAGCCATACGGTGAGCGTAGGCGGATTTCGACAATCTCGATCTCGAGCACATCGCCAGGCATGGCGCCTTCAACGGCAACGGGTCCTGTGAGAACGTGCGGTCCCGGGCCCTTGTCCTTGACCTTCGCTTCCACCTCTTTCAGTTCGCGCATGGGATCGTCGGGCGCGGCGCCGAGCTGCTCCAGTTCGTCGATGGCGCAGATCGTATCCATGGTCACCACGCCGCCGGACTTTACAGTGAGGACGGGCTTGGCGTCCGCGGCGAAGTAACCCCATTGCACATTTGCCGGCGTGACGTGCAGCGTCTCCTGCGCCAGGGAGGCGGGAATCAATTGCACTGCGATCGAAAGAAATAGAATGGTTCGCATAGTTTGGCAATGTTACAACGCTTTTGCACCTCCGTGTAATACACTGTTACGGACCCAGGAGGGATTGTGCGACTGAGCATTGTTACGTTTCTGTTTATGGCTGCGGCATTTGCAGCGGATGGTTATCATCGGATACAAAAAATCACTATTGGCGGTGAAGGCGGGTGGGACTATCTGATCGCTGATGGAGCCAGCGGCCGGGTATATGTTTCCCACGGCACCGAGGTGGATGTTGTGGATACGAAGTCGAGTCAGGTGGTGGGAAAGATCACCGATCTCAAGGGCGTGCACGGGATCGCGCTGGCTCCGGAATTTGGGCGAGGCTTCATCAGTAACGGCCAGGCCGGCACGGTCACGATCTTCGATTTGAAAACGTTCAACAAGATCGGCCAGGACGTGCCGGCGGGCAAGAATCCCGATGCCATCATCTATGATCCGGGCTCGAAGCGAGTGTTCGCATTTAATGGGCGCAGCTCCGACGCGACGGCGATCGACGCCGAAAAGGGAACCGTGGCGGGTACTGTGGCCCTCGAAGGTAAGCCGGAATTCGCCGCGGCGGATGGCGCGGGTCACGTTTACGTCAATATCGAAGATACGAACAAAGTTTTCGACATTGATTCGCGAAAGCTCACGGTGGCGCATCGCTGGCCGCTGGCGCCCTGTGAATCGCCATCGGGCATGGCGATGGATCGAGCGCACCGGCGCATCTTCGCGGGCTGCCACAACAAAATGATGGCGGTGATGGACGCGGATACAGGCAAAGTAGTGGCGACGCCGCCGATCGGAAATGGAATCGACGCCACCGCATTCGATCCGGGCGCGGAACTTGTATTCAACTCATGCGGAGACGGCACGTTGAGCGTCATCCACGAAGACTCGCCGGATAATTACACGGTAGTGGAAAACGCCACCACGCAAGCTGGAGCGAGGACCATGGCGCTCGATACCGAGACGCATCACGTGTATCTGGCGATCGCGGAATTCGAGCCTGCTCCTGAGCCGGCGCCAGGCGAGAGGCCACGGCGCAAGATGGTGGCGGGGACATTCGGACTTCTGGAGTTCGCAAAATAGCCGAGCCGGACGCTGCGTGTTTTGACGAAATCGCGCAAATTGGCGCAGTAGTACGGTTGGCGAAAGACCATTCATTTATTGAAGTGGTTTGACTTGTCAGTTCTTGCGCTGCTGGATAGCGGCGTGCCCTGTTTCAAGTTGGTGAAGGAGGTTGAAACATGGCACTGCTTGAAGGGAAAGCCGGCCGCGTTCCTCCGGCGACCGCACCTTTCCATCACGCCTACTACTTTGCGACAGAGCTGAGTGTGTGGGCCCCGCTTCTCACGTTGCTCGCGCTTACCGTGATTGCCGGCTGTATTTTGTGGTCGAAAGTTGGCGGCTACTGAGCCAGCTCACTGGGTCAAGGCTCCGAGCAGAATATCGCGGTCCCAAGGGCCGTCGTGCCGCACGCCATTAAGGAACAGTCCGGGAGTTTTGTAGACGCCATTTTGGACGCCGCGGCGAAAATCTTCGCGGACGCGATCCTCGTATACCCTTTTCTTTAATTCGCGGCTGAACCGGTCGGTATCCAACCCTAAGTTCCCCGCGTAGGCCAGCAGGTTCTTGCGCTTGAGCGCGTTTTGATTCTGGAACAAGAGATCGTGCATCTCCCAAAAGCGGCCCTGCGTGCCGGCGGCCTCGGCAGCTTCCGCGGCTTCCTGCGCCTCGGGGTGAATCCCGCCCAAAGGATAGTGCCGGTAGACGATGCGCAGCCGCTCCCCGAGCGTCGTCTGCAATTCGTGAATTATGGAGAACAACCGGCCGCAGTCCGGGCACTCGTAGTCGCCGTACTCGACCAGCGTGAAAGGCGCGGATTCCGTGCCGTAGACGTGATCTTCAGCGTGGATGGGCAACAGTAATCGTGTGGTATCCAACGGTTCCGCGGTCATTGCCTATGCCAGTCCCCTCCCAAAGCCTTTGATGCATGATTCATGATTCCGGGTTCGATTCGAGCGGCCTTCCTCCAAACTTTTTCGACGCTGCTGAAGGCAATATGATGGAGTTCCTGTTAGGTGAGTGCGGCTCGAACCGTGGACTTTCTGCTTATAACGCGACGCAACCGAGGGCAGGGATTATCCCACCCAAAATGAGCGTTTTAGCACGCCTAATGCTCGATGATAGCGGCGAAGCATGCCTGGAGCTATCTGGACAAAAGCCGTCTGTCCCTCTCCCAGAACCTTAAGTTGGTCTTGTACCGCGCTCTGTTCGTTATGGACCATTTGCTGATCCAGATTGGGTCCGCTTAGCGTACCCGCTTGAATCTGACCCGATTCTGTTTGGTTCAGTTTCTCCAGCTTCTGTCCCATACCTTCCAAGAAGGAAGCGGTCTGGCCCGACACAAGTAAACCGCTTAACGGAGTAGCGACATCCGCGAGCCCCTGCGAAACTGCATTTGCCGCAGCAAAAAACCGTGTTTGAGATTGAACGGCTGAAATCGCGTCGATTTTGCCGTATTCACTTGCTCGCGCGCAGAAACCACTATCAGAGTTCATGTACAACGCTGTGCAGGCTTGGCCGTCCGTATCCACATTGCTGAGTGGATTATTCCGCACGTACACATACATGTTCCACTGTTGCGGATCGACCAATCGTTCCTTGGCGATTGGATAGAGTCCGGGCTAGTGAACCTCCCTTGCGCACTGGACATATACCGAGCCCCGAAGAAATCGAGGCCCTGCATAGCCGAGCTGGCGGTTTCCGTATCGCGTTCTTTGCCGGTGAACCTCTCAGTCAGGGCGTCGGCCGCCGTGAAGCACGCTGCCGTTCGCCCTCCCATGCCGCCCGGGATCTCTTCGCCGAACGGTAAATAGTCATGACACGCTACCGCCTGGCCACTCGCTCCGTCTGTCTCCTCTCGCGTGCTCCCCAAGTGGTCTGCTGTCAGGGAACAGGGCTGGCACAGCGTATCCTGTGGATTTCCCGAATAGTATTCGGCCGCGAGCTGGCCCTGCGCATCGTACACGTACACCCGCGTTGCGCCCCCGCTCACCTTCGTCACTCGCCGGCCGTCCGCGTCGTAACTGTACGTGCCCGCCGTGCTGCTCCCAATCTTAACGCTGGTTTGCCGGTTCTCGCCGTCATACTTGAAACTATACGCGCCGACCACCTGCTGGTTCCCAGATCCGTCGTAAGTGCTCGACTGGATCATCAGCTGGTTCGCGGAGTTGAAATTGCTCTGCGCCGCCGGCGTGAAGCGTGGATTGAAACTTCGATACGGTGGGCTTGCATATCTCCCACACGTCGTCGCTGCCCGCGTGGGCAGCGTGGATTGAAACCGTCCAGTGGACACGAGTGCGCTGTCGACGGAGCGGCGCTGCTTCGCCATAACCTCGCACTAAATTGTTCGGAACTGTTCGGAAGTTCCATATCAGTGGACCTATAAAGTACAGATTTCGTGGTGGGCGGTCGCGGGCTCGAACCGCGGACCTTCTGCTTGTAAGGCAGACGCTCTAACCAACTGAGCTAACCGCCCGGAGGAGCCGGTCTATTGATTATAGCCGCTTCCCAAAACCTTCAGGCTCAAATCTGCCTGACGGCGGCATCTCCCGAGCGGTGGACGCGGCCCTTACCCTCTTGAGGGACTGCATCCTGCTGATTCGTCCGTGCATCGAAGTTGTATTCCGTTTGTGGGCTTCCCAAGAATGGACTACTGTAGCAGGGGAGATGCCAGTGAGACACATTCATCTACGCCCGCGGACCCGGCGCCTTTACGCGTCGCTTGGCCTCGGACTTCTGTTCGCCGCTGCAATGAGCGGCCAGCAGAGCAGCCAATTTCAGGGCAGCGTCCCTGCGGGCAGTGCGTCGGCGACCCCTCTGGCATTGAAGCTTGATGACGCCATCCGGCGGGGCTTGCAGACGAACCTGGGGCTGCTGACACGCGACACCAGCAGCCAGACTGCGCGGGCGGAGCGGACACGCGCGCTTGCGGCCTTGCTGCCGCAGGTCGCGGGTTCGCTGGGCGAGACGGAACAGCAATTGAATTTGAAGACAATTGGGTTCAACGTCACATTTCCGCCTATCCCTGGTTTTCACGGGATACCAACGATCGTGGGGCCGTTCCACTACACAGCCGCGCAGGCCAATGTGTCCGCCAAGGTGTTCGATTGGAATGCTCGGAAGAATCTCAGCTCGGCGCGTGCGAGTGAGGAAGCAGCCAGGCTTTCGGTCGAGGACGCGCGCGATCTGGTGGTGCAGGCGGTAGCGAGCGCCTATTTGCAAATCATCGCCGACGCTTCCCGTGTGGCATCCGTCCAGGCGCAGGTGAACACGGCCGAAGCCATCTATAACCGCGCTGTGGATCAAAAGAAGGCGGGGACCTCGCCGGGAATTGACGTGTTGCGGGCGCAGGTGGAGCTGAAGACGCAGCAGCAGCGCCTGCTGGCCCAGCAGAATCAATTTGAGAAGGACAAACTTGCGCTGGGGCGGGTGATCGGACTGGCGGCCGGTCAAACGTTCGACATCGCCGATACCGTGCCATTCGCGCCTGTCGGGGGTCTGACGCAGGATGAGGCGCTGCGGACGGCACTCGCACAACGGCCCGATTACCAAGGCGCGTTGAAGCAGGTGCAGGGCGCGCAAGAGTCGTTGAAAGCGGCGCGAGCTGAGTGGTACCCCACGGTCAATCTGAATGGCTACTACGGAGACGCGGGCCCGTCGCTTAACAACTCACATGGTGTGTTCCTTGTAACCGGCGCCCTCAATTTCAACATCTTCAATGGCGGGCGAATTCGCAGCGATATGGAG
>Ga0116225_1003229_pt1 | contig 10562 bp, 7 predicted proteins | sample Sb_taG_8_FD_88968 | JGI IMG/M metagenome (GOLD analysis project Ga0116225, IMG submission 88968) | Peat soil microbial communities from Weissenstadt, Germany - Sb_50d_c_BC metaG | ecosystem: Environmental > Terrestrial > Soil > Wetlands > Peat | place: Germany: Weissenstadt | collected 2010-09-21 | reverse complement strand
CGCCGCCCCCTGCTCGATCAGGGTCAGGACGGCATCGACGCGGTGACGCGCCAGGATCGACACCGCCAGCAAACCGGCAGCGGCGATGCTCAGCAGCGCCAGCGCGGCATAGCCGAAACCGGCATCGTTTTGCATCAGGCGCAGAATGGCCGTCAGCGCCACCAGGATGATGGTGCCGACCGCCAGAGAGACCAGCAGGGTGGCCTGGAAGGTTTGGCCGCGAAGCGAGGGAGTGGACATCGAAGACCTCTTTCCTAGCGGCTGATGGCCATGACCAGATGGTCATAGCTCTCGAAGCCCAAATCACTCACGGTCTTGACCAGCGCGGCCAAGGATTGATCCATGCCAAGCTTGCGGTCGGCGGCCCGCGCCTCGATGCCCAGCAGCGTTTCGTAAAGCGGCTTGACGGTGGCCAGCGCCTCGGGTTTGGGCACGCGGCGGTTGGAATGATAGCCGATGATCGCCCCGGTCTTGCCATAGCACGGGGTGATATGGGCGAGCACCCAGTAATGATCGCCGTTCTTGGCCCGGTTCAGCACATAGGCGAACACTTCATGCCCGTCGGCAATGCGGTCCCACAGAAACTTGAACACACAGCGTGGCATGGCAGGATGGCGCAGGATCGAATGAGGTGCGCCCAGCAACTCGTCTTCCGTGTACCCGCTGATCCCCAGGAACACATCATTCGCATAGGTGATCTTGCCGGTCAGATCCGTCTTGGAGACGATCACATCGTCCCATTGGAAGGTACGTTCGACATTGGTAAGCGTTCTGTCGATTGCCATGCGGCAACCCTCCCTATGCCTTGAATGAGACGATTTGCCTATATTACAACGGTCTGCGGACGATACCGAACCAATATTCTTCGACCCCGCGAATGGTCTGGAACAGGGCGTCGCAATCGAGCGGCTTGGTGACATAGCCGACCGCGCCCAACTGATAGGAAGCGACCACGTCGCGCTCGACGTCCGAGGTCGTCAGCACCACTACCGGGATGGTGGACAGCGCCGGATCGGCCTTGAGGGCGGCAAGAACCTCGCGCCCGTTCATCTGCGGCATGTTGAGGTCGAGGAGCACCAAATCCGGGGTTTGCGCCTGAGAATGGGGCGGATGCCGGCGCAGGATGGCCATCGCCTCTTCGCCATTGACGGCCACCGTGACGTTGCAGGAAAAAGGCCCGTCCGCCAGCGCCAATCGGGTCAAATCGACGTCTCCCGGCTCGTCGTCGACGATCAAAACCTCGAAGCGCACCGTCTCATTACGCGGCATTCCATCATTCCTTGCAGGCGGTCAAAGAGAACAGAACGCGAGTCCCGCCGCCGCTGGCGGCATCGACCCAAATTCGTCCTCCGGCCGTATCGATAATCTTGCGCACCAAGGCCAAGCCGATCCCGGTGCCGGGCGACCCATTTTCGGGGTGCAGCCGTTCAAAAACATTGAAAACGCGTTCGCGGAATTTCTCCGCGATGCCGATGCCGTTGTCTTCGACGGCGATCACCACCGCGTCGCCGTGCAGTTCGGCCGAGATCCGGATCACCGGCGCGACGCCTTGGCGGCCATAGGACAGACTGTTGTCGATCAGCGCGGCGAACACATCGACAAGGCGGTCCTGGTCGATCATCAGCTTAGGCAGCGCGTCATGGTGGATGACGGCCTTGGCTTTGGCGATCTTGTCGTTCAGCCGCGCCAAGGCCACCGCCAACGCCTTGCCGGTATCACAGGAGCGTGCCTGCCAGGGCGAGCGCGCCAGCGCCAGATAAAGCTGCACGTCGCGCAACAGCATGCGCAAACGTTCAGCGCCCCGCGTGATGTAGGACAGCGCCTGTTGCGCATCGGGGGTGAGTTGGCTGCTTGACAGAACCTTCCCCAGGCGCAGGGCAAAACTCATTTGCAGGCGCACCGGCTCTTGCAGATGATGCGCCAGAATTTCGGTGAACTGTTCCAAATCGGCGTTGGAGCGGGCCAGCAACCGGGTCCGCTCGGAAATTGTCTGCCGGTACTGCTGCCAGCGCCGATAACCCAGCCAGGAAAAGCCGTCGATGGTCAGGCAGAGCAGCAAGGCCAACGCCCCCATTTGCACAGCCTGCTGACGCCACTTGGCCAAATACTCGTCGTCGGCCAGACCGATCACCAGATGCAGCGAGGTGCCCTGGATGGTGCGGAAGTGAAAGGTGCGCAGCACCTGATCGGTGCCCGAGCGGGCATGATAGGCCGAGTCGCTCTGTCCGGACTGGATCAAGGCGCGCAAGGCATCGGACGGTGTCGAGCGGCCGATGGAGTTTTCCACCGGAAGCCCCGGCTGATAGCGTGCCAGAATGCTGTAGTCGCTGAACAGGGTAACGGTGCCCAGTTGGCCCAGCTCGACCACCGACAGCGCCTTGTAGATATAGTCCACCGGCACCAGCACCATGACCACGCCGGCGAAGCTGCCGTCGGGGTGATTGCGGCGCTTGGCCATGACGACGCCCCATTGGGCGGTGAAGCGCCCCAGCATCGGCTGCGAGATGACCAGCCCTGAGTCAGGGTTGTCGCGCAAGGCGACGAAAAAGTCGCGGTCGCCGATATTGGCCCGTTGGTTGACGGCATTGTTGGCGGCATATTCGATGACGCCGCCGGCGTTGACCACCCGATGACCGAACAATCCGGGCAGTCGGGCATCCTGGCGGGCGAGAAACGCGTTGAGGACGACCGGATCGAGGCCGCCGCCCGCCTCTTGGCGAGAAATCTCGTCGTTCAGCACCGATAGCGACACATCCACCTTGTCGATAAAGCCGGTCAACCCTTCGGCCAGGACGGCGGTAAAGTCCTTGGCCATCTGCGCCGCTTGCTCGTGCTGGACGGTCCGGGCGTCGAGCAAGGCCAAGCCGACCATGCCGCAGACCAATAGATTGATGACTGCGACGCCGATGAACAATGATCGGACCAATCTCTGCCGCGTCGGAATACCGACTGTCAGCAGCAAAGCAGTCGACCTTGCCAACTTTTTGCGGATGATCCTGATATTCGATAGCATCCTGCGGGCTCTATTGACCGTCATCGACCTAACTCGGCTGCACCGGGGCGGCAGGCGTCTCATAAGCGCGATAAACTATGGCATTATAGTCTTTTGGCATAGTCCTTGTTTGGCCGCCCGCTCTCGACGTCAAGGTACAAGGCATCATTCAGTTATGACACACATGACAAAACGACCATATGGATACGCATTTGATAGTGTATTTGTCCCAGCCGTCATGCCCTGGAACGGGTTTGGGGCAGACGACAGGGGGATGGCTGTCCGTCGTTTTGCCGGGTATGGCAGCGCCATCGCCTGACGCATTGACAAGCGAAGCTAAACCGACTTAGCCTCATCTGGCGCATTTTCACGCTTTTCAGGGGGCAGCGATGCCGGCGAAGCTGTTGACTGCCGAGCGGCAGTTGGGGCGATTGGTGCAACAACTCGCCGACGCCCCCGATCTTGCCGCCACGCTGGAGGCCGAGAGCACGCGGCGCGAGGCTTGGGCGTCGCTTCAACTGGATGGTGAACTGGTTCCCCTCGACGACATCGCGGCAGCGCAGATTGACCTGATGTTGCTGCCGGGGCCGAAGCAAGACGGGGCCATGCGGGCGATCATGCTCATCCGCGCCGGCGAGGCCATGCGGCGGGGGCTGACCGAAGCGGCCAGCGACACCGCCGCCCTGCCCTTCGATGACGACCTGGAAGATCTGCGCGATCTGGAGGACGAGGAGGAGCAGAGCTTTCTGCCCCAGGCCATAGAAGATGCGGTGGCCGGCGCCCGCGCGGCCAAGGCCGATCTTGAGGCATTCCTGGCCGGCGGCATGATCGGCCATCACGCCGAGGCTGTCCCGACTGCCCTGCCCGCGTTATGTCCAGATTGGCTGGCCAAGGCGTGGGGGCTAGCCTTCGGCGCCCCGAGCGTTGCCGAACTCGCCGCCATCGACCGCGCCGCCGAGCAGGTAGACTCGGCGCTATCGGCCAAGCCCGGCTTGTCCGGCGCCGCGCTGGCTTTAGGACGTTTGCAGCGCGAGGGCTTTTGGCCGGAGGCCGAGCCCCGGCATGGCGCATTCGAACAACTGCGCCCGCATGATCCAGAGGCGGCAGACCGCCTTGAACTGTTGCTGGCCGAGCGGCAGAAGAGCGGGCCGGGCTGGGCCTTCGCCCGGTTGATCGCACCCTGGATCATCGGCCGTGCCTGCCAGCTTGACGGCCCGGCCCCGTGGATCTCCGACTGCCTGTTGCTGCATCGCCAAGCGGCGGCACGGGTCGGCGAGATGCGCGAGGCAGAGCACGAACGCTTCCTCTGCGGCGCTCTTGCCGATGGCTATGCCCTGCGGCGGCGGCGTTTGCCCGAATTGCGCAACCGGCTGGAATTCTGGCGCCGCGCCTGTGTCGGAGAGGATCGGCCAGGGCGCGGCGGCGGACGCAGACCAGGACGCGGTGGACCGCTGGCGCTGTTGCCGCTTTTGGCGGCTCAGCCTTTGGTGACTCCCGCCTGGGTCGCCACCCGCCTGGGGGTCAGTCTGCGCGCCGCCCAACAGACCTTGGCGGCGATGGTGCGGCTTGGCGTGGTCCGCGAAATCGCTGGAAGCTGGCAATACCGGCTATATCAAGCCATCGGCTGATACCCCCCTGCCCTAGCCGCGCAGCGCTTGCTCCAAGGCCAGGATCTCGGCGTCGATGCGGCAACGCTCATCGACCAGATGTTCCAGCCGCTTCTGCATCGCTGCCTTGCTTTTCAACGGAGGCGGCCCGCCCTCGCCGCGCAGGCGGCGGCGAAAGGCGACGATGGCTTCGCGGGTAACGTCGGGGCGGATGACGTTCTCGGCAAAGGCGCGGTCGCGCTCGGCCGGTTTCAGGCTGACCAGTTCATAGACCGTGCTGTAGCTGGGCGGAAGCTGGACGTCGCGCGGAAAGATGCCGTCGTCAAGGGCGCGGGCCACCACCATCAACTTGTTGGCGACACGGGCGCCGAAGGGCAGTTCCTGTTCGACCAAGGGCAGGAACTCGCCATGCCCCAAGCGGTCCTTGGCTTCCAGAAGGTAGCGGCCAATCTCGATGAAGCGGTCCTGCGCGTCGCCCCACAGGCGGCCGATCTCGCGGACAAATTCGGTCTTGCTGAAGCAATCGACATGGGCGTCGAGGATGTTGATGCCACGCCGGTCGCGGTGCTGCGACGACGGCACGGAGGGCGGCGCCACAAGCGCGCCGGGGGTAAAAGCCGGCTCGTCGTCATCGTCAAAACTGGAGGCTGTGGGCTTTTTAGCCATGCTCGATCACCTCGGCGCTTTGGGCGAAGCCGAGAGCGCGGCCGACTTCATGCCAGATGGCCTGCATGTCGGCGGCTCCTCTGCCCCCCGTTTCGGTAATGCCCAAACCCAGCTTCATCGCCCGCTGAATCTCGATCGACGCCGGCAGGCTGGCCGCCAGCAACGGGCCATGGCGCAACAGCGCATGGCGCGCGCCCTCGGCCTCTTTTACTCGCACATCGACGCGGTTCAAAACAAACGCCGCTTGTTTGCCCAAGGCCGTCGCCGCCGCCATCAGGGTGCGGACCGAGGCCACATCGTCAGTGGTCGGCTGCGACGGGATCAGTACGAGATCCGAGGCGAGCAGCAATTGCTTCACCGCGACCGGACTGTTTTCCAAAGCCGTGGGGGTATCGACGATAATCAGATCGACGTCGCGCTGTTCGCGCGCCAAGCCGACGACGTCTTCAATGGTGGCAGCATAGACGGCGCACTGCGGAACCTCGGCGCGCTTCATCCGCGCCGCATGGAAGTTCAGCAAGGTCTTTTGCGGGTCGGCGTCGAACGCCACCACGCGCAGCCCGGCAGCCAAGGCGACGGGGATGATGTTGCGGGATTGAGTCGATTTCCCGCTGCCGCCCTTCCCACTCGCAATCACCAGAATCTTGGCCATAAGAGCATTCTCCACAGGGCCAATTTAAGTGATTGGCGCACCGGCAATGTGCCGCAACGGCTGCTGCCTGTCTAGGACTTATGCCGCAAAAGCGAGAATAATGGCCCGGCAAATACGTCCCCGGTGACGCATTTCGAATCGGTCACCGGTGACTGATTCACTGCCCCAGCAAATATTCGATATCCGCCTCGGCGATATCGACGGCGGATCCGGCATCGGGGTCGAACAAGCCATCGGCAAGGCTTTGCTTGCGCGATTTCAGCTCCTGCATTTTAACCTCGATGGTGTTCTGCGCGATCAGCTTGTGCACGAACACCGGCTTGTCCTGGCCCAAACGGTGGGCGCGGTCGGTGGCTTGGGCTTCAACGGCGGGGTTCCACCAGGGGTCGTAATGGATGACGGTGTCGGCGGCGGTCAGGTTCAACCCAGTGCCGCCAGCCTTCAGGCTGATAAGGAACAGCGGCACCTCGCCCTTTTGGAAACGCTTGACCGGGGTGGCGCGGTCGGTGGTCTGGCCGGTCAGGATGACATAGGGAATGCCAGCCTCCTCCACCGCTTCAACGATCAGCGCCAACATGCTGGTGAACTGCGAGAACAGCAGCACACGGCGGCCCTCGCCGATCAGATCGACCAGCATCTCCATCAAGCGGGCCAGCTTGGCCGATACCACCTTGCCCCTGCCCGCGCCCGCCGTCTTGACCAGACGTGGATCACAGCAGGCTTGGCGCAGCTTCAACAACGCTTCGAGCAAATCGATGCGGCTGCGCGTCAGCCCCTTGCGGGCGATGGCCTCGCGCACCTTCTTGTGCATGGCCAAACGGATCGCCTCGTACAGATCGCGCTGGCCAGGACTGAGTTCGATATGTTCGATGATCTCGGTCTTGGGCGGCAGATCAGAGGCCACCTCGGATTTGGCGCGGCGTAGCAGGAACGGCTTGACCCGCCGCGCCAGCACCGCGCGGCGCTCTGTATCGCCCTTCTTCTCGATGGGCGTGCGCCACTGACGGGTGAAGACGCTGCGCTCGCCCAGGAAGCCGGGCAGGACGAAATCGAACAGCGCCCACAACTCGCCCAGATGGTTTTCCAAGGGCGTGCCGGTCAGCGCCAGCCGATGGCGAGTGTCGAGCCGCCGCAACGCCTGCGCCGCCGCCGTCGAGGGGTTCTTGACGAACTGCGCCTCGTCAAGGATGACCATATGCCATTGCTGCGCCGCCAGGATCTCGATGTCGCGGGCCAACAGGGCATAGGTGGTGAAGACGATATCCTGGTCGGCAATGGCGCCGACGGTCTCGGCACGGTCGGCGCCATGCTGCACCAGCACCGCCAGCGAAGGCGCGAAGGTAGCGGCCTCGGCCTGCCAATTGGGCATCAGGCTGGTGGGGGCGATGACCAGACAGGGACGGTCCAACCGGCCCTCGGCTTTCTCAACGGCGATATGCGCCAGGGTCTGCACCGTCTTGCCCAAGCCCATGTCGTCGGCCAGCACGCCGCCCAGCCCGGCGCTGCGCAGAAGCTGCATCCATTCCAAACCAGACTGCTGATAGGGCCGCAGGCTGCCGGTAAACAAAGAGGGCAGGGCCACCGGCGGCAGGCCGGCATGGTCCTTGAGTTGACGCCCCAAGGCGCGCAAGGACTCGTCGCCGCGCCACACCACCCCGACCGCGCCCGCCGCGAAATCAGCCAGATCCGCCGCATCGGTGCGGGTCAGGTGCAGCACGCCATCGACCGGTTCGCGTCCCGCCGCGAACAATCCGGCCAGAGCGGCCAGGATCGGCCGCAATTGAGCGAAGGGCAGGGGGAGAATACGGCCGTCGTTCAGCCGCAGCCGCAGCGAGGTATCGTCCAAGGCGTCATCGGTGAGGAAGGTGTCCATCGCCTCGCCGGGGATTTGCCGCAGCACCTTGAGCAGCGCTGGCAGGATATCGACACGCTGACCATCGACCGGCACCCCCAGATGCAGTTCGAACCAATCGATGCCCGATCCATTTTCCAGCGCTGCTTCGATGGCGCCATCGGCCTGGGCCATGCGGTAGGGAAAGCTCGCGTCCAACTCGACGCGCCAACCGGCGGCCCGCAGGGCGGAAACGTCGCGGTCGGCAAAGTCGATCCACAGGTCTTCGTCCTGATAGCCGGACTCGTCGCACAGCGCGTAATCGCCCTGGCAATCATTGGGCAAGTTCCACTGATGCAACGGCGTCGCCGGCAGCAGCCCCAACGCCTCCAGCTTGCGCATCGCCTGCTTTTCCGCCTGCGGCCGGCGCAAGACTTCGATCACCGCATCGCCCTTGGCGAATATCGGGGCCGGGCGGCGGTCGTCGGAGGCAACCTCGTGGCCGTCATAAAGGAACGACAGCCGCGCCAAGGTCACGTCGACTTGCACCACCTCGGGGCGGCGGGTGCCCGACCAATAGATGTTCGGCGACAGGCGGCGCTGATGCAGCAGCAGATGCGGCACCGGCACCACTTCGATGCGGCGCGGCGGCGCCAATTCGCGGGGCAGGGGAGGCGGAGCCTTGGGCAAAGTCTCCGTTAATCGTACCCGCACCGTCTTGACCTCGGCAGGTGTCAAAGCCGGAGCCTGCAACAGCATCGCCGCCATGCGCGGAGCCAGATCGGTTTCAACCGGCCCACAGATGCCATCATCGGTATCGATGTACCAGGGCGGAGCGACGGGAACACAAAGTCCGCCGCCAGTCACCACCATGTCGGGCCGCTGCAAGCCTTCGCCGGTCAGACGCCATTCGATGGTCCCGGCGCGCGGCTCACCCGCGCGCAGCAGCGGACCGGCTGGGCTTTCCCAATAACAACGCCCGGTCGCCAGCATCTGCGCCAGCAGGTCGGCACCCTCTTCGCCTTCCAAGCGGCGCGCTTCAAAGTCGCCGCTGCGGTAAACGGTGGTGCGGCCCAAGCGGCGCAGCAGGGCGTAATCCGAGGGGCGCAGGTATTGCGGCGGCTTGGGATCGAGGATGTTCGCCGCCGAAAATGACCGCACATCGGTCGAAAACGCGCCGCCTTTGAGCTGCCGCACCGACGCCGGCGCCACCGCCAGACGGGTGCCGCCAGGAGCCGGCAGCAGCAGATACAGCAAGCGTTGGCGCAGTTCAGGCGGATAGTCCTCGCCCGCCGATTTGGCCGCCCGCTCCATCTGCGCCAGCCAATCGATGACCCCCGCCGACAGCGTTTGCCCGTTTGCCGCCCGCGCCTGACCGTTTTCGCAGTCGGCGACCGCCTGGATCAGCACGGCGACGGCGTGCTTGCAATCGAAACCCACCGGGCAGGTGCATTCACTGCCGATGACGGTGCGGCCATTGGCCATCCGGGAAATCCGCGCCGAAACGGCATAGGGCTTGCGCAGGCTGCCCTGCACCTCGCCTTCGACCTCGTCGCCGGAGGCCGAGATGCGGGCGAAGCGGACCCGCCGGGAGCGCTGATAGCTCCAGCCCCGATCAAAGGTGCCGGGATCGAAGGCGCGGCGGATGTCGTCGATGGTCAGATTGAAACGTGCCACTTTTGCCGCCTTGATCGTTTGCGGGGCTGCCGCCCCGGTCCCTGTTTGGGACAAAGTCCCAAACCCTCATTCTTTATCATAAGAAAAAGGAGGTCTGAAGCATTGCTCCAGGCGGGGAAGGGCGGCAGCCCTCGCGTAAGCGAATTGGGAGAGGCCTCAGCCCCCGGCTTTGCCGCCGACCATGACCAGGGTCTTCGGCACCGGCGGCTTCGAGGGATGTAAGATCAGACCGCCACGGGTGGTCTCGATCTTCATGTCGCGATAGACGGTCTGCACGTCGGGCAGGGCCTCGCGCACCTTGGCGGCGACTTTGTTGATGTCGCCGGCAGCGGCAAAGGTAGCGGCAATCTGGGTCCAGTTCAGACGCAGCGGACGGCCCAGACGCGGCAGCCGCCACGCCGCCCAGGCGTAAAGATCAAGCTTGAGCGAACTGCCCGACAGATAGCTGATGGCATGGTCGGACAACGGCACCGCATGTTCGCGAAGATGCTCGTGGAAGCGGTCGGTCAGTTCGATCTCTTCCAGCCACGGGCCATCCTCGGTCGCCCAGAAATGCAGCTTGTCGGCAATCTGGGTGTCGCTGATACCCAAACCGCCGCCTTCGGTTTCGAACTGGAAGCTGAAACGGGCGCGGCCCAGACGCAGGGTTTGTTCCTTGATCGGGGCGATGGTGCCATGCTCGCCACCCGACACCGACAGGCCGAGGCGGCGCATCCAGGCACTCATCGAGCGGCCCAGATGGACTTGGCGCGACTTGATGCCCTCGGTCGAAACATGCATGAAGATCAGCCGGGCTTTGGTGCCATAGGGAACACCAACCCATTTCGACTTGCCGCTGGCTTGATCGATCACCGTGCCCGGTTCAACCACCAGATGGAAGCGGCCATTGCTGCGCTGCCAGGGTTCGTCGTTGCGCACCGGGCGGCTATGCGGCAATCCGGTCTGGCACAACCCGGCATGCAGGAAGGCGACATCATCCATGCTGAGGTCGCTCATCGAGGCGTGAGCGGCGGCGATGCGACGGCGTTCCTGCTTGAGAGCGGCGCCGGTTAGGCGACCTTCGGCAATCGCCAACAGCTGATCGAAGCCGAACAGCTCAAGCTGATTGTGGACGCTTTGCTCGTCCTCGCCGATAAT
>Ga0116225_1003218_pt1 | contig 10581 bp, 5 predicted proteins | sample Sb_taG_8_FD_88968 | JGI IMG/M metagenome (GOLD analysis project Ga0116225, IMG submission 88968) | Peat soil microbial communities from Weissenstadt, Germany - Sb_50d_c_BC metaG | ecosystem: Environmental > Terrestrial > Soil > Wetlands > Peat | place: Germany: Weissenstadt | collected 2010-09-21 | reverse complement strand
TCGGGCCAACTGAACACCGTCTGGATGTCAAATCCTTGGCGTTGGCGTTCCTCATCGTTGGCTGTGATCCGTTCCGTCGCCTTGGTCTCGACGTTGTCAATCCGAAGTACGTTACGAACAGGATTGATGCCGCCCATGGAAGCGCCACAGGCATGGCAACGCTCAGGCTCCCTGTCGTGGGCCGCCCCGCAGGCGTCGCAGATGAAGAGTTCCGTCGTGGCCAGCAAACCAGTGTCACCCGCTTGCGCGCCGGGCGGCAGTTTGGCCTTGTGGACGCGGTAGGCCCGACCCTCATGATAGATAAGGCTTCCTGGGCCAAACTCGGCGATGGCCAGAAACCGGGCACGTTGCAGGTAGGTCGGTTTTGAACCGCCACCACCACCGCTCGGCACGTAGGCATAAAGTGGCAGACGGGGGAAATTGTAGCCGGGCAGGAAGCCCTCGGTAGCGAGATAGCGGTAAGTATAGAAGTCGGAACCCCGTCCGGCCCCCCCTCGTTCCAAGAGCGAGATCTGCTCATTGGCTTGGGCTTGCTGGATCTTGGCCTCCTTGCGCTCACGGGCCGTTAGGCCGTGCATCTCTGAGCGGCGATTGGCCTCGACCAGTTGGGCGCGGGCACCGGCATACAATTCGCGCCAGCGATCGAAGGACGAAGCAAAACGGTCATAGGACGACGAGGCCACCGCCAAGGCGAAGGCATCCCTGTCGGTGGCCCAAGGGGCACTCTCCTCGGTAAGCTCCTCGTCAATGGTCGCGAGGATGCGTCTCATCACCTTTGCCGCCCGGTCGGTCACGGCGAGATCGCGCATCGCCGTCTCGTAAACCTCTCGCACGGGCAACTCGTCGGTGGCGAGATCGAGCACCTCTGGAATGTCGGGCTTGAGTTCCTGCCGGCTCTCAGCAAGCCATACGGCATGGAGGTGGGCCTCGACCAAATCGCGGTTTGCCAGTTCCAGGGACGGCGGCCTGACCACGCCATTTACCATCGCTGCCGATTTGGCGAAATAATAGCGGTCGTGTGGGCTTTGCGCCGCGCAGTAGGTGACAATCAGCGCAGGCTGGCCCGAACGACCCGCCCGGCCCGCTCGTTGGGCGTAGTTGGCGGGGGTCGGGGGAGCGTTGCGCAGGTAGACGGCGTTCAAAGCCGAGATATCGACGCCCAGTTCCATCGTCGGTGAGCAGAACAGAGCCGGCAGGAAGGTGGTCGGCTCTCCCGCCTCGCGCAGTTTTTCCCGCGCGTCGAGAATCTTCTCCTGGTCATCGTTGCCCCACCGGAATCGCCATTCGCGCCATTCACGACGCTCTTGATCGACTTGGGCCGTGTGTTCACGGCCTTCGATTCCGAACAGACCTTCCCCGCCGCCCGCGAGGGTCTCTGCGAGGGTCTCATAGAGACCGACAAAGAAAGAATTGGAGGTGCGCCCGTCCTCACCGGGACTACCTGCAACGAGGCGCACCGCGTTGGCAGCCAAACGCCAACCGGTGGTGTCGAAAGCTGTGGGCACCTGCCTGACCAACTGATAATCGGCGGCGGCCACGAGAAGGGATTCTATCACCTCAAGATAACGGTCAGGAGAAAGGCGCTTTCCCCAAAGGCTTGCGCGGCTCAGGAGGCGCGCCAAGCCACTCCTTTGGCCAGCGCGGATGACAAGCGGTTCGCCCCTCAAGCCCGTCACATCGCGTTTGGGGGGATCGACATAAAGTGCCGCAGCGACTCGGGGCGTCTCTTGTTGGGAAATCGACCAAGGATCGCGTAGCGACTGCCTAGCGGAGTTGGCGAGCGACTCAAGGCTTTGAGGGTCGAGCGATTCCGTGGTGATCGCCAGTCCACGCCGTAGCGCATCGAGAACGATGGTGAGCACCCGGCGGCGAAGTTCTGGGGAGGCGAGCCGCAATTCCTCCGGCGCGGTCGCGAATGCGGTCTCATCCGAAGCTAGCTCGTCCAAGGCGAGGTAGCGAACCGTGACCAAGCCGAGGTCTTCGATGCTGGGGTTCGTAAACCGCCACCCACGCCGCTGGTCGGCCCAGACGCGATGGGCGAGGACGCGCGAAAGGGTGCGCTCGGCCTCGATCTGTCCGACCCCCTTGGCGTCGGCATCGAGCATCCATTCGGCACGCCGTTTCTTGATGGCCGCCGTGAAGCCGAGGGCGGCCTGAACCCTACGTCCAAAGTCGCCGTCTTCCAATCCCTCGGGGCCGGAGGCCCGCACTGCCGCCAAGGTGGCCGCCCTGAGCAGCGAAACAAACAGGAAGTCATTGAAGTGCCCAGACTGGAGGGCGGCATCTTGGCGGTTGTCAGTGAACCCGAGGAGTTTGCGCTTTTCTGGAGGTATGGCTTCGCCTTGCGTGTTCATCCAGCGGAGCACGCTCGATACCAGCAATGTGGTTGCCGAACTACGGCCTTCAGCCGACAGACCGGCGAGCTTGTTGATCTCCTTAGCCTGCGAGGCAGGCTGGTGGCGACAGGCGAGGCAGAACTGGAACTTTCCCGGCAGGAACCAAGCGCTACGGCTGCCGACACCGATCGAACCGCTCTCGTCGATGCGGATCTGCCGCGGGAGCTGTTTGCGGCGGGCGCTCTTCAGCTTGATCTGTCCGCCTGCCGCAGGTTCCGTCCATTCCTCCGGATAGTCTTCAGGCGCGCCGCCGAAGCCGAAATCAGGATCGTTCTCAGGCTCTGGCAGTATGTATCCGGCCTCCTCGTCAGCATCGGGATCATCGAGAGGAGTCTCATCGATCGGTCGCGGCAAAGCACGGCGGGTGCCGTTGTCGTCCTTGAGCACGACGGGGTGGTATTCCTGTCCGCAATTTCGACAGAAGAAGGTCGGGTAGAGCCTCGCATTCGGCTCAGCGGGATCAAAGCGCTGGCCGTCCAATGTCACGCGGCGGCTGCTCGCGGGCTGTAGCGTCGTGTAGACGTGACCGGCACCAGAAATAAAGCGGTGCAGTTTGAACGCGAGGAATGCCCGATCGCCTGTGCCCCTCCGCTCATGGGCGGGACGGCTCATCAGCATCAGCATCGACTTCAGCTGTTCGCGACAGCGCTCCAGAGTGCGCCCAGTTTGTTCCTTGAGGCGTTCCGCCGCGTCCTCAAGGGTCGAGGGATGTCTCCTGCTCAGAGTTTGGCCGTCCTGAAGACCGATCTCCATCTCGATCCAGATCGCCAGCGGATGCTTACGCAGTTCATCGTCGGTCAGGCTGTCTTGGATCGGCACATCGACAGCCTGCGTCAGCGCCGCTCCCAGGTCGTTAGCCTTAATTGATGCCTCGGTGGCGCGCCGGAGGCTTTCGTCGATGATCGCATCGGGCGGGATGGGGGTGCCGAACAGGCGGGAAGCGACCTTGGCGACCGCCTTGCGCGTGGTCTCGCCGCCTTCGCTGGCCATCGTCGCGGAGGTGCCGATACAGATTGGTGGACGCTTTTGGCATAGCCTGTCCTTGACCCTGCGCACCAGCATCGCCACGTCGGCACCCTGCCGACCACGGTAAGTGTGTAATTCGTCCAGAACGAGGAAGTCGAGTCCCTCGGCATTGGCGATGACCTCATTGTCCAGCCTGTTCTGGCGGGTCATCAGCAACTCAAGCATCATGAAGTTGGTCAGCAAGATGTCAGGTTTGAGCCGACTGGTCTGCTCCCTCTCCGCATCGCTTTCCTGCCCGGTGTAGCGGCGGAAGGTGGGCCGCAGATGATCCGGCAGGCCCGACTGATCGACAAATTTTTCTAATTCCTTGAGCTGGCTGTTGGCCAGCGCGTTCATTGGATAAACGATGATGGCCCGCGTGCGCGCCGCTTCGCCACTGGCGCGCGCACGGACAGCCGCATCCAGGATGGGCACGAAGAAGCAGAGAGACTTGCCCGATCCCGTCCCGGTAGTGACGACAAAGCTCTGCCGCGCCGACGCCTTCGCGACCGATTGGGCTTGGTGCAGGTGCAATGTGAGCGGTTGCCCGTCGATACGGAACACGTCGGCGGTGTTCGGGTGAAGAGTACCGTCTCTGACGAGTTCCCCAATCCCGGCCCCCTGCTTGAAATAGGGGTTGATGGTTATCAGCGGCTCGGGCCAGAACGCCCGGCTTGCATAGATTTCATCGACCTGCGAGCGGATGTCCTCCGCTCGGATTTTGGTGAACGACCGCGCGAAGCTCTCATACTCTGAGACAAGGGTCTGGTCGAGATCGAATACCTGCAATTCTGTTCTCCCCCACGCCTCTGAGCGGGGGTAGAATAGATCAGCGATAAGTTGTCTGCTAGGGACATTGGTACGCGAGAGGCATTATGGTCGCGCACCCGTGACCAATCTTGGCACTACTCAGCGGCCTCTGCCCAACGGACGTCATCGTTATCTTCCAGCGCCCGCATCAGGATGTCAGCAATCATCGCATCCGCCGACATGCCAGCACCCGCCGCCCGCCGCTCCAAGGCGCCGAATACCTCCCCGCCCAGCGCCAACCTGACAGTGTCGACGACAATCGGCTTGGCAGGCACAAGCCACCCGTCCGGAAATGTCTCTCTCAACCGCTGCCGATGCCCATCGGTGCCGCCCCACATGATGATCGCCGACGGAAACGGCGCGGACTGCCCCCCAGCGCCGCCGAACTTGAGCCGCCCTTTGAGCATCATCACGGCGGCGTGGCCGACGACCTCGTTATGCCACCAGCCCGTATCCGGTCGGGCTGGCACAAGCGCGATGACCGGCGCCGCCTGCCCGCTCTTGGCTTCCTGCCGACACTTGGCCATCCATCCTGCCAGCTCCCGACCGTAGGGCGGATTAACGAACACGCTGCCGCGCCACGGCAGTGATAGACCGTCATCTTCGGCGGTGTACCGGACACGGGCGCGAACTGGGGCGGTGCGACGGTCGGTGGTTGGGGAACATGGGTCGAGGTCAAAGCGTCCGCCGACCACGTCGTACAGCTTCTCCAGGATTTCGGGCGGGGTCGTCCACGCCTGATGCGCGGAACTGTTGCCTGCCGCCACGTAGAAATTTTGCGCCTCGCCGATCGGCACTAGGCACAACCCAGCCCCAAGCGCGGCGGCAATCCGTTCCACGGGTGCCAGGAACCCGGCCTCGCCTCGCTCCACGGCGATCACGGTGGGAACACTGACCTCGGCATTCTCGGCCAGGGCGCACTGCGAAATACCCTGCCGCCTGCGGAGGAGTGCCAGTCGGTCGCCAAAGCTGTTGCCGGCCGGCAGACACCGCCCAGTCACCTCCATGCCCAACTGGCCAGCTAGGCGGAAGTAAGTATCGGCGCGTCCATTGCCGCGCTCTGCCTCGGCGACGGTGGAGACGTTGATGCCGACCTGCTCGGCCAGCACCGCCTGGGTCAGCTTGGCCCCTTTCCGGGCCGTACGGAGCGCTGTTCCCAGTGCAGATTCACGGCGACTTTTTAGCATGCTGACCTCAAATTCGTGGCGAAAACATACCGTTTGGCGACAAGGTTGAATAGTCGAAGCTGGTCGAGCATCCGTCAGGCTGCCATCTGCATGAAGCAGCGTGGCCGGAAGTGGCCAATGTTCGGCTCGACCCACGGGTATTCGATTCCGGCAACGGTATCCATCAACGCCTGGAGGATTTTCTGGGCGCCGAGGGGCGGCACAGCCATACCAATCTGACGGCGGACGGAGCCGCTGTTGCCACAAAAGGTAAAGCTGTCAGGGAAGGTTTGGAGCCGCGCCCGCTCGCGATTGGTCAGCGCACGATTCTCCGCCCAGTGATACATATGAGTTCCACCGCCACCGGAGGCCGTGAGCGTATAAGCCGGGCGGTCGGGGTCGAGGCGCTTGTAAATCGTGCTGATCTTCGCCCCTTTGACGTTGAGGCGGAGGTGAGCCGGAAGGGTGTCATTGACCGACCAGAGGTTAGCCCCCGCGGGAATTTTGGAAAGGCGCTCGGCGACTAACGGAGTCGGAATCGGCAGTTCATGGTTTGCCGCATTAGCCGGAATCGGTGGTTCCGTCAGGGCTTGGCGCGAAGTGACGACAGCACCGCTCGGCGCAGGCACACGGAAATTCAGGCCCAAATCCTGGCGCACTCCGACCAGGAAAATACGATGACGGCTCTGAGCGATACCATACTCCTCCAGCTTGTAGAGGTGTGCCGTGACCCGGTAGCCAGCGTCTGCCATCTCCGTGATGATCTGCTTCATCGCCTCGCCACCGTTTGCGCTCGCAAGGCCGGAAACGTTTTCGGCGACGAAGAACTTCGGCTGACGGGTGCGCAAGAACTCGACGGGATAGCGGTAGAGCGGGCCAAAATTGCCGTTTAGCCCCTTCTGTTCGCCCACGGTCGAGAAGTCGTTACAGGGGAAACCAAACAACAACACATCGACATCAGGGAGCGTCGACATGTCCAATTTGCGGATATCGCCGCAGATGACGCTTTCGGGGGAATCGGGGCAGATGTTTTGACGGTAGGTGTGGCAAGCATCGGCGCTGGCATCGACCGACCAGCGATGTTCCATTCGCTGCGGCCCCTGAAGCAGATGAGCGGCGGCGTAGGAAAGTCCGCCAGCGCCACAGAAAAATTCGCCGAAGGTGAATGTTTCGGTTTTTTTGGCAGCAAGGTCGGCGACGACAACCAAATCCACTGGGCTGGTGACCACCTCCTGCAAGGTGAGCGAAACACCCAGCAGAGCGGCGAGTTTGAGCATGCCAGCCAGATGCACCCGCGGATTACCGGATTCGATTTTTGCCACGGTCGGCGTGCTGACGCCGGACTGCCGGGCGGCCCCACGCTGAGAGATACCGAGGCTCTTGCGCAACGCCGCCACCTGCGTGCCGAAATTGCCGCCCTCGGGCGAGCCGTCGGCTTCCAGATGAAGTCCAAGCGGGCCGGAAACCGCAATGACGGTGTCCATGCGACCATGACCGAGTTCCAGATTGTGGACGGCCCCCTTGGTCAAACCAGCCGCCGTCGCCAGTGCCTGCATCGACAACTTGGCGCACTCGCGGGCTTGGCGGATGGCTTGCGCGATACCCTCGCCCATCTTGCAGGCCAGGGCTTCAGTCGCCGCCACCGGCTCGTCGCGGTCAGTGACGGCAATGGCCTCGACCAGCGGTAGAACGGGGGCGTCCTCGGTCACAACAACAGAGGACGTAGCCACTTCCATAACCATCTGGGCGACGGAGCAAGGGATGGGGGCGGTCATCTCCTGCACGGTGGCCGGACACGCCACCGCATGCGGGGGTTGGGTGTCGGTGACTACGGCGGTGGTCGGCGGGACGTGATCGGCATCAACTGCGGCGGCGCGGGTCGCGATAAATTCCTCGATGTCGATGGTCTCGCCGTCGCCGATGTTAGCGGCGGCCATCCGGGTATCGGTGGTCTCCTGAACCTTCTTCTTGGCGGCCTTGGGCGCTTTGACCGGCTGCTCGGCGACTGCGGGGGATGCAGTGGGTAGCTTGGCCGCCGACTTGCGACGGGTGCGGATGTTGGCGGTGTCAGTCGCCACAGAGACCAGCATCTGACCAATGGCCCGGCCCAAGGCGGCGGGCCAAGCATTGCCGACTTGGCGATACTGCGGCGAAGCGGTGTCGCCAGCGATGACATAGCTGTCGGGGAGACCTTGGATTCGAGCGCACTCCCGCACGGACAAAAATCGACGCTCTTCGGGATGCGTGAGCAGGTTCGTCCAGTGCCCAGGGTCACACACCACCGTAGGGCAAGGCTCGTCCCCCGATGGCTTCCGAAAATAGGCCCCCTTGCCGTTGTACTGCTGGCAGATTTCCGGGGACAGGTCGCGGACATCGCCGCCAGGCGGCACGTCTTTGAGGTATTGCCACAGGTGGTCAGTGATGCCCCGATAGGGCCCAGGGTCAATCAGGTCGCCGATGGCATTACGTAGCGTTCGCCAGCGACGGTCGGGGTCTTGATGATGCTGGAAGTGGGTCGGATGCGGCAGGAAGATATTCTCATTGTCGCGACTGGCGACCAAGATGAGGCGCGAACGATATTGCGGCGCGCCATAGCTCACTGCATCAAGCACACCATGGATGACGGTCTGGTAGCCGATTTCTTGGAGACGATTTTTGATATCCTCCACGACCGTCGGCGAGTTCAAATCCGTCGGATCTAGGCGCATTTTTGCGAGGTCAGGTGCATTTTCCATGACCACGAAGCGCGGACGGGCGGCACGGACGACGCTCAAAAACGGGATGTACAGCAGACCACGCGGGTCTGCTGTACCGAGGCGCTTGCCAGCGCGCGAGAAGCTCTGGCAGGGCGGCCCGCCCATCACCACGAAAGCCTCTCCGGGCTGAAGGCCAGCAGACTCAAGGATGCCGTGGCAATCGGGGGCAGCATCGACCATGGCGGTGATGTCGCCCTGGAGGACAGGATGTTTGTAATTTGCGCGGAGCGAGGCACAGGCCAGCTTGTCGATCTCAAGGCTGACGGCGGTCTCGATACCTGCCAACTGAAAACCGTATTCGGCGCCACCTAGGCCCGAAAACAGGGAGATGGCGCGGAAGGGGGCGCTGGCCGTCTTGTCATTTTCATGGCTGACAGAGACGGCCAAACCAGCGGCAGCGAGACCGATGTCGGAATTGCCACCGCAATAGAACAAAGAGGGAGCGCTCTTCGCCGACGTAAGGGCGTTGAGCTTTGCAGAACAGAACAGGGAATTGGCCATTTTTGGCTATCCCAGATGCGTGCTCTAGCATCTGAACGGTCTCTGCCTGACCGAAAGAAAGCTACTTGGCAGAACGGATAGCCAGTCGAGCGACGCGCTCCATTGCAGGGGCGACAGTGGGCTAAAAACGCTCTTTCGTCAACATTTTTATCCAGCTGGTCGCTAATGACCTTTGTTTTTTGCCAGCTCCGCCCTGCGTCAAAACGAAAGCGGCGGCTTCGATACCCTCGAAGCCGCCGCAAAACGCTGTAACGGATGAAAGACTCTTGCTCTTGCGCCTTAATGGCCCCTGCCTGGGCTTACCCGAGTAACTCGGGAAGGCACGGCGACCCAAAACAGGGCTGCGTCACCTGGCAGAACAGGTAGCTCCCGGAGTGATGACCTCCCGGTGCGGGTGCGAATCATAGCTAAAACATTGCCGATGTCAACGGTATTTACGGACTTAACGCAGACAATCCATTTTTGCAGGATCACCCGAAGACGATGGCGCCAACGCGATGCGCCTCGATATCAGTGGTCAAAAATCGTAACGGCATCCCGGTGGGGGTGACTAAATAGACTTCGTCGCGGTCGCCCGCAACCAAGCGATACAGGCCCGGCGTCGCACCACCGCGCACATAGACGAGGTCTCCTGGGGCCGACGGATAAGATGGGGTGACAAGGATGCAGTCGCCTACGCGCGACAAAGGCTCCCAGTCGGCGGTTGCGACCGGCACAGCGTACATCTTTGGGTCAGGGCGCATTGGCAACACCCCCGCCGCCGCCAAGCGAGCATCGCCGCTGTCTGCTCTGGGCCGCGCATCCGCCTGGATTTCCGTGGCATCTCGCTCAATGTCATCCAGCACATCTTGGTCAGACTGCTCTTCGAACATGCGTCCGCGAGGCATCGGCCCCGTCCATAGCCAAGCGGGATCGACGCCCAAGACTTCGGCGAAAGCTCGCTGCACTTCTGGATCGCGAGGTTTGGCGCCGCGCACCGCAGCGTTGCTCAGCAGTTGCTTGACTGCCCGGGGCGAAATCTCCAGCGCCCGGCGGCTCGCCTCGGCCTGGGTGAGCGCGGCCTTGGCCAGCGTCTGCCGAATCCGTGAACGGATGGCCAGCGCGCTCGGTTTGAGAATTGGGTCGTCTTCACGATAATCCATGTTTCTTTGCCATCTGCCTGCGGTGGTTGGGAAAGAATCTAGCACAGGCAACTGCTGTCAACACGGACAAAACATGGTCTTGAAGTTCATGGGGTGACCAAGAATCCTGTCGGCCCGAATGGTGGCGGAACGATTATTGGTCAGTTGGGGCCGTGACACTTTCACTCATGGTAGAGGTCAGACGCATGGCTACGGGACGGTGCCACTGGCTCCCACCACGGGAGGCTGACGTGACGACGTGAAATTCGTGGCCGTCCGGCAGGCGGCGGGTATGCAGAATGTCTGGCATTTCAGCTCTCCTCCGTCGCTGATTGACTTGCATAGGGATTGGCCGCCGGGGCCAACGTCAGTCGACAACCCAGCGACTCTGCCAGCCGCTCGGCGGTCGCAACCAGCACCATGTCGCCGTCTCCCTCAATGTCTGCGATGGCTTGGGCGCGAATCTTTGTCAGCGGCACAGCCTGATTGGGTGCCAGTCCCAACTCGCGGCGCCGATCCGCCAAGGTGGCACCGATGGACTTGCCGTCGGTCTCGCGTCCGCCGACGACGGGGGCCAACCCGAGGGTGGCGGCACAGGTGGCCAGGGTGGACAGACGTCCTCGGCCCGCCTCCAACTGGATGATGGTGGCACGGGCGATGCCCGCCTGGGCGGCCAAGGCCGCCTGGGTCAGGCCAGAGGCCGCCCTGGCGCCGCGGAGGGCAGCACCGAGGGCAGATTGGCGGCGAACGGCCATCACAGCCGGCCTCGGAGGATAAGCCGGTCAACGGCACGGGTGACGGCGACATATGCCACATGCCAGCTCTC
>Ga0116225_1003216_pt1 | contig 10586 bp, 8 predicted proteins | sample Sb_taG_8_FD_88968 | JGI IMG/M metagenome (GOLD analysis project Ga0116225, IMG submission 88968) | Peat soil microbial communities from Weissenstadt, Germany - Sb_50d_c_BC metaG | ecosystem: Environmental > Terrestrial > Soil > Wetlands > Peat | place: Germany: Weissenstadt | collected 2010-09-21 | reverse complement strand
GGCTTACGCTCGATCAGGACTGGCTCGATTTTGCGGAGGATTTCGGCGGTTTGCCAGGCGTGCGAGCCAGAGCCGACTTCGAGATTTACGTCCGGTTCGGGGATGCCCATCTGGCGGAAGAAAACGTCGGAGAGTTTTTCGTCGTAGTGCTGGCCGGTGTGGACGAGGATGGCCTCGATTTCGGGATGGCTGCGCATTACGCGGAGAAGCGGAGCGATTTTTACCAGATTGGGGCGAGCGCCGACGATGTTAAGAATGCGCATGGATGGCCTGTTTCATGGCGAATAAGCAGAGTAACACGCGCGGAAGGCGAGTATCGATTGCGCCGTGGGGATTTGTATTCAATGCGGAAACTTGCGGGAGGCTCGACGCGGGCTGAGCGCATCCAATGAATGGCGGTTGAGAAGAGATTTTGTGGTTCGCGACCGGATATGCCGCGTTGACGGGCTTTACTTGCTGCTCGCGGAATCGGAATGAGGAAACCCGAAGGGAGAGATCGCGCGGGCTGCGCTGGGCGGTTGATATAATTTTTTCTAAGGGATTCGCTGATTTTGACTATGAAGACGCGCAACATCATGAATTGGCTTTGGCGATTCTGCTTGGCTGCGGGCTTGGCATGCAGCTTGGTGACGTTGCCGCAGCCGGGGTTCGCGCAGACGACGAAGAAGCCTGCGCCGAAGAGCGGGCAGCAGCCTTCGATGGGGGCATGTTGCTCGATGCGCGCGGATCCGAATGTCGATCCGCGGGAATTGGTGCGGCATGCGGCCGACGCGGAGATGGAGAATGAGAAGAAGGCAAAGACTTACACTTACATTCAGCGATCCGAGACCAAGAAGATGGATGGCGATGGGAAAGTCACTTCCACCGAGTCGGAAACTTCGGAAGTGATGGTGCTTTACGGCGAGCATGTGGAACGGCTGATTGCCAAGAACGACCAGCCGCTTTCAGCCAAGGACGCGGCGAAAGTGGAGGAGAAGATCAATAAGTTTATGTCGGACCGCAAGAACGAGACCGACGAGCAGAGGAAGAAACGGCTGGCGGACGAGCAGAAATCCGAGGAGCAGGAGAAATCGTACGTTTCGGAGATTGCCGACGCTTACAACTTTACGATCGACGGCGTCGAGAAATTGAACGGGCGGGACACTTACAAGATCAGCGCGGAGCCTCGGCCCGGGTTCGAGCCGAAGAGCCGGTTCGCGAAATTCTTGCCGAAGTTTCATTTCAAAGTTTGGATTGATAAGGACGACAAGCAGTGGGTGAAAATGGACGCGGAGGCGCTGGGGGATGCTTCATATGGGCTGTTCTTATTTCGCATCCATAAGAATTCTCGCTTTTCGCTGGAGCAGACGCGCGTGAATGATGAGGTGTGGTTGCCGCTGCACGTTCATGGGCGGATTGACGCGCGGATTTTGATCTTTAAGAGTTTGAATGAGGAATTGGATTTTACGTATAAGGATTACAAGAAATTCAGGTCGGAAGTGAAGTTCGGACCCACCGAGCCGGTTACGCAGCGGTAGAGAAGAAAAATGCAGATCCTCAGTCCGCGGAAGCGGACTCAAGATGACAGCCTTTCGTAGTTCGCCCGAAGGACCAATAGTTCGTTGCTGACAGCCTGCCTGTAGGAAAAAACAAACTCAAGCGAAGAAAGAGGGATCCCTCATGTGATGCGGGTTCGGGATGACGGCGGCCTTGGCGTGCTGTCGCGTTGAGTGCGTTGTGCTGATCGGAGTTGTGGCGCGGCGTCGCCCCTGCGAGAGAAATGATGTTGCGATTGCACGATTGTCGGCTGATAGAATGGCGGCTATGAGCGAGATATTTGGGGTGCCGCGCGAAACTTTGGATGCGGATGTTTTGATTGTTGGGGCTGGGCCCGCGGGCTTGGCTTGTGCGCTGCATCTGGCGAATTTGATCGAGGCGCATACGGCGGCGGGGAAATCTCCTGCGCTTTCGGCTGAGAATATTTATGTTCTGGAGAAGGGGCGCGAGATTGGGGCGCACCAACTTTCCGGGGCGATCATGGACCCGCGTGGGTTGCGGGAATTGGTGCCGGATTTTGAGAAATCGGCGCCGCTGGATACGCCCGTTACCGGGGATGCCGCTTATTACTTCACTGCGAATGGATCTTGGAAGCTGCCGATTACGCCGCCGCCTTTGGCTAATCATGGGAATTTTGTTATTTCGCTGAATAAATTAGTGAAGTGGATGGGCGGGCTCGTTGAGAAGAAGGGCGTGAATTTGTTCACGTCATTTGCCGGGGCCAGTTTGATCGAGGAAGGGCCTGGGATTGCCGGCGTGATTACGGAAGACAAGGGCGTGGATAAGAATGGGAAGCCCAAGGACAACTTCACGCCGGGTTATGAATTGCGCGCGAAAGTCACCGTGTTGGCCGAGGGGCCGCGCGGATCATTGACGAAAAATCTGGTTTCGCGATTCAAATTGGATGGATTGAATCCGCAGGCTTACGGTATTGGCATCAAGGAATTGTGGGATGTGCCGGCGGGGCGGATTGAGACTGGATTTGTGGGGCACACTTTGGGATGGCCGCTTGATTCGAGCATGTATGGCGGCGGATGGATTTACGGCTTGCAGCAGAATCGCGTTTCGCTGGGGATGGTTGTCGCGCTCGAGTATCACAATCCGCTGTTTGATCCGCACGAGGCATTTCAGAAATACAAGACGCATCCGCACATTCGCCGGATCATCGAGGGCGGAAAATTAATTCGCTATGGGGCTAAGACGGTGCCGTATGGCGGGTGGTACTCGATGCCGCGGCCTTATTTGGACGGCGGTCTGATTATCGGAGATTCGGGCAGCCTCTTAAATTCGCAGCGGCTCAAGGGAATTCATACCGGGATCAAGAGCGGAATGCTGGCGGCGGAGACGATTTACGAGGCATTGTGCGCGGGAGATACTTCGGCGGCGCGATTGTCGAATTATTCGGCGAAGCTGGAAGCTAGCTGGATCAAGAAAGAATTGTGGGCGGTGCGGAATTTTCATCAGGCCTTTGCGCACGGGCTATGGAGCGGGCTGGTCCATTCGGCGGCGCAGTTTGTTACTGGCGGACGCGGATTTGTCGATCCGATGCGGGCGAAGCCGGGGTATCAGGAATATTCGAAATTGAATCGCGATGGCGGGCTTGTCGATCAGTCCACGCGATTCAAGGGCGATGGCGCGCTAACGTTCGATCGTTTGACGGACGTTTATCATTCGGGGACGCGGCATGAAGAGGATCAGCCGTGTCATTTGGTCGTGACCGAGCCGAATATTTGCGTGGACCGCTGCGTGCGGGAATATGGGAATCCTTGCCAGTATTTTTGTCCCGCCGCGGTTTATGAGATGGGAATGGAGAAGGGCGCGCCGCGATTGAAGATTAATTTTTCGAATTGCGTGCATTGCAAGACGTGCGATGTGGCCGATCCTTACCAGGTGATTGAGTGGAAAGTGCCGGAGGGAGGCGGCGGTCCGAATTATGAGGGGATGTAGGAGAATCGCTCGATCCGTTTGAAGAAGCTGCAGTTTTCCTTCGTGTGCTGAAACCGCAAGTTCCGCACGGAAAATTTCAAATGTCAGATTTGAAATTTCAGATGACCTGCACGGCTACGGCAAAAAAACCAAGAACAAAATGCAGATCCCTCATCCGCCCAGGCGGATTCGGGATGACAGCTTCGAGAGCGGGGTGCAGCGCGCGACGACTTGTGACCGCTGGAGGCCACGATGGTGCGGAGATTTGATTTCGCGTCTAGGCCGTCGGAGGGCGGAGCAAGCCCCGCCCCTACGGGAAAATGCTACGGCGACGCAGAGAACATTGGCGAGCGAAATTATTGCTTTGGCGGAGGCGGTTGGCTGCCGAAGAAACGTTTGAACATTGTCAGGATGCCGCGGCGGTGGCGCCTTGTGCTTGGCGTTGACTTCGTGGGCTCGGATTGCGCGAAGCTCGCTGCGGCTGGGGATTTTGTCTCGGCTACGTGGCCGGTGAAGACCCAGTCGGACGTCACTCTGGCTTCGCGGATTAGAGTCACCAACTGCGGATTCGGATCGAGTGGCGGATTTGGATTGGCTGCTGAGAATGCGAGCGGGGGCATCACTACTCTGACCGGCGGCTCCACTTGCGGAGCGGTCGGGGCGGCTCCGGTCGTGCGCGTTGCTACGGGCTTCGATTCGTTGGCGTGTTCGGGCATTGTGAAACCGTTGTCGGCTTCGGGGGCGGTGCCGTTTATTTGTTTGGCTGGCGCGGACGCGGCATTGTTTGCGGGCGGAGTCGGCGCTGATGGTGGCGGAGCGGGCGGCGGAGGCGGCTCGTCGGCGTGAACCGTCGGGATCACCGAAGTGGCGCGCGGTAGAGTTTCCGCGATTGCCGGCGGCGGTTGCTGAGTTGCGTTTGCCGCCGAGGGCGAGGGAGCTTTTGGCTTCGACGCTGCGGCCGGCGGAATCTTTGTGGCGGCCGGCGCGCTTGGCGGCGGAATGGCCGAAGCGGAAAGCGTTGGCGCGGCTGTGGGCGGCGTAGATGAAGCTACGTGCGTCGGCGCGGCTGTCGGCGGTGCGGATGAAGCTTGCGGCGCTGGCGCGGCCGACTGCGCTGTGACCGGAGCTGCTGCCGGCGGAGCGGACTGCGGCTGCGGCGTCGCGGTTGGAATTGGACGAGGCGGGATGATGGCGCGCGCCTCGTCGCGATAGCAGCGGCAGGTTCCCGCGGGGCCGCCTACGGGCTGGAGTTTTTCGCCGGAGAGAAAGAACTCACCGAGTTGGGGCACCACCAATCCTTCGCTGCTGAATTGATCTTCGAGCCGCGCGGCGCCTTGCGCGGCGAAGACGCACATGGCGTCATTGATGTCGAGCCCGATGGTGAAATCGCGGGCTTCTTCGGCGATGGAGACTGGCGTGGCCATGACGAACGGCGTGAAAACGTGAAGCTGTGTGGGATCGGCCAGGCGCACGTGAACACGGCCGAAATTTAGAGCGACAGTGTAGGCGTTGTTGGATTCGAGAAGCGTTAGCTTCGCGGGGCCGCAGATGTCCACAGTGCCGCCGCCGGGAAGAGTTAGGCGAGCGTCGCCGGAGTGGACGGTGAGCACCGTGCCGCTGGAAATAAAGAAGCTGGTGCCGCCGGGGACCGCGCCGCCGAGCGTGCTGCCTTCGAAGGAGATGTCGTCGCCGGTGAATCTGGCTATGGCGCCCATGGGCCAATGTTCTTGCGCGGCGGCGGGCGGGGCGAAAGTTGAAAGAATCGCGATGATCGCGACGGAAAAGAGAAATCCGCGGCTGGCGCGACAAAGACTGCTGCCGAAGATGGGAGAAAAGTTCAGAGTGAGCGAGCCGCTATGCATCGAAGAGCTGTAGCTAATTCACCTATACTATAGCGCATTGAGCGAAGCGGCCAAACCGGAAGCGGCGGAATCTGGCGAGCGCGTTAACGTGCTTTACGATACGCGATTGCCGGAGCTTTCTCGCTGGCGGCGCGCGCAGATTCCGGTGATTGCGGGCGTGGTATCGAGTCTGATCGCTGCGATCGGGCCTACTTTGCGATTTGAATCGCTGGGCGAGGATCTTGTGAATGATTGGATGGCTGCTGGGAAGACTTGCATTGCGGCATTTTGGCACCGGTGCATTTTCCCCGCTGTATGGAGGCAGCGAGGACGCGGCGTGGTGGTGATGAACACGACGAACTTCGATGGGCAGTGGACGCGGCGGGTGATCGAGCGATTTGGATTCGATACCTCGCAGGGAAGTTCGACGCGCGGAGGATTGCGCGGATTGATGGATATGGCGAAGAAGATTGAGGCGGGACGGAGCGCGGCGTTTACGATTGATGGCCCGCGGGGGCCGCGCTATGTGGCCAAGCCTGGGCCGGTGATTTTGGCGCGGAAGACCGGGGCGCCGATTTATCCGTTTCATATTGGATTGGAGACGGCTTGGACGTTAGAGAAGACCTGGGATTTGTTTCAGGTGCCGCAGCCGTTTTCGCGCGCTGTGTTCGTCGGCGGACCGTTTATTTGGGTGCCCGCGGATGCGGACGCTTCGATGATTGAGGAGAAGCATAGCGAGATGCAATCGGCATTGGAACGCGTGAGAGATGTTGCGGAGAGTTGGTTTCGCGTGGGACCGGAGGAGAGGGAGAAGTGGCGCGGAGAATTTTCGCGGTGAGGGTTTTGAGCCGCGATTACGTCGAAGAGAAATCGTTTGGACGGCACGCCGCGCTCGATTTAGAGATGTGGTGTGTTTTGGGGTCGTAGGATGCCGGCGGGGACGCCGGCGCTACTTGTCGGCTAAAGTTACCTTCACTTGCATTTTCTTTCCTTCGCGATAGAGCGTTACTTCTACTGTGTCGCCTGGGCGGTGGTGATTCAGCACTCGGCCTAGATCCAATTGATTTGTGATTTCTGTGTTGTCGATTGCGGTTAGGACGTCGCCGCCAATTCTTAATTGCTGCAGGCCTGCCAGGACCGTTCTTGTGCCCCCGCGGATGCCGGCTTGGGCTGCGGCGCCGCCGTTGGTCGTGGTTTCGATGAGCAAGCCATGTTCGACGGGGAGATCCAGGGCTTGTGCCAGCCCCGGCCAGATGGCGCGGCCTTGAACGCCGAGAGTCGCTTGGCGGACTCGGCCTAAATTGATCAGATCTTCGGCGACGCGGTGCGCGGTGTTGATTGGAATTGCGAAGCCGATGCCGGCGGTGGTGCCCGAGGGCGTGTAAATGGCGGAATTGATGCCGATGACTTCGCCATGAGAATTCATTAGCGGGCCGCCGGAATTGCCGCGATTGATGGCCGCGTCGGTTTGAATGGCTTCATCGATGAAAGTGGTGTCGCTGGTTTGCACCGTGCGGCCGAGGGCGCTGACTACGCCGGTGGTGAGCGTGGATTGAAAGCCGAAGGGATTGCCGATGGCGAGGACGCGCTGGCCGACTTGCAGCGCGCGCGAATCCCCGAGCGGCAGCGACGCCAGCTTTTTGCCTTGCGCGTCGATTTGAATCAGCGCGATGTCGTTGCGCTGGTCCGCGCCGATGTAATGCGCTTTGTAGTGCGATTGATCGCCGAGAATGACTTCGATGGTTTGCGCGTTTTCTACAACGTGATAGTTCGTGAGGATGTGGCCGTTTGCGTCAATCACGAAGCCGGACCCTGCGCCTTCTACCGGGACGGCGTTGTAGAAGAAATCGTATTCGACGGTCTTGGTGACGATGTTTGCGACAGCTGGCGCTGCTTGATGATAAATGCGGACGTTTTCGGCTTCGAGCGGACCGAGCCCATCCGTGCTGACGGGAGTGGACGCGGGGACCGCTTCGACGGCGTCTGGCGTGCGCGGGCCCCAGCGTGCGCCGGCCCAGAAGGCGGCGAGGACGAGAATTAGTGCGAACATTATGAAACGGATTCTGCGGCGCGTGATGCGATCGTGGGTCATGAGTTCAGCCTCGCGTTGAAGGCGCAGCGATCATATTACAAAACCACGAAGGAGTTGGCGAAGCGATGGTAGCGCCGGCGCTACTTAGGCTTTTGCGGCTTGGAGTTTGAGTCTGGCGGCTAGATCGCGGACTTGGCGCGAAGTTTCCTCGAAGGCTACGCCGCCATCTATGACTTCGTCGGCTACGGAAACTTTTTCTTCGATGGGCATTTGCGAGGCGATGCGCTGCTGGGCCTGGATTTCGTTGAGGCCGCGCTCGCGGAGGCGGGCAAGTTGCTGGCCGGGAGTGCAGCGGACGACGATCAGGCGATTGAGCTTGGGGCGATAGCCGGCTTCGATAAGTAGCGCGGCTTCGACGATGGCTACCGGCGGACCGCCGGTTTTATCGAGGGCTGCGAACCAGCTGTCTACGATTTCTACGATGTGCGGATGGATGATCTGGTTGAGCCGCGCGAGTTTATCGGGATTGGCGAAGACCATGGCGCCCAGCTTGGCGCGATCCACGCTTAAGTCAGCGGCGATGACGCTCTGGCCGAACTCGGCGACGACTTCATCGTAGACCGGTTGGCCGGGCTCGAGCAGTTCGTGGGCCAGCGGATCCACGTCGAGAATGGGTATATCGAGATCGCGAAACATTCGTGATACGGTCGATTTGCCGCACGCGATTCCGCCAGTTAAGCCGACACGAAGCATGAGATATTCCTCCGCGTCATTCAGTAGCACAGGCACTCCTGCCTGTGTCCGCAGCTGCCCTCATCTCCCAACTCACGATCGCACCGTCATCGTACCAACGCCCGCCGCGTGCGCAGCCCGGCGCAAACCCGCAGCCCGCACCGTATTGCTCATAAGCATGGCGATAGTCAGCGGGCCCACGCCACCGGGAGACGGCGTAAGCGCCCCGGCAACTTCTACAACTTCGGGATGCACATCGCCGACAAGCGCGGAGCCTTTCTCCCGGAATTTTGCCAGCCGCTCGGGAAATTTGGCGAAGATGCGCGCCGCTTCTTCGGCGTCGGTGATGCGGTTCGTGCCGACATCGATTACCGTCGCGCCGGGGCGGATGTAATCGCTGGTAATCATCGCGGGGCGGCCCATGGCGGCCACTACTATATCGGCGCGGCGGGCGGTGCCCGGGAGATCTTTGGTTTTCGAGTGGCAAATAGTTACGGTCGCGTTGGCGTGCATGAGGAGAAGAGCCAGCGGTTTTCCTACGATGTCGCTGCGGCCGATGATGGCAGCGTTGGCGCCTTCGATGGGGATGTTGCTGCGGCGCAGAATTTCCATTACGCCTAGCGGAGTGCAGGCCACTAGATTCGGGCGGCCTGCGACTAGCTTGCCTACGTTGATGGGATGGAAGCCGTCTACGTCTTTGGCGGGATCGACGGTTTCCAGAATTTCTTTGCCGTCCACCTGCTTGGGGAGCGGGAGTTGCACGAGGATGGCATCCACTTCGTTGCGGCGATTTAAATCGCGGACGATGGCTTGGAGTTCGGCGGTGGAAATTGTGGATGGGGGCGTGAGCAGGAAGCTATTGAGGCCAAGCGTTTCGCAGGCGGCAATTTTGCTGGTTACGTAGACCTTGGAGGCAGCGTTGTCGCCTACAAGGATTGCCGCCAGGCCGGGGATGATTCCTGCGGCTCTTAGGCGCGCGATTTCCTGCCGCAGGTCGGCATATATTTCCTCGCGGATGGCGTTGCCGTTGAGGATTCGGGCCGTCAAGTCGGCTCCTGCATCGTCGGGATTCGCACAGATAACGGGGCATGATAACACACGCATGAATGGGCCAGTTGGGGCGCGGCGGGTGTCCGGGAACGAAGCACAGGTTAATTGTGACAAAAACGCCGGCTGGCAGCCGGCGCTACGAATGAGCTATGGGTGGGTCATTTTCTCAGGTTTTACTAGGGCGTCGAATTCTTCTGAGGTTAGGTAGCCCAACGCTAGCGTGGCTTCTTTCAGGCTTAGATTTTCGTGGTGGGCTTTTTTCGCGATTTGTGCGGCTTTGTCGTAGCCGATTTTGGGGGTTAGCGCGGTTACCAGCATCAGAGAATTTTTCACGTAGAAATCGATTTTCTTTTGATCGATTTCGATGCCTTTGACGCAGTGGTCTACGAAGCTGCGGGAGGCGTCGGCGAGGATTCTTACGGAGTTCAAGAAATTGAAAATGATTACCGGCTTGAAGACGTTCAGCTCGAAATTGCCCTGCGAGCCGGCGATGCCGATAGCGGCGTCGTTACCCATCACTTGCACGGCGACCATGGTTAGGGCTTCGGACTGAGTGGGATTTACTTTGCCGGGCATGATCGACGAGCCCGGCTCGTTTTCGGGGATGGTGAGTTCGCCGAGGCCGCAGCGCGGGCCGGAGGCCAGCCAGCGGACGTCGTTGGCAATTTTCATGAGCGAGGCGGCCAGAGTTTTCAGTGCGCCGCTGGCGTACACGATTTCATCGTGGGCGGAGAGCGCCGCGAATTTATTGGGATGCGAGCGGAATGGCAGGCCGGTCAGCTCGGCGATTTTTTTTGCGGCGCGCTCGGCGAATTCCGGAGGAGCGTTGAGGCCCGTGCCTACGGCGGTGCCGCCGATGGCCAGATCGTAGAGGCCGGAGAGGGATTCTTTGAGTCGTGCGATATCGCGCTCGAGAAGGCTGGCCCATCCGGACATTTCCTGGCCGACCGTTATGGGCGTGGCGTCTTGCAGGTGCGTGCGGCCGATTTTCACTACGTTGGCGAATTGCTTGGCTTTGGCGTCGATGGCGCTGCGCAGATATTCGGTGGCGGGGATGAGCTTTTCCACGACTTGCGTGGCGGCAGCTATGTTCATCGCCGTTGGGAACGTGTCGTTCGAGGACTGCGACATGTTGACGTCGTCGTTGGGGTGAATGGGTTTCTTGCTGCCCATGACGCCGCCGGCGATTTCAATGGCGCGATTGGAGATGACTTCGTTGGCGTTCATGTTGGTTTGCGTGCCGCTGCCGGTTTGCCAGATACGCAGAGGGAAATGATCGTCGAGCTTGCCGGCGATGACTTCGTCGGCGGCCTGAGTGATCAGCTTCGATTTTTCCGCTGAGAGCGTGCTGAGATCTTGATTCACCAGCGCCGCAGCTTTTTTCAGGATGCCGAAGGCGCGGATCAGCTCTGGAGGCATCGTGTCGCGGCCGATATCGAAGTGAATTAGCGAGCGGGCGGTTTGCGCGC
>Ga0116225_1003211_pt1 | contig 10599 bp, 9 predicted proteins | sample Sb_taG_8_FD_88968 | JGI IMG/M metagenome (GOLD analysis project Ga0116225, IMG submission 88968) | Peat soil microbial communities from Weissenstadt, Germany - Sb_50d_c_BC metaG | ecosystem: Environmental > Terrestrial > Soil > Wetlands > Peat | place: Germany: Weissenstadt | collected 2010-09-21 | reverse complement strand
TCGGCCAGCCTTGCGTGACGCCCTTGTGATCGTGCGGCGGCACGTTGACGTGAACGAGATCGATCTGGCCGCCGCCGGGCGCCTTGCTGAATTCCAGGATCAGAATCGAATCGGGATCGCTCGCCGGCCAGTGGGTGGCTCGCCACGCCTGTACGATCAGACGGTTAGGGACAATCAGCAGATTGCGTCCGCGGAGCTGGCCGTTCCAGGCCGTGAATTTCCCACTGGCCTTTCGGCTGACTTGCGCACGTCCGCCCGTTGCAGCGGAATGCTTCTTCGAGTCGAGATAAGTGTCGAACAACTCTTCGGGCCGGGCGCGAAATCGCACGGACTGCTGAATCGCTTTCGTCATCGCAGTGCCTCGATCCATAGTATTGCGGCGCAAGCCGCATGGATCGCTGAATTCTACCGCGACTCTGCTCTCGAACGCCCTGTGGTCGCCATTTTCCAGTGCGATCAATCGTTCCGCGCTCCCCGCGAGAAAACCGCTATGTGCAGTGAGAAAACTTCGCAGGGTGGACGGATGCTATCGATTCGCCAGGAGATGGCCCATCTTGCGCTGCTTGGTGCGCAGGTAGGCGCGCGAGTGACGGCTGGTGCGCGGGCGGCACGGAATTCGCGCGGCCACGCGAATGCCCCCGCTCTCGAGTTGCTGGATTTTGTCGGGATTATTCGAGAGGAGCCGCACGGAGCGCACGCCCAAGGCTTTGAGCGCGGCCACGGCGAAATCGTAGTCGCGCGAGTCGGCGGCGAACCCAAGGCGGCGATTCGCCTCGACCGTGTCCAGGCCCTCGTCCTGCAATTCGTACGCTCTCAGCTTATTGATCAGGCCGATTCCGCGCCCTTCCTGCGGCAGGTAAAGGACAAGCCCGGCCGGCTCTTTCGCGATCTTGCGCAGCGAAAGTTCGAGCTGGGCGCGGCAGTCGCAGCGTTCGGAGGCGAATACGTCTCCGGTGAGGCACTGCGAGTGGATGCGGACGAGCGGCGCGACGCCGGGTTTGAGGCGGCCGTGTTGGATCACCACGGCTTCTTCGTCGGGCCGGCGGCCCTTGATGCCAATGATGGTGAACCGGCCGAAACGTGTCGGAAGATTGGCCCTCGCCACGATTCTCGCCTTCACGGGTTGCTTTCTGTGCTTCATGTAAGCCGATCATTATAGCAGGGTTGCAAAACGCTTCCTTGCAACGAAGGGCGCAATCCCGAAGGGGGCTCGCCAGCGGGCGAATTCACGGAATCTTGAATGTGTTCGATAGATTCTTTTCGTGGGACTCCCCGAAACGTCGATTGGTAGAGTAAGGCAATGGGAGCCGCTCCAGCGCAGATGGCGAACTCTGGTCTTTTTGAGGGTTACGACACGGGGAGCTTTTATGACGAGATGTTCTCCGCGCCAGGACAGCCTCGCGCGCAGTACACCAAGCTCTTCCAAAAGCTCGCAACCATGGCGCCCGCGCAGTTTGAGGAGCGCCGAAAGCTAGCCGACCTTTCCTTCCTGATCCAGGGCATCACCTTCACCGTGTACAGCGACGGTCGCGGCACCGAGCGTCTGTTTCCGTTCGACCTGATCCCCCGAATCCTGCCGCGCTCGGAATGGGAGCGCATCGATCGCGGACTTTCTCAGCGCGTGATGGCGCTAAATCTTTTTCTGCAGGATATTTACGGGCCGCAGCGCATTCTTCGAGACCGGCGGATTCCGCGCTCGCTCATCTATTCATGCCCGCATTTCAGGCGGGAAGTGATCGGCGTGGAGGTGCCGCGCGGGATTCACACGCACGTGTGCGGAATCGACCTCGTGCGCGATTCAAAGACCGGCGAATTCTGCGTCCTTGAAGACAACGTGCGCACGCCGAGCGGAGTTTCCTACGTCCTCGAAAACCGCATTGTGATGACCCGCACCTTGCCCGAAGCATTCCAAGCGTGTGAAGTCCTGCCGGTAAATCACTATCCCGCGGAGCTATCGCGAATCCTGCGCAGCCTCTCGCCGCGTGGCGAAGATGACGCGCAAATCGTGCTGCTCACCCCCGGCATCTACAACAGCGCGTATTTCGAACACAGTTTCCTCGCACAACAGATGGGAATCGAATTGGTAGAAGGGCGCGATCTGGTCGTGGACGGCGGAGTCGTCTACATGAAGACGATTCGCGGGCTTACCCGTGTGGACGTCATCTACCGCCGCATGGACGACGATTTCCTGGACCCGCTGGCGTTTCGCGCCGATTCGATCTTGGGCGTTCCTGGGTTGATGGGAGCCTACCGCGCCGGAAACGTAGCTTTGGCCAATGCCGTCGGCAATGGCGTCGCGGATGACAAGGCGATCTACGCCTATGTGCCCGATTTCATTCGCTACTACCTCGGCGAAGAGCCCGTGCTGCGCAGCGTCGAAACCTATATTTGCGCGAAGCCGGACGATCTGTCCTACGTTCTCAGCCATCTTCCCGAACTAGTAGTAAAGGCGGTTGGCGAGTCCGGCGGCTACGGCATGCTGATTGGCCCGTCCTCAGACAGCAAGAGAATCGAGGAGTTCCGCGAACGCGTCCGCGCGAATCCGAGAAACTACATCGCGCAGCCGGTGGTTCCGCTATCGCGCGTTCCGTCCTACGATTCCGTAGAGAGTTCCGTCGGCGGACGCCATGTCGATTTGCGCCCCTACTGCTTGTACGACGGCGAGAAAGTGACCATCGTGCCAGGCGGATTGACGCGCGTAGCCCTGCAGCGAGGGTCTCTCGTGGTTAATTCGTCGCAAGGCGGAGGAAGCAAAGACACCTGGGTTCTGCGGGGAGAGGACTGACATGCTCTCGCGTATTGCGGAGTCGCTCTTTTGGGTGGCGCGCTACATCGAGCGTGCCGAAGGCACCTCGCGCATCCTCGACGTCAACTATCACATGCTGCTCGAGCAATCCCAGCAATCCTATAGCTTGCGCTGGGAGCCGCTGATCATCATGGCGGGCGAAGAAGACCGCTTCCGAAAACTTTACGACGACGTGAACGCTGAAAACGTGTTCGAATTCCTTGCGTTCCGCCAGGACAATCCCAGCTCGATCGTGCAGTGCATTTTCAAGGCTCGCGAGAACGCGCGCACCATCCGCGACCGCATTTCCCGCGAAATGTGGGAGGACATCAACGGCCTCTACCACATGGCCAGCCGCTTCGTTCCCGCGGATGAGATCGCAGCTGGCCCGCACCGCTTCTGCGACAGGATCAAGTTCGGGGGGCATCGCTTTCACGGAGTGACGGACGCCACGATGCCGCACGACGAAGGCTGGGAATTTCTCCGCGTCGGCTGGGCTCTCGAGCGCGCCGAGATGACCGCGCGGCTCGTCGACGTCCAGTATCACAATCTTCTGGACGGGCCGCCCGCCGCGGGAGCCTTAGACAATCACCAGTGGATGGCTGTCCTCCGGTCCGTCGGCGCCTACGAGGCGTACCACCGCCAGTATCATCCCCCGATCGAGCCTGAGAAAGTCGCGGAAATGCTGATTCTCCATCCGCAGCATCCCCACTCGATCCGATTTTGTGCCACGGAAGTTCAGGCCGGCCTGCGCGCGGTCAGCGGCACTGGAACCGGCTCCTACGCCAACGAGGCCGAACGCCTTACCGGCAAAGTTCTCGAACGGCTCCGATACGACCGGATTGGCGAGATTTTCGACCAGGGTTTACACGGGTATTTGAACGACCTGCTGCACTTGTTCGGCGCGATCGGTGACGACATCGCGCGAAACTACTTCTACTACGCGGTGGTGGCCTGAGAATGAATCGATATTCCTTGATGCATACGACCGAGTTCGTTTACGACGGGCCGGTCTCCGAAAGTTACAACGAAGTCCGCCTGCGGCCGTTGCACGACGAAAAGCAGAGCTGCCTTTCCTTTCGACTTACGACCACGCCAGGTTCGCGCGGCACCGCCTATCGCGACTCCCATGGCAACTGGGTGAACCAATTCAACGTTCTCGCGGAGCATCGCCACTTGAAAGTAGAGGCGGAATCCGTGGTGCTGGCGCACGAATCACCGGATGCCCCCCCGCATTCGACGCCGCTTTCTAAGTTCGATTCGCGGCGCGACCAGCTCGACGAGGAATATTTCGACTTCATCGCTCCGACGGCGTACGTTCCGCATCTCGCCGCGCTAAGAGAGATTATCCAGGCGGCCGAAGCAGCCAGCGATGGCACCGTCGCCGGATTCGCGCACGCGGCTTCGGACATGATCCACCGGCGTTTTCGCTACGTGAAGGGCGCCACGCACGTACACTCATCGATCGAAGATTCGCTCTCGATTGGCGCGGGGGTCTGTCAGGATTTCGCCCACCTGCTGCTTGGGGTGGCGCGCATGCGCGGGTTTCCGGGGCGCTACGTCTCAGGCTACTTGGTTCCCGGCGACGCGGTCTCGCCGGATTCGAAGCAGGAAAGCGTCATCGGCGGATACGCATCCCACGCGTGGGCGGAAGTCCTGATGCCGGAGAGCGGCTGGGTTGCTTTCGATCCGACGCTGGGCAAGCCCGTTGGCTTGCGGCATATTCGCATCGCCTACGGACGGGACTACGGCGACGTCGCTCCCGTGCGTGGCGTGTACAAAGGTCATGCGGGGCAAAGGCTTTCCGTCGATGTGCGCGTGCGGCCCGAGCTCGATGATGCGGGTCGCGAAAGACTGAGCGAAACCTCCGCGCCCCCGGTTGCGGCCGCGGTCCTGGAACGCCCCCAGCAGCCTCCTCAGCAGCAGCAACAACAGCAGCAATAACCGCACATCTTCAGCGCGCGAACCCGCGATTCCGGAAGAGCAGATTTTCCGTTACTTCAAGCGGGCACAGCACTGCTGGAGCGAGCGAAGCGGCAACGCCTGTTACTTGGTCGCTTGCTCGCCAGCAGACTCCTCCTGCTGGTCCCCATCCTTCTGCCAACTGGAATTGGGGTTGTAGTCCTTCATGGCTTTGGCGAGAACGGCGGTGCTCTTGCCTAGATCTTTGCGATACACCACTCCATCCGCGCCAACGATGAACGTCATCACGCCGGACGACCTGTATTCCGCCGGATAGGCCAGGAAAGCGAAACCTGCGGTCATTTTGCCGTTTACGACGTAGCTCTTTGCACCGCCCGGGGCATTTGGTCCCTGACGCGTCAGGATGCGGTAATAGTAACCGCGGTAAGGAGTCGAAGTCTCGTCTTGGCCTTTATAGCCCTCGGCAACGGCCGATGCCACGAGCGGCCCGATGGGGCTCTGGGGTTGGCCGTCAGCAGCCTTCCAATAGAGGCCGTTGTGCTGCCCCTCGTCGCTGAAGAACTTCTGGGCGTATTCCTCGTTCTGTGCGGAGTAGTATTCCTTTTCCGCCGCGACGAGCTGCTGGCAAACGCGAATGGTCGATAATTCATTCCGTCCAACTCGCCTGTACAAGACTTCCTTCTTGCCAGTCTCGGTGTCGAAATACCACGAATTGCCTTTGTTCACGAGCGGGATGGGCATAGGCCAATTCTCCGCGCCGGTGTACAAGGTCGTGGTTCCGTCCGGCTCTTTCACCAGACGGTGCATTTCCTGATATCTCTGCACGAAATTAGCGCGGTTTTGATTGTCCTCAGTATCATCTCCCGACGAGACGATTTGCTTTGCGTCCGGCCCGAGGATATCGAGCAATGCCTTCTCGTCGTTACTCTGCGCTGCCGTGACGAGCGCGTTGCTCGCGTCTTCCGCCGATGAAAATGTCTTCTGGCCCGGTTCTTGCGCGACGGAACGGGCGGCAAAGCACCCCGTCAAAAGGATGGCGACCGCGGCCAATTTGGGAAGGTTGGCCCAGTCAAATTTCTCGATGATCAGCTTATCTCGCCGCATATGCCTTCTCTCCATTTCTAAATTTCACGAACCACTAGGAACTTAGCGAAAGCTGGGTTACCGACGCCCACCACCACCGCCGCGAGCTCCTCCTCCGCCGTGAGCTCCTCCTCCGCCACGCGCTCCGCCCCCCATGCTGGCGCTTCCGCGCGACGAATAGCTCCTTGACTCTCCGCCATGGCCTTGGTTGCTGAAGGCGCCGGAACGGGTTCCGCTTTGACCGCGGGGTTGAGCGTATCCTCGAGCGGCCGGCGCGCTGCCCTCGAAAGGTCGGGCTGTTCCGCCGGGACGATTGAATGCTTCGCCGTGCCCAACTGCGCCGGCGGAAGGCCTCGTCGTTCCTGGACGAACTCCGCCGCGCACGCCGCCTCGGTAGAATGTATTCCGGTTGAAGAAAGTGGTGCTCCGCGAGTAGTACCTGTCACGATGAAATATTGGGTAGTGGTGGTGCCAGTCGAATCCCCAATACGGCCAGCCCCACCCAAAGCCGCCGAACCAGCCGATCCCAAATCCGATTCCGAATGAAAGGTACGGACCACCCCACCAGATTCCCGGGTACTCATACCACCCCGGCCACGGCAGTATCGGATATCCGTACACCAACCAGGGATCGTACGCCGGGACATAAACCACGTCGGGGACAGCGGGGGCAATGTTGATGTCTCCGTAGTCGTCGTTAGTTACGGTTTGCTGCGGCGTCGTTTTGAGATTACCCGCTTGTTCCGCTTTCTGGCGCATCACTTGGATCGCGTTCATCACATCCTGTTGCTGGTTGTAGTAGGCGTCTCCAAGAGACGATGTCCACGAGAGGTTCTTGTCCATATTTCCAAGGACGGATGGAAACGCGGCCAGCGCCTTGACACTTGGGTCCCAGGGCTGTTGGTCCAAAGCCTGACCCAAGGCTTGGCCCTTCAAATCGGGATTCGCTTGCACCCATCGGTTGGCCTGGACGACCTGCTCGGGAAATGTGGACGCCGCCAGGATCTGCGCCACAAGGGAATCCGGGTATAGAGCAATCGGCGCTACCAACTGCTGCAACTGCTCGGGAGTCTGTTGCGTATACGGTGGTGCCGGAGCGCCCTGCGCGGGCACGGACTGCACTGTGGCCTGCGCCTCTTGATCGGCCGGCAGATTCTGAGGCAAAGTCGCGAACAACAGCGCCAATGACATCATCGAAACGAGAATCCGCTTGCCTAATCGAGGCCTTGAGAATCCTGCGCCACGTTCGAAATTGTTCATGTTCTTGAACCTCCTCTGCACCTTCATTGCGTGAGGCCTCCGATATGTATGATGCGCAAGACAGGGTTAACGGTTAATAAAAGATTCTTTTTATTACCGTGCTCCCGTTGGCCCCATCTTGCAATTAATTTGAAATAACCTGCGGAGCCTCGATCAGCCCGGCACGCCATCTCCCAGCGCTCTCTCTTGTAGCCCGTTGGTCCGGCATTGTCTGTGACTGTCATCACATTGCTAACGTGCATCGTGCACGAATCCGAGTAAATACATGATTACCGCACTACCTTAATAAATTCATCCGGGACCGGACTGTCCCAAAAGGAACAGTTGACTGTGGTTCGGTATCCTTGGAATTAGGCATTCATGTCGTGTCACGCAACAGAAGGGACGGGCTTTGTGCTCGCGACTCGGCGGATGGGACGAAGTGATCGCTTCATCGGCTTGCTGCTTCTCTTTACTTCCCCCTTCGCATTGGCTAATTTAGCCTCAGGATTCCCGTAGGGCGGTTTGCGAGCGAAATGGGCACATTCTTAGAAGGAAGGGATCTGCTATTCACGCTGGTCCTGAAGGTCGGCTGGGCGGCCGCGCTCGCCGCGCTGCTCGTGCGCTTCCGCTCGTTCCGCAAGCTTGTCTTCACCGAAAATCGCGACTCGGACCAGAAAGTGATGCTGTTGCTTTTCCTGGTCCCGCCGTTGGCGATCGGCGTGATGCTTCGAATCTTCGGCGCGGGTTACCGCTTCTTCGACCTCACGCTGGAAGGCTCGTTCCTAATGGGACTTATCGGCGGGCGAATCGTCGGTCTGCTCGGCGGCTCGCTCATCAGCTTGCCTGCTTTTGGCAATCATGAGTGGTTGTCGAGTCCCATGGCCGCGCTCGTAGGTTTGCTGGCCGGAATGATTCGCGATGTCATCCCCGAAAAGGAAGACGTCTGGCATTTCGGCCCCTTTCTTTTCTTGGAGGTCCCGCACTGGCTTTGGCGGCTCATTCGATTCGCCAAAGGCAACTGGGCGATGTTCCCGCTGTTTGCCCTGGCTGCATTCGAAGTGGGGCTCATCGAGATGGCGAATTTCGTTCCGTCTCACTGGGTGTTTTCAATGCATCCCGGCAATGTGGGTTATATGGCGCTGGTTGTGCTTTCGTCCGTGATGTGCGTCGCCATTGCCGTCAAGATTTGGAACAACACGCGTATCGAAATGAACCTCGAGCAGAACCAGCAGCTCCTGCTCAAGGCGCGCATGGACGCGCTGACCAGCCAGATCAATCCTCACTTCCTCTTTAACACGCTCAACACCGTGTCCTCGTTAATCCGCTTCGATCCGGACATGGCTCGCGGCGTGGTGCTGAAGCTTTCCAACATCTTGCGGCGTCTCTTGCGCAAGCATGAGACGTTTGTGCCGCTGCGCGACGAGATCGATTTCATCGACGATTACCTCGACATCGAGGTGATCCGCTTCGGCCGCGATAAGCTCCAAATCTTCAAGGAGATCGACGAAGAGACGCTCGGCGCCTTCATTCCCAGCATGTTGCTGCAGCCGATCATCGAAAATTCGATCAAGCACGGCCTTGCGCCGCGCCTTGAAGGCGGGCAGATACATCTGCGTGCGCACCTTCGCGATGGGCGCCTCGCAATCGAAATTGAAGACAACGGAATGGGCATGTCGCCCGAACGCCTTCTGGAAGTCTATGGCGGCGGCATCGGCATTAGCAACGTCCACGAGAGATTGCGGCTCCTCTACGGCGACCAATTTCAAATGGATATTCGCAGTCAGGAGGGGGAGGGCACCCAGATCAAGATCGAGATACCCGAACTCGCCGCCGTCGAGCCTGCCATGCTCTAAGCGCGCCGCGCTCCAACATTCCGGGTACCATCCAGCGTGAGAACGCATCCCACATTAAAAGACCGATACTTCGAGGAAAGTTTTGGCAAAAACCACGGCAATCAGTTGGTCCGAAACCTGGAGCATGGCGATGGAGGCCCTGCGCGCGAACAGAATGCGCGCGGCACTGACGATGTTGGGCGTCGTGATTGGCAGTGCGTGCATCGTTCTTGTCGTGACGGTAGCGCTCTCCGGCAAGAAATACATCGCTGCACAGATCGAGGCCGTGGGCTCGAATATCGTCTTTGCGGGCCTCGAGCATTCGACCTCCTCGCAGACCATCGCCCTCGGGGACCAGATTTCGTTGGGCGATCTCGAAGCCATCGGACAAAGCATTCCGCAAGTCGTGCGAGTCGCCGGCACCAACGACCTGCAGATGACCGTCGTGGCAAACGGCAAGGCGTGGCCGGTCGCACTCGTTGGCGTAACGCAAGGCTTTCAGGAAATCCGCAACCTGCTCATACCGCGCGGACGGTACTTCGACGACTCCGACTTCTCGACGGTGAGCAAGGTCTGCGTCGTCTCGGAACATCTGGCCGAGACCGCGCTGCCGGGCGATCCGGTCGGGCAGAACATTCACATCGGCGAGCTGACCTTTACGGTCATCGGCGTTTTTGCCGAGCGCATCGGCACGTTCGGGCAGTCCGAAATTCGGACCGATTCCGTGCTGGTGCCGTTTCCGCTCGTGAAGTACTACACGGGAAGCGCGTCAATCGTCACGCTCTACGCGCAGGCGGATCGAGCCGAAGACGTTCCGCTCGCCACCGAGCAAGTGGCGCAGATTCTGAGGAACCGGCACCGCGCTGAAGCCGAGTACGACGTCGAGAACCTCTCTTCGATTCTCGAAATGTCGCACCGGGTTTCGCTGGCGATGACGATCGTCCTTCTGCTGATCGCCATGCTGGCGCTGGTAATCAGTGGCATCGGCATAATGAATATCATGCTCGTCAGCGTGACGGAGCGAACGCGCGAGATCGGAATCCGCATGGCAATCGGCGCGCGACGGAAGGAGATTCTGTTCCAATTCCTGCTCGAGGCGATCGTCATCAGCGGCATGGGAGCGCTCGTCGGAATCGCCATCGCCGTGGCGATACCATTTCTCGCGGGCGTGCTGGTGCAGTTTCTTCCCGTACCCCGCGGCACGACCATACCGATATCGTGGCTTTCCGTCGTCCTTGCCTTTATCGTATCCTGCTCTACGGGGGTGCTGTTCGGATACCTGCCGGCCAAGACGGCCGCCCGGCTTCAGCCCGTAGAATCCCTGCGCTACGAATAGAATCGCCGGGATGGGTGTAGCCACCAGCTTTCGTTTGCGTTGAGGAGCGTACGAACTTGTGCGGAATTGCAGGCTTCACCCACCGAAACTGGTCGCCCGACCCTAGCCGGATACAGGCCGCGGTCGACACGCTCTTTCACCGCGGACCTGACCAACAAGGCGTCTTCCGCTCGAATGTCGTCTCGCTGGGCGCCACGCGCCTGAAGATCATCGACCTCGCTTCCGGAAACCAGCCCATCAAGGCAGATGACGGCGACAAGGTCATCGTTTTTAACGGAGAGATCTACAATTACGCAGAACTGCGCGTCGAACTGGAAAAACTCGGCCACCGGTTTCATTCCCACTCGGATACGGAAACCGTTCTCCATGCCTTCATGGAATGGGATACGGCTTGCTTT
>Ga0116225_1003204_pt1 | contig 10616 bp, 13 predicted proteins | sample Sb_taG_8_FD_88968 | JGI IMG/M metagenome (GOLD analysis project Ga0116225, IMG submission 88968) | Peat soil microbial communities from Weissenstadt, Germany - Sb_50d_c_BC metaG | ecosystem: Environmental > Terrestrial > Soil > Wetlands > Peat | place: Germany: Weissenstadt | collected 2010-09-21 | reverse complement strand
TCGCTGCTGAAGAACGGGCATCCTTGATGCTCAAACGTCAGTAGGCCGCAGCGCGGCGACTGCGGGTTGCTGCAGACGCCCCAATCGGAGGGGCGTGCCTGGAGCTTCAAGAACCAGACACAGCCGCAGGAGCAATCCGGCCCCGTGCGAACTCGATAGCCATGCGGCTCGAAGTCGGTCGGCAGCTGGATGCAGACGGCGTGCAGGTGCCAATGGTCGTCCGGCTGTCCCAGCCGCGCCTGCCCTGCGGATTCGCGCTTCCCGCCCAAATCCACGGGCTCGTTTCCCCAAACATCTTCTTCCGCCATGACTCTCACTCCTTCGGTTCGTGAATTGCCCCGGAAGGGCCTTCTCACCAGACACCGGTAACCGAAAGAGGATCGCTCGCGCTTCACATCCGTATCACCTTCAGCCGTTGCGTGATCTCCTCCGCGGGGATCAGTTCGCCCTGGCCCGACCCGGGGCAGATTTCACAGGTGTGCTCCCACGCCTCGGGCATCGCGAGGTTGCTCTCCCAGAACGGCCAGGTGCGGCACTGGCGCGGGCGCACCGCGTAGATGGTACACCCGTCCTTGCGGTCGTAGAACACGCAATCGCCGTTGCCCTTCTCGCGCAGGGTACGGCCCTGGCTGGTCAGGCGCGTGTACAACCCCGTCGTCTCCTCCACCGGCTCGCCGCGGAAGTCGGCGATGGCCTGCACCTCGGCGTCGTTGACCCAGACGTAGCCGGGCTCGCCGGTGCAGCACTTGCCGCAGCGCGTACACTGAAACCGCAGGCCGTCTTGATACCAGGGCTCGGACATCGGCTTTCGTTCCTGCTCCCCGGGGCCACGCATGAGCGTCTCGGTTATCATACCGACTCTCAACGAAGAAGGCTGCCTGGCCGAGGCGCTGGCCGCGCTCAAGCGACAGCAGCCGTGCGAGATCATCGTGACCGACGGCGGCAGCAGCGACGGCACGCGCTGGGCGGCGGCCGGCGCCGACCTTTTCCTCGACGCGCCGCGCGGCCGGGCCGCCCAGATGAACGCCGGCGCCAGCCGCGCCGCCGGCGACGTTCTCCTCTTTCTGCACGCCGACTGTCTCCCCGAAGATGGCGCCCTCGCCGAGGCCGAGCGCCTGCTGCGGCGGCCTGGCGTGGCCGCCGGCTGCTTCCGCATGTGCGTCCGCGCCGAGGGGGCGCTCTATCGGCTGATCGACGCCTGTGCCACGGCGCGCGTGCGGCTGACGGGGCTGGTCTACGGGGATCAGGGGCTGTTCGTGCGCCGCGAGGTGTTCGAGCGGGTCGGCGGCTTCCCGCCGCTGCGCCTCATGGAAGACGTCTTCATCAGCCGGACGCTGCGCCGGCTGGGCCGCATCGTCGTGGCGCCACGACGCCTGTTCGTGTCGCCGCGGCGCTGGCAGCGGTCGGGGTTGGTTCGGCAGACGCTGCGCAACTGGGCGCTGACGGCGCTGGCGGCGGGCGGCGTCCACCCGGATCGACTGGCGGCGTTCTACCCGATCGTCCGCTAACGTGGCGACAGGCGTCTCGCCTGTCAGCGGACCCAGGCGTGCTCATACGCCTCCATTTCCGCCTCCGCTTCTTCACTCGCCCCGCGCCAGACGACCGTGGCTAACTCGCCCAGCGCTTCGACCCACTCGGCCGGGGCCTGCTCGCGCCATGCCCCCGGCAGCAGCACGATGAGCCGCTTGGCCCCGTTCATGCCGCCCGGTTGCAGGGCATAATACTTATCGAGGTACGTCGGCCGCTCCTGACACGCGGCCAGCACTGCCGCCAGCAGCCGCGCCCCGATGCTCTCGCGGGCGGCGCACGGGCCGGCGGTTGCCACCGGTTCCAGCACCACCTGCAGCGTGGTAAACGGGTTGTCCCCGAGCACGCGCCGCACCAGGGCCGCAAGCTCGTCGCGCCGCCGGTCGAAGTGTTCGGAACTTAGCCAGAGGGTAAACGCCTGCGCCCGCCGCTCCGGCGCCGGCGGCTCGGCGTGGTCCGGCCGGTCCAGATCGACGTGCCAGACCTGTTCCGTCGGGCTGGTCGCGGCGAAATCGAGCAGCGGCGGCGGTTGGGCGTCGAACTCGATATCGAACAAGTCCTGGGCCTCCTGCATCAGCCCGAACAGGTCAGTGCGGTCCAGGGCGGGCGTCTTGAGGACGTAGTAGGGCGGTCGCGGTTGGTACACCAGACCCAGTTCGGCTGCTTCCGCCCGGAACGCGGTTCCAGGCAGAACCGCTAGGTTGAACACCTGAAGGTCGCTGCACAACCCGTTGTCGTGGAGGTAGTGCAGCCCTCGCCGCACCGACCCCACCGTATCCCCGGGCAGGCCGACGATGAGGTCCACCTTGACGCGCATGCCCTGACCCATCATGGCCCGCACGCCGCGCTCGAAGGCCCGCAGGTTGTTGTTGCGGTCCATGAGCGTCATGGCGTCCGGCTCGATGGACTGCAACCCAACCTCGACCTCGGTGAAGTTCGCCTCCCGCAGCAGCCGCGCAGTTTCCTCGGTCACGCCCTCACCGCGAAGCTCCCCGAAATAGGTGAAGCGATGGCCGGGGTTCTCTTCGGCCAGCAGACGGAGCAGGTCCGCGAAGTCTTTCCTCTGGTTGAGCGTCGGGTCCAGCAGGAACACCTCGCGTGCCCCACGGTCTGCGGCGTGCCGCAGACTGGCCCGGATTGTGTCGTCCGCGAGGTAGTAGGTCTTGTCGTAGGACTTCCAGTAGTAGCAGAATCGGCAGCGGTAGCGGCACCCCCTGGACGTTTCGAGGAGGAGCATTTGCTCGTCGGCCACATCGAGAATCCCGGCCAGGTAGGGCGAACCGAGCAGATTGAGGTCGGGAAGTGGCGACCGGGGCGCGGGTTCACGGGATGGGTGGTAGCGAGGCCCCGGCCCCGCCGACGGAATGAAGAGTCCAGGGATGGGGCTGGGAGGATTGTCCTCCCCGAGCAGTCCGAGAAGCATGTGGGCGAAGGTCTGCTCCCCCTCCCCGATGACTGCGAGGTCGTAGTCAGGGGTGTTCAGCACCCAGGCGTTGTCGGCCGTGATTTCAGGGCCTCCCAGAACGATGCGGACGCCTGGTAGCCGTCTCTTCAGTTCGCGGGCGACCCAGAGTGTGCGTTCGATGTTCCAGAGGTAGCAGGTGAACCCGACCAACCAGGGGTCACGCTCGGCGATGGCCTCGACAAGGCCCCAGTCCCCCAGGGCGTTCGCCTGACGAGCGGGAAAAAGGTCGATGTCGTAGGAGTCGCCGAGTCCCTTCCGCTGCGCGAACAACTTCAGGTAGGCGGCTGCAAGGGGGACGTTGCCGCGAATCGGGCCGGGGCCGAGGGGCGGAATGGGCAGTTGCACGAGCAGAACTGTGCGCCGAGTGAGAAGATTCATGAGGCGCATTCTAGGTAGAGGCAGTCCAGGGCGGCCACGCAGGGCGAATCGGCGAGCGGCCTCGCCTGCTCATCATCGACGAGAGTGGCGGCGGCGTCGTAGCAGTACCAACCGGCGAAGTTCAGGAATGCTCACGCGAGCGAGAGCGGGCCAGCTACCTGTCCGATAGTTGCTGCCGGGAAGGGCCTGGTTGAACGTGAAATTGCCAACCTGGTCAGGCCCTGACGGGAGCAGCCATTCGCAGCGTAGCGGGCATTCGCAGCTACCCTTCCCGGCCCCATTCCACCAACGAAGCGAGCGTGGCCGGGATGTTGACGCTTCGCGCCCAGAGTCGGCGACCAGGGATGCTTCCCTGCTCAACCTCATCCTGTAGGAGCGATTGGTCTCCCGTCGGACCGCTCGTTGCGCCCGCTTCGTCTCGGAGCCCCTGGACCTGTTCATTCGTGTGCGGTTCGAGCGGCGGGTGCAGTCAGCCGATATGTTCTCCGTGCCAGAACGCGAGTTTCGGCGAACCCGAAGGCTGCGGTGATGTTGGGAACGGTGTCGAACCGGCGGCGTGAGCAGGCGCTCGTCCTTGCCGAGTCCAGCGGCGGTGTGGTTCGGCCGCGAGGGAACCTGGCGCCGCCCCTCGGCCCGTTGGCTGCGGTTCGCGCGTTGCCGAAGTCGTGCGATTAGGGGGGAACGGTGAGCTGTTCTTCAGCCTGCGACCGCCCGCATGAGCCGCTCCAACGGGCCGTGCCGGAAGACCTTCTTCCACAGCCAGGAACTCAGGACCGCCACGGCGAAGAAGAGCAGGCCGCAGCCCGCCGCCACCGGCAAAGGCTCCGCGGAGACCAGGCCGAGCGCGACCACGGCCCCCAGCCCCAGAAAGATGTGGGCGAAGTACCAGGTCAGCGCCATCTGCCCCGTCGCCGTCAGCGGCCGCAGGAGGCGCGGCGGGCACGCCTCGGCAACGCGCACACTTGAGGCGAGGATAGCGACGGCGGTGCCACCGGCGGCGAGCAGGAAGAGCGGCAGCGCGGGCATCGACTCGGAACCAAACAGGGCCTTGACGGTTTCGGCGTCCATCCCGTGCGGGTGGGCCAGGAAGTAGCGCACGCACAGCCAGGACGTTACCTCCGCCAGGACCACTACGCCAACACCGGCGAGTAAGACCCGCCTGTTCACGGCTCGGTCACGCAGGTTCAGGCGGCCCAGCCACATGCCGAAGAACACGAACCCAGTCCAGGGGAGGACGCTGCGGAACCCGTCGAAGAAGAGGTTGCGCACCAGCCCGGAGGGCGTCCACAGCCGCTTGTACGTCAGCGTCTCCCACTCCCAGTTCTTGCCGAAGTCCACCACGATGAACAGGACCACGAACCCCAGCGCGTACCCCAGGGCGCCCAGGAAGAGCCGCCGGTCGGTGGCCGTGATGAGCCGCGCGGTCAGCAGGAGCGAGACGCCGTAGATGCGGAGGATGTCCCCCGGCCAGACGAGCAGGTTGAGGAACCCGATGACGAGGAGGAAGAGGCCCCGGCAGACCAGGGTCTTCCGCGTCCGGGCCACGGCTGCTGGGTCGGCGCTCGCCACGGCCCGGCGGGACAGCAGGGTGATGCCGACCCCGGCCAGCACGACGAAGGTGGCGGCGGCGCGGCCGTCGAGGAAGCCCAGCACCTCGGCTAGCCAGACAGGACCGCTGCGGTCGGCCGCCATGACGAGGGAGAAGTGGACGACGACCATTCCCAGGATGGCGAGGGCGCGGGCGATGTCGTAGCCCGCCACCCGGTCGGCCCGCGACGCGAGGGTTGCCTGGCTCTCTGCGACGGCACCCATGAAGCCAGCCCTTTCAGCAAAGGCACGGGCTAGTCTGCACCTGCCCGACACTCGCCCGGTATGATAGGGCCGGCGAAGCCATGAACAAGCCGCTCAACTCGACCGCGAAGGTAGTCAGCACGTCAGTTTCCACCAATCCTGCCCATGCGGGAGCGGACTGGTGGCGCGAGTCAGGTGAATAGCAGCAGCTACCCTGTGCTGCCCAGCGTGGCCGGGATACTGCCCGCTTCGCATCCAGAAGGTCGGCGACCGAGCAAGCCTCTCCTGCTCCATCGCACGCAGCCGGGAGCGGGCTCGGCGCCGCAGCGTCATGTCGAAGGCTCTCGCGAGTGCGCCAGGACGTCTGGGTCCACGGGCTTGGTGAAGTGTGGCTCGAACCCCAGCCCGAGGCTCTGGCGCCGGGCCTCGTCGGAGCAGTAGGCCGTGATGACGATGAGGCGAGCCTTCGCGGTGGCCGGGTCCTGTCGCAGGGCGGCCGCAACGTCGGGCCGGTGAAAGGTGGCCGTGCCGCACGACGTGGCTCGGATGCCGCGCCTCAAGAGCGGGAGACCAGGGAATCCTCCCCTGCTCAACCTCATCCGGTAGGAGCAATTCGTTCTCCCACGTTCAGAACGGTAACTCGTCCTTGCCGAGTCAGGCGGCCCCGTTGGGTGCCCGGTTCAAAAGTCGTAGACAATCACGGGCACATCGTTCTGGCAGAGGGTCTTGACGACGAGCGGCTCGATGAGTTCCCACCTCCCCCCGGCCAGGCCGCAGCCGATGCGCGGCATGTGAACCGAGGCGTGGAGTTCCACGGCTTTCTCCCCCACCTTCCGCAGGCACTCCTCGACCGCGTCGTACCGAATCGGCGGCGTGCGCGTACTGCCCCGCATGCCATGCTGCGCGACCATGTTGGCCACCCAGATATAAGGCTCGACCTGCACCAACTGGACGGCCCCGAGCCCGAAATCGTTGTCGGCCCGGTCGCGGTGCCATCCGCGGTAGCCCCGCTCAGGCTCAGGCCAGCGGGCCGAGAGGGCCATCACGAACCCCTTGCCCCACTTGCCCAGGTCGTTGCAGACATGGGCGATGAGCTTGTTTCCCTTGGCCTGGGGCGACGTGGCGTCCCCCTTCAGGAATCGGATGTCGGTCATCGCTCTTGCCTCGCCTCGAAGTTCCAGTCGGCCGGCAAGTCCGCGCCGCACAGGCCGCAGACGAACCAGCCGTCCTTGACGACGGTTCTTTCTCCACAGGCCGGGCAACGTCGGAAGACCACCTCCTGCGTGAACCGGCCCGGGTGCATCATGCCGATGCGGTCCAGGGCGGAGGCCACCGCCGGCCAGGATTCGGGCTCGGGGCAATAGCCGGTGGACTGGTTGGTCACCTCGACCACCTGGACGCCCGAGGCCGACAACCGGAAGAACATCTCGCCCGCCGACAGGACGAGCTTCCCCCCGGCACAGGCGACGTGCTCGGAGCGGCGGTCAGCCACCCGCAGAACGCCCTCCCGGTCAACCACGAAAGTCGCGGCGATGAGGCCCCTCTGGTCGGGAAGCTGTCTCGTTTGCCGAGTACACTCCGCAAGGTCACGGGCCGAATGAACAGAGGCACCGGCCGGGGCGGTTGCAGCCCGCTCGCGGATGTCGTTCGGCCCGACGTACTGGTATAGCCTCGCCATGCTCGCGACCCGCTCTTCAGCGACTCTTCACTCCACCCGAACGCACTTGCCGTAGATGCAGTTGGCCGACACCCAGCCGTTGATTTTCCCCCGATTGTTGCCAATCTGGAAGCGATGGCCCTGGACCGCCTTGACCAAGTGCAGGTACTGGCGGCCGTTCACCTTGCAGAGCACGATGTCGCTGACTCGCAGGGTGGTTGGGTCCACGGGTTCGACCGTACACAGCTGGCCCGAATCGACCTTACCCCGCATCGAGTCACCCCTCGGCCGGAACTGGACCGTCTCCCCCCGCTGCAAGCTCGCGATGTACTGCGTCGCCCATCCCATGACGTCCTCCCTCGTGCCGCGGCTTGCGGCCAAACGCCGCTTCACCCCCGGACACGACACCGAAGCCGTCCGGTGGTTCGGTGCCGACGAGTGAAGCAGCGAGTCCCTCGTCACGGCGCCCCCCGGTTGATGAGGCCGCGGAGTGCCTTCTCGTCCGTGTCGCTGGGGATAAAGCGCGTCGAGCCATCCGCCATACAAGCGTTGAAGCCGGCCGTCCGCCATAGCTCGTAGCACAAGACGTGGACCGGCATGCCAAAGGCACCGCCGAGCGGAGGCAGCGGCCCAGCCGGGTCGTAGGATAGGTCCGCCGGCTTCGACCACGGCACCGGATGCCCCGCCTCCACCACCAGGAGCGTGTCCGAAAGGCGGTTCGGGAAGTCCGTCCAGGTCAGGCCGTCCCGCTCGAAGGCCGTGCCGGGGCCGACAAACACCTGATAGCGGGTCAGGCCGGGGTCGTCGTTCCCTCCCAGGGCGGGGTCGTAGCAGCGCGGCGACTGTTCCAGGAGCTTGCTGTTCTGCGCGCTGTCCCACGGCTCGTCCAGCCGGAACTGCCGGTAGAGGGAGTCTTCGTCGAGGTAGGGCAGGAGGAACACGCGCCAGCTGTAGAGCGGCTGGCCGCTCTTGCCGCGAACGACGGCCGGCGGCAGATGGCCGTTATCTTCGTGGTAGGCCTGCAGCGCGATGCCGATTTGGTGGAGGCTGTACGCCGACCGCACCCAACCCTCGTCCTCCCTGACCTTCTGGGTACAAGGCAGAAGGAGGCCGCACGACAAGAGGACGAGAAGCAGGACGGCCCATTTGATGCGCGACATGCATTCGGCTCCCCGCAAGAACGGCGAGACCATTGTACTCATCGGCGAACGCCCCGCCTGGAACATGGAGGTCCGGGTCACTGTCGTCCACCAATGTCACTTGGCGTAGCCAGTGCCCTCGTGGGCCAGCAGTACCTTCGGTGCGACTTTCGCCTGCGGCGAGTCGGGACATCAGCGGCGGGGGGTGGAAGCGCGGCTCGCACGCAGCGGGCAGAGCGGTTATCATCCCTGATGGCCCTGTCGCACGTTGTGGCAGGAGAACGGTAGTCCGCGGACGAAGCAAAGGACCAGCACGGTGTTCTACCGCATCTTGGCCGCTCCCCCCGGTTACGGCCCCGACGAAAAGTACATGGTCGCGGCCTACGAAACCCTGGAGTACACCTCCTGCGTTGGCAATGTGAAGAAGGCCGACAGTTCTCGCTTTGCTGCGACACTGGAGGAAGCGCGGACGATGCTGCCTGGCTCCGCGAGGCATCTGCCCTCCGAACCAGACCACCAGTTCCTCGAACTGTGGGCTTGTGATGAGGCGGGCGACTGACGGACGGTGCAACCGCAGTCACCGGCGCCTTGCCGCCTGGCTGCTAGCGGCCCCGCCGCCCGAGAGCGTGACCGAAGGGAGCACACGATGGACGCGGCCCGCCGAATCATCCGCCAGTATGAGCGAGGCAGCCTTGTCAGGCACGAGTTGTTCCTCAAACTCATGCAAACAGTCGCGGACGGTGGTGCGGCTGAACTTGTCGCCTGGCTACCCCCCGGCCTACTGGCGGAGGTCAAGGCTCACCTGGACGATTGCCCCCAGACCGAGGAAGGTTGGGCAGGGCTGCGCTGGTGTTGTATGGGGATGACGCAGCGCCTGGTCGAGAGATTCCAGGACCAGCGGCGCCAGCACCGCCGGGGCGTGGAAGCCTTGCGCAGCTACTTCGCCGCGAGGCCGAAGGGGGGCCAGCCGTGACCGAGGCCGAGTGGCTGTCGTCCACGTCGCCGGAAGCGATGCTCGCCTTCCTGCGGAAGTGCGGGAGGGCCAGCGAGCGAAAGCACCGCCTTTTCGCCTGCGCGGCTGTGCGTAGCGTCTGGCATCTGCTGACCGACAACCGGAGCCGTCGGGCGCTGGAACTGGTGGAGGCAGCTGCGGATGGCTTGGCCGATAGCAGAGAACTGCGGGCAGCCGTGCTGGCGGCGGACCAGGCCGCGTATCGAGCTAACCGGGCTGAGGACCAAGCCCGAGCGGCGAGGCGGGCGGCGGCCGTTGCACAGCGGGCCGTCGCGCGGGAGGCCGACAGAGGGAGAACGCCAGCGGCCGAGCCAGCCGTGGGGCGTGCGGCGCAGGTCGCTCGTCAGGCTGTCCGAAGGGCGGAACAGTTAACCCAGCGCGCCGAGACCACGCGCGGGACACGGGAAGCGGCACGGGCCGCGCGGCTCTGCGTGCGTGCGGCGTGGTATCGTAACCGGGGTATGAGCGGGTCCGAAATCAGCTGGCAGCAAGCCGTCGAAGCGGCGGTTGCGGTCGCAGGAGACCCTGGTCAGGAGGAGAAGTTCCACTGTCATCTGCTCCGCGACATCGTCGGCCCCCTGCCGTTCCGGCCCGTGGTGCTCGACCCCTCCCTGCTCAAGTGGAACGACCGACTCGTCGTTGGTCTGGCCCAGGCCATCTACGAGGAGAGGCGGTGGGGCGACATGCCCGTCCTGGCCGACGCCTTGCTGGACGCCGGCTGCGACTCGGAGGACATGCTCGCGCACTGCCACGAGCAGGGAACCGTTCACGTTCGCGGGTGCTGGGTGCTGGACCTCCTGCTCGGGAAGGAGTAGCCCATGAAGGAGAGCGAGTGGCTGTCGTCCACGTCGCCGCAAGAAATGCTGGAGTTCTTGAGGGGCTTGGGCCAGACCAACGACCGAAGGCTCAGGCTGTTCGCCGTCGCCTGCATGCGAGAAGTTTTGCCGATGGTGGATGTGGCCGGACGGCATAATACCGTCCTCACCGAGCGGTTTGCCGATGGGCGAATGTCGGAACGGCAGTGGACCGCTGCCGTCTGTCGCAAGGTTCTCGACCGCGACATCTCCGTTACCTTCCGGTGCGGCGAGGGCGTAGACGAGGATAACGCGCGGGAACGCCAGCGGGGATTGTACAGCCAGGAAGTGCGAAGAGTGGTTGCGAAGGCTGCAAGACTCCTGGTCAATTACCCGCCAGGCGAAGCAGCAACCCAGGTGGCCGCAGCGACGGCCCTGGCGGTTGGCCAAGCAGCAAGGCAGGACCCATCCCTGGCAGCGACATGGCGTCGTACCCCACTCGCTCAACGGACGGCATCCTGGGCAGCCACGAAGGAGGTTGACAGGAGAGCCGCCGAGGCCGGTGCCAGGAACATGCAAGCCTGCTTCCTCAGGGACATCTTCAACCCGTTCCGCAAGATGGCGTCGGTAGACACCTCTTGCTTGACCCCTTCAGTCCTTGCCCTCGCCCAGGAGGCTTACTACAACCCCCAGTCGGCCGAAGGCCCCCTGGACCCGGCACGGCTTACCGCGCGGGTCCAATCCCGAAAAGGGGTGAAGGTAAGTGGGCTTTCGGGTATCCTAGGCGATGGGCGCCCACGGCTTATTCCCACCAGGAGGCTGCGCCATGCAAGTCTGCACCGATTCCCTACGC